>Ga0316204_10000714_pt1 | contig 110700 bp, 78 predicted proteins | sample 6monrhotite_MG_2_FD_205661 | JGI IMG/M metagenome (GOLD analysis project Ga0316204, IMG submission 205661) | Microbial mat bacterial communities from mineral coupon in-situ incubated in ocean water Damariscotta River, Maine, United States -... | ecosystem: Environmental > Aquatic > Marine >...
TGCCGCGTCCGGGCTGTACAGGCTAGCGATCTGTGCGGGCCACGTCGCGAAGCAGACAGCACTGATAGCCATCACCGAGGCCCCCAGCCCCACCGCCACCCAACCGCTTCGGACCCAGGACATCTTCGCCCCGACCAGGTTGCCGACCCGCGTCGCCGCCGCCGCACCGATCCCCAGGGGCACCATGAAGGTCAGGCTCGCCACGTTCATGGCGCCAGCGTGGGCCGCCGCTTCCACGGCCCCCAACGTCCCCGCGACGAGGCCCGCCACCACAAAGGCCCAGGCCTCCACGCTGCTGTGCAGCCCCACGGGCAGGGCGGTGCCGGCCACTTGGGACCAGCTCACCTGGGCCCGCTCCACAGCGGTCGGCCAGGCGCGGCGCACATGGGGGATGGCCACGATCGCCAACACCACCAGCATCGACCAGCGCACCCCCACGGTCGCCCACGCGATGCCATCGACCCCCAGCTTGGGCAGCCCGAAGCGCCCCAGGCCGAGCCCGATGTCGAGGACCAGGTTCACCACATTGGCCACCACCACCGCGTACATCGCGGGACGCATGATGCCGTTGCCCTGCAGCAGCTGCTTGATCACGAGGAAGCCCATGAAGGCTGGCATCCCCACCGCGGTGATCCACAGGTAGCGGGACGCTTCGGGGATGAGGAGCGGGTCCTGCTGCAGCAGCGTCAACAGCGGGGTGGCCGCCAGGTGGGCCGCGAGGGTCACGACCAGCAGCACCCCCACGAGGCCGGCGCACTTCAGCGCCGCAGCCCCCGCCACCCGTGGGGTGCCCGCCCCGTAGGCCTGGGCCACGATGGGGTCGACCCCGCTCGCCGTGCCCATCGCCGGCACCATCGCGGCAAAGCCGAGGGTGTGCCCCACCCCGATGGCCCCCATCGACACCGCCCCCAGCTGCCCGGCGACGAACAGGTCGACGACCCCCATCGCGACCATGCCCACCTGGGCCAGCACCACGGGCCATGCCAGGCCGGCGAGGTGTTGGGCCTCCTCCACCACGGTGCCTGGGGGCACGACTGGGCTGTCCACCACCCCCTGGGGAGCCGAGCTCACGTGGCGGCGGCGACCGTGCGTGGATCCTGAGGGCCCTCGAGGTGCACCACCTCCACGCCGTGGTCCTGCAGGTAGGACACGCCGTTCTCCCCGGCGTAGCCACCGGACACCACGAGCACCCTGGCGATGCCGGCGTGGTGGAGGAGCTTCGCGCACAGCAAGCAGGGCTCGCCGGTCACGAAGAGCCACGCCCCGCGGCACGCGACGCCACTGGCAGCGGCGTTGCAGACCACGTTCATCTCGGCATGGTGGCAGCCGATCTCCATGCGGGTGCCCGACGGCACCTCACGGGTGTCCCGGAGGCAGACCTCGCCTCCGCAGAAGTGCCCTCCTCCGCGCGGACCGCCGTTGTAGCCGTCCATCAGCACGACGTTGCGCGCGGGATCGAGGAGCAACGCGCCGAACTTGCGTCGGGGGCAGTTGCTGGCCTTGGCCAGCGCCAGGCACTGCTCGATGCGGATCTGGACGTGCTTGTCCTTCATGGGGGCTCCCGAGGTTTCCGTCGTCGGCGGCCGCGACCCCGTGGCCCCAGCGCGGTGCCGCCCGCGGCCGGTGGTCGTAGCGTGGTTCCGGCGGGCTGGCGAGGGGGCCTCGGGTAGGGCATGCTGGGGCATGCGTTCTGTCCTCCTCTCCGTCGTCATCTCCCTCCCCCTGGCGCTGGCAGCCTGCACCTCCGGGGAGCCCAAGCCCCTCGACACGGGCACGACCTCAGGCGACGACGACGACACCCCAGGCGACGACGACGACAGCCCCGGCGACACCGACACGGACACCGACACCGATACGGACACCGACGCCGACGCCGATACGGACACCGACGCCGATACGGACACCGACACCGATACGGGCCTCGGCACGGGTCCAGACGCCGACGGCGACGGGTTCGAGAGCCCAGACGACTGCGACGACACGGACCGCAACCGCTACCCGGGAGCCCCCGAGCGCTGCAACGGCCTCGACGACGACTGCGACGGCAGCGCCCTCCCCGACGAGGTCGACGCCGACGCCGACGGCACCATGGACTGCGCCAGCTGCGACGACGCCGGCTTCTGGCTGAGCACCCGGGAGCTCTCGGGCACCGCCCTCTCCAGTGAGGTCGCCACCCTCGTCGCGCCCCACGACTGCACCGACTACTCGGTGGCCCGGGAGTTCCTGTTCGCCGAGCTCGACAACAACGGCGGCACCATCGAGTGCGTGTACACCGGCAAGACCCGCTCGGGCGTCGGGGCCGGATTCAACGACTGGGAAGACATGAACACCGAGCACACCTGGCCCCGCAGCCAGGGTGCGGAGGTCGAGCCCGAAGAGTGCGACCTGCACCACCTGTTCATCACCGACTCGCTGACCAACTCCCAGCGCGGCAGCTACCCCTTCGGCGTCGTGCAGAACACGACCACCACGATCCTGCGGGTCTCCGGGGGCCAGTCGAAGCTCGGCACGAACAGCTCCGGCACGATGGTCTTCGAGCCACGGGACGAGCACAAGGGCAACGTCGCCCGCGGAATGACGTACTTCGCCCACAAGTATGGCTTCTCCTTGTCCGCCAGCGAGCTGTCCCTCTACCAGTCGTGGCACGCGTCCGATCCGGTGGACCAGGCAGAGCTCGATCGGACCTGGGCAGTGGGCGAAGAGCAAGGGGTGCCGAATCCCTACGTCGTGTGCACGTCTCTGCTTCCTGAGCTGTAGCGGCCCCCCGGCCGTACCCACAGCAGAACCGTGGGCGAATGGACGAAAGGGCGAGCGAGCCGTTAGTGGCGGGCTCGCTCCGAACAGAAGGAGGGTCCGATGTGGGCGTTCGTGTGGTGTGCGGCCGTCTGGGCCTCCGACTACGACGCGCTGGTTGCCGACGATGGCTGGCAACGCCTAGAGACCGTGCGGGCCGGCGATGCCGGTGATGTGGTCCTCGACGTGAAGCGCCTCGACACCCCGTGCCTTCGGGCCCAGGTCACCGTCGAGCTACCCGCCAGCGTTCTCCTCGACGTCGTCACCGACGTGCCGGGGGCCTCGAGGGTCACCCGTGAGAAGCTCATCGCCTCGGAGATCCTGGGGCAGGCCGACGGCCACATGGACTACTACCAGCACCTCGACGTGCCGAACTGGACCTTCGCCGCCGACCGCTACTGGGTCCTCCGCGGCGAGCGGGTGCAGGGAACCAAGGGCCCCATGTTCCAGTGGTCCCGCTTCGACTGGCGAGCCGACTACCCCGAGCTCGCCCAGCGGATGCAGTCGGAGTACCCCAGCGCCATCGAGCCCCGCGTGAACTGGGGGGCCTGGACCTTCGAGGAATCCGGCGGCAAGACCGAAGCGAGCTACCACCTGTGCTCCGACGCCGGTGGTTCGCTCCCCGCATGGCTGCAGAAGGCCGCGGCCACCCGCACGCTCCCGGCCACCGTCGAAGACGTGGTGAAGGCAGCACAGCGGCGGCTTCAAGCCCTTCGCTGAGGCGCACATGCCCGACGGCTGAGGTCCCGTCACATCTCGCCCACGTACGCGTCGGTGGCCCTACACGGCCGTTTCACGACACCCGCAGGCACAGACGACGCCTCAGCCATGTTGGCTAGCGGTGGGACAACTGCGCGAGGAAGTACAGCGACCGGGGCAGGCTTCGCTGGTTCTTCTTGGGAAGCGTCCGGTCGAAGACCCAGGACACATGGGTCTTCTTGCGGGGAATGATCTCGGCCCGCAGGATGGAGCCCGCCGTGTACAACGTGTGCAGCCCGAGGCCCGCCCCGCCATGGGAGGTGTCGAGGTCTTGCCGCTGGTACTTCAGGTTGCGGTGCCCCCGCAGGACCCCCTCATAGAAGCGCTGCCGAGGCAGGCGTCCGAACGGGTCGATGCAGTCCAGCGCGAGGAAGTCGGCGGTGAGCGTGAAGCGAAGGATCGGCATCTCCTCCTCCATCAGCTCCAAGTCGGCTCGCCGGTCGAGGGCGTACTTGAGGTGCCCCCCCTCATCGACCGGGGCGTCGTACATCGCGTTCATCGTGAGCTCGTGGGCCGCCGTGGAGCAGGCCCTCGCCTGACGGGTGGGCAGGCCGAGCTTCCCGCAGAGCGACTCGATGTGGGTGACCGTCTGGCGCTGGTCTTTGGTCGTCTTGGGTCGGAAGACCACGGTGGTCGCGCCCCAACCGAGCAGATCCCCCATGTGGGGCGCCTCCTCCTTGGGGGCCAGCAAGCGACGGGCGATGTAGCGCAGCTCCCAAGGCCGTCCGCCGGCGGCGCCCCACGCGATCAGGCCGCCGATGCGGGGATCGGCGAGCGCGGTGGAGAACGCTTCCTCTTGGGGCTCGTCGTTGAGCACGAACACCCGCCACCGGTCCTTGCCCATGGCGGCGAGGGTGTCTTGCAGCAACGACACCGTCGTGAACACGGCGATCGGGGCCTCGTGCACTTTTGCGATGGCCAACGCCGGGTCCCGCTCGACGACCACACCTGCACCCGCTCCGGCGGCGCGAAGGGCGCGAACGAGGCTGTCGACTTGGAGGCTGGGCTCCGACACGACGGCGAACGACTGGCGGGGACTGGGCATATCGGCGGGCCTCTTGGGTTCCGGGAGCGTATACTGCGATTGTGGGGAGGTCGCGCGCGTGGAGCCTACAGCACCATCGGACGGCCCGGAGCCCGGAGGCGTAGCTGTGCCTGCGGATCCGGGGTTCGTAGATCACGATGGCGGCTACGTCGAGCACGACCTGGACTCGATGGCGTTCCACCCCGAATCCGCGCCCACGGTGGTGACGGGCGGCGTGCCCACGCCCCCTCCCGACGGCGTTCTAGGTCGTGAGATCGGCGGCAAGTACAAGGTGCAGCGCTTCCTAGCGAAAGGCGGCATGGGCCGGGTGTACGCCGGTCACGAGCTCGAAACCGAGCGCTCGGTGGCCATCAAGACCCTCGCGGTCGACTCCGACGACGCCTTGTTTCGGCGTCGCTTCTTCAACGAAGCCGCCATGTCTGCTTCTCTTTCCCACCCCAACGTGGTCGACGTGTTGGACTACGGCGTCGACGACGACGGCACCTGCTACATCGTCATGGAGCTGCTGGAGGGCGAGACCCTCGCTGCCCTGGTGAAGCGGGAGAAGCGCCTCGACGTAGCCCACGCGCTGCGCATCGTGCGCCAGGTATGTGCCGCCCTCACCGCAGCCCACGCCGAAGGCTTCATCCATCGGGACCTCAAGCCGTCGAACCTGTTCATCACCCCCATCGGCGACGAGGGCGACTACGTGGTGAAGGTGCTGGACTTCGGCCTGGCCAAGCGGCTCTCGGCCGACAACTCCCTCACCCAGACGGGCTCCTTCCTCGGCTCCCCCACATACATGTCCCCCGAGCAGATCACCGGCACCGAGCTCACCGTCGCCTCCGACCTGTACAACCTCGGGGTGCTGCTGTACCGGATGGTGGCAGGGCGCCCCCCGTTCGTGGGCGATGTCGCCTCCGCCGTCTTGGTCGACCACGCCACCAAGGCTCCTCCCTCCTTCGCCGACACGGCCCCCGACCTCCCCGCCCGTCCCCAGGTGGAGTGGGTGGTGATGCGCTGCCTTGCGAAGTCCCCTGCCGACCGCTTCGCCACCGCCGACGAGCTCGACCGCGCCATCCATGCATGCCTTCGCCTAGAAGAAGGCGAGAGCTCCTACCTGGGCTTCGACATGGTCGAAGGCAAGGTGGAGATCCACTCGGACCGCGCCGAGGCGAGGGCCAGAGCCAAGTCCGCGTCCGGACCCCAGGCGCTCACCTGGGCCATCGCGGTGTTCGGGGTGGGCATCGGCGCGATGTTGGCCGCCATGGGACTCGTCGGACTCGTGGCCTGGCTCCTCAGCAACGGCCTGTAGGCCGAGCGGTCAGCCCGCCTGCTCTCCAGGGATCGGCACTGGGTCGTAGCCCCCTTTGTACATGGGCTGGCAGCGAAGGATGCGCTTGGTCCCCATCCACACCCCACGAAAGCCCCACAGTGCGATGGCTTCTCGAGCGTACTGGCTGCACGAAGGGACGTAGCGGCAGGCCGGGGGCGTCAGGGGGCTGATGTACCCCTGGTAGAAGCGAATCGGCGCGATGAGCAGCCAGACCAAGAGCGACCCGTCTCGCTCAGCCAGGACGGCAGGGGGCTCATCGGAATGGTCCGCACACATAGCGCCTCCAGCCCGCTGGTATCACGGTCTCAGCGTAGATCGGTCGCCGGCAGCCCCACGGGGAAGTCCACCAGGTCCACCGGTGTGATCCGCCCGAACAGCTCGACCTCGACCCCTCGTCCCCGCTCGACCAGGTCTGGCGGCGGGCCCTCGGCGCAGGTGGTGCCGAGACGTTCCACCAGGAAGGCCACAGCCGCGGCCCGCACCGGGGTCTGCTTCGGATCCAGGCGACACGCCTGGTACATGGCCAGAACCCCCCGCTTCGGCGCAGCGAAGCTCGCCATGTAGGCGCTCGCCTCCAGAACGCCGACCCGCTCCAGCTCGGGGGGGCACGCGAGGCACTCGAGGGCGGTGCCAAAACCGACTCGGCCATCGTCATCGGCGGCGTGGCGTGCCTCGTGGATGACCACGGCGCCCGCAACCCAAGCGATCAGCCCATCCAGATCCTCCCGCAGACCCTCCTGCTCCCGCAGCCAGCGACTGGAGGCGACCAACACCCGCGCCTCCTCTGGGGTCACGTCCGGGCAGTCTTGGTGGGCGGCGGCGGCCGCATGCACCTCGAGCCGGGCCACGTCCGCGGGCTCGAACCCATTCCACGGCACCCGGCTGATGAGGAATTGGCTCCCGCAGCGGTGGCGGGCGTGCACCTGGCCCACCACGTCGAGCATGGCGCGCCGGTGACCCGCGGCGGCGGACAGCTGGTCGGCCACATCGTCGCCGAGCGCCTGGCGCACCTCGTCTCGCAGCGGCTGGAGGAAGGCACGCCGCACGGGCTCGTCCCCCACGGGCAGATCCGGGTCGAGCAGCACCCAGACCTCGTCGAGGGTGTAGTCCCGGATGCGGTCGTGCAGCAGCAGCACGCCCTCCTTCCACGACTGCACGTGCCCCAGGTAGGTCTCCACCTGGGTCGTGTCGTCGGCCCGCCGCTGCAGACGGGTCCGATACATGTGCTTGCCCACCCGGGTGTGGCCGTCGTAGATCACCCGGTACGTACGCAGGGCAAACAAGTCGTCGCCCTGGTTGACCACCACCTCGCCCTCCATCCGCCAAGGCTCTCCCGCGGCGTCGAGGTAGGCATTCCAGGTGGCGACGAGTGCCTTGAGCTCCGCAGCGTTGAGCACCGGATCAGCCTCGGAGAGCATCCCGATGCGCTCGACGATGGCCACGAGCGAACGGTCGGGGCGGAGTTCCTTGCGCAACACTTTGAGCTGGAGCGGGCGCATCGCCCCACGGGCCACCACCCAACTCGGCACCAACTCTGCGTGGACCGCCTCCAGATCGATCTGACCCAGCGCCCGCTTGTCGACCGTCAGCGGCGCGCCCTCGTCCAAGACCACCGGCCCGGGCGCACTCCCCGGCCAACGCGGCCCCAGCTGCAGGCCGAGGCTCCCGAGCGCAACGACGGCCAATCCCAGTGCCAGGGTCAAGAGGAGCCAGCGAGATGCGCCCGTGGGATCCTCCAGGTCTGCGCGGTTCCCATCGATCCTATCGCCCGATTCGGCCAGCGCACCGCCGCGTCCCGGGGATCCTGTATGGTTGGCGGCCGTCGACCCTGGAGGAAAGCCGATGAGCGAGACCTACCCCGTCCCTGAGCGCGTCTCCGCCCACTCCCCGAGCCCGGTGCCCAGCCTCGAGGCCTACCGTGCCACGTGGGCCGCAGCCGAAGCCGACCCCTCCGGCTTCTGGCTGGCCCAGGCCAGGCAGCGCCTGCACTGGCGCGAAGCGCCGGAAGAGGGCCTGGTGGGCGACTACCACACCGTGCAGGAGAAGCCGTTCACGTGGTTCGCCGACGGTCGGCTCAACGTCACCGAGAGCTGCCTCGACCGGCACCTGGGCACCCGCCGAGACAAAGCCGCCATCGTGTGGGAATCCGACGAGCCTGGCGAGGGGCGCACCCTCAGCTACGGCGAGCTGCACCGGGAGGTGTGCCGCGCCGCCAACGCCCTCACCGATCTCGGCATCGAGAAGGGCGACCGGGTCATCATCTACATGGGCATGGTTCCCGAGGCCGCCATCGCCATGCTGGCCTGCGCCCGCGTGGGCGCGGTGCACTCCGTCGTCTTCGGTGGGTTCTCTGCAGAGGCCCTGCGCGACCGTGTCATCGACTGCGAAGCCAAGCTGGTCATCACCCAGGACGAGGGGCTGCGTGGGGGCAAGCCCATCCCCCTCAAGGCCGTCACCGACAAGGCGCTCGCGACCCTCGACGACGTGAAGGCCCTGGTCTACCGCCACACCGGCGGCGCCGTGACCATGGTGAAGGGACGCGACGTGTGGTGGCAGGACGTCGTGCCTTCCGCCGGCGACGAGCACAACGCGGTCGAGACCGCCGCGGAAGACCCGCTGTTCATCCTGTACACCTCGGGATCCACCGGCAAGCCCAAGGGCCTCGTCCACACCTGCGCCGGCTACCTGCTGTGGACCACCTGGACGTGCCAGGTCACCTTCGACCTGCGGGAGGATGACGTGTACGCCTGCGTCGCGGACGTCGGCTGGATCACCGGGCACAGCTACATCGTGTACGGGCCCCTCTCCAACGGCGCGACCACGGTGATGTTCGAGTCCATCCCCACCTACCCGGGGCCGGACCGCTACTGGGACCTCATCGAGCGCCACAAGGTCAGCATCTTCTACACCGCCCCCACCGCCATCCGGGCCCTCGCGGCCCACGGCGACGACCCGGTGAAGGGCCACGACCTGTCCAGCCTTCGCGTCCTCGGCACCGTCGGCGAGCCCATCAACCCCGACGCCTGGCGCTGGTACCACGACGTGGTCGGTGGCGGCCGCTGCACCGTGGTCGACACCTGGTGGCAGACCGAGACCGGGGGCCACATGATCACCCCCATCGCCCCAGCGACCCCCACCAAGCCGGGCTCCGCTACCTTGCCCTTGCCCGGCGTGATGCCGGTGGTGTTCAAGGACGACGACCGACTGCTCACCGGCCCTGGTCAGGGCCGCCTGTGCATCCGCCACCCGTGGCCTGGGCAGGCGCGGACCGTGTGGGGCAACCACCCCCGCTACGTCGGCACCTACTTCGAGACCTACAAGGGCTACTACTTCACTGGCGACGGCGTCCGACGCGACGCCGACGGCTACTACTGGATCACCGGCCGGGTCGACGACGTCATCAACGTCAGCGGCCACCGCATGGGCACCGCCGAGTTCGAGGCAGCGCTCATCAGCGCCCCCGAGGTCGCTGAGGCGGCGGTCGTCGGCTACCCCCACGACATCAAGGGGCAGGGCGTCTACGCCTACATCGTGCTCCAGCCGGGCCACGACGACAGCGAGGGCTTGCCCGGCAAGCTCAACGGGATCTGCCGCACCCACATCGGCGCCCACGCCAAGATCGACCTGTACCAGGTGGTACCGGGCCTTCCCAAGACCCGCTCCGGCAAGGTGATGCGCCGCATCCTGCGCAAGGTGGCCGAGGGGCAGCCCGAAGCGTTGGGCGACGTGTCGACCCTCGCGGATCCGAGCGTGGTCGAAGCCATCGTGGCCGGCGCCAAGGTGTGAGCCCGCGGCGGCCGTCGGCCGCCGCTCCCTGGGAGGTCCACAGGTGACGCGGCACCCTTTCGATCTGGAACCAGGTGCTCGCCTGGGCCCGTACGAGCTGTGCCGTCCCTTGGGGGAAGGCGGCACGTCGGAGGTGTGGGAGGCCTTCCTCCACGGGCCCGGCGGCTTCCGCAAGCCCGTGGCCCTGAAGATGTTGCGCCACGACCAGGCTCGAAGCGATGTCGCACGGGCCATGCTGCTGCGGGAGGCCCGCACCGGCGCACGGCTCACGCACCCCAACGTGGTGTCGACCCTCCTGGTCGGAGAGCACGAGGGGGTGATCTGCGTGGCCCTCGAGCTCGTGCGGGGCTGCACCACGAGCCGGCTTCTCGCATCCCATGGCCCACTGCCCGGCGGCGCCCTCCTCGACATCGGGGTGCAGGCTGCCGACGCCCTGCATCACGTGCACCGCTTCATCCTGGACGGGGCCCCCGCCGGGTTGGTCCACCGGGACGTCAAGCCGTCGAACCTGCTCGTGGACCGTGCGGGCCGGGTCCAGCTCGTGGACCTCGGCATCACCTATCCACAAGGGGATGAGGGTCCGTGCGCGGGTACCCCCGGCTACGCACCGCCCGAGCAACAGCGCGGCGAAGCCACCCCCAAGTCTGACCTGTTCGGCCTGGGGGCCACCTTGTGGGTGTTGGCCACCAAGCGGCGCCTGTTCGGGCGCGGTGCGGAGGCCCTGGAAGCCGTCTGGCGGGTGGAAGACGCCCTGGCGTCCCGTTCGTTCCAGCGGCAGCTCGACGACTGCGTGCCAGGGCTGGCCGACGTCGTGCGCAGATGCCTGCGCCTCAACCCGAGCGAGCGACCTCGGGACGCCCGAGAGGTGGCGGCCAGCCTCCGCGAGCTTCGCGCCACGTCCCCTTCGGGCCCGGCCCTCGCCGCCCTGGTCCGCGCGGCAGAGCCCACTGAGCTCTCAGCACCACCATCGGCGGCAGAGACCGACACCATTCCCCACCCCTCCAGCAACCTTCGCCCCGCCGACGACCGCTTCGTGGGCCGTCGACGGGATCTCCGTGCCCTTCGGGCGGCGGTTCTCGACCATCGCTGGGTCGTGTTGTTGGGGCCCGGGGGCATGGGCAAGACCCGACTGGCGCTCGAGCTGGCACGGGAGCTCCAGCACGAGATGGTCGGGGGAGCGTGGGCCTTCGACCTCACGGAGGCCCGCAGCGCCGATGGCATCTGCCGTGCCGTGGCGGGGGCGCTCGGGGTGGGCCTCGACCCCAGGGATCCCGTGGCCCAGCTCGGCCGCATCCTCGCGGCCAAGGGGCGCTGCTTCATCGTCCTCGACAACTTGGAGCAGTGCGTCAGCGGGCTGGAGGCCACGCTGGGGGCCTGGCGGAAGGCTGCCCCACAGGCCCACATCCTCGGCACCAGCCGCGTCCGTCCCGGCCTCCCGGCAGAGCACGGGTGGGTCCTCGACCCGTTGACCACCGACGACGCAGCAACGCTCTTTCATGCCCGTGCCCCCCGCGCCCTGTCCGCCGACGAGGCGTCACGCATCGCTACCCTGTGCGCTGCACTCGACCACATGCCACTGTCCATCGAGCTCGCCGCCGCCCGGGTCCGAGTCCTTCCGGTGGCGGAGATCGAGCGACGCATCGGCCTGGAGCTCCTCCGTTCCCGCGACACCGATCGCCCTGCCCGGCACCGGAGCGTGCAAGCGTCGCTGCAGTGGTCCCTGCAACTGCTGAGCCCTGCCGCTGCGGAGGCCCTCGCCCAGCTGTCGGTCTTCGACGGCGGCTTCGACCTCAGCGCCGCAGAAACCGTGCTCTCCCTCGGGCCCGATGCCCCATGGGCCCTCGACGTCCTACAGGAACTGGTCGACGCCAGCCTGCTGCGCGTCGACCCGGAGCACGGTCGCTTTCGGGCCTGGGGCGTGGTGCGGGCCTTTGGCACGAGCCTCCTCTCAGAGAGCGACCGCTTGGAGGCCGAGATCCGCCATGGGTCCCACTACGCCACCATGGATGGCCAGTCGCCAGAGGCCCTCCGAGAGATCGACAACCTCGTCGTGGCCTGCCGGAGGGCCGCCCGGCGGGGCGACCTCGACGTCGCCTGCCGGACGCTGGCCGCCGCCGGCACGGTGCTCACACAGATCGGGCCCGCGAGTCTGTCCATCCGCCTCGCGCGGGACGTGCACGCCGCCGCGGCTGGGAGCCCCTGGAGCCACCGCAGTGGCGGTCTCCTCGGCAGGGCGCTGTGGCGAGCCGGCGACCTCGCGGACGCAGAAACCCACCTGACCATGGCCCTCGAGCAGGCCCGTCAGCGGCGCGATCCGCGACGGGAGGCCTGGATCGAGCTGACCCTCGGCAATGTGTGGATCACCCGCGGCCGACCGGAGCAGGCGACGGGCCACCTGCAACGCAGCCAGCGACTCCATCGGAGCATGGGGGACCGAACCGGGGAGGGCCACGCTCTCGGCGCCCTCGGAATGGCATGTTTCCGCCAGGGCGACTCCGTCGGCGCGAAGCGGCACATCGAGGCGGCCCTCGAGGTCTACCGGGAGCACGGCGCCCGCCGCTTCGAGGGCCATCAGCTCGGCAACCTCGGCTTGGTGTGCAACCGACTGGGCGACAAGCAAGGAGCCAGCGAGCACCTGGAGGCTGGGTTGCGCATCCACCAAGCCGTGGGCGACCGCCGCGCCGAGGGTCTGGCATGGACCAACCTCGGCGCCCTGCAGACCGACCTTGGCCGAGACGACGAGGCCCAGCGCTCCTTCGTCGCCGCCCGCACCATCCAGCAGGCCCTCGGCAACCTCCGGGTCGACGCCGTCTTGTGCGGCAACCTGGGAAGCCTGTCGATGCGGCAGGGCCGCCTCGACGACGCACGCGCCCAGTTCGAAGAAGCCATCGCTCTGCACCAGCGGGTCGGCAGCGGGAGCTTCCAAGGCATCGTGCTGGGCAACCTCGGGGTGCTCTGCGCAGAGCAGGGACTGCTGCACGAAGCGCGTGGCCACTTCCAACGGGCCCTTGCCCTCTTGGAGCCCGTCGCCGACGAGGGACCCACCGGTCGGGTGCGGCTGCAGCTGGCGAGGCTCGACGCCCTCCAAGGGAACCGCGCTCAGGCGGCCCTCGGCCTGGTGCGGGGCGAAGAGCAGGTACGCGCATCGGACGACCTCGAGGGCATCGTCATCGCCCTCGCGGTTCGCGCCGACGTGCTCGCCGCCGCGGGGCACGCAGTCGACGCCGAGAAGGCGCTCCAGGCCGCGGAGGCCGACCTTCGACCGGGACAGGCCGACGCCCGAGCCGCCATCGCGAGGGCCCGGGCCCACCTGGCGGGAACGCAGAGGCCTCCACACGTGTCGTAGGATGGCGCCATGGAGGCCCCGTGCTGCTGCTGCTCCTCACCGTCGCCCTTGCCGACCCCCAACCCCAAGGCCAGTCCGACGGCGTTCCGCCGGCCGACATCGAGCCCGAGGCCCCCAGCGGCCCGACCGAGGTCATGCTCCTGTACGGAGACGTGAACTCCACCGTGCAGGTGGCGGGCATCAAGACCACCGTGCCCTCCAACGTGCAGCTGCCGATGGGGACCCACGAGGCCCGCATCACCACGTCGAACGGCCAGCTGATCGTGAAGATCATCGACGTCCGCGCCCCGTCGGAGAACACCCAGGTCATCGACTTGGGCACCGCGCGGGCGGCCTCCGTCCCCGGCCACACCTTCCGCTTCGAGGTCAAAGGCGACGCCGAGGGCATGTTGGTCTTCGTCGACGGCATCGAAGGGGGACCGCCTCCCCTCGACGTGCTGCTCTCCCCGGGCCCCCACATCGTGGAACTGCAGAAGCCCGATGGCACCCGCACCGGGGGCGAGACCATGCTGACGCCGGAGGGCGAAGGCCCCACCGTCGTGCCCCTCACCCCCTGAGGTAGGCGGCATCCACAGCGACCCGAAGGAGGTCCTCGTCCGCGCCGGCCGCCACCGCTCGAGCGGCGGCCTCCACGCCAGGCCACGGCGGCGCGGGCACGGGGATGCGCACCACCTCGACGCCCTTCACCCGAGGGGCGGGGTGCCGGGCGCCGTACCAGGCGGCCACCTGGGGGGCGTTGAGCAGGCCCGCGAGGGCCCATGCCGACAGGTTCACCCCCTCCTTGGGGTGCAGGACGTAGCAGGAGTCGAGCACGAAGCGGCGCTCATCATCGACGGCTGCCCGCAGCACCTTCCCGCTGGCCCCGGCGAGCACCACCTTCTCCGCCACGTCGAACAGTCCCGCGTGCTTCGGCGCCACCCACGGCTTGCGGTCGAGCATGTCCCGTGGGTCGTAGCGGAGCACCTCCCCGCGGTCTTCGATGCGAAACGGCGACACGTCGCGGCCCCGGCACGTGGGCCGGTCCAGGGGGTGGGTCGCCTCCGCAAACACGTAGCGTTCGTAGTCCCCGCACACGACCCCCATGTGGGTGGTGACGTAGTCCCCGAGGGGGCGGCCCGGCAGCTCCGGAGGAGGCCCGTCGAGGCTCCAGCTGTGAGGTCCGCGATGCAGGCGGTGCTGCACTGTCAGCGCCCCGTCGGCGAACACGCCGGCCTGCTCCCGCGGCGCCCCGACGAAGCCACCCGCGAACAGCGCGACCGACTGGACCCGAGCTCCGAACAGACCGTCGGGCAAGGAGAAGAGCCCATCGACCCCCGCCTCCGCCACTCGCTCTCGGAGGGCATGGAAGCTCTTCAGCGACAGCCAGTTGCGGGGCAGCACGAACGCGACCCGCGGAGCCGCAGCCAGGGCGTGCTCCACGAAGCAGCTCGCGATGTCGTTCTTGTCGGTCGCCGTGGTGAAGCGGGCCCACAGCCGCTCCCGTACCTCGGGATCGAGGTTCTGGACCCGGATCCACGGCGGGTTGCCCACCACGAGGTCTGCCTTGGGCAGCGGCTCGGCGAGGGCGTCGCCACGGCGAAGCTCCACCTCGACGCCCTGCAGCGTGGCGCGGGCGGCCTCGATGGCCAGCGGGTCCGCGTCGAGGCCGATCAGGCGTAGGTCCGGACGACGCTGGGCCACGGCGAGCAGGAAGCGGCCGTCGCCACAGGCGGGCTCCACCACCGTGCCCCCGACGGGCACCCCGACGAGGGCCCGGTCCACCACCGCCTCCACCAGCGGCCAGGGCGTGACCCACTGGCCGCGCCGCTTGCGCTCGCGGGCGCTTCGCTGGGCGAGCCACGCATCGGCGGCACACAGATCGGGGGCATCGGCCATGGCGCAGCCTACCCCTCCCGCCGAGCCCGCGCCGCGTTACCCGAGCGGCCACCTGGAGGAGAGATGGCCACCGTCGCTCAGCACCTCACCGACCTCGTGCAGCAGGCCATCGTGTCCGCTGGGGTCGCCGAGGCCGGCACCCCGATCGAGCCCTGCGTGCCCACCAACAACCCGGAGCACGGCGACTACCAGTCCAACGCCGCCTTCCGCTTCGCCAAGAAGGCGCGGCAGAACCCCCGGGCGGTGGGCCAGCAGGTCCTCGACCACCTTCCCGCCGACCCGGCCATCGCCGAGGCCACCCTCGCGGGCCCTGGCTTCCTCAACCTGCGCCTCGCCGACGCCTGGCTGGCCGCCGACGTCGCCGAGCGGGCCACCGACGACCGCTTGGGGGGCCCCACCCCAGGGGAAGGCCGGACCGTGGTCATCGACTACTCCTCGCCGAACATCGCCAAGCGGATGCACGTGGGCCACCTGCGCAGCACCGTCATCGGCAACGCCCTGGACCGCCTCCACCGCTACCTCGGCTGGACCGTCGTGGCCGACAACCACATCGGCGACTGGGGCACCCAGTTCGGCAAGCTCATCGTCATGTGGCGCCGAGACGCCGACGAGGCCGCCTACGACGCCGACCCCATTGGGGAGCTGCAGCGGCTGTACCAGAGCTTCGGCCCCGCCGCCGAGGCCGAGCCCGAGCTCTCCGATGCGGCCCGCGCCGAGACCGCGAAGCTCCAGGCGGGCGACCCGAACAACCTGGACCTGTGGAAGCGCTTCGTCGACGCGTCCATGAAGGAGTTCGACACCGTCTACGACCGCCTGGGGGTCGCCTTCGACGTCGTCCACGGCGAGTCTTTCTACCGCCACGAGCTCCGGGAACTCGTCGACGACCTGCTGGCCAAGGGCATCGCCGAGCCCAGCGAGGGCGCGGTGGTCGTCCCGTTCCAGCCCGAAGACGGCAAGGGCCTCGCCAAGCAGCCTCTGCTGGTCCGGAAGTCCGACGGCGCCGCGTTGTACGGCACGACCGACCTGGCCACCGCCAAGCACCGGGTCGAGACCTGGGACCCCGCCAAGGTCCTCTACGTCACCGACACCCGGCAGCAGAGCCACTTCCGGCAGGTCATCGCGGCCGCCAAGAAGATGGGCCTCGACAGCCCGGAGTACGTGCACACCTGGTTCGGCATGCTGAAGTTCAGCGGCGGCGCGGTGGCCAGCACCCGGGCCGGGGACGTCATCAACCTGGTGGACCTGCTCGACACGGCGGCGGCCAAGGCCTTCGACATCGTCACGGAGAAGTCGCCAGACCTGCCCGAGGCCGAGCGTCGCGACATCGCCGAGGCCGTGGGCACCGGCACCATCCGGTACTTCGACCTGTCCCAGAACCCCCAGTCCGACATCACCTTCACGTGGGACAAGGCCTTGTCGCTGGACGGCGGCTCGGCGGTCTACCTGATGTACGCCCATGCGCGGCTCCACAGCATCCTGCGCAAGGGAGAGGCCACCGAGGGCGTGCCCGGGCCCGCCGCCTGCGAGACGCCGGAGGAGCGCACCCTGGCCATGCTCGTCGCGCGCACCCCCGAGGCCATCCTCTCCGCGGCGGACACCTACCGACCCAACCTGCTCGCGGAGCACCTCGACAGCTTGGCGAAGGCGGTGGGCGGCTTCTACAGCGCCTGCCCCATCCTGCAAGATGGCGTGCCAGCCGACGTGCGCCAGCGGCGCCTGGCGCTGGTGTTCGCGGTCACCCGAGCCCTGAAGCTGGGGCTGGGCCTCCTCGGCATCCGCGCCGTCGACCGCATGTAGCCCCACGGCGCCCCCTCCCCCTGGGCGAGGCGCAACGCCGCCGTTACGCCGAGCCCTCGCCCCAAGCCCCCCTCCTGCGCTACACTGCGTCTCCGGGTTCCCCGCCCTCCCTTCGCCTCCCCGGCGGACGCCACCTCTCCCGCCCACCCCCGGGCCCACGGACGCCATGCCCCCGAGCTCCGCCCAGGCCGCCGACGGCCGCCCCGCTTCGCTGCAGCGACTGGGGCGCTACCGCATCGTGCGCCCGCTCTCCAAGGGCGGCATGGCCCTGGTCTACGAAGCGCGTCGGGAGTCCTTGGCTGGTGTGAGCCCCCAGGTGGCCATCAAGCTCATCCTGCCCGAGCATGCCGCGAGCCAGACCTACAAAGACCTCTTCATCAACGAGGCCCGCCTCGGCGCCTCGATGCACCACCAGAACCTGGTCCAGATCCAAGACTTCGACTGCGAAGGCGACACCTGGTTCCTGGTCATGGAGTACGTGGAGGGCTTCACCCTGCGTCGCCTCATCGGCGCGTCCACCCGCTTCGGCCTCAAGCTCCCCTTGTCCGTCATCGCCGAGATCGGACGCCAGGCCTGCGACGGCCTGCACTACGCCCACGGGGCCACCGACGAGTCCGGTGAGGGGCTGGAGCTCGTCCACCGCGACATCAAGCCGAGCAACCTCATCCTGAGCCCCCACGGGGTGGTGAAGGTCCTGGACTTCGGCATCAGCAAGGGCCGGCTCCGAGAAGAGCGCACGGGTAGCGTCAAGGGCACCTGGGGCTACATGGCCCCCGAGCAGTCCGTCGGCGACGAGGTGGGGCCCCCGGCGGACGTGTTCGGCCTGGCCACCGTCCTGTACGAGCTCGCATCGAAGACGCCGATGTTCCACAAGCGCAGCAAGGAAGACATCCGTCGCCTCCTCAAGGACGACCACGCGGCCCGGCTCGCCGCCACCCTGGAGCCCTCCGCTTACGGGCGCCTCATCGGGGTCCTGGTCCGCGCGCTGCAGCGAGACCCCAACACCCGCTTCCAGACCGCCGAAGCCTTCGGCCGGGCGCTGTCGGAGCTGCTCCCGGACCCCATCACGGCCCGCGACGACGTGGGCCGCTTCTACCAGCAGATCGTGGACCTCGAGGCGAAGGCCGCTGAGAACGCCCAGGTCGCCCAAGGCGAGCTGCCCAACCGAGACGTGGGCCTCTCGGAGCCCAGCGACGTCGTCGAGGAGCTGGCCGAGCCCGCCCCTCCGAGCCTGCTCGTCACCTTCACGGTGGGCGCCGTTCTCTCCGTGGCGTTGCTCGTGGCCCTCGCCCTAGGAAGCCTGGTGCTGCTGACCGAACCGACGCCCACAGCCGTCGCCGGGTCCGAGCGAGCGACATCGGAGAAGGTCGAACCCATCGCCATCGTGGACGACGAGCCTGCGGCGGTCGAGGAGCCCGCGGTCCCCCCGGAGGACGAACCGGTCACGGTGACCATCGTGCGCCGTTCGGAGCCCACTCCGGAGCCCGATGCGCCGCCTGCCGCAGCCCCGGACGCACCGCAAGCCGCACCCGAGGCAGCCCCTCCGCCCCCCGACGCCGACACCGCCCGCATCACCATCGGCTGCCGCCAGGGGGCCGAGGTCTACATCGGCGGGCAGTACGCCGGCGACACCCCGGTACGCAAAGACGTCCCCCCCGGCCGCTACGCCGTGAACATCTCGGCCATGGACGGCCGGCGCAAGAGCTTCACGCTGACGGTGGATGGCGGCGACGACGTGCGGCGCACCTGGGACTTCGACCGGATGGAGTGGCGATGAGCGACCTCCCTGGCCTGTTGTTCGTCGACGACGAGCCCGAAAACGTCCGCCTCGTGGCGGAGATCCTGGGCGAGAGCCTCGAGCTGCCCGTCGAGGTCGTCGCCACCGTGGAGCTCGCGGTCGAGAAGCTCCACGAGCAACCGTGGCGTGCCGTGATCATGGACTTGTTCATTCCGCTCGGCGATCACCCCGACCGGGTGCTCGGGCCTCGGGCCAAGGGCTACCAGGACGACGTCGAGCACCTCGGGGGCCTGGTGCTCCTCGAAGAGATCGCCCGCCTCGCTGACCCGCCCTTGGTGCTGTCCCACACGGCATGCACGGATCACGTGCTTCTGGAGCTCTTTGGCGACCTGGTGGCACGACGCATCCCGAAGCCCAGCCCCATCGACACGGTCCTTTCCAACGTGATGGAAGCCCTCGCCGAGCACCCCTGACCCAAGCCCTCTCGCCCGTGGTAGTTTCCCGCCGCTATGCGCCCAATCATCGACATCGCCGACGTCCAGCCCGGACGCGTTCTGTACCACTCGGCCTTCGGCTTCGCGTCCGTGGAGCTCGTCGATCCCGACGGGGTCGTGCTCACCTGGGACGGGCGTGGCGACAACCTGCCGGAGCGCGCCACCCACGACGTCCTCACGCGGGTCTACGCGCTGTGCGACAACGACGGCTTCTTCCATCGCTCGGTGCGCGACGCAGCGGGTCTCGAGTCCCAGGTGCAGGAAGCCCCGTCGGACGCGCTGTCCCTGCTCCTGGCCGATCTGCACGGCCCCCAACGAGAGCAAGACATCCGGGACTGGCTCATCGGACGAAAGCTCGTCACGGCCTCCGCGTTCACCCACTGGTGGGCCGCCCTGCAGCCGCTGCTCGCGGAAGACGGCCGATTCCTGGTCGCCGAGTCCCGCCACGACCAAGAGCACGGCGGGCGCACCGTCGAGCTCGCGAGCGCCGAGCGCGACCTGTCCCCCGGGGAGAAGCTGGCGAACCCTGTGCTCGCCCCCGGGCGCCGGCTGGATCTGGCCCTGGCCCATCGGGCGGTTCTCGACCGCGACCTCTTCGTCGACCAGGTGCTCCTGGCCTGGCGCACCGGTGGCACCCAGATCAAGGACCTCGCCCTCGCGGTCCTGAAGGATCAGCCGCCTCAGGAACTGCTGCGGCGTCTCATGAAGCAGGGCCCCGAGGCCATCGACGCCATCATTCACGGCATCCGTCGAGGCAACTGGATCGCCGACGACGTCGACATGGGCACCCACGCTCGGCTGATCGATCTGGCGATCCGCGGCGCCCTCGAGGGAGGCCCCGTCGACAACGAGGGTCGCCTGGCCGCCACCCTGTACCGCTGGCCGAGCCCGGGCACCGCCGAGGCCCTCGCCGACATCGCCCCCACCACCGATGGCAAGCGCCTCGTCCGCGCCACGTTCTCGGCACTGCCTCCGCGCCGGGCCGAGTCCTTGGCGCTGGCCCTCCTCGACCAAGCCCTCGACGCAGGAGAGACCGCCACGGCCCAGTGGTTGGGCCAGGAGATCCTCGGGTTCGCCTTGGTCGACCAGGAGGCCTTCGCAGAGCGCATCGACGACGAGCATCCTCAACTCGCGGACTGGTTCCGCAGCGAGTTTGCCGGCGTCGAAGGAAAGCCGGAGATCCTCGAGTGGGACGACATCACCGACGACACCCCGCAGACCGCCGAGATCGACCTCTCCGACGTCGTCCTCGAGCCCATCGCGCTGGGCAAGCTGCCAGCGCGCTCCGGCGGCTCGTTGCTCGGGCTGGGGCTGGCCATGGCCCGGGCGCTGGCCACGCACCACAAAGAAGGCACGGTGTGCAACCCTACTGCCTTCTCGGTGAAGGTCCTGCCCAACGAGACGATGGAGATCACGCCGGGCGAAGACTCCGCCGCGTGCCCTCGTCCGCCCGGAGAGCCCCCTCACCACACCGGTGACGTCTTCGCGGCCGGGGTCCTGCTCCTGGAGAGCCTGCTCGGACGTCCATGGCCCCGCAACATCCCCGCCTCCCGGGCCATCCCCTACCTGCGGATGACCATCCCGCTGTTGCCGCCGTCGGTCATCGCCCCCCTCGACTGGGCGCTGCACCCCGACCCTCGGCAGCGTCCCGAGGACGGCCTCGAGTGGCTGGCGCGCTGGCAGACCTGTGCCATCGCTGAGGAGAACCGGGCGTATGCCCAGCAGGACCTCGGCAACCGCATGACCATTGGCTACGACAGCCACATCGGTCGCGCCAAGGTGCTGCTCACCCAGACCAACCAGGACTGCCTGTTCATCAGCACCCGAGGTTCCCTGTCGCTCCTGTGCGTCTGCGACGGCATCTCCACCGCCAACGCGGGCTCCGGCGATGTCGCCAGCTCCATCGCCTCCCACGTCATCGCCAACCTGTGGGAGCAGGCGCTCCCGCGTCTCGCCCACGCGGGCGCCACCGAGATCCGGTCCTTCCTCGACCGCGCCCTGAGAATGGCCAACACGGCCGTGTGCGAAGCCGCTCTTCGCTTTGCCGGCGGCAACCTCGACGGCCGCGTTCCGATGGGCACCACCTGCGTCATCGCCGTCGTGCACGGCGTGCAGGTGCACCTCGCCTGGCTCGGGGACAGCCGTGCCTACCTGGTCGGCCAGTACGGCGCCTCGCTCATCACCGCCGACGAGAACCAGGCCAGCGAGCGCCTCAAGGCCTGGCAGCTCAACTTCCTCGACCTGTGGGACCCGGCTGGCTTCGCCCTCGTGGGCTACCTCGGCCACTTCAACGAGCTCTCCCGTCCCGAGGCGCTCACCGCCCACCACACGCAGTTCAAGTTGCTGCCAGGGGAGCACCTCATCATGTGCTCCGACGGCGTGTCGGACTACGTCGCGGAGAGCCACCCAGAGGTCGCCCAGGTGTTCCATCAGGCCGTGGTGGGCGACGACCCCGACGAGATCTCTCGCCGGCTGACCAACCTTGCCAACCGAGGCGGCGGCGGCGACAACGCCACGTGCTTGGTCGCGAAGCTGTTCCGCTCGTAGCCAGCGCCGCAGCTACACTGCCCCATGCTTCTCTTCGTCCTGCTCGCCTGCACCGGCGCCGACCCCACCGGCGGCTCCGACCCCGCCGCGGCAGATGGACCGGACCCCCGGGACCGCCCGTTCGACGAACAGGTGCTGCTCGTCGCCCACAACGGCTTCAACAGCACGGCCATGGGCTTCCCCGTGGCCAACCAGGCCCTCGACTACGAAGACCAGCTCGACCTCGGCGTGCGGGGGTTCATGTTGGACATCTACGGGGGCGCCGAGGTCGGCCTCGACGAGCCCGTGCTGTGCCATGGGTCGTGTGTGCTGGGAAGCCAGCCCCTGAGCGAAGCCCTGCAGCGCATCGACGGCTGGCTGCTGGATCACCCCCGCGAGCTGGTGGTCCTCGTCCTTCAGGACGAGACCGACCCGTCGGACATCGTGGCCGCCTTCGTCGCCGAGGGGCTCGACCAGCGAGCCATCGTGCCGCCGGACGATGGGGTCTGGCCCAGCTGGGCCGCCCTCACCGACGAGGGCCGACAGATGCTCGTCACCACGGAAGGACGCCACGAAGGGCAGCCAGACTGGCTCGTGTGGACCTATGCCATCGCCTGGGACACGCCATACTCGGCCAAGACCGTCGAGGACTTCGCCTGCACGCCCCTCCGGGGCGACCCGTCCAACGGCCTGTTCCTGGTCAACCACTTCCTGACGGACCCCATCGCCAGCGAGGCCCTCGCCAGCGAGGCCAACGAGGCCGACGTGCTGCGGGCGCGCGTGGACCGCTGCGAAGCCGAGGCTGGCCAGTCCGTCAACTGGATCGCGGTCGACTTCGTGGAGACCGGCGATGCGGTCGAGGTCGTGGAGGCGCTTCAGCAAGGCGACTGAGCCCGCTGCTCACCCCACCAAGGCCTTGGCGTGGTCCAGCTGCTCAGGAGGCACGTAGAGCCGGCCGATCACGCGCTCGTCGGCGTAGCGCACGAACACTTGGCTGGCGTCCTGCAGACGAAGCGTCGAGCGTGCCCCCACGGCCCCGCTCGGGCGCAACAACGGCTCGATGACGTAGATGGGCTTGGCCTTCTTCCGCTTGTTTCCGAACTGCTCGTAGCGAGACAGGCGTCCGGTGGAGCTCGCACGCACCACGTCGATGCCCTCCGCTTCCAGCCGCTCCGCTTCCCGAGAGAGGTCCGCGGCGCGGTCGTCGCCGTGCCGCTCCAGCACCCGTCGGTAGGGGCGCTGCTCCACCACCCGCCGGGCCATCGGATGGTCGCTGCCGCGCAGGTGAACCATGAGGGACGGGTCGTCGATGTGCAGGTAGGCGTCGAGGTCCGAGGGCATCTGCCAGGTGCTCTGCTCGCTGGTGACGTAGCGACGGAGGAGCTCTTCGTAGATCACCGACTTGTGGTGGAAGTACACCATCAGGAACATGTGATGCCGCGCCAGCAAGAAGTGGTCGAAGGCATAGACCGCGCGCCCGTTCACGGCGAGGTTCACGTGTCCATCGGCCACCCAGGTCGACAGGTTCGACAGCAACCAGCCGACATCGACCTGACCGTAGTTGGCGCCGGTGAAGCGCGCGTCGCGCACCAAGTAGTCCATGCGGTCGACGTCGAGCTCGCTCGACACCATCTGAGAGAGGCAGCGGCGGTGGTCGAGGCCGCCGTCCTGGAAGAAGTCGTCCCCCGGGCGAACCCCGGGGTCGATGAGGCTGGCGATGTGCCGAGCCGTGCCCGAGAATGCCTCGGTCACGCGGTCCCCCAGCTCCGTGCGCTCCAGCACGGCGATGGTGTAGTCCTCGTGGTTGGCTCGCCGCGCCTGCTGGTGATGGGGCCACCGCAGCCCCAGGGACGCCAGCGACGGCATGCAGAACTCCATGCAGTGGCTGAACGGCGCGTGCCCCAGGTCATGGCACAGCGCAGCGAGGCGCACGGCCTTGCGGAAGCGCTCCCGGGCGGTCGGCGAGGTGAAGCTCCAGCCGGCATAGGCCTGGTCGAAGGCCTTTCCGGCCAGGTGCATCACGCCGAGGCTGTGCAGGTAGCGGGAGTGGGTGGCGCCGGGAAACGACAGCTCGCTGAAGCCCGTCTGCCGGATCCAGCGGAGACGCTGCATCCAGGGGTGGTCGGCCACGGCCAGCTCGTCGGCGCTCAGGGGGATGGCGCCGTGGATGGGGTCACGAACGTCCATCAGGGCAGGGCCTTCGCCACCTTCTTGTCGGCGAGCAGGCGGTCGATGAGCTCGCGGCTGAGGTCGTCCCCGAGGCAGGCCCCGAGGGGCTTCGGCTGGGCACACCATGCAGTGGCGCCCTCGGACTTGCCCCACTTGGCCAGGGCGGCGTCGGCGGCAGCCAGCACCGGTGCAGCGAGCTCCGCCCGGCGGGCACGGGTGGTGGCCGCGACCGCTTGGCCCTGAGCTTCCAGGGCCTTCAACTCTGCGGCGTCCGCGCCATCCTCGAGGGAGGCATCGATCGGGACGCGCGCCTCGTCGTCGGCTCGGTCGATGGCACGAAGGGCATCCGCTGCGCCCGCCACCATGAGGCTGCGCACGCTCACGAACCGCTGCCCGTTGCCCACGGCGTCGACCGCCACCGGCTCCAGGCCGAGGTTCGGCCAGGTGCGCCCGACGATGCCCGGGAGCGCCCCCGCGAGCTCGGCGTCGGCGTCGAGGGCCGCGGCGATTGCGGCGTTGAGGTTGTCGCCGGTGCAGGCCGGGTTGTCCTGCTCCCGACTCGCCATGCCCGGGACCCGCGGCCCCACGGCGACCTTGGCCCGGCACTCGACGGCCCCCTCATGGCTCGCGAGCGCACGCTCCATCGACCCGGTGAAGGCGGTGTCGAAGTCACCCACCAGGGTGTCGGCGAAGCCCTGGAGTCGATCGAACTGCCGCAAGTAGTCGGTCTCCATCTCCTGGAGGCGCCGGATCTGCTCGGCGGGGGCACGGTCCCCGAGCAGGTCGAGCCCCTCTCGGTACTCGCGCAGCGCCGCCGACAGGGTCCGGGCGGCGCCCTGACGCTCGTCCAGGGGGGCCATCAGCTGCGTCTGCGCCTCGGCGAACCGTGTGGAGGCCGCCGCGACGTCGTCGGGGTGGTAGAAGCCGCCCGCAAAAGCGGGGAGAGCGAGGACGAGGACTGCGAGCAAGGGGACCTCCGGGGGGAGCCGGGTCGGGTACCCCGTCTGCTCCCCAACAACCAGCGAGGGGCCCTTCCTCGTCCCCGTCACCGCCAGGTGGACGTGATACCTGCCGCTCCCGTCCACGCCCTACCTAGGAGACGCCATGATCGGCTTCGGCATGACCGACGAGCAGGAGCAGCTGCGCGACCTGGCCCACGAGTTCGCGAAGAACGAGATCCGCCCGGTCTCCCCCCACCACGACGCCACCGGCGAGTTTCCGTGGGAAGTCATCCACAAGGCCCACGAGCTGGGCCTGATGAACACCCACATCCCCGAGAAATGGGGCGGACTGGGCCTCGGCTGCCTCGACGGCGCGATCATCAGCGAGGAGCTCGCGTGGGGCTGCACCGGCATCGGAACGGCGCTCGAAGCCAACGGCCTCGCGCTTCAGCCGGTCCTGGAGGGAGGCTCCGACTACCTCCTGGAGAAGTACGTCCAGCCGATGACCGAGGCGCCCAAGATGGCGGCCTACGCCGTCACCGAGCCTGGCGCCGGCTCGGACGTCGCGGCGCTCCGCAGCACCGCGGTCGACAAGGGCGACCACTACCTGCTCAACGGCTCCAAGATGTGGATCACGAACGCCGGCGTCTGCGACTGGTTCTTCGTGGTGGCCTACACCGACAAAGAGGCCAAGCACCGCGGCATGACCGGCTTCCTCGTGGAGCGCGGCTGGGCTGGGGTCGAGCCTGGCAAGAAGGAGCGGAACCTCGGGCAGCGCTGCAGCGACACCCGTGCCGTCACCTTCACCGACGTCGAGGTCCCCAAGGAGAACGTCGTCGGTGAGGTAGGCCGTGGCTGGCCCCTGGCCATGGGCGCCTTCGACCACACCCGCCCCCTGGTGGCCTCCGCCGCCGTCGGTTTGGCCGTCGCGGCCTTCGACCACGCCTCGGACTACGCCCTGCAGCGCAAGACCATGGGCCGCCCCATCGCGCGCCACCAGGCCATCGCCTTCATGCTCGCCGAGATGGTCCGCGACATCGAGGCCGGCCGCCTCCTCGTCCAGAAGGCCGCGTGGCTGAAGGACCAGGGCCAGCGCAACACGATGGAGGCCTCGATTGCGAAGGCCTTCGCCGCCGACGCTGCCCACCGCATCGCATCGGACGCCGTGCAGGTCTTCGGAGGCTACGGCTTCAACGAAGAGTACCCGGTCGAGAAGCTGCTCCGGGACTCCAAGATCTTCCAGATCTACGAGGGAACGTCCCAGATCCAGCGCATGATCATCGCCAAGGAGCTCTTCGAGCGGCGTCGCTGATGGTGCGGGCTTCTGCCGAAGCTCGGTGGAAGCCACCAGCGGCCGCGGGCGGTTGTGGGTCTTCGGCGCGGGCTCCGACCCGGGTGGGAGCCTGCGCCGAGGCCACAGCGAGCCAGCGGCCTCAGCCTGCCCATCGCCGGCGCGCCTGACCGCACCCACCCCAGCCCAACACGAGCCGGAGTCTGCGTCCACCAAGGGCACACCTGCACGCTGAAGGTGCTAGGAGGGGCTACGCCGAAGGTAGCCAGCTTGAGACTGTCCCCATCCCTCCGGACCGCCACCCTCGCCAGCTTCGCGCTGGTGATGATGGCCTCCGCCTGCAAGAAGAAGACCATCGACGGCGCCGGCGACGGCGACGCGGGCCCTCCCATGCCCACCGTCGACCAGACCATGCAGGTGGTGAGCGTCTCCCCCGCCAATGTGCCTCCGGGCGCGCCCGCGAAGGTGCAGATCATCGGCTCCGGCTTCGCCGCCGGCACGGCCCTGCAGATCGGGCCCCAGCGCATCTCCGCCGTGCAGTTCCTCAACGAGAACGTGCTGGCGGCCACGGTCCCGCCCATGGCGGCGGGGTCCTACGACGTCACCGCGGCGCACCCCTCCGGGGCCAGCAGCACCTTGCGGGGTGGCCTGCGGGTCTCCGCGCCCGGCGTGTCCGTCCGCATCGACCGCGCCCGCTGCGGCCAGGTCGTGATCTACTTCGACACCGACCAGGCCGGGCTGTCCCCCACCGCCCGGTCCCGCCTCGACAGCGTCACCGACTGCTACACCTCGGGCAGCCACACCGTGCGCCTCACCGGCCACGCCGACGAGCGAGGCACCACCGACTACAACGTCGCCCTCGGACAGCGGCGGGCCGAGACCGTGCGCGACCACCTCATGCGGGCGGGCGTGTCTGCGGGGCGCCTGCCCATCACCAGCTACGGCGAAGAGCAGCCCATCGAGCGGGGCTTCGGCGAGGCCGTCTGGGCCAAGAACCGTCGGGTCGAGCTCATCATCCCGTAGCGTGGCCACAGGGGAGTGCATCTCCCCCGCAGCCGTGCAGCCGCATCTCAGCCTTCGGAGACGAGCTCCACCAGGTAGCCACCCTTGCTGGCGGCCAGGCGGTTGAACGTCGCCCACTCTTCCAGGTAGGTCTGCTGGTTCGTGGAGATCTTGTGCCGCTTGGGCTTGCGGGCCGTGCTGGCCTCCGCGAGCACCGCCGCCTCACGGGCGGTCACGATCCACTCGGAGCCCTCGCTCAGCTTGTAGCCGGGAATGACCGTGCCATCGCCATGCTCTTTGGCGCGGTCGGGCTCGGACAGGTCCATGAACATGTCGACGAACGCTTCGAACTGCGGGTGCTCGGGATCAGGGATCTCTTCGAGGCGAAGCCGGCGACTGGCCCGGTAGGCCCAGCGCTGCAGGTCGGGCGACGGAATCTTCCGCTCCATGACCTCGACCTCCACCATGCGCCACACGACGTACCGCGTGGCTGCGGGCACCATCTCCAACTCCTCGCCCCCTTCCATGGTGCGCAGGATGAGGTGCCGGTCGACGGAGTCGTCGAGGGGCTCGGAGGCCTCCTCGACCTCGAGGTAGCCGCGCCGGAGGTGATCCCGGATGAGCCGGTCGAACTCCTGCTCGGCCGCCATGTAGTCGCCGAGCTGCTTGATCTTCTTCTTGGACGCCTTGCCAATCTTCCCGGAGGCCGTGGTGATCACTGCACCCTTGCGGACCACTTCCCAGAACTTCGCCTGGTTTCCGCGGATGTACTCGAACCTGCGCACGCGCTACCTCCCATATGTCGGTGCTTGATGCCAACCCCGGCTCCGGATGTCGGAGCGCTACAGACCTCGTGCCGTGAATCTACAAGCGGCGATATTACGCTTTGTAGCTTTACTATTCACCAACACAACGCCCGCCGGCCGGCCATTCCCGGACCCACTTCGGGACGGGAACGAGACCGTGCAACGGCCTTCGTTGGCGGAGGCTAACAGGTGTAGGAAGTGCGCGCGACGCGGGCCGCACACCAAGGCCTCAGGCCCAGTGCCTACCTACGTCGTGCGAAGGCTCCGAGCGCCGACGCGGAGATCCACGTTCCCGCGCCCGAGCAACCGCACCCACCGCCTCCGCCCACGTTGCCACTGGCGGCGGACAGGCCCCCCGAGTCGCCATCGGGAACCTCACCCTGCTGCAGCCACAGATGGCTCGTCACGGTGGTGGGGTGGTCGTCCACCCACCACTCTGCGCGCACCCGAGTGGCCTGGGGTGCCGCCGCCGCCTCGACCTCCAGGGACGCGACGCCCTCGACGATCTCTCCGGCTCCCGATTCGACCCCGTCGACGAACCAGAGCAGCTCCCCCTCCACATCCGGTACGGCCACCGAGACCACCGGCGCGGCGCTCACCCAGGTGCCATCCACCTCCGCGCCGTCGGCGAGCACGGCGAGCAGGGGCGACTCTCCCCCGTCCAGAAGCACCTGCGTGCGCTGAGCCCGGATGCCATCCAGCACCGCATCCACGGTCAGCTCCTCCACCCACACGGCCGTGCGGCTCGTTCCTACCGGGGTCTCGAAGGTCCCGAGCCCCTCGCCGGCCTTGTGGTCGTCGCTGCCTCCGAGGGCGGCCAGGCGGCGACCGTCGGCACACAACGCGTCCCAAAACGCGATGGCGGACGGGGTGAACAACGCGCCGGTGGGGGTCCATCCTCCATTGCCGATCTCCACGCCGCCGACGCCGTCGGGGATGTCGAGGTCCCACGCGCAGCCGATGCACAGCCCGCCAAGGTCGAGGGTTGGATGATGGATGGACAGCACGCCCCCTTGGTCCGTGACCTGGTCCGCCAGGTCCTGGACATCCACGACCCCGTCCTCATCCGGTTGACCCAAGCGATGGTCGACCCACTCGGTGGCACCGATGGCCCCCGCGTGACCCTGGTACGTGGTGACCTCGATCCCTGGGATGAACAGGACGTCCGGATGGCGAGCCTGAGCGGCAACCAGGAAGTCGGAGCCCGACACCACGTTGTGTTCGGTGAGCACCACGAAGTCGAGCCCCTCGGCCCGCGCCAGCGCCGCGACGGCATCGAGGCTGGCCGAAGCATCCCCCGAGTGCACGCTGTGCACGTGCAGATCTCCGGTGACCCATCCCGGGCCGGGTCCGAGGGGCCCCGCGGGCACGTAGGTCCCGCGGTCAGGGTCGACGGGCAGCGTCGCCTCCTCCCGAACGGTGACCGTGATGCGGTACGGCGCGACCGCTCCGGCGAGCTTCGCCTTTCCGACCACCACCTGCCAGGTGCCCGCCGGGATCGCCCCCGCCTCGTAGGAGCGACTGGCCGCGTCGACGCCGACGATGGCCGGCTCAGTGTTTCCCCCGCCCCATCCCCGGTGCCCGTTCGGGTCGTCCAGGCCCCAGTCGAGGATCGTGGTGTCGTCCAGGTCGTCCAGGTGGACCTCGACCTCCACCGTGCCCTCCGGCACCTCGAACGGCACGAACACGTGGTCCAGCCCTCCGGCCTCGACCTCCCCATCGATCGTGAAGGTGTCCTGCGCGAACGCGAAACTCGAGAGAAGCAGCAGCATCGAGGCTCCGGCAGCCCACCCGACGCGAGGGTCGTGAGGCCAGGTCCAGGGATCCAAGGTCCACGGTCGAACCCCGCCCATCCTACCGCTCGGGCACGCCCATCGCCGACTCGAAGAAGGCCGCGTGGGCCTCGATCAGCCCGTCCACCGCGGCCTGCTCCGCCGCTGGGAGCGTGCTGGTGTTCAGAGGTGGCCCCACCTCCACGGGCCCGAGCGACAGGTCGTACACGGCCAGTGGCGCCTTCTCGCCGACCTCGATCACCTTGAAACGCGCATCCCGGCTCATCCTCCAGTCCGACCGGTACGGGCCCGGCCCGTTGGGGCTGAACCGCTCGCTGTGGAGTCGCTCGTGGCTCCCCGCAGAGGCCGGGTCTGCGAGCGCTGGCAGGAGGCTATGCCCGTCGATGGCCACGGCCGCCAACGCCCCCGTGGCGTCGTCGCCCAGCGGGACCCCTGCCACGTCCGCCACTGTCGCGAACACATCGGAGAGATGCACGAGCGCCGACGAGGTCCCTCGGGCCACGCCGGGGCCACGAACGAGCAGCGGGACGCGAATCCCTCCCTCGAACGGGCTGTTCTTCGCTCGGCTCGGGTCCCACGGTGGCAACACGACGTCTTCCGGCGTGCCGTTGTCGCCCGCGTAGATCAACAGGGTGTCGTCCCGATGGCCGTGGTCGTCGAGGTGCTGCAGCAGCCGGCCCACCTCCTGGTCGAGTGCCTCCACCACGAGAGGATAGCGCTCCGCCTTGGGCGAGCGTGGTTCGGCGTCGGTGGTCGGCGTGAGGTGGTCGGGCGGGATGTCGAAGGGACTGTGGGGGGCATGGAACGCGACGTAGACGAACCAGGGCTCGGGGAGGCTGTCGATCTGCCGGATCGCCTCGTCCACCTCGAACGTGGTGATGTAGGTGTCGTTCTTCACCAGGGTCCCGTCCACCACCTGCTCCCAGTGGTGGTACCCGTGGTCCAGACCGTCCTGGACCACGAAGTCCCCGAGGTTGCTGATGGTCCCCGTGAAGTGGTCGAAGCCCATCACGATGGGGTGGTTCACGTTGTCGACACTGTTGTACGCGGCCAGATGCCACTTGCCGATGGCCGCGGTCGACCAGTCGTCCGGGGCCTGATCCAGCATCTTTGGGATCATGATTTCATCGGTTCGAAACTGATTCTGGCCCAGGTACACGAAGGTGTCGCCCGCGCCCGTGCGACGGCCAAGGCGCCCCGTCAGCAGCGCGGCTCGTGTCGGCGAGCACACCGGGTGGGCCCAGGCGTTGTCGAAGCGCATGCCCTCGGCAGCGAGGGCATCGAGGTTCGGGGTCGGCGGCGGCGTGGGATGCAGGTCGTACATTCCGATGCTGTCCAGCCCTTGGTCGTCGGCGAGCAGGACGAGCACGTTGGCAGGCCGTCCACGGGGAGCACCGGTGTGGGCTGTCGATGCCGACGATGCCGTCGAGCCACTAGGCAAGGTCGTATCGGTATCGACCGGGCGTACCGGCCCATCGTCGCCGGCGCAGGCCAGCAGCAGCACGAGCAGGGACGGGCTCACGGTGCAGCAGGCTCCGGCAGGGCCTTCCCCTCCCAGGCGTCCGGCCGATCGGGGGCTGCGGGCGCTGCCGACTCCGAGAACTGCAGCTCGACGGTCTCCCCTGGCCAGACCCACACGGTGCCCTGCCACACGAGCTCTTGGCGGAAGTCCCGCACCTCGAGGGCATGAGCCCCACTGGGCAGCGTCAGCTCTTGGCTTCGTTCGCCCCGAAACGGGACGTCGTGTCCGTCCACCACGAGATTGGCCCAGCTCGTCGTCCGGTTCGCGAGGCGCAACACGCCATCCCCCTGCCCCTCGCCCGGACGGACCACCACCGTGGCGCTCCGGTGCTGCCCCCCCGCCCCGTCGGTGGTTCCAGCCTCTGCGACCGCGCCAAGGAACACGTCTTCCGTCGGGGCCGGCTCCGCTTCCGGCACCACTCGGCGCGGTGCCTCCGTCGGCTGGGGCTGAGGTCGGCCCCTCACCCATGCGCCGTCGACGTTCCGCATGCCACCGTCCGACAGCTTGCGCCGGGCCATGCGCTTTGGCTCCGACACCGTGACGCGGCGGTTGGCGTAGGTGAGCTCGACCTTGTGCTCGTCTGGCACCTCGACCTCGCCCGTCCACAGCAGCTCTTGCAGGACGTTGCGCAACGCGACCCGCTGCACGCCGGCCTTCCCACTGTCGACCTCGACAATCACCTGGTGTGCGCCACCCTTCAAGGGGTGGGGCGCGAGATTGACGTACGCCACGATGGGGCGATCCGACGACAGCACGAGCTCCGCCCCCCCGAACGCCATCGAGCACAACGCCAAGAGCAACACCCGCACCTCCAGGGGGGCCGCGAAGACCCGCCTTTGGAAAGGATAGCCCGCCATCCCCCCCGCCGGGTCTCGGTGGGATACACTCGCGGTCCGGTGAACCCACGTTCCGAGCTGGCTCCAGGCACACGTATCGGGCCCTACACCCTAGCGGAAGAGCTGGGGCGCGGGGCCACGGCCACGGTGTATTTGGCGACCGACGACCTGGGTCGACCCTTCGCGGTCAAGGTCCGTCGCCGCGGACAACACGACATGGATCGACGTTTCCTCCGGGAGTTCGAGTCGATGCGCTTGCTCCGCGTACCGGGTGTGGTGCCGGTCTACGAAGCAGGCATCGAAGACGAATACCTGTGGTTCAGCATGGAGCGGGTCTTCGGACGCCCCTTCCACGAGGTGCTCCAGGATGAGCCGTACCTGATCGCCCGCGTGGAGCGGGTCGTACAGACCGGCATCAAGCTCTTCGACGTGCTCTCCGAGCTCCACGACGCCGGCTACACCCACCGCGACGTGAAGCCCAGCAACGTGCTCGTCGACCAAGGGGGCGAGGTCCACGTCCTCGACTTCGGCATCGGGCGGTACTTCCAGCACGGCGACACGCTGTCCCACTCGGGCGAGGTGCTCGGCACCATCCCGTTCATGTCTCCCGAACAGCTGGCCGGGCTGCCCTCCGACGAGAAGGTCGACCTCTTCGCCGCCGGCCTCATGATGTACGAGGCCGTCGCCGGGCGCCGCGAGCGCCCTCTCACCACGGTGGGCTGGATCCCGAAGATCTGCTTGGAGAGCCTCCCGCCGCTCGCCTCGCGGTTCCGTGAAGTCCCTCGGGGGCTCTCCAAGCTCGTCGAGCGGCTGTGCTCGGTGGATCCGGTCGACCGGCCCACCGCCCACGACGCCGCCACGGAGCTGCGCAGGGTCACTGCCGGGATCCCGAGCGAGGAGTGGCCCACCCCCACCTACGTCGAGCCCGGCGAGTGGTGGAATCCACTCCAGGGCACCCTCGGCCACGGCAGCGTCCATCCCCCGGTCTGGGTTCTCGAAGGGCCTACGGGCTCGGGCCGCCGTCGCGTCGCTGAGCAGCTCCACCGCATGGGCCTGCTCGAGGGAATCTGGACCGTCAACCTCCACTCTCGGATCGACCGGGTGGGCGCGCCCCTCCTCGAGCTGCTCGAGCGCATGGTGTCGCTCCTCGACGACGAGACGCTCACCGAGGTGGTGGGGCCCGCCGGGACCGCCGTCCGCCAGATGTGGGCTCACCTCCCGCTGCCGGTCGACCGCCACGGCGACGGCCAGGAGAGCACAGGTCACGTGGCCGAGGCCCTCGCCCAGCTCGTCGCGCGCCTGTCGAGGGTGCGGCACCTCTTGCTGGTGTTCCATGGGATCGAACACCTCGACCGTTTCACGCAGCGCATGCTGCCGCTCATCGCCAAGCAGGCCGGGGACCGCCTCGGGCTCCTGCTGCTCCACGAGTCCCGGTGGGCCACGCCCTCGAGCCGGCAGCTGGTGGCGAAGCTTCGCGGCCAGGGGGCAGGCGTCCTCACGGTGCCCAGGCTCCCCCCCGAGGTGTGCCGTCGCATCGGCGAGGAGCTCTGCCCCGCCGACCCGCCGACCTTCGAGCGCCCCATGGCGGCCCAGAAGGCGGTCGAAGAAGCCTGGAAGCATCTCTCTGCGTGGCGCAGCGAGCCGTTCCCCAAGGCCGACGTGTACCTGTGGCCCGCATCCACCTACGACCGCCCCATCCCAGTCCCGCTGTACCGAGCCTTGGCTCAACGAGATCCCACCGTCCTGCCCTGGCTCTCGGTGAAGGATGGTGGTGTCAGCTTCTCTGGGCACACCGCCCGCGCCCTCGCTCTGGCCCGCCAGCCCAACCCGAAGCGGTCGGCCGCCATGTTGGCCTCGGCGTGGAAGAAGGCGCCCCTCAACGACCCCGGCGCCCTCGCCACCCTTCGCTTGCTGTCTGGGGAAGCCGTGAAGGCGTGGGAGCCCGCGGCCCGAGCGGCCATGCTCGCGGACCAGCGGGGGGAGTTCGCGGCGGCGCGGGAGTGGCTGTTGCTCCTCGACATCTTGCCCGCCAATCCGCGCCGCCCTCCGCAGCTCGACTTCGAGCTGGCGTACGTCCAGGCGCGGGTGGCCTTGCGAACCGACCAAGGCACGGTGCGAAGCAACCTCGTCGACGTGGCGGAGACCCTCGCTCGGACCGAAGAACAGCACCATCGGGTCCGCTTGCTTCGTGCGGAGTTCGAGCTGCGCCAAGGGGAGGTGCGGCCCCCGCTCGTGTCGGCCCTGCGGGTCGGAAGCACCTCGAGCGGCGCACCGCCCGGCGTCCAAGTCCGGGCATTGTTGGTGGCGATCGAATGCCGCCTGCTGCTCGGTCAGATCCCGGAAGCCCTCAGGGACCTCGATCGGGCCGAATCCCTCGTCAAGACGCATCGGGACCCGATGCTGCAGGTCCGGGTCACCCACGCGCGGGCGGAGCTCGCGTACCGTCAACACGACCTGCTTTGGTGCAGGGCCCTGTGCCAGAAGAACATCCGCATCGCGTCGGAGCACAGCTACGTGCAAGGGGTGGCCTTCGCGGCCCATCGGCTCGGCCACGTGCTGCGGGCCATGGGGCGGCGACGGGAAGCTGAGGCCCAGATCCGGAGTGCTCGGGATGCCTTCATGGCCACGGGAGACCCCTACCCCGACGCGGAGGCGGGGCTGGCCCTCGCCACCCTCCTCGTGGAGCGCGGAGAGCCCCTCGCGGCCCGCCATCTCCTCGACGAGACCATCCACCGGATCCGCGGCCTGATGCTCGAGCACCTGCTGCCACGGGCGATGCGGGTCACCCTCAAGGTCGCCACCCTCACGGGGGAGACCACCGACGCCACCTTGGCGCTCCCCGGGCTGTCCAGCGACGACGACGAGGCCGCGGCTGCGCTGGTCCATTGGTGGCGGAGCCGTGGCGACGTCGACCGGGCCCTCAACGTCGCCGCGCCGCCCCACGAGCTCTCGTACGGCCACACGCTGTGGCGCCTGGAGCGGGCGCGGGCTGCGCTGGTGGGTGCCCGCCGGGAGATGGCGGCCGAGGAAGCTCGGGCTGGACTCGAAGCCGCGAGCGCCCGGGGTTTCGCCGAGCTGCAGATCTACGCTCAGCTTCTCCTCGGTGCTGTCACGGACATCGACGACGACGCGTGGGCGGAGCTGCTGCGCCGGGCCACCACGAGCGTGTGGACCGAGGTCTTCCTCGGCGCCCTGGAGATGGACGCGCGTCGGCTGTCCCGCACGAACCCGGTGCAAGCCCGACAGCGCTGGCGCGCCCTCGAGGCACGGGCCGCGGAGCTTGGCTACCAACCTGGAGTCAACGAGGCCACGGGCTGGCTCTCTGAGGCCACCTGATGGAGCGCCCGTCCCTCGCCGCACTCTCGCCCCTGGAGAAAGCGGCGCCGTGGGCCCTGATTCCTGCACGGGCAGGGCTCCTCTTGGTGGCGGTCTGGGTCGTGATGATGGTGTACGAGGGGCAGCCTGCGGCCAGCGTGCGCATCCTCGACAGCGGCTGGACCGTGCACACCATCCAGCCTTCGGGGGCCGTCGTGCCCTTGGACCTGCAGCTGCCCTCCATGTGGTCCACGGCCATCGGAGGGCCAGAGCGGGTGTTCGCGACGACGCAGGTGCAGTCGTCGAGCACGGTGGAGGCCGTGTGGATCGAGCACCCCAGATACTCCCTCGAAGTCACCTGGGACGGCCTGCCCATTGCGCGGAGCGGCCACCCCAGCGGAACCGAGCGCAGCGCGCACCCTGTGCTGGTGGTGCTTCCCGAAGAGGAGCCGGGGAGCCGACACGAGCTCGGCCTGGAGATCGCCGGAGCCCACGGCGAGGCCGGGCTGATGGGACAGGTCGCCATCGGCCCGGTCAGCGACGTGCACGACCTGGCTGCCGCCGCTCGCATCGGCCCCTTCGGCGCGAGCTTGGCCCTCGCCCTGCTCGCCATGCTGCCCCTCTCCGTGGCAGCCAGAGGGTCGTGGCGGCCTGCCTACTCGCTCTACGGGCTCGCCGTGGCGTGCGGCGCGGTGCTGGTCTGGGCCTACTCCTCCCATCCCGCGCTGCTCGGGCTCCCTGTCGGATGGCAGTTGGCGCTGCAGAGGAGCACGCTGTTCTGGGGCGTGGGCCTGGTCGGCGCCTACATCGTGACCTTTGTGAAGGGGCAGCCCACCAACGAAGTCCGTCGGCTCTTGATGACCGCGGGCTTCCTGGGGCTGTTGGCCGCGGTCGTGCGGGGCGACTTGGCATGGTGGGTGCGGATGACGGCCCACGGCTTCACCTTCGCCGTGATGGGATGGAGCAGCTGGCTGATTCTGGGCGCCGTGTGGCGGCGGACCTCCGGGCACACGCTCCTCCTCGCCGCGCTCGCCACCGGCCTGTTCGCCCTCGGGCTGGAGATCACCACCACCTACGGGTTCCGGCCGCTTCCCGCGGGCACCTACCTGTGGGTCCTGGTCATGCTCGTCTTCCTGGGTATGGCGCTGCTGTTGCGGGACGCGAGCACCTCAGAGCGGCACGGCCGGCTGCTGGAGCGCTTCCCCGACCCCCTGCTGACCGTGGATGCCACCGGCTACATCGTGGAGGCCAACCCTGGCGCGAGGGTGGCCCTGGGCATCGACCCTGCCGAGTCCGGCGCCCCACTGGTCTTCGGTTGGGTCGACCCGGAGCACCACCCACGGGTACGCGGCCACCTCCGCCGCGGCCTCCATCGCACCGACCACATCGAGCTGATGAGCGCCGACGGCCGGTGGTACGAGTCCGCCGCCACCCCCATGGCCGCCGACCGTGTGCTGCTCGACCTTCGCGACATCACCGCGCGACGGGACATGGACCGCGGCCTCCTGCAGGCCGCGCGCGCCGAGACGGCGGGCCTGTTGCTCGGCGGGCTGGCCCACGACTTCAACAACATGCTCGGCACGTTGCTCGCCCACGTGGGCATCCTGAAGCTGCGGGTGAGCGACGACGAAATCGGCGAACGCTTGGCGCGGATGGAAGGCTCCATCGACCGCGCAGCCTCCCTCACCAAGCGGCTCCTCACCGTCGCACGTGGCACCAACACCATCCTGTCGACCTGCGACTTCGTGGCGACCTGCCGGGGCGCGGCCGAGCTCGTCGACCCCACCTTCGGCCCCGGGGTGAAGCTGCACCTCGATCTGCCGGCGGACCTGCCCCCCATCCACGGCGACGCCGACAACCTGGAGCAGGTGTTGGTCAACCTGCTCGTCAACGCTCGGGACGCCGTCGGGCCCAGAGGTCGCATCCTCCTCGCGGCGCGGGCCTTCGAGCTCCCCGACGGCCATCGCGGGGTCGCAGCGATGGTCGAAGACGACGGGCCCGGCGTCCCCGACGAGCTCGCGGACGACTTGTTCGAGCCCTTCGTCACCACGAAGGGGCAAGGAACAGGACTGGGTCTGGCGGTGGCTCGACAGATCCTCGCCGACCACCACGGACGCCTGTGGCACGAGCCGGCCCCGGGCGGTGGGGCCCGCTTCCTCCTCGCGTTGCGCCACGCGGATGCGGTGAGTCAGGCCCCTGCTCCTCTTCCCAAGCATCGCAACCTGCTGGTGGTGGACGACGAAGAGGTGCTGCTGGAGGCATGGACGACCGCTCTCGAGGAGGCCGGCTATCAGGTGCAGGCCACCCTCGACCCGCTGGACGCCATCGAGTGCATCCGGGAGCGCCCACCCGACCTTCTGGTCACCGACCTCGCCATGGCGCCCCTGTCCGGCCTGGAGGTGGCCCGCGCACTGCAGATCCGCGCGCCGTTGGTGCCGGTGTTGGTGGTGTCGGCCTTCGTGGCGCCCGACGTGCAAGGTCAGCTTGCCGCACGGGGCTGGGAGTTCCTCACCAAGCCGGTCCGCGCAGCGCGCCTCATCGCCACGGTGGGGCACCTCAGGCGAAAGGCCGAGCGGCGGGCCGCAGGGGAAGAAGACATCACCTCGGTGATGCACGTGTTTCCGGCCCTCGAGCAGCTGTCCGCCGAGGCCCTGGGCTTCGAAGACCGTCCAGCCGCACCGACCCCCATGCCCGGAGGGCACCTCCGATGAGCACCTGGGCCATCGGCGATGTGCACGGCTGCTCCGAAGAGCTCGCGGCCCTGCTGGCACGCATCGATGCCTACGGCCCGTCCGACGTCGTGTGGGTGGGCGATCTCTACACCAAGGGCCCCGATCCGGCGGGGGTCTGGGCCCTCTTGCGCGACCGCGGAGGACGGGCCGTTCGGGGCAACCACGACGTGCGGCTGCAGCGTCGCATCGCCGGGTACCGGGCCAACGACGGCCACGCCGCAGAGGTCATTCGGCGGCTCGACGCCGAGGACCGATCGTGGCGGGAGCACCTCGCCTCGCTCCCGCTCCACCTCGACGTGGCGGGCTGGACCGTCGTGCATGCATCGGTGGACCCCAGTGGAGATCTAGAGCGGACCACCGAGCGCGACTTCGTGGCGCGACGTCGCCACCCTGAGGACCGTGCGCCGCATCCGTTTTGGTGGTCCGTGTACAAGGGCACCCGACGGGTGGTCTTCGGCCATGATGCGGCTCGCGGCTTGGTTCAGGTCCACCACCGCGGGCAGCTGCTGCTCGCAGGGCTCGACACCGGCTGCGTGTACGGGGGGCGCCTCACGGCCATGCGCCTGGACGACGGCTTCATCGTGCAGGTGCCTGCATTTCGGGTCCACGTGGCCGTCGACCGAAAGGGCCGCTGAGCCACAGCCACGGAGGATGGTTACCTCGCCGCGGGAGGCGCCATGCTCGTCCACGATCGCCGAGGATTTCCAGGTCCGTTGTTCCTGCTCAAGGGCTCTGCGCTGTCCGACATATGGATGTGGATTGCAGGTGCCGCGCTGTTCGGGGAGGTGCTCACGACCCTGCATCGCCGGTTCGATCTGAGCTTCCTCGATCTCACGACCCTGCCGTTCACGTTGACCGGGTTGGCGCTGTCGATCTTCCTCGGCTTCCGCAACAACGCCTGCTACGACCGCTGGTGGGAAGCCAGGAAGCTCTGGGGCAAGCTCATCAACACCTCCCGAAGCTCCGCCAGGCAGGCGTCGACCCTGATGCGAGGCGACGGTGCCGATGCCTTGGTGGCCCGCTGGGTCGACCTGCAGATCGCCTACGTGCACGCGCTACGCTTCCGCCTACGCCAGCAGCGAGAGGCCCACATCCACGAGATCGAGCCCTTCGTCGGGCCAGAGCTCTTGGTGGAGCTCAAGCAGGAGCGCAACGTGCCCATCGGCATCCTGCACCGCATGGCAGAGCTGCACCGGGACGCCATGGACAAGGGCCTGCTCCACGCCTTCCACCTGCCGGTCCTGGAGGGCACCCTGACCACCCTCACAGACATCCAGGGGGGCTGCGAGCGCATCAAGAACACGCCGGTTCCCCTCTCGTACACCGAGCTCACCCACCGCATCGTGGCCCTCTACGTGCTGCTGCTCCCCCTCGGGATCATCACCACGACCGGCGAGCTCACCCCCGTGGTGGTGGCGATGGTCGCCTTCTGCTTCCTTGGCCTGGATGCCGTCGGGACCCAGATCGAGGACCCCTTCGAGGAAGACCCCAACGACCTCCCGCTGCACCAGATCTCGGTGATGATCGAGAACGATCTGCGTCAGCGAATGGGCCACACCGACCTGCGCCCCGACCTGGTGCCCGTCGACCGCGTCCTGCTGTAGCTCCCACCGGAGGGCCCATGCGCCTGCACGCCTACGTCGACCCTGCCTGCCCGTACGCCTACATCGCGACCGAGTTGTTGGAGGACGCGGCTCAGGCCCTCGGGGCCGAGCTCGTGTGGGAGCCCGTGCTGCTCGGGGCGCTCCTGAAGGCCCACGACCGACCCGATGTGCCCAGGGACGGCATGCCGCCTGCCAAGCAGCGACAGCTCGACGACGACCTCAGACGCCGCGCGTCGTGGCATGGGCTGCCGCTGGCAGCGCCCGCCGACCATCCGGTGCGCACGGTCGACGCCCTCCGCTGCCTCCTCGCCGTCGACCCCACCCAGCTCGGCGACCTGGTCCATGTGCTGTTCCGTGCCGCCTGGCAGCAGGGGCGTTCCTTGGCGGATCGCAGGGTGCTCCAGGAGCTCGTGGCCCCCTTCGGGCTCGACATCGACACCGTCCGCGCCGATGCCACCGTCCGGGAGGACCTCCGCCAGCGCACGGCACGGGCGGTCGACGAGGGGGTGTTCGGGGTGCCGACCTTCTGGATCGAAGGCACCGACGAGCGCTGCTGGGGAGTCGATCGGCTCGAAGCCTTCGTGGCCCGACACGGAGGCCACTGGGAAGCCCCAAGGCCTCATCTCCCCCCATCCTCGGGGAAGATCCACGCCGTGGAGCTCTTCCATGACGTCGCCAGCCCCTACAGCTACCTGGGGGCCGCGCAGATCGGCGCCCTGGCGGCGCGCCATCACGCCGAGGTACGCCTCACGCCCATCCTCCTCGGGGGACTGTTCCACGCCATCGGCACGCCCATCGTGCCCATCGCCACCTTCTCCCCGTCGCGCCAGGCATGGCAGGGCCGAGACATGCACCACGGCGCGGATGCCGCTGGGGTCCCGTTCACCTTTCCCGAGGCCTTCCCCCTCCGCACGGTGACCGTCCAGCGGGTGCTGATCCAGCAGCCTCGAGCGACCACCGCTGTGTACGCAGCGGCCTGGGGCCAAGGCCGCGACGTGGGGAAGCACGAGGTGCTCGCCGACGTGCTGACCACGGCAGGCTTCGACGCCGAGGCCCTGCTGTCCGGTGCGTCCGACCCAGCCGTCAAGGCCCAGCTCCGCGCCAACACCGACCGCGCCGTGGCGCTCGGCGTGTGCGGGGTGCCCACCTTCCGGGTCGGCTCGGCCGATGGCGACGACGGCCACAGGTTCTGGGGACAGGACCGTCTCGACCAAGTGGATGCCGCGCTCCGCGGCTGGCCGGCCTGAACCGAGCCGCCGCCCGGTCGGCCTACTGGAGGAGCGCCTCGATGTCGATCAGCGGCTCGAGGTGCCGGCCCTTCTGGTCCGCGTAGCCATCCTCGCCAGTGGCGATGACCGCGGCAATGGCCTCTTCGCCCGTCGCCCGCGGGTGCTCTGCAAAGTAGGCGGCGACGGCGCCCGCCACCAAGGGCGTCGCCATCGATGTGCCGGAGAGTTCGGCGTAGGCCCCGCCAGGGTAGGTCGACGGGATGTCGACCCCAGGGGCCGCGATGTCGACGGCGTCGCCGTAGTTGCTGAACCACGCGAACCCGTTGTCGCTGCCACCGACGTTGTCGTACGCGCTCACCACCAATCCGAGGTCGTAGCCGGCCGGGGCCACGTTGGCGGTGTCCTGCGTCTCGTTGCCGGCCGCGATGACCACCACCACTCCGGACGCTTCGAGGCGTCGAATCGCCTCCTCCATCGGGTCCTCGGTGCCGGCCGGGAACGCGGGCCCACCGAGGGACATGTTCACGACACGGATCTCAGGATGGTCCATGACGTACTCCAGGCCCGCCACGATGTCGGTCCAGTAGCCCGAGCCGTTCTCGTCGAGGACCCGCACCCCATGCAGCGCGACCCCGGGAGCGACCCCCATCACACCTTCCCCGTTGTCGATGGCACCGATGGTGCCCGCACAGTGGGTGCCATGCCCGTTGAGGTCGCCGTTGCGCGCGGGCGTGCCGCCGGACATCGCCACGAAGTCCTCCGACGCCACCACGTTCAAGTCTGGATGGTCGCCGTCGATCCCCGAGTCGATGACCGCGACCTCGATGCCGGACAACGAGCCTCCGTACGCACCCCCGACCCGCTGGATCGAGAACGGCACCTCGTCGCCGTCGAGCAACTCGATGACCTTGGGGGTCTTCTCGTCAGGCGGAAGCCGCGGCGCTCGCTCGTCTTCCGCCACGTAGGCGACCTCGTCCAGGCCCTCGATCTCGGGGATCAGCAGCCTCGGCAGCTTCGCTGAGAATCCTTCGGAGGCGCTGTCGTAGGTGTGGATGATGTCGACCCCGAAGTCGTCGGCGAGGGACGTCGCCACGGCCGCCACCTTCGCCGGCTCGGCCTCGAGCTTGACGAAGTACACGTCGATGCCGAGCAAGTCTTCGACCCCGTCGGTGCACCCCGACAATCCGCAGACCACTGCTGCAGCCAGTCCCCACCTACGTCCAACCATGCGTCCTCCCCGTTCGTGTGCGGCGACCGTCCCATCCATGGAGACGGTTCGCCCTTGCGACGGTCTCACCGCATAGGTATTCACCCCCTGAATGAGTGGCTCCACCGAGGGTTCCGAGCAGGTGACGCCACCTGCATCGAAGCGGCACGTGCCGGTCCCCAAAGTGGAGGGCGGCCGCATCGCGTTCGCACGCATCAACCACGAGCGGCGGCCCTGGGCCGACATGTACCACGAGCTCCTCGTGAGCTCTTGGTGGGTGTTCATCGCGTGGGCCTTCGTCGCGTACATGGTCACCAACGCGCTGTTCGCCGTGCTCTACGTCGCCGGGGGCGATTGCTACGGCGCGGGTCCAGCAACCGGTCTGTGGACCGCCTTCTCCTTCAGCATCCAGACGATGACCACCATCGGGTACGGCGCCATGGCCCCGTCCACGTTGTGGGCCGACGGCGTCGTGGCCCTCGAGTCCTTCGTGGGAGTGCTGTACGTCGCGCTCTTCAGCGGGCTGTGTTTCGCCAAGTTCGGCCGTCCCACCGCGCGGGTCGCCTTCTCAGACAAGGCGGTCATCAACCGCTACCACGGACGTCCCTGCCTGATGTTCCGCATGGCCAACGAGCGGGAGAGCCGCATCGTCGACGCCAATGTGCACATCTACGCGCTGCTCGACGAGGTGAGCCCGGAGGGCGTGAGCCTACGGCGCTTCCATCCGCTGCGGCTCGAACGGGACCACTCCCCCGTGTTCGCCATGAGCTGGCTCGTCATGCACTTCCTCGACGGAGACAGCGTCCTGGCCCCGCTGGCAGAGGGTCATCAGGTGGAGCTGATGTCCCTGGTCGTGACCGTGATGGGCATCGAGAGCACCACCATGCAGACGGTGTACGGCCAGTACTACTACCTGCCCGCATCCGTGGAGCACGGGCGCCGCTTCGCCGACGTGATCACCGGAAAAGACGGCATGGCGGCCATCGACCACAGCAAGATGAACGACACGGTGCCAGACCCGGCCTGGTGAGGCTTGCCTCTCCCTCTCCGAAGGCATACCTCCGGCCTCCCACGTGGAGTCCACGATGAGCACCGAAGCCGACCTCGCTGGCGCGCTGAACGCCCTCAACGAGCGACTGGACCGACTCGAGGCCAAGGTCGATGCCCTCGCCCCTGCCGCCGCGGCCCACGGCGCGTCCGCTCCGGCCCTGCCCGCCCTGGCCGACCCACAGGTCCAGCACGACCTCGGCCAGCTCCTCACGCGGCTCGACAAGGCCACGGCGATGATCGACGCCCTCGGCACGATGGCGGAGAAGCTCCCCATCCTCTCCGATGCCGCCGCCACCGGTGCCGGCTGGGCCTGGAGCCAAGCGGAAGCTCAGGGCATCGACCCCATCGCCACCGGCCGCCGGGCCGCCGAGCTGTCACTGCAGCTGGCCCACGACGACAACATCGACCTCGTGGAGCGCCTCCTGACTCGCCGAGGCGACGTGGAGATGCTGCTCGACGCCGCCGACACGATCGACCCGGACGACCTCCGCACCGTCGCGACCCAGGGCGCTGCCCTCACCAAGAAGCTCGCGACCCTCCTCAAGGCCCCCGAGCTAGCACGGGTCCTCGACGCCACCGCCGATCCCACGGCGCTGTCCACCGTGGAGGCCGCCACCACCGCGCTGGTCGCTAGCCGCTCCGAGAAGATCGAGTCGGTGGGTCTGTTCGGCGTGCTCGGCAAGATGGGTGACCCCGACGTGCAGCGGGCCGTCGGCTTCACGTTCGCCCTCGCCAAGCGCTTCGGTCAGCTCCTCGAGAAGTCCGCCTGAGGTACCTCGACGGGTGGTAGCCTGGGCATGGGAGGTCCTGTGTCCTACTTCGACCACGTCAAGTGCCACCACTGCGGCGCCATGCTCGACCCCGACAAGCTCTCAGCCGGCATGAGCTGCACGCGGTGCGGCGGCGAGCTGTCCCTCCAGGACCTCTTCGGGGTCAAGGACGCCTTCGTCGGCCACAACGACGGCGGTGGCAACGACATCGGTCTCGACGATCTGTTGGCTCCCGGCCGCCTCAACCCCTACGCGGAAGACCCCCTCAAGCAGGGGCAACCCCAGCAAGCCGGTGGCCGAGGTGGTGCGCGTCCCTCGGGTCGCGGCGCTCCCCAAGCCTCCAATCGGCCAGGGCTGCCGATGGGCCGCTCGTCGGCCGACCACTCCGGTGGGGGTGGCGTGGTCCATGTTCCCCGGCAAGGCGACGACTGGGACGAAGGCAGCGACGACGAGGTCGGCGGCACATCCTCCGCCCTGGAGCTGATGCGCAAGATGAAGAAGCGCCGATAGCGGCCGCTCGCGCGCGCTACTTGCCGATCACCTCGACGCTGCCCGCTTGGGTCCATGCGCGAAGGTGGCGGCTCGACGACGGGTCGTGGGACACACCACGGGTCTCGACGCTGCCGCGGCCGGCTGAGAGGTCCAGGTCGTAGCTCCCCGCAGGTACCTCGATGCGAACCGAGCCCGCCTCCGCGCCCGCTGTGACGTCGACGGGGGCCACGACGAACTGCAGATCGATGTCGCCCGCGGCGGCCGACGCGATGACCCCTTGACTGGTCAGAGCCGATCCACGGATGGAGCCCGTGTTCAGGGTGAGGTCGAGCTCCCCGCCGAGCCCGTCGACGTCGATCTCTCCGAGCCCCACCCGCGCCGTGAGGTCCGTAGGGCGTGGGGCCGTCAGCTGCACCTCCCCACCGCACAGGTCGCCACAGGACGCAGTGACGTACAGGACGCGGTCGATGACCTCATAGGTCAGGTCGCCATCCCCCACCCCACCAAGGTCGGCCTTCAAGGTGACCGGGCCAGGCGATGCCTCGACGGAGACCTCACCCTGCCCGACGTCGACGTCGATTCGGTCGACCGGCTCATCGATGGTCGTGTCGACGGACACCCCCACCACACAGGCCGACAACAGGGAGAACCACACCAACAGAGGACCTCTGGTCATGGACCGACTCCACGTCCGCCCTGAAGCGAACCTAACCGCACCCTCCGACGGAAGGGAGCACCGCTACAGACACCGAGGGGGCCGACAGGCGCGACCGCGGGATGCCGCGGGCCGGTTAGGTCCCTGCGTCATGGGAGGCCGAGATGGAAGGGAAGGCAGTGCGGGTGCGGTTCGAAGGCCATGTGGCGGAGGTCGAGCTGCTCGGCCCGGGCAAAGGCAACGCCATGGGCCCCGATCTGTGGAACGAGCTCCCCCGAGCGATGGCGGCCGTCGACGCCCACAGCGAAGCTCGGGTCGCAGTCCTGTACGGCTCCGGCGACCACTTCACCTACGGCCTCGACCTGCCCGGGATGATGGCGGAGCTCGGCCCGCACCTCGTGGGCGGCGGCGCGGCCCAGCGACTGGAGCTGCTCGCCCTCATCGAGAAGCTCCAAGGGTCCGTCTCCGCGGTCGCAGACTGCCGCGTGCCCGTGATCGCGGCCACATGGGGTTGGTGCATCGGTGGGGGCGTCGACCTCATCTGCGCCGCCGACCTGCGAGTGGCGTCCGCCAACGCACGCTACAGCGTCCGAGAGACCCGGATCGCGATGGTGGCCGACCTCGGCACGTTGCAGCGACTGCCACGGGTCGTCGGCCCCGGTCACGCCCGCCAGCTGGCCTACACGGGGGAAGACATCGACGCCGAGCGGGCGCTCCGCATTGGCCTGATCAACGACATCCTCCCCGACGCCGCGGCTACCCTCGCCCATGCCCGAGCGCTCGCTGGGCGCATCGCCGCGAACTCCCCCCTGGCCGTGCAAGGCGCCAAGCGGGTGCTCGACTGGTCCGCAGACCGCCCGGTGCGGGATGGCCTCGACTACGTGGCCAACTGGAACGCCGCCTTCCTCGCGTCCGACGACCTCCAAGAGGCCATGCAGGCCTTCATGATGAAGCGAGAGCCGGTGTTCAAGGGCCGCTGACAACGCCCCGGACCCAGCTAGAAGTTGTACTTCAGCGGGTATTGAAACACCACGCCGCCGGGCCGCCCATGGGCCGCGAAGCCGGCGTACTCCATCGTCTGTTCGATGCAGGTCGTCACGTGGCCAGGGACCGGACCGGCATTGATGACGCGGGCATCGTCGGTGACGCCGTCGCAGCCGACCTCCAGCTCCACGACGACCTCGTAGCCGCCGCTGGTGCCTTTGGGGAAGCACTGGGTCGACGCGCGCACCACCTTGGCCATGCCGGTGCGGATCTGATGGTCGTCGAGTCCGCGGTTGGTCACCGCGTCGTGGTCGCCCTGCAGATCGCTCTCGTCGGGCCCGCGCAGGCAGCGTTTGGCGGCAGGACGGGCCAGACGTGGCGCGCGCACCGGCGTGTCGGGGATCATGACTCCGCCGTAGGTCCCCGGTGCACGGCCCTCTACATCGAAGCTGTCTGCCTCGCCTCCGGCGCCCAGGCCCCCGCTCCGTTGATCGAGGCCGGAGCCATCGAGGTCGGAGCTGCGCTTCTTCATGCCCGAGGCGGCCTCCTCCAAGTCAGAGCCCCCGTCGTCGCCCAGATCCACCCCGAGCACCCCCGCCCCCCGCACCAGGAAGGGGCGCCGAGGGGTGTCTTCTTCGGCCTCGGGCTCCTCCGGCGCCGGAGGCTCGACCACCCGAACGTCGTCGGCCGCGGCCACCCCGTCATCGGCCTCCTCCGCGTCGCTGCCTCCGCCGACGAGGGCGCGCAACGGGTTCCAGGAGGGCTTGGGGGCGGGACGCGCGGCGGGCGCCGATCGGGGCGCCGCCGCGACCTTGGGCTGGCGGTCGGACCCGTCCTTGGGGGTGGCCCGCTGCCCGGAGCCCGTGTTCCACAACACCAACGCCTGTCCCACCTCGATCAGGTCACCGTCGACTTGGTTCCAGTGCTTCAGCTCATCGACCGAGCAGCCTTCTCGCTCTGCGATGATGGACAGCGTTTCGCCCTGCTGCACCACCACCGTGATGGGCGCGGCGAACTCGAAGGGCATCTCGGGTTCCAGGCCCTCGTCGGATCCCCCCGCGCATGCAAGCGACGCGAGCACGACGGCGCCGAGCGCCAGGAACACGGGGCGATGGCGTCGCCAGACGCGCATGGGCAAGAGCCTCCATGGGTAGCGTAGCAGAGCAGGGCCCCCACCCCAGACTCAGTCCTCTCGCACCCGCCGGATCATCTCGTCGATCGACAGCAGCTTCTCGCGCACCCGTCCACGGGCCTGCCCGGACTCGACCTCGTGAGCGTCGAGGGACTTCCACTCCTCCCATGACACCGCCATCGGGGGCGTCAGACCCGGGCGCTCGACCTCGGGCAGCGCCGGGAGATCCTCGATCATGCGCTCCACGGTCGCCTTTGCATCGGCACGGTTCGTCCCGATCACCCCTTGGGGTCCCCGCTTGGCCCAGCCCGCGACGTACAGCCTGGCGACCACCGCGCCATCCACCGTCACGACGCGCCCGTCGACATGGGAGATACGCCCAGCTTTCGGATCGAAGGGCACCCCCGGGATCGGGCGACTGCGGTAGCCCACAGCCTGGAGCAGCAGCCGCGCCTCTCGCTGCTCCCGCAGCCCGGTGTCCACCGGTCGCACCCGCCCGCCCACTTCCTCGGGGCGATTGAGCGCAAGCTCGATCTTGGCGAGGTGTCCTCCCTCCCCGGAGCAGGCCACGGGGGAGGTCCAGAACCGGAGCTGGATGCAGCGATCGGCGTCGCAGGTGCGCCCCGCCGCCTCCTGCAGCAGTGCGATGTTGCGACGCACCCGCTTGTCCGAGGCCGCCACGACGTCCGGGTCGAGCTCGAGCTGGGCGGGATCGACCACCACGTCGACCCCATCGAGGTCGAGGAGTTCCTGGAGCTCTGAGGGTGTGAACGCCGCCTGCAGCGGTCCCCTTCGGCCGAGCATCAGGACGTGCCGTACCCCCGAGGCCCTCAGCTGAGCGAGGGCCGGGCCGGCCAGATCCGTAGCGGCCAAGGCCTCCCGGTCCTTGAGGAGCACTCGCGCGACGTCGACCGCCACATTCCCCATCCCCACCACCACAGCTGTGTCGCCCGACAGATCGAAGGCGTGCGCTTGGTGGTCGGGATGGCCGTTGTACCAACCCACGAAGGCGGTGGCAGTGTGGACACCAAGGAGCTGTTCCCCCGGGATGCCGAGGCGCCTCGCCTCCTCCGCGCCCGTGGTGAGCACCACCTGGTCGTAGGCCTCCAAGAAGGCGTCGATGGAGAGGTCCACCCCCAGCGTGACGTGGCCAAAGAAGCGGACCCTCCCCGAGGTGGCGATGCGCTCCAGCGCACGGGTGACCGCCTTGATCTTCTGGTGGTCCGGGGCCACGCCGCCTCGGACCAGCCCGTAGGGGGTCGGCAGCCGGTCGAACAGGTCGATGTGCACATCGGGTCCGGCCTTCAGCAGGGCCTGGGCGGCGAAGAAGCCCGATGGGCCCGCTCCGATCACCGCGACACGCAGTGGACGATCCGCCACGGAGACTCCGGTTCCGTCGGTCATCGGTCCCTCCCTTGGCCACCGTACCGCGACCGGAGCCGGCACGATAGGCCGCCGACGTGGACCCCCAGGCAAACACGTCCAGCCCGCTCGACGCACTGCAGGCGACGCTGCTGAGCTGGCACCGACGCACGGAAGCCTGGCAAGGCCCCGCCTTCCTGCTGGTGGGGGGCGTGTGGGACTTCTACACGCTCCGTCTGGAGCGCTTGCTCGACAACGGGCTGTTGTTTGTCTACGTCCTCGTCTTCGCCGCGGCCTCCGCTGCGGACCTTCGCGCCCCGCCGGAGGAGCCGGAGCCCTGGCGCCGACGCGGCCTGCACCTCGGAGGGCAGTTCGCCCTCGGCGGCCTACTGTCTGCCTACTTCGTGCACTACCTTCGGGGCGCTCCGCCGCAAAGGGAGCTCACCTGGCTCGCCCTCCTCGCCGGACTGGCCCTGCTCACGGAGCTTCGGCCCGCCCTCGCCCGGCGTCCTGCCGTGCGCCTCCCCCTGCTGGGCTTCGTGGTGTTCCACTACGTCCTCGCGGCCGGTCCATTGCTGACCGGGCAGCTCCTCGGCCCCTGGGTGCCCCTCGTCGCATCGGCGGTGGTCCTCGGCACCGTGACCCACGTCGCGACCCGAGGCCGCACCCTGGGCCCAACCGACATCCAGGCCTTCCTGTCGGGGCTCGGCACCCTCGGGCTGCAGGTGATGCTCATCCTCACCGACCGGGTACCTCCCCTGCCCCTGACCCTCATGGACGCCGAGGTGCGGGTCGGAACCGAGGTCGAGCTCGGCCTCGAGACCACGCGGGAGATCTTCGCCCCGGTGGGGCTCTTCGTGCCGGAGCTGCCCCACCAGCCCGGGGTGGCCGTGCGCATGCACACGCCGGTGTACCTACCCGAGGGGATGGACGCCGTGATCGTGCACCGCTGGGAGCGCCACGACGGCGAGCGCTGGGCCACCTCCGACCGCATCCGGCTCACGGTCCGCGGCGGACGAGAGGCCGGCTTTCGGACGTGGTCCACGAAACGACGCACCGTCCCGGGCGACTGGCGGGTGGTCGTGGAGACCGAGGATGGTCGGGAGTTGGGACGCATCCACCTGCGACTCGTGCCCGACGTCGCTCCACCGGCTACCCTCTGAGCCTTTGGGCGAGCCACCACTGCATCGGCAAGGCGCCCACACCTCGACCAGGGAGAGCAGATCGTGGGACGCATGTTCGAGAATCGGAAGTCCACGATGTTCGCGCGCTGGGACAGGATGGCCAAGCAGTTCACGCGCATCTCGAAGGACATCCACATCGCCGTGAAAGCGGGCGGTGGCGATCCAGACCACAACCCTCAGCTGCGGCGGGTCTTGCGAAACGCCAAGGCCGTCAACATGCCCAAGGAGAAGGTCGAGAACTCCATCAACAAGGCGCTCGGGGTCGGCGGCGACGACTACGAAGAGCTGGTGTACGAGGGCTATGCGCCCCACGGCATCGCCCTGGTGGTGGAGACGGCCACGGACAACCCGACCCGCACCATCGCCAACCTGCGCATGCACTTCAAGAAGCTCGGCGGCAACATCGGCACCACCGGCTCGGTCGCGTTCATGTTCGACCGCATGGGCGTGTTTCGTATTCGGCCCGAAGACATCGAGGACCGCGACGACTTCGAGCTCGAGATGATCGACCACGGCCTCGAGGACATGGGCGACGGCACCACCGACGCAGGGGATCCCGTGGTCATCGTGCGTTGTGCGTTCAACGACTTCGGCACGATGCAGACCGCCTTGGAGGAGCGCGGCATCGAGCCGGTGTCCTCCGAGAGCGAGTACGTGCCCCAGAACCTCACCGAGCTGCCAGATGAGCAGGCCGAAGAGGTCCTCAAGCTGGTCGACAAGCTCGAGCAGGACGACGACGTCCAGAAGGTGTTCCACACCCTCGCATGACCTCCCTCGCCCTCGTCAGGGCACGGTGTCGGTGGGCGTGCCCGAGGGCAGCGCGCTGAAGGTCACCACGCGGTCGATCATGGAGGACTTGGCGTCCTCTGTCTCCTGCTGCCCGCCCCAGCCGACCGCCCCCTCCCGCAGGCCATCTTCGTCGAAGTCGAGGCTCACGAAGCTGTACTTGTCGGTCCACTCGGCAGGGTCCTCTTCCGACACCGTGAAGGTCGCGTCGGCATAGGAACCGGTCAGGTCCACAAGGGGCACCCCAGCCACACCGAAGCCGCCGTCGCTGTCGGGGTCCCCGAGGAAGGCCGTCCCTACCGCGACCACGTCGACCGCCTCATCCGCCGTGTGGGCCTCGGCGAAGAGCGGGAGCTCCAGCTGATTCGGGCAGTAGGCGGCCAGCAGCGCCATCTCCCGACCGAAGCCAAAGGAGCGCTTTTTCTCCGTCACGACCTCCTGCTCGACCCAGACCGCCGGGCCGTCCTGCTCGATGACGATGTCCACCTCGACGGGATGCCCGTCCCAGTAGGAGCCCGGCAGGAGCGCATCCATCGCCACACGGTCTCGCAGCTCGGTGGCCGTGCCGGCCGGCGTGGCCTCGTCGTCGAGGACCTCGGTGCGGGACACGTCGCCGCAGGTCGGCACCTCGACGACCTGGAAACAGCCGCCGGCAAGAAGCAGGGCAAAGGGGGCAAGTTGGCGCATCAGAACCTCCGGGCATCATGTCCCATGGAACATGCATCTTCCGCGCCAAGCCGCATTCTCCAGGTTTGTCGGTCCCGACCCTGCAGCGAGCCCCCAGGGGCACGACATCGAGATCGCGGGTCACTCCGCGACGAAGACGAGCCCCTTCAGCAGCTGCGCATGGTCGATGCCTCCCTCGATGACGGCCCCGAGTGCGGCCTCGCCGCCCGACAGGTCGAGGCCGTGGACCGGGACCGCGTCGCCGGGCGTGGCCGGCCCCAACACCACCACGTCGGTGTCGTCCCGCCGGATGCGCACCCCTTCGAAGCGGGGGGACACCAGTGCGTAGTGATCCAGCCCCGCCACCGGGTACACCCCGAGGCTCGTCCACAGGTACCAAGCCGACAACGTGCCGGCGTCGTCGTTGCCGTCGAGGCCCTCGGGCGTGTCATCGTAGCGATGGGTCGCGACCCAGTCGGTGGCGCGAGCGGAGAGCGCTCGGTCGCCCGCGAGGGAGCCCAGCGCGCTGTAGTGGAGCACGGGCTCGTTGCCATGCCAGTACCAGTCGTCGGGGAACAGGTCGTCGCTCTCGGCTTCCACCTCGTCCCAGTACATGACGTGGCGAGCGAGGAAAGCGTCCACGTCGCCGCCGTGCTGTACGTCGATCATGCCCTCGACGTCGTACGGGACGTACCAGACGTAGTGCCAGGCGTTGCCCTCCACGAAGTCGTCGAGCCAGCCGTGCTCCAGCTCCAGCACGTCGAAGCTGCCGTCGGTGTGTCGGGCACGGAAGAAGCCCGTTTCTGCGTCCCAGATGTTGCGCCAGCTCTCCGACTGATCTGCAAGGGCGCTCACCACCTGCGGGTCGCTGCCTCGTGCTTCTCCCCACGCCGCGAGGCTGGCATCGGACCACGCGAACTCGAGGGTGCGCGATGCGCTGCCACCCGACACCTCCATCGGCACATAGCCGAGGTCGACGTACTCCTGGATGCCGCTGCGACCGGCGTAAGGCATGCCAGCTTGGGTGCTGGTGGCCACGGCCGCGTCCCAGAGAAGCTCCTCGTCCCACCCGTCGCGGAGGCCCTTCAGCCAGGACCCAGCGAGGACCTGTGCGGCCGGGGTACCCACCATGCCGCCGGTCGGGCCATGGGCCATCGGCCATCGGGGCAGCGCGCCTCCATCCTCGACCATGCGCTCGAGGGAGCGAAGGCAGTCCAGCTGCAGGTCTGGCCAGGCCAGCAGGTACCAAGGGTGCAGCGTCCGGAACGTGTCCCACAGGGAGAAGTCCGAGTAGTACGGGTGGTCCGTGGTGTGGACCTCGCCGTCGATGCCTCGGTAGCGGCCGTCCACGTCGTCCTGTCGGCTGGGCATCAACAGCGTGTGGTACGCGGCCGTGGCGAAGGTGGTGCGGTCGGCTTCGCTGCCCCCGACGACCTCGATCCGGTCGAGCCGGTCCCTCCATGCTGCCTCCACCTCGGCGCGCCGCGCCTCCAGATCGAGATCCGGCAGCTCCCCATCCAGGTTGGCCCAGGCACCCTCCACGTCGACGTAGGACAACGCCACGCGCAGGTCGACCCCCTCGGTGCCCGGCGCGAAGTGAAGCACGAGGCCACTCGTGGCCCCCTGCACCGAGCCCAGGTCGGCCTGGACCGCCTCGGGGTCGGTCCACCCAGAGACCGCCACCGGAGCAGGGTCCATGCGCATCGCAAAGTGGTTGAGCAGCCCGCCGAATCGGTTCGAGTAGCCACCGTTGATGCGCTGCAGCCCCTCCACGGAGCCTGCCGCGAGGTCTGCCGTGGCCCAGCTGTCGTCCATCACGTCGACGGTGCCCTGCTCGTGGCCAAGATCGAGCACGACCGCCGGGGTGCTCCCCGTCGGAAAGGTGTAGCGGTGGTGGGCGCCATGGGTGGTCGCGACCACGACCACATCGGTGCCGTCGTCCTGGAGCGTCACCTCGTACGAACCTGGCCGAGCCGTCTCTGCCTCGTGCACGAACGACGCGGCACGGGTGGCAGGATCTGGGGATGCGAACGCCTCGTCCGCTCGGGGCATCACCTGAACGGCCCCGTAGTCGTGGATTCCGATGCCGTGGCCGCGGGTGTGGGCGATGCCGCTGATCAGGTCGTCGTCGTAGTGGTAGCCACCCAGGTGCAGCCAGGTCGGAGACCCGAGAATGCTGCTTCGCGTGTCGGGGGCCACCAAGGTGAGGCCATTGGGCGCCGCCGCGCCGGGACTCACCCCCGTCACTTGGGCACCCTGGCCCCCCGTGCCGATGAATGGGTCCACCGCGTCGAAGGTCGAGCCGGCCTCGGCGAACGTCGCCTCGAGATCGTAGCCGACGGCCGTGGCCGAGCCGGTCTTGGAGGGGTCGTCGCCATCGCCGCCGCACCCCCAGCCAGCGAGGAGAACGGTGACGAGCGGGGTGAGGCGCGAGTGCATCGTGGACTCCCAGGTCGAGGCAGGCATCGCGACAGGCGCGAACGGCCCTGTATCGCTGCGTGCGCCGATCAGCCTGGGGCGTCGCCGACTACCAGAAACGCTGGAGGTACTGGACGACCCGCTCGCGCTCGACCCCGAGGGCGTCCGAGGCATCCTTGAGCACCCGCATCTCCCGCGCATCCAGCGTGCCGTCGCTGTAGCAGGCGCTGAAGAACAGCCCGATCAAGGCCAGCTTGTCGTGGTAGCCGAGCCGCTCGGGGAGCTCCCGGATCGAGCGCTCGAACCACGGCGTTCGCTCGTGGGGCTCACCGATGCCGAGGCGCACGAGGAACGTCGGCCGGAAGACCTCCGCCATGAAGCGTGCCTCGCCGTCGTGCACGACGCCGTCGGCCTCCATGATGCGCTGGGCGAAGGTGTGGGCGAAGGCCAGCCGCATGCACTCCAGCTCGCGGTCGGCATCGTTGTAGTCGGGGAGCCTGCCGGCGACGGGCGGTAGGTCCAGGACCTCCCGGGAGGCAATCGCTTCCTCGGTGAGAGCGATGGAGACGGTGTGCAGCGCCGATCCGTCGTAGCGCAACCCACGCACGGCGCCGCCCCCAGAGCCATTCTCCACCAGCAGCGAACAGCCACCGTCGTGGGCCACGAGCACGGGAAGCCCGTTGCCCGGAAGGCGCTCCACCTGGGAGCTTCCCCATCGGACAGGGTTGTGGGAGGTGGCCTGCTCGAGTTGGTCGAGGTGCTCGGCGGCCAGCGGACCGTCGACCACGAAGTACATCGCCACCCGCAGCGTGCGCCGGTTCTTTCGATCGAGACCGACCCGCCATCCGAAGCCCGCCACGCAGGGCAGGCCCGACGCGCGGTGCAAGGTGAGGAGCGGCCCTTGAGCGAGCTCCAGCACCTGCCCCCACGTCCGATGCCCGAACACGAGGCTGGCGGGCGCCGAGAACACGACAGCATTGGGGTTGGCAGGGAGCAGCAGCGGATCGCTCTCCATCTCGTCCAACGAAACCTCCGACGGGCACTCTATGCCACGCACCTCTGCACGTCAGTGCACCGCGGACTCCCCCGGCATGAGCCCGTGGTTTTGGATTGTTTAGATTGAGGGTCTCCGCGAGCTCTCGCTCGAGCATCGCTCCGGGCACCGGTGGTCCAGACCCGGATCCTGGGGCGGCGGACCGAGCGAACCGGCCGCCAACGCCGACGTCCGGCCCAACGCAACCCGTAGAAAACAGCTGACGGTCCCCCCCCACAGCGGGCATTGAGGTACCGTCAGCGCCTCTGTCGACCGACCCCCGTCGCGTGGCATGGCGCCGTCGATCGCGGGCCCCTTTGCGGCCCGCCGGCGCCCCCGCACCAGGAGCACTCCATGCAGCCGCCTCGTCTCCTCGCTCTGTTGACCCTCGCCTTCGGTCCCACCGCGGCCTTCGCGCAAGATGCTCCGATCGCCAACGGTGACTTCGAGAATGCCGCCTTTGGACCAGAGTGGGCCGCCAGCGGCTCCGGAGAAGTCCTGCTGGTGCAGGAAGGGGACACGTTCGGGAACCTCACTGCGACCGCCGGCATCACCTTCCCGTCGACGAGCCAAGCCCTGCTGCTGCGAGGCGGCTGGTCGGGGTACCTCCTCGACCTCGGCACCGCGATCCACGAGGGCTACGTGGTCACCCACGAAGGCCTCTCGTACCAGCACTTCGAGGAGACGTCCGACGTCGTGCACAACGCCTTCGTGGTCGACACCAACGGGGTCTCGATCGCGTTCGCGTTCCCTGCAGCCTCAGTCGGGCTCTTCACCACGGAGAACCTCGACACGTCGGCGGCCTGCGGCACGGTCGCCGAGGTCCAGGTGCAGTCCTTCACCAACAACTTCGGCGGAGGCCTCACGGCCTTCTCGCTGGTCGATGACTTCCTACAGACCGGCAACGTGTGCGCCGAGTTCGTCGACAGCGATGGCGACGGCGTGTGTCCCCAAGGGACCGACACCGACGGCGACGGCTTGTGCACGAACGCCGACGAGCTCGCCACCGAGCCCGTCGACTGCGACGACGACGACCCCGACGCCTTCCCGGGCGGCACGGAGATCCCAGGCGACGGCATCGATCAGGACTGCGACGGCAGCGACTTGGCCGGCGACCGCGCAGCCAGCGGCACCGTGTTCTTCGACGCTGCCGGCGACGGCGATGTCACGGGCGACGCGGGGGTGCAGTCGATCCCGGTCAGCGTCTGGCTCGATGGCGGGGATGGCGTCGCCGACGGCGTCGACGACTCCCTTCTGGAGCTCGTGAACACCGACGCCAACGGCGCCTGGACCGCGAGTGGCCTGGTCGAGGGCAACACCTACTGGTTCGCGGTGCGCTCCACGTCGGTGCAGGTCGTGGCCACCAACCCGGGCTCCAATGTGAGCGAGGTTTGGGCCGAGCAGACCTACGCCGGCTCCGGCGGCTTGTGCGACGACGGGACCGGCAACGCCGTGCTCCAAGCCAGTGCGGGGGCCTGCTTCGGTGGCCGGGTTGCCGGGAGCTCCGACAGCGGGCCCGCCCTCGACCTCTCGCAGCACGTCGTCGCCGTGACCATGGGAAGCACCGACGCCACGGGCGTCGACACCGGCTTCTCCTACAACGTGATCGTGCATACCGGCGACAACGACGACAACCCCACGCCGCGCTCGAGCCAAGGGAGCCTCCGTCAGGCCCTGGCCAACGCCTCGGCCCTCACCGGCGGCCAGACCCTGCGCTTCGTGCCGTCCGTGGCCCCGACGAACAGCGGCGGCGGAGCCGACTGGTGGTCCATCGCCCCCACGGGCCCTCTCCCCGTCATCGACGATGATGGCACGGTGCTCGACGGCGGTGCCTGGTGCGACGGGCGCGCCTGCCCCGCCGGCGACCGCCGCGACGCAAACCCCCTCACGCTGGGCGCGGATCGGACGGTCGGCGTCGGCGCCGACCTCGTCCCCGACAGTGGCGACGAGTACCTGGTGCCCGCCTTCGACGGCCCCGAGCTCGAGCTCGACGGCGCCGACCTCGAGCTCGCCTCCGACAGCGAGCTCATCGGGCTGGCCCTGTACCGCAGCGAGCTGTTCGTGAGCGGCGACTTCTCTGCCGTCCGTGACCTCGTCGTCGGCCCCCGGGCCGATGGCAGCGAAGGGGCTGGCACCTCCGGCATCGGCATCGAGCTCCTCGGCACGGTGGACGACGTGGTCCTCGACCACAACTGGATCGCAGTCGAAGGCGACGGCATCACCCGGATCGGGTCAGGCGACCGCATGGTGATGCGCGACAACGTGATCGAGCCGGTCAGCGGCAACCAGAGCGGCGCCTTCTCGGGCCTCGTCCTGCACGTGGCCGTCACCACCGCCCTCCGCGACGACGTCATCGAGCACAACTGGATCGGCGGCCAAGGCCAGGTGGGCGTCCAGATCGGCTGGGACGGCGGCGACCTCGGCCCCTTCGACTTCGTCGAGAACACCGTCAGCGGCAACGGCAGCGGCGGGGGCTCGCCCCAGATCGGCGGCGCCGGCATGATCGTGCGAGGCACCGACCCCACGGCCCAGCTCGACCTCGTCGGCAACGTCTTCGCCGGCAACGGCGGGCCCGCCCTCGTCGTGATGAACGACGGCGTCGGCGTTCGCGCCATCGGCAACGCCTTCTCCGACAACCTCGGTCCCGCCATCGACCTCGACAGCAACGGCAACGACCCGTTCGTGTTCGGCGCCGGGGACGGCGTCACGGCCAACGACGGCACCGTGGGGGCCGGGGCCAACGGGGGGCAGGACTACCCCGTCTTCGAGACCGCGGAGTTCACCCCTGCGGGCAACGTGCACGTGACCGGCTACGTCGGCACTGCGGGCGCTCCGATTCCCCAGTCCGTGTCCATCGATGTGTACGTCGCCGACGACGACGGCGACAACCTCGGTGAGATCGAGCTGGGCGATGGCCAGTCCGTGGCCCACGGCGAGGCCCTGGGCTGGGTCGGCGGCTGCAGCTCCGAGGTGTCCGGCACCTTCGACTGCACCCTCACCCCCGATGGCGCCCTGGGGCTGTCCAGTGGCGCCCTCATCACCGGCATCGCCACCGGCGCCGACGGCAGCTCAGAGCTGGGCGCCAACGCCGCCCTCGACGACGCCCCCGTCGACAGCGACGGCGACGGGCTCACCGACGAAGACGAGACCGACACCTACGGCACCGACCCCCTCGACGCCGACACCGACGACGACGGCCTCAGCGACGGCGACGAAGTGCTGATCCACGGCACCGACCCCCTCGTCGCCGACACCGATGGGGAGGGCCTCTCCGACGGCGACGAGGTCGACATCTACGGCACAGACCCCCTCGACCGCGACACCGACGACGACTCCCTCAACGACGCCCTCGAGGTGGCCGACGGCACCGACCCGAACAACCCCGACACCGACGGCGACGGACTCAACGACTTCGAGGAACCCACGTTCTTCGGCACCGATCCGTTGCTCCCCGACACCGACGGGGACAGCCTGAACGACGGCGACGAGCTGCTCCTGTACGGAACCGACCCCCTGTTGGTGGACACCGACGGCGGCACGGTCGACGACGGCACCGAGGTGCTGGTCCAGGGCACCGATCCGACCGATCCGGCGGACGACGTCCTGGCCAACGACGCCGACGGCGACGGCCTCACCGACGCCGACGAGACGGGCATCTACGGCACCGACCCCAACAACCCCGACACCGACGGCGACGGACTCAACGACGGCGTCGAGGTCAACCTGGGCACCGACCCCCTCGACGCCGACAGCGACAACGACGGCCTCGAGGACGGCGAAGAGACCAGCGTCTACGGCACCGACCCCCTCGACCGCGACACCGACGATGACTCCCTCAACGACGGCCTCGAGGTCGACACCCACGGGACCGACCCGCTGAAGCCGGACACCGACGACGACGCCCTGTCGGACTACGAGGAGATCACCTTCTTCGGCACCGACCCCCTCGACGAGGACACCGACGACGACGGCCTCTCCGACGGAGATGAGCTGGTCGTGCACAACACCAACCCCCTCCTGTTCGACACCGATGGCGGCAGCGTCGACGACGGCACCGAGGTCGCCAACGGCACCGACCCCCTCGACCCTTCCGACGACATCCCGCCGACCGACACCGACGGCGATGGCCTCTCGGACGACGACGAGACCAACGTGTACGGCACCGACCCGGGCGACCCCGACACCGATGGCGACCTGCTGTCCGACGGCGACGAAGTCCTGTTCCTCGGCACCGACCCCCTCGTTCCCGACACCGACGCCGACGGCCTCCTCGACGGCGCCGAGGTCCTCGACCACGGCACCGACCCCCTCGACGACGACAGCGACGACGACGACCTGATCGACGGCCGCGAGATCGACCTCGGCACCGATCCCCTCGCCGACGACACCGACGACGACGGGCTGCTCGACGGCGAAGAGGTCGACGTCTACGGCTCGGATCCGCTCCTGGAGGACACCGACAGCGACGGCCTCACGGATCGCGAGGAGGTGCTGGTCTACGGCACCAACCCCAGCAACCCCGACACCGACGGCGACGGGCTCATCGACGGCGACGAAGTGTTCGTGTACTTCACGCAGGTCCGCAACCCGGACACCGACGGCGACGACCTCGCCGACGGCGAAGAAGTCTTCACCTTCTACACGGATCCCCTCCGGGAAGACACCGACTTCGGCGGCGTGAACGACGGCGACGAGATCCGCAACGGCACCGACCCGCTGGATCCCCTCGACGACATCCAGGACCGGGACGGCGACGGCCTCTCCAACGTCGACGAGCTGTACGTGTACGGCACGGACCCAGACGACCCCGACACCGACAACGACGGCCTCACCGATGGCGACGAGGTCATCCTCTTCGGCACCGACCCCACGTCCGCCGACCCCGACGCCGACGGCCTGGAAGACCCCGACGAGCTCGTCCGCGGCACCGACCCGTTCGACCCCGACACCGACGGCGGGGGCACCAACGACGGCGACGAGGTCTTCTTCGGCACCGACCCCCTCGACCCCTCCGACGACGTGCCGATCCTCGACTCGGACGGAGACGGCCTCACCGATGCTGAGGAGGCCGTCCTCGGCACCGATCCCGGCAACCCCGACACCGACGGCGACCGCCTCAGCGACTTCGTAGAGGTCCGTGAGGAAGGCACCGACCCCCTCCTCGCCGACACCGACGGCGACCACCTCGACGACGGCGAGGAGGTCATCGACGTCGGCACCGACCCCCTCGACCGCGACACCGACGGCGATCTGCTCATCGATGGCGACGAGGTCGACATCTACGGCACCAACCCGCTCCTCGCAGACACCGACGGCGGCGGCACCGACGACGGCGCGGAGATCGTGCTGTCGACCGACCCCCTCGACCCCTCCGATGACGTTCCTGTCCTCGACACCGACGGCGACCAGCTGCCCGACGTCCTCGAGACCACCTACTGGGGCACCGACCCCTACAACCCCGACACCGATGGTGATGGGCTTCAGGACGGCGAAGAGGTCTTCGTGTACTTCACGAACCCGCTCCTCGCCGACACCGACGGCGGCAGCGTCAGCGACGGCGACGAGGTCTTGGCAGGCACCGATCCTCTCGACCCCTCCGACGACGTGCCGCTCCCCGTCGACACCGACGGCGACGGCCTCAACGACCAGGACGAGGTCGACATCCACGGCACCGATCCGCTGCTGTTCGACACCGATGGCGGTGGCGTCGGCGACGGTGAGGAGGTCCTGGTGGGCACCGACCCCCTCGACCCCTCCGACGACGTCGTGACCAACGACCGTGACGGCGACGGCCTCTCCGACGAGGCCGAGGAGCAGATCTACAACACGGATCCCGACGACGCCGACACCGATGACGACACGCTCTCGGATGGTGTGGAGGTGCTGGACACCCAGACCGACCCCCTCTCCGCGGATCCTGATGCCGACGGCCTCACGGACCCTGACGAGATCGCCCAGGGCACCGACCCGTTCAACCCCGACACCGACGGCGATGGCCTCCTCGACGGCCGCGAGGTCGACCTGGGCACCAACCCGAGCCTCGCCGACACCGACGACGACGACCTCGACGACGGGGAGGAGGTCGACGTCTACTTCACCGATCCCCTCGACGACGACAGCGACGACGACCAACTCCTCGATGGAGAGGAGCTCGACCTAGGGACCGACCCGAACGACGAGGACACGGACGACGACGGTCTCACCGACGGCATCGAAGCCCTCGTCACCGGCACCGACCCCCTCGTGGTGGACACCGACGAAGGCGGCGTCGGCGACGGGATCGAGATCGACAACGGGACCGACCCCCTCGACCCGTCCGACGACGTGCAGGACGGAGACAGCGACGGCGACGGCCTCCTCGACATCGACGAGATCGAGATCTACGGCACCGACCCTTTCGACCCCAACACCGACGACGACAACCTCTCCGACGGCGCCGAGGTCTTGACCCATGGCACCGACCCACTGGTGCCCGACACCGACGGTGATGGGCTGCTGGACGGCGACGAGGTCAAGATCTACGACACCGAGCCTCTCGACGCCGACACCGACGACGACGGCCTCGGCGACCTGGAAGAGGTCTTGGAGTACGAGAGCGACCCCCGCGACACCGACACCGACGACGATGGCCTCCTCGATGGGGACGAGGTCGAGCGCGGCACGAGCCCGACGGTGGCCGACACCGACGGCGACGGCCTCGACGACGGCGAGGAGGTCCTGGTCCACCAGACCGACCCTCTCGCCCTCGACACCGACACCGACGGCCTCACCGACGGCGAGGAGGTCAACACGTACATGACGGACCCCAACGTGGCGGACACCGATGAAGGCGGCGTGGAAGACGGCGACGAGGTCGTGCGAGGATCAGACCCCCTCGACCCGTCGGACGACGTCGCCATCACGGACGAGCCCACGCTGCAGGTCGACGACGGCAAGCTGACCGGGGGCGGCGGCTGCGGCTGCTCCACCGACAGCACCGCGTCGTGGGGTCTGCTGCCCTTGCTCGGTGGCCTGCTTCTACGGCGTCGCCGCCAGGCCTGAGGCGGGTCTCGTAGCCCTTCCACCCGGCTGCGCCGCGTCCCAAACGCGGATGCAGCGCGCCACCGAAACATGCCGCAACAATCTTTTTGGGACCACTGGCGCCCCCCCAACACGCGGTAGAGCCAGCATGTTCCTGGCAACTGGGCAGACCTGCGCAATCTCTCACACTTCCCACGTTCGGCCCACCCGACGGTTGACCTTGGCGTGACGACCGACTACCTTCCGGCCCGGTAGCGCTCCATGCGCTCCAGGAGGAGGCTCAATGCGCCGTTTCATGGTTTTCGCGATTGCGATGATGGTTTCCGTCGGCATGGTGTCCGACGCTGAAGCCGGGAAGAAGAAGAAGGACGACAAGCCCGCCAAGGAAGAAAAGACTCTCGAGTTGAACCTCGACAGCGGCATCGAGTCCGTCGACGCCCTCTTCAAGAAGGCTGCCGCCCCGATGGACAACCTGGCCAACGCCGAGATGAAGCTCGACGCCGTGCCGTCCAGCCTCAACACGGCCCTCGGCCTCGGTGAGGGCACGCCCTTCGCCGATGCGCTGGCCGACCTCAAGACCAAGGCCGAAGGCAAGGTCGCGGTTGGAATGGAAGAGGGCGGCGTGCCCAAGCTGTCCCTCGAGGACGGCGTGCCGGACGACGTCAAGGCTGCCGTCGATGGCCTCAACCTGTCCCTGAACGAGGCGGTCGCCGCGGTCATGGCGCTCACCGAGGTTCCCGCCCAGGTGCAGGAAGTCATCGCGGAGGCCAAGGCCTTCGACCCGACCTCCATCAAGCCCGTCACCGCCGTCCCGAAGGCCACCAAGGCCATCGGTGGCAACCTCAAGGTTCTGGGCGGCGCCCCGGACCAGGTCAAGGCCCTCGGTACGAGCCTCGACAACATCAAGAAGGAGCTCCTCGACGGCATCAACGGCTGATCGAGTTGCTTCGGCGGGAGGCTTCGGCCTTTCGCCACACAGGGCGGATCGGGGTCCAACCCCGGTCCGCCCTTGTGCGTTCCGGCCACGACTCGCTCCCTCCACCCCGCGGGAGGTGTACGCTGGACGCCCCTGCCCAGAGGACCCGATGAAGCTGCACCTGGTCGACGGAACCTTTGAGCTGTTCCGCGCCTACTACAGCAAGGCCCCCAAAGCCACGAACGCCGAGGGGCTCGAAGTCGGAGCGGTCCGAGCGCTGCTGCGCTCCTTGCTGTCCCTTCTAGAGGAAGACGACTGCACCCACGTGGGCATCGCCTTCGATCGCGTGATCGAGTCGTTTCGCAACGACCTGTTCCAGGGCTACAAGACCGGCAGCGGCATCGAACCCGAGTTGCTGGGTCAGTTTCCCCTCGCCGAGCAGGCCGCCCGCGCCCTGGGCCTCGTGGTGTGGCCCATGGTGCGCTACGAAGCGGACGACGCGCTGGCCACAGCAGCAGCCCGCTTCGGCCCCGACGGCACCGGTGTGGCAGAGCAGGTGGTCATCTGCACCCCCGACAAGGACCTTGCCCAGTGCGTGCGGGGCAATCGGGTGGTGCTTCGCGACCGCATCCGCAAGCGGCAGCTCGACGAAGAGGGCGTCCGCGAGAAGTACGGCGTCTCGCCAGCGTCGATCCCCGACTACCTGGCCCTCGTCGGCGACTCCGCGGATGGCATCCCAGGGGTCCCGCGCTGGGGCGCCAAGTCCACGTCGGTTCTGCTGACGTCGTTTCAGCACATCGAGGCCATTCCAGCCGATCCCGCCTCGTGGGGCGTGAAGGTCCGCGGAGCCGCCGTCCTGGCGGAGAACCTGGCGACCCACCGCAACGCGTCGCTGCTCTACCGCACCCTCGCCACACTGATCACCGACGTGCCGCTGCCCGAGCACGACATCGATACCCTGCGCTGGAGAGGCGCAGACCCCGAACGGCTCGGGGCCTTCTGCGACCGCATCGGCGACGATCGCTTCGCTGGAAGGGTACCCACTCTGCCAATGGAATAGACCCGCCGCGCCGCGGGCTCTCGCCACCTCACCCACATCGGAGGCCACCCATGCTGACCACTCTCTTCGTGATGTCCCAACTCGCCTTTGGCGGCACCCTCGCCGGCGTCACGTTGCCCGACACCGCCTCGGTGGGCGGCGAGGCCCTCGTGCTCAATGGCATGGGCCTCCGTGAGAAGTTCTTCATCGACGTCTACGTCGGCGGCCTCTACGTGAAGAGCAAGTCGGGCGACGGCGCCACGATCATCGCGGCCAACGAGCCGAAGCGCATCGTCATGCACTTCATCTACAACTCGGTGCCGAAGGAGAAGATGATCGCGACGTACAAGGACGGGTTCGCGGCCAACGGTGGTGGCTACGACGCAGAGATCGTGCAGCTGAGTGGCTGGCTCGAGGACCTCACGACCGGCGACGAGATCGTGCTGGACTACGTGCCCGGCACGGGCACGACGTTCACCGTGAAGGGCACCAAGAAGGGCACCATCGCGGGCGAAGGCTTCATGAAGGCCATCTGGGCCGTCTACGTGGGCGACTCCCCGCCCACCAAGGCCTTCAAGGCCGGCATGCTCGGGGGCTGAGCCCCGCGGGCGGTTAGTGGGGGGGCCGGAGAAGCCCATGATCCCGGCGACGACCCTGCGCACGCTCACCTACCCTGCCCTGCTCGCCCTCCTCCTGCTCACGGGCTGCGGGGCGTCGGAGCTGACGCGCTTGGAGACGGAGCAACGCGCCCTCGAGGCAGAGGTGTCCACCCTGCGGGAGACCGTGGAGGACCTTCGGGGGGAGATGCAGCGCAAGGGCGTGATCCGATCCGGGCCCGACGGCCCTCGCCCCAAGGCGGCCGGCGCCGCGTCCCCAGACAACGACCTGGCCAGCGACTTCCCTCTGAAGGTCACCCGGTCCGACGTCGACTTGGTCGTGCCCTTCGTCAGCGACCCAGAGGGCCGCGACGAGACCATGTGCGGTTGGCGTGTGGGGCTGCACCAGCTGGAGTCCATCTCGGACTTCGCCTTGGCCGGAGACAGCCTCGGACGCGCCAGCCCCTTGGTGGCCTCCATCAAGGGCGACGACCTCGTCGCCCACACCCCGCCTTCCCGCTACGCGGACGCCTGCACCGGGGCCTTCCGTCACCAGAGCAAGTACCTCTTCTACTCCCCGCCCGAGGGCGGCGAGGGAGCTGCGGTGGAGGTGCGCCTGTCCGCCGAGCTGCCCCTCCCCGACGAGGCGAGCCGGCCCCGCTACTGGGTCTACCCAGGCACGACGCTCACCATCGAGGCCTCGGGCACCTGGAAGGAGGCATGGGGGGAGCCCAACCTGGTCTTCGACCTGCGCCTCCGTGACGTCGGACTCGCCAGCAAACCCAACGCCAGCTCCGCGGGCGCGGTCACCATCGGGTTGCCGGGCGCCGAGCTGTCGGGCCGGAAACCCACGTGGCTGGGCAGTGAACGCCTCACGGGCACCGGACCCTGGACCATCACCATCACGTCCCCCGCCGATGGCCCGTTCGTCCTCGTCGACGCCCTCGCCGTCGGCAACGGCTCCTACGCCGCGGTGGTCACCAGCAAGCAGCACGACGGAGCGGGCGAGTGAGGGCCGCTGCAGCGAGCCTCGTGCTGACGGTCCTCGCGTCCGGCTGCATGGACCGTCGTCGGCAGGCCCTCGACCGCGACATCGTCGCGTTGAAGCGGGAGGCAAAGGAACTCCAGCAGGAGGCCGACGAGCTCACACAGACCCTCGCCGAAGCCCGCCCCGCCACCCAGGCCGTTCGCAAGGAGCTCGACGACAGCACCTTCGACATCGCCAAGCCGCTGCCGAAGGGCCACCCCACCCGTCCGGACGTGATCTTGCTGTCGATCGACACCCTGCGAGCCGACCACCTGGGCGCCTACGGCTACGGGGAGGCCTCAGGCCGCGACACGAGCCCCTTCCTCGATCAGCTGGCCGACGACGGTACGCTCTTCGAGCAGGCATGGTCCCCCACGTCGTGGACCCTTCCGAGCCACACGAGCATGCTCTCCGGCACCCTGCCGGACCACCACGGCGTCATCGACGACCATCTTCGCATCCCCCCCGACCTTCCCATGGTTCAAGAGGCCTTCGGCGAGGCGGGCTACGGCACCATCGGGGCCGTGGCCACGTTGTTCGTCAGCAGCCGCTTCGGGTTCGACCGCGGCTTCGACGCGTTCAACGACTTCGGGGTCAAGAGCAAGGCGATGAACAACCTGTCCACCGTCGACGCCGACCACGTCTTCCACAGCGCCCTGCACGAAGCCCAGCAGCAGCCCCATGGCAAACCGCTGTTCGTGTTCGTGCACGTCTACGACGCCCACTACGGCTACGACGCGCCGCCGCCCTACAACGAGCTCTTCGACCGCCCGCCCACCTGGGAAGACCAGACCTACAAGAAGTACCACGCGTACCTGAAGAAGGGCCTGCCCAGCGCCGAGCAGATGGACCACCAGGTGGCCCAGTACGACGAGGAGATCCGCTACGTCGACGCCATGTTCGAGCAGCTGGTCACCACGTGGCGGGCGTCGGGGCGAGACCTCATCGTCGCGGTCACCGCCGACCACGGAGAGGAGTTCGGGGAGCGCGGCTCCTGGGGCCACGGCCACACGCTGTTCCCCGAGCAGACCCATGTGCCGCTGATCGTCAACGGACCTGGCATTCGCACCCAGCGGGTCCCGGATCGGGTCGGTACCGAAGACATCGCTCCAACCCTCGCCGAACTCGCAGGGGTGCCGTTCCGTGCCCAAGACGGAGCCAGCCGGGCCCGACAGCTGCGGCGAGGAGGCCCGGCGCCGGCGGGCCGCAGCGGCGAAGTGGCGGCCACGTACCGCTTCAACACCAACGTGATCCGCTGGAACGACGGACCGTGGGACCTCACGGTCGACCTGAACGGCAAGAAGCGAATGCTGTGCCGGCTGGACACCGACCCAGGCTGCCTCACGGGCGTCTACAAGGCCAACGAGGCACGGGGTGAGCGCATGTTCTCCGACTGGCTTCGCGACTACGGCGCCTCGTGGACGGTGCGCAAGGCAGGCGAACTCTCGGTCGAGAACGGCGTCGCGTTTCGTGGAACCGAGCGTGGCCAAGGGGCCGTCTCGGTGTCGGTCGGGGACCGCATCACCGTCATCCCGGGGGATGCACTGGTGAAGCACCGCGACGCTGAGGGGACCGTGTACGGGCCCTGGCAGCCTTTGGGGGGAACCGTTCCCGGGGCCGGCTGCCCCATGCGATACTCCGGCCGCTATCTGGTCGATGCCCGACTCGGTGCCAAGACGGCACAAGAGCGCCAGATGCTCATCGAACTCGGCTACCTCCAGGAAGACGGGGACGACGACGTCACGATGGTCTCGGGCCCGATTCCTTGTGAGGCCCCCACCCCGTGACCGACCCCACCGACATCCCAGGTCGGCCATCGGACCCCACTGCGTCTGCTGAACAGCGCCCGAAGGTGTTCACGCCCGGCGCGCCCATCGGCATGCACCTGCGGGTGGAGCGCTTGGTCCGCATCGGCGGCGACCGGGTCATCTACCTGGTCAACAACCGCACCCCCCGCTGGCACACCAGCAAGTGCTGGAGCTGCGGAAACAAGCACTCCCCGCCTCGCGCCCAAGCCTGCACCTACTGCAGTCAGCCCCTGGGTCCTCGGCGCTTTTTGATGAGCGCCCGCTGGGATGCAGGCTCCGCCCTCGAGTACCAGGCCTACGCCCACCGGCGCCTCCGCTTCCGGTCCATCGGCGACCCGCTGGCCTTGTACCGCTACCGCGACCAGCTGCTGGCCTGCTTCGCATGGGGGGGCGACCAGCTCCTCGTCAACGAGCCGGCCCCGCTCCCGGCCAGCACCGTCTTGTCGCTCACCTTCCAGCTCGCCGACGCCCTGGCGACCCTGCACGCCCACGGCGTCATCCTGGAGCACATCCGCCCCAACCAGGTGCTGCTCCATCCGTCGGGCACCGCACGCCTCTTCGACCTGGAGGTGCACCGCCTGGTCGACCGGCCGCTTCCCGCCAACGAAGACCCCACGGTGCCCCCCCTGCGGGACCTTCGCGAGCTCGCGGCCATGATGGTTCGCTGGGTCGACCCTGCAGATCGGGACGTGATCGCCTACCTCCAAGAGGTACGCCGCGGCGAGTACCGCACGGCCGACGCCCTCGCCGCCGGGGTCAGCACCTTCTCGTGGTCCCGCCACACCACGCCTCCCGCACGAGGCGTCGCTTGCTTGTCCGACACCGGAATCGTGCGCATCGAGAACGAAGATGCGTGGGGCTGGCGCCAGCTCCGTGAGGCCAACCCCAAGGACCCGGGGCTCACGGCCTATGTGGTCGCCGACGGCATGGGAGGACACGGTCAGGGGGCCGACGCGAGCGCCCTCGCCGTGCGCACCGTGCTGCGTTCCCTGCGACGAGCGCTCCCCGAGGAGGTTCCTACCCCGGGGACCGAGCAGCTCGAGCCGATCCTCCACGGCGCCATGGAGGCCGCGAACCTCGCGGTGATCGCGGTCAACGAGGATCAAGACCTCGACATGGGCACCACCCTCGTCGTGCTGCTGCATCGGGGGAACGAAGTCGTGGTGGGCAACCTCGGCGACTCCCGTGCCTACCTGCTCAGGGGTGGAGAGCTCCGGCAGCTCACCGAAGACCACAGCCTCGTCGGAGCCCAGGTGGCGGCCGGCAAGCTGTCCCGGGAAGAGGCCCGCAAACACCCTCACGCCAACGTGTTGCTGCACTACCTCGGCCGCGAGCGCGACGGCGACGCCGACATCTACCTGCTCGACGCCCAGCCCGGCGACCGCTTCCTCCTGTGCTCCGATGGCCTGTGGGGCCAGGTCGACGCACGACGCCTGGCCACCATGCTCTCGGAGCACGCCGACCCCCGTCGCACGGTGCGTCGCCTGCTGCGGGCCGCCAACGACGCCGGAGGCCCTGACAACGTCACCGCGATGGTGGTCGACATCCCCCGCGACCCTCGCCCATGAGTCCCCGACCGACCTCGAGCCGTCTCGATGCCCTGGTTCGGCGATTCCCCGACAGCCTCGTGCTCGTCTTCGCGATGGTCGTCCTGGCCCAGCTCGCCACGTACGCCATCCCCGCGGGGCGCTTCGACCGGGCCCCGGTCGACGAGACGTGGACCGAGGCGCGCGTCGTCACCCTGGCCGCCGATCTCGAGGCCCCCGCCCTGCCGGCGGGCACCGAACTGCAGCTGCCGGCAGGAACCCGCCAAGCGGCCCCGGGACGCAGAGTGGTGGCGGGCTCCTTCCACCCGGTCGACGCCCCGCCGCTGCCCTGGCACACCTTCCTCACGGCCATCCCCCGCGGCCTCGAGAAGGCCGCCGACATCATCTTCTTCGTCTTCCTGGTCGGCGGGGTCATCCAGGTCGTCAAGCAGACCGGAGCCCTCGACGCCCTGATCGGCACGGCCATCGGCCGCCTGCGCCACCGCCCCCTCTTGCTGGTGGGAGGCATGGTCACGCTCTTCGCGGTCGGTAGCTCCACCATTGGGATGGCCGAGGAGTACATGCCGTTCATCCCCATCCTGGTGGCCATGTGCCTCGCGCTGGGCATGGATGCCGTGGTGGCGGTGGGCATCGTGTACGTCGGGGCGGGGGTCGGCTACGGCGCAGCAGCGCTCAACCCGTTCACCATCCTCATCGCCAAGGACATCGCCGAGCAGGACCCCTCGGTGTTCTTCTGGCCCCGCTGGGGCATCCTCGCGGTGTGCATCGCCATCGGCACCCACCACATCCTCCGGTACGGCCGCCGCATCCAGGCGGACCCGTCGGCCAGCTACGTCGCCGACGTCGACTACAGCGACGGCAGCTTCGACATGCCAGACGACGTCACCATCACGCCGGTGCGCGGCGTCATCCTCGGGTTGTTCGTGGCGCTGATCGGGGTGTTCGTCTGGGGCGTCGACGCCCACGGTTGGTATCTGGTGGAGCTGGCCGGCCTCTTCCTGGCCCTGGCGCTGGCCGCCGCCGCCCTCGGCAGGCTCTCCCCCAACGACACCGCCCGGGCCTTCGTGAAAGGCGCCGGCGAGCTCACCGGCACCGCGCTGCTCATCGGCGTGGCCCGCACCATCGAGGTGGTGCTGTCCGATGGCGTCGTCATCGACACCATCATCCACGCCATCGCCCAGCTGCTGCAGTCCGCCGACGGCCTCGGAGCGGCGGCCCCCGTGCTGGGTGCGTGGGGCATGCTCGGGGTGCAGTCCATCTGCAACGTGCTCATCCCCAGCGGGAGCGGCCAGGCCTACGTCACCATGCCCATCATGGCACCTCTGGCCGATCTGGTCGGCGTGGGGCGGGAGACGGCGGTGCTGGCCTACCAGTTCGGCGACGGCTTCATGAACATGGTGGTGCCGACCAACGCACTGCTGATGGGCATGCTCGCCCTCGCCCGCGTGCCCTATGTGGTGTGGCTGCGGTTCATCCTGCCGCTGATGGCCAAGATCTACGCCGTGGCGCTGATCGTCTTGGCATGGGCGGCGTGGGTGCAGCTCGCGTAAGGCGACGGCCCGTGGAGGGTCAGGCCGCCTGGGCGACCGGCACCTGCATCAGCGATGACAGCACCGCGTCGAACACGCCGTAGGCCTCTTCGTCGCGCCCGATCTCCACGAGCACGCGAGCGTAGGTGAGGGCTTCCCGCACCGAGAGCTCACCCTCGACGAGCACCACCTTCGCGGACAGTCCCCACGGAGTGAGGAGCGCCACACAGGCCTCCTCGTCGACCGGCAACAGCTCCCAAAGGGTCTGCTTGAACTGCTCGAACATGGGTCCTCCAGGGTGCTGCCCGTGGGCACCGGGGTGAGGGCGCTCGTGCGGGGGATGGGGACCCGCTCGAGCCACGAGGATCGAAACCGACCCACCGTCCACAATTAGCCTACTCTCCTTTTCGACCCGTCGTCCAGTTTCTTGAGGGCGCACGAATTCGATCCGCACGAATGCCCGATCGTGGGGGATCCGAGGGGGGATCCGATCCACGAGGTCCATTCGGCGCGCTGCCGCAGAGCGGACCGGAAGCAGAGCGAGGGCGCGAGCGAGACCTGCCGTCAGGCCCCCGAGGGCCGAGGCAGGCGTCGACCTACTTCTTCACCCAGGTAGTCACCAAACCAAGCGGGCAGTCCGCACGGTCGGCATCGTCGAAGAGGTCTTCGACGGTGATCTGGTTGTCGACCGACATGTCGACGTAGACCTTCAGCACCTCGATCTTCTCCCGGTCGCCTTCGGAGCACGGAGAGTCGCCCACGCCCACGGCGGTGGTGTCGAAGCTGCAGCTCGCCGGGGAGCACTCGCTGATCCCCTGGTTGATCCACTCGGTCTCCCCGGACCACTGAACCGTGCTCTCTTCGGGGTACTTCGGGGTGAAGAGCCACTGCTCCTTCTCGGCGCACTTGGCCGCCGACCAGGTGAACTCGACGTCGCAGCCGCCGCCCTCGGCCGCAGAGATCTCCATGGTGTTGTCCGCGTAGCTGTCGAACCACTTGTCGTAGTCCAGACCGCTGCCGCACTTCACCGAGCTGAGCTCCCACTCCCCTTCCCAAGGGCAGTCCGCCACGTCGGGACCGGTGTCGCCCGTGGGGTTCTTGCCGAGTCCGCTGTTGGTGCATGCGAGCAGTGCGGTGATCAGGATGAGCATCTCGCCTCCGACGGCCAATCTGACGAGGTTCTGGGCCATCGTCAACGTTCACGACGCCATGGCAGCGCTGGTAGCGCAGCGAGCCGGGGTTCACAACTGCCTGACTGCCACCACTGCACGTGTACCCGGCCGTGCAATAAGGTCGATACGGACGCGTCCCACGCCCAGACGCGTGGACCGGTCCACGATCGTCCGGAGCGACACACATGGCCAGCCGACCCCGTTTCCCGATTTCCTACGCCGCCGCCTCCCGGTGCATCACGCTCGCCCTCGCTGCGGCGTGCCTGGTGGGCAGCACAGCGGCCGTGGCGCAGGAAGTGCCCAGCGGGGGGGAGGCCAGCGACACGTCTCCTGACGGCCCCCCTCCGTCCTCCGATGGCGGTGAGGCACCCGCGGCCCCAGCGCCCGCACCCGCACCCGCACCCGCACCGGTGGCCCCGGCCCCCGCACCCGCCCCCGCCCCCGCCCCGACCGGGTACGACGAAGAGATGTTCGAGGAGATCGTGGTCTACGGCGATCTGTTCGCCCGTTGGGACGACACCCGCTGGTTCATCGAGACCGAGATCGGCCTGCCGTTCCCGATGATGCTCCAGCGCGAGCAGAACGACGAGATCCGCGCCAACGCCATGCAGATCCGCGCCATCCTCCGCTGCAACAAGACCACCCAGCTGCGGCGCAAGCGCTTCGAAGTGGACTGCGTGCTGGAAGATGTCGGGCTGCAGGCGGTCCCCTTCCGCAACGACCGGTCCAAGCGGAAGATCGAGACGGGCCAGAAGGTCCTCGACGAGATCGACGCCAAGCTCACCGACGCCAGCCTGCAGCTGCAGGTGGCCGACGACGGCCGCGTCACCAACATCGATCTCGAGGGCGTGAGCAAGAGCAACTCCCGAGTCTCCGCCATCCAAGAGACGCTTCGGCAGGTCATGTCTCGGGTGGTGGTGGGCTTCGACATGAAGCTCCGCAAGGGCAACCAACTCCACGAGGGCAAGTGGCCGGAGTACAACTCCAACCTGATGACGATGCCGGTTCCGCCGTCGATCACCGGGGTGTCCGGCTCCAGCATGTTGATGCACTACCTCAACCGGTACCAAGGCCACATTCTCGTGCAATCGATCGGCAAGGGCGTCGTCGGCATGCCCATCCCCGACCCCCGCGAGGGGGAGAAGATGATCAACTACAAGACGAACTTCATCGGTGTGAGCATCTTCGACTTCGAGGAGGGCTACATGATCGAGCGGGTGTGGGCCCTGACGGGCGATGCCACGGCGTCGGCACTGTTTCAGAACGGCGCCTACCATCACGCAGGCCGCATCACGATGCTCGGCGAGAAGGATGCCCCCGACGTCGGGCCCACCCGGCTCGTGCAGGCACAAGGCGAGACCACCCGCGGCCTCGAGTACTGGGTCCCGATCGAGAACTAGCCGACACGCCCCTGGCTATTGCTGGGGGACGAGCCGCTGAAGCGCCGAGCGAACCCCGGTGAGATCGAGGCCCTCGAGGATCTGATCGCAGGGCTGGAACTCAGTCACGGTCACCAGCTGCTCTGGAGGCTGCCGGAAGGGCGCAGAAGAGCCCTTCAGCTGCAGCTGCCCGGCGAGGGGCACGAGCTGCTGGGGCACCACCCCAGGCCCGCTCACCAGGCCCACGACCGCACAGCCGCCGTTGCGCTGACCGATCATCAGGCCCACCGACGCCGCCTTGCAGCCCACCTGGCTGCACACGCGCTCGGGTGCAGGGCGCACGTCGACACGGCTGGCGTCCACCACCTCCCCGGCGACCGTGGAAAGACGCTGCTGCAGCTGCCCTGCCAGGGCCTGAATGGAGGCATCCTGGGTCGCGGGTACGACCCGGGGCCACAGGACCACCACGCCCCCTTTCTTGCCGCGGGAGCGACTGATCTCCGGGCCGTCGCCGCCAGCCTGAGCGGGAAGCGCCACACTGCATGCCAGAGCCACCAGGGCCAAAGCCCCACTTCGCCCGTGAAGGGCTCGTCGCCACCGGTTCATCGTGTCCTCCGGCGCAGCAGACCAAAGCCAGCCAGCAGCGCAAACAGTCCGGTGGTCTGGCCACCGGCCGCGGTGCTGCAGGAGATCAAGCCGCTGCCCTTGTAGTAGGTGGTGATCGCCCCGTCGGGGTCGAGGTAGTTGGGCACCCCATCGGCGTCGACGTCCTGTCGCCCTTCGTCGGCGTCGAGAAGCCCGTCGCCGTCCGCGTCGGTGTCGGCCCAGTTGGGCAGGCCGTCGCCGTCGATGTCGTCGCCGTGCACCAGCGAGTCGGTCCATTCGTCCGCCGACGACAGACCGTCGCCGTCGTCGTCCGGGTCGATGCGGTCGTCGAGGCCGTCGCCGTCGGTGTCCCCGAGCAGCTCTTGGCTCGATGGCACGCCGTCGTCGTCGTCGTCGGTGTCGAGGAAGTCGGCGGCGCCGTCGCCGTCGGTGTCCACGTCCCCCTCGAGGGCATCATCGAATCCGTCGCCATCGGCGTCGAGGTCCAGGAAGCTGGGCTGCCCATCGACGTCGATGTCCTGCACGCCCTCGACCCCATCCAAGATGCCGTCGCCGTCGGCGTCGGTGTCCTGGTGGTTCGGTGCACCATCCCCGTCGAAGTCGTCCGCGAAGCCGCCCTCGTTGAAGGTCGGCACGCCGTCGTCGTCGTCGTCGTCGTCGAGGTAGTCGGCGTTGCCGTCCCCGTCGAAGTCCGGCGCATCGGCCAGGGTCTCCCCCTGCAGCTCCTCGAGGGTCCCGACACCGTCGCCGTCGTCGTCGGCGTCCTGGAAGTCGGGGGTGAAGTCCCCGTCGGAGTCCACCAGGCCTTCGTCGGCATCGAGGATGCTGTCGTTGTCGGCGTCGGTGTCGAGGTAGTCCGGTGTACCGTCGCCGTCGCTGTCGCGGTCTCGCTCTTCCGCCGTGGGGATGCCGTCGCCGTCGTCGTCGTCGTCGAGCCAGTTCACCAGGCCATCGCCGTCGGTGTCGAGCTCGATGGACTCGGCCACCCCGTCTCCATCCTGATCCACCTCTTGGCTCGTCGGGATGGTGTCGTTGTCGTCGTCGGGGTCGAGGTAGTTGGGGACATCGTCCTCGTCGGCATCGTCGCTGTAGTCGCCGTCGGCGTTGGTGTCTTCCCGCAGGGTGGGCACCAGGTCGCCGTCGTCGTCGTCGTCGAGGTAGTTGAAGATGCCGTCGCCGTCTGTGTCGTCATCCCAGTCGCCGTTGCCATCGACGTCCTCGAGCGCCGTGAGCAGGCCGTCGGCATCGTCGTCGACGTCGAGTGGGTTCAGTACGCCGTCGCCGTCGGTGTCGCCCTCCGGGGCCTCGAGGAGCGACAACACACCGTCGTTGTCGTCGTCGTCGTCGAGGTAGTCGGGGGTGTAGTCGCCGTCCGAGTCGCCGAGGGGCAGCTCGTCGATGGTCAGCTGGCCGTCCCCGTCGTCGTCGGCGTCGGCCCGATCGGGGATGCCGTCGCCGTCGGTGTCGTCATCGAAGACGCCGTCTCCGTTCACGTCCTCGAGGCTGCCGCTCAGGCCGTCCCCGTCGTCGTCGGCGTCGAGACGGTCTGGGAGCCCGTCCCCATCGCTATCGTCGTCCCAGCTGCCGTCGCCGTTGGTGTCTTCCTGCAAGGTGGGCACGCCGTCGCCGTCATCGTCGTCGTCGAGGCGGTCGGGCACGTAGTCGCCGTCCGAGTCCACGTCGCCCTCTTCCAGGGAGAGCACGCCATCGCCGTCGTCGTCGGGGTCGACCGCATTGATGATGCCGTCGCCGTCGGTGTCGAGAGGGTTGGAGGGATCGGGCACCTCTGCGCCATCGAGGACGCCGTCGCCATCGCTGTCGTCGGCCAAGGGGTCGGTCGGCAGCAGCAAGGCCTCCTGACCATCATCGAGGCCGTCGCCGTCGGTGTCGGGCAGATCTGGGTCGGTGCCCCAGGTGCACTCCTCCACGCCATCCGAGAGCGCATCGCCATCGGTGTCGACCACCACGTCGAACACGTTGAGGGGCACGGCCACGGAGTCGTCTGCCGCGATGTACGTGTAGGTGTCGAGGAAGGAATCGTTGCCCTTGCCGTCGGACGAGAACCGGCCCCACGACCGGGCGTTGAGGTTCGGCACGGTGGTGTCGAGGTAGTCCCCCGACTCGACCCCGAGGGGACCTGAGGTGTCCAAGCTCTCCTCGCCGCCAGGCATCAGGGTGCGGACGAGGGGGTTGTAGGGGTCGTACGGGTCCGGGTCGGTGAAGTCCTTGTACGCCACCGCCGCGTCGTTCCAGAACATGACGAGGCCATCGCGGTTGCCTGCGTCGTCGACCACGAACAGGCGGAAGCCCTCATAGGACGTCTCCACATCCCGGCCGACGTAGTGGAACTCGCCCACCGTGAGGCGCACGATGCAGTCGTAGGTACCGCCGGAGATGGGGTTGCCGGTGTTGTCGTAGCCGTCGATGGCCACTGGGTTGCTGCCGACCACGGCGTCGTCGAGGATGTGCAGGTCGTCATCGCTCGTCAGGTCGAACAGCCCATCGCCGTTGAGGTCGCACACCACATGGTAGGTGCCGATGACGTCGGAGTCGAAGGTCAGCGTGGCGCTGGCGGCCCCGGCAGCAGCCCCGTCGCAGGACCCATCGGGGGCCAGGCTGACCGCGTCGACGGTGGGGTTGAGGTAGGTGTAGCTGACGAGGGCGACGTCCGGCGGATGCAGGAACACCTGCAGCTCGTTGCCGACGAAGTAGCCGAGGGATTCGGTGCTGCGGCCGTTGCCGCCGCGCACCCCTTGGGAGCTCGCCTCGAGCGTGTAGTTGTAGCCCACCAGCCCCTGGGGCTTGAGCTCGACGACGGAATCGACCCCGTCGGCGCCACCGGCCACGATGGTGTAGAAGCTGCCCTCAGTGCCGCCTCCGGACCCGAAGGTGTTGGCGTTGATGGACCAGGCGTACGACCAGACCCGACCTAGGATGACGGTCGTGCCGTTCTGCACGACCTCGATGCGCCAGTCGCTGAGGGGATCGAGGTCGCCGTCCGGGGGACCGGTCAGGGACGGCGCGCCCGCCAGGTCGAGGCCGACCGGTTCGAGGGTGTAGGCCCCGGCGCTGCTCACCGGGATGAGCCCGACCGGAAAGAGCCCGACGGAGACACCGGCGGGGTCGAACACCTCCACCAGGTTCTGCTGTGGCGGGCCACCCGGGTCGTTGGTCTCCGCGAACCACGAGATCTGCTCGGTGAGCGGATCGAGGATCTCCACCTGCAGATTCGTCCGGGCCTGGAGGGACTGCAGGGGACCGAGATCGTCACGGGAGGCGCCGAGGGCGCTGACCGGAGCCACGAGGCCCAAGAGCGCCACGGATGCGAGGGACGAGCGCATCGGACGCCCGAGGGACACTGGATGATCCATCACTGGCCACCTCCATTTCCATCATCGCCGCTGTCGCCGTCGCTGGCCACGTCGATGAGGTTGAACTCCACGCGACGGTTGACCTCGCGGCCCTCCGGCGTGCGGTTGGTGTCGAGGGGCTTGACCTCGCCGTACCCCTTCGAGATGAGGCGCTCGACCGCCACGCCCTGACCGATGAGGTACTCGCGCACCGAGTTGGCGCGCTTCTCCGACAACGTCTGGTTGTAGGAGTCAGAGCCGCGGTTGTCGGTGTGCCCGGCGACCTCCACCCGCCCGAGGTCCGGGTTGGTGATGACCACGGCGGCGACCTCGTTGAGCAACGGGAAGGACTCGGGCTTGATCACGGCCTTGGCGGTCTCGAACTGCACCTTCTCGAGGATGCGGATCTGCTTCTTCTCGATCTCGATGAGGGCCGCACCCAGCTTCACCTCGATGCGCTTCACTTCGGCGGCCCGCAGGGTGACCTCCTCTTCGTGGAGCTTGTGGCCGGGAGCCGTGACCTTCAGGCCATGGGTTCCGTTGGCGACCCGCTGCACGGCGACGCCGGCGCTGTCGACGGCCATCGGGGCGTCAGGAATGCACTCCGGAGCCTCGGACTGCCACAGCACCTGTGCCTCGGGCAGGACGATGCCCTCCATGTCGGTGACCACGACCTCCACCTGGGCGTCGTAGATGGGCTGCAGCTCGACCACCAGCTGAGCACCAGAGTCCGCCGCCACTGCGTCGGCCGTCCCTGCCAGACACCCGGCAGTCGCCCGGACCGACCAGGCGGAGCCCGGAACGGCATCGATGGACAGTCCGCTCGCGGGAACCCGCTGCATCTGGGTCCCGCTGGGGCCCGTGATCTCCGCGTCCGCGGCCCGGCTCTCGCCGTTGTAGCGCACGTCGACGAGCAAGGCGGCCAGGGTGTCCGCGCAGCCGTCGTCGTCCTTCCATCCGTTCATGGTCTCCAGCTCTGTGGGGCACAGATCGGTGGAGGACAGGTCGCCGACAGGGTCGAAGTCGGGTGGCAGCGGCGGCTCTTGGGAGCCGAAGCCTCCCCCCACGAACACGCGAAAGCTGGGCACGCCGGGCCCATCCGTGAGGCCCACAGCGCCGCCGAACGTCCAGTGACCACCGGACGGTGCCTGGTAGCGGAGCGATGCAATGCCCTCCGTGGGCGGGCTCGCCGGAGCCGCCTCGAAGGTGGAGGCCTCGAGGGAGGGCTTGGTGAGGGTCTCGAGGGTGAAGCCGAGCGTATCGGTCATCACGAACCCGAGCGCAGCGCCTGCCAGGAGCCGATCGGCCCCGACGACGTTGTCGAGGCCGTCCACCCGTTGGCGAAACTCCGCGCCGACCTGACCGGTGAAGGTGACCCGCTCTGCCTCGCCCGTGCCCGACAGCATGCCGCCGCCCGAGACCACGCCGTCGCCGAGGAACCGGGCGGAGTTGCCACTCGGCACGTCGAGGAAGGCGGTCAGGCCCAAGCCCCCGCCCCCACCACCCACTTGGTGCTTCGGGCGAATGAGGACGCCCATCGCCGCGAGGCGGATGTCCCCCAGTGCGGGCCCCTCGGTGACCGCATCGGGCCCCGTGGACAGCCCATACACAGGGAGCAACAGGTCGAAGCGCAGCCGCTCGTGGGCGGCGACGCCGGCGGAGACGTTGACCGCCACGAGGTTGTCGACGATCGGCACCTCGGTGGCGTCGGCCCCGCTGGCCGGCTCCAACACCTGCACCAACGGCGCCTTCGCGTATTCCGCAAGGGCCCCAGCGAACCAGTCCCCCTGGGAGAACACGCCGGGGCGCTGCAAGGCCAGGGGGTCTCGAAGATCGGCATCGAACGCCGCGAGCCGGAACCCGTGGGCGTCGAAGCCTCCGGCGGTCGGGGCGGCATCGGTGCCGTTCGTGGTGGTTTGTGCGTGCGCCGACAACGTCGCGGCGACCAGCAGGGGCAGCATGTAGGCCTCTCCGGTGTGCACCGAGGGTGCCAGCTGCGGCACCCAGGAGCAAGGGCGAGCCGTCGACTGAGACGCCGGGCCCGATATCGGCGGATGCGCTACGCAGGTCGGCACGCCGCATGTGCACACCGGAGGCCCGTTGCAAGCCCGCTCGCCCAAGCTCCCTGTGGCGCTCCTGCTCACGTCCGGCGCCGTCGGCTTGGCCTACGAGATGGTGTGGCTTCGGCGCCTCGGGCTGGTCTTGGGGGGCAGCGCCGTCGCGGCCTCGGTCACCGTCGCGGCCTTCATGGGGGGGTTGGGGCTGGGCGCGGCCCTTGCAGGGCGACGCGCGGTCCAGCGCCCTTGGCGCACCTACGCCCTCTTGGAGGCGAGCGCAGCGGGCTGGGCCATCGCCTTCCCCCTTGGCTACGGCCTCCTCCAAACCCTCGCCGTCGTCCAACCCAGCCTCCGCTGGCCGGTGGCGGCAGCCCTCGTGGGCCTGCCAGCCATCGCCCTCGGCGCCACATGGCCGGTGCTGGCCGCCCGGGTGCCCGCCCCCGTCGCAGGTCGTTGGTACGCGGCGAACACGGCCGGCGCCGTGCTCGGGGTGTTGGGGAGCACCTTCGTGATGCTGCCTCTCTTGGGGGTCCGAGGCACCGAGCTAGCCGCCGCGTGCCTGGGCCTCGCCGCTGCCGGCGTCGCGTGGACCCAGGCCACCAGCTCCACGTCGCCCCGGATGGCCCCCGTCGCACCCGTCACGGCTCCCTGGCCCCTGCTGGCCATCGCCGCAGCCACCGGGATGGCAGCCCTCGGCCTGGAGCTGGTGTGGATGCGGTTGGCGGCCGTGGCCTTCGGCGCCACCGTGCAGACCCTTGGCGGAGTGCTCGCCGCCTTCCTGGGCGCGACCGCGCTCGGCGCAGCCCTCGGCACCCGCACGCCCACCGCCTCGCTGCACCGGGACTTGGGTCTTGCCCTATCGGCCACGGGCGTGCTCGCGTTGGCCGGCGCCCTGTCGTGGTCCGGCCTCCCCTACGGCCTCATGCTCGCGTGGCAGGCCGTTGGGGCCCGAGGAATGCTGCCCGCTTCCCTGGCCCTGGCCACACTGGCGATGGCTGGTGCGCCCATCGCCAGCGGCGCGGCTTTCACCTTGGCAATCCGACACCTGGGCGCATCGGCCGGTGCGGCGGCGGGGCGCCTGTACGCCGCCAACACGCTCGGCAGCATCGCCGGCGCACTCCTCGGCGGCCTCGTCGCCATTCCCGCCCTGGAGATGGCCGGGGCCACCGCGGCCTTCGCTGGCCTGGCGGTCACGGCCGGGGCTCTGTGGCTGCTCCACGCTGGCCATCGTCGGTGGGCCTTCGCCGCCCCCGCCGTCGCGATCGGGCTCGCCCTCGTCCAGCCTCGCTGGGACGCCAAGCTGTACGCGGTCGGGGTGCACCTGCGCATCTCCGACTTCGCCGACCCGACCCTGAAGGCCGTACGGACCTTCGCCGACGAAGGCTGGGAGCTCCTCTACTACGACCAAGGGGCCACCGGGGCCGTCGCGGTCGGCCGCTCGACCCGCACCGGCAACGTGTGGCTCTCGGTCAACGGCAAGGTGGACGCCTCCACCGGTGGGGACATGCCCACGCAGCAGATGTCCGGTGCCATCCCCGTCGCCATCGCGCGGAACCCGAATGACGTGGTCGTGGTGGGACTGGCGTCGGGCGTGACGGTCGGGACTGCCCTCGAAGAACGTCGGGTGACCTCCATGACGGTGCTGGAGCTCGAACCCAGCGTCGTGCCGGCGTCCCACTTCTTCGACCACGTCAACGGGCGCCCCCTCGACGACCCGCGCACGGCGTTGGTGATCGACGACGCGCGGGCCTGGCTCGCCCGGCAGGACCGAACCTTCGACGTCATCATCAGCGAGCCCAGCAACCCCTGGATCACCGGGGTCAGCAACCTGTTCACGCTGGAGTACTGGGCCCTCGGCCGACAGCGGCTCTCCGACGGCGGCGTGTTCGCCCAGTGGGTGCAGCTGTACGGCATGGGGCCCGACGAGGTCCGCGGCCTGTTGCGCACCTTCCAGCACGTGTTCGGCGACGTCTGGGTGTTCGAGACCATCGAGGGCACCGATCTATTGCTCGTGGGAGGTCGAGGCCTGGATCGGCTCCCGGAGAACCTGCCGCTGCGACCCCGACTCGACCCGGAGGCGGTCCGCTGCCTCGCGGGCACTGGCTGGCTCAACACCGACGACCGACCCATCGTGGAGTGGCGGGCGCCTGCCTTTCTCCACTACAGCACCGCCGAGGCCAACGAGCGCCTGCTCGCCACGACCTGTCCCTGACCTCTCGGCCGTGACAGGCCGCCGGCTTCAGTCGGCGCCGGTGCAGACCTCGATCGTCTTCATGGGCTGTCCGGGCTCCACCACGAACGGGGAGCTTCCACCGAGGGAGTAGTTCCCCGCGGGCAGCATGCCGGTGAAGTGCTCCGACGTGAGCAGCGCCGTGCGGGCCGTCTCGTGGGCCTGCCGCTCGTCTTCCGCGAAGGGCTTCGGGGTGAGCAGGAGGACCCGCGCCTTGCACAGCTTCGGGTTCGCGATCTTCACCCGCACCTGCCCGAACCGGGACTCCAGGTTGGTGGAGATCGCCTTGGCCCGCATGTAGGCAGAGTCGGGGTCGTCGGTGGCCTCCGAGGACGCGAGCCCCACCTGCACCCGGACGAGGGCCGTCATGAGATCTCCCTCGTGGATCGCGGCCTGGGCTCCTAGGACGTAGTCGTCCAGCCGTAGCTCGAGTCCCAGCTTCTCCAATTCGCCGTAGGTGCGCTCCACGCCGGGCCACGCGCCTTTGCGCGCGAGCTGGTCCAGCTCGGTCTGCAGCCGGTACCTCTCGGCCTCGGGTGCCCCCGCCGAGGCATCGAGAGCCAAGGTGGAACCGAACCAACCCACCAGGAGGAAGGCCAAGAATTGTCGTCGCATGCCCATCACCGCCCCATTGTACGCTGCGGCCCTCAGGCCCCGTCTCCTCTCGGACACCCGAGGCGCCTCTGGCATTCGTTCTCAGGCCTGAGCCGCAACGCCGGCGTCACGGACTGGACACGTCCGATCCGGTGTCTACACACCAGCCCCGTCCCCGGGAGATCATGTTGCTCGTCGCCGCCATGCTCTGGTCCACCGCCCTCGCCGCCGAGCGACGCACCCCGGTCGTCGAGGCCGTAGAGAAGGCGACCCCGGCCGTCGTTGCCATCGAAGTGGAGACGGGGTCGGGCAACCCCTTCTTCGGCTCCATGGGGCCGAGCCAGGGCTCGGGGGTCGTGATCGACAGCGGCGGCATCGTGCTCACCAACGCCCACGTGGTGGAGGGAGCCCTGAGGATCACGGTCACGTCCGAGAGCGGCGCCGCGTTCACGGCCCAGGTCTTGGCCATGGAGCCGGACCTCGACCTGGCCGTCCTCCAGCTTCAGGACGCTGAGAACCTGCCCACCATCGAGCTGGCCGACTCCGATGCGTTGCTCCTCGGTGAGACCGCGATCGCCATCGGCCATCCGTTGGGCCTCGGCCTCACCGTGTCGACGGGCATCGTGTCGTCCACCGACCGGCAAGTGGAGCTCCGCGACGGCGTGAAGCAATCGTTCATCCAGACCGACGCCGCCATCAACCCCGGCAACTCCGGCGGGGCGTTGGTCGACATCGAGGGGCGCCTCATCGGCGTGAACACCGCGATCCGCGCCGACGCCGAAGGCATTGGCTTCGCCATTCCCGTGAACCGGGCCCGCAAGGTGGCCGAGGACCTCGTTCACTACGGGACCGTCAAGGCGCCATGGCTCGGCTGCGACGTCGTGGACATCGACGTGCGGCGGCTGCACCGCACCGCCCTGGCCGACGGCGCCGTCCAAGTCGCGCGGGTATGGCACGAGGGACCCGCTGAGGTCGCTGGAATGCGAGCCGGAGACCTGCTGTTCGAGGTGCAGGGGGACCGAGTTCGTTCCCGTGCGGACCTCAACGCGCGTCTGGCCGAGCTCACCCCAGGGGCCACGGTTCGCGCCCGATGGATCCGAGAAGGTGAGGTGCAAAGAGGCGAGCTGGCCACCACCGACGTGCCCCCCGGGACCGCCACCTTCGGTGTCGAGCAGGTCTTGGGGGTGGCGCTTCGACCGCTAGGCACCAAGGGGCTCGCCGTGATCACCGCCGAGGCCTCAGGTACCTGGGCGCGCGCACGGCTCCGGCCTGGCGACTTGATCGTCGGGGTCGACGGCCGGGCCGTGGCCACCGAGGACGACCTCCACACGGCCATCCGACGGGCCCGAGCACAGCATCGCGCTGAGGTGTTGTTCACCGTCCGTCGCGGCGCCTACCAGGGCCACGTCGCCGTGGAGATCTGATCGAGCAACGGCTTCCCGAGGCGAATCGACCACGCCTCGCAGAGAGGCGGCAGGGGCCCCTCCAGCGGCACCTGGACCTCCCAAGTGAGCCGATAGGGGTGGAGCCAGCCTCGCTCCTCGGCCGCGTGGAACAAGCCCTCCTCCACCGCGAGGTCGAAGGGCCCGAAACGGCCGAACACGAGCCGGAACGACGGGGGGTAGTCCACGGGCACCGTCGCCTCGACCAACAGTCCGCCCTCGAGGCCACGGGTCACGATCTCGACCGGGGTGAGGGCCAGGGCCGCACGCACGCTCTGCCGTGGTCCGGGGGTGTAGTCCTTCCACGCCACGCGATCGTGCCACGGGCCCTCGTGGCCACGGCGCACCTGGGCTCGACGGCGCTCCACGACCTCGGCCACTCGCGGGGCGCACACCGGAAACCGGTCGCTCCGCCAGCGGCGCGCGTCGGCCCCGGGAAGCCCCAGTCGCCAGGTCTCCAGGGCCACCTCGGGGAAGCCCAGGGCGTAGCCCGCGGTCCCCATCGCGACGTTCAGCCCGTAGACCGCCACCAGATCGGCGCCAGAGAGGGCAGCGGGTCCGTCCTTCTGCACCGCCGCCATGCGCTCGCGGGCCCGCCCGTCGTACCGATGCAGACACCACGGAACGAGCGACAACCCGAGGACGGCGTAGAGCAGGCTGCGAAACCACCGGACGCGCCACACCACCACGGCACCGAGCCCCGCCCACCACAGCGCGCCCGCGTACACCGTCCAACACGCGAGCCACGCCCCGAACCCCACGCACAGCGCGGCCCCCCCCCAGCGCACGGCGCGGAGGCCACGGGCCAAGACGCCCGGCACCACCTCGGCCGGGTCTGCCTCGCTCACCGCTTCTTCTTCCCGCGCCCCTTGGTCGGGGCGGCCTCCACCCGGAACACCAGAGGGATGGCCACGTCGGCGACACCCTCTCCGGGCCACCCGGAGAAGCGCCAGCCCTCCATGGCGAGCTCGAGGCACTGCATGAGGGAAGGGTCGCCCACCGCGCCATAGACGGAGGTGGACGCCAAGGACCCGTCGGACTTCACGAGGGCCGACAGGAACGCGGATCCGGCCACCGCAGGGTTGCGCGCCACGGCTTCCTGGTAGCAGACGCGGACCCTCGGCAGCAGGGGCTCCGCGGACACGTTGGCTGCCGAGACCGAGATGCCGCCCCCGGAGACGCGAGCGTCGTAGACGTAGGTGCGGGCAGGGCTACCAGGGTCGGAAGGAGGCCATGACCGACCAGAGACAGGCGCTGGGGCGGGAGGCGCAGGAGCCACGGACGGGGCTGGAGTCGGAGTCGGAGTCGGAGCTGGCGTCGGCGTCGGGGCTGGGGTCGGGGCTGGGGTCGGGGTTGGGGTCGGGGCCGGTGTCGGTGTCGGGGCTGAGGTCGGCGTCGGCGTCGGGCCTGTCGAGACCGGACCGACAGGCGTGGGCGCTGGGCCGACGGCGGTCTCGGCGGGTTCGGGCCTTGGAGCAGGCACGGGGTCCGGGCCTGGATCCGCGTCGGCGACAGCGGGTGCGCTGGCCGCGATCGGGGCGCCGTCGAGCCAGCCCATGGCAGCCAGCCGATCCCCAAGGCCTTCGATGGTGGCGAACAACGGGCGCACCGTGTCATCGACGTCCATGGTGGTGGTCACGGTCTTGATGCGTGACTTGAGCACCCACGACTCCCGCCAATCGATCCCTTCCGGACCGGACATCGCGGTCTTGCGAACCCGCGAGCGTACGTCGAGGGGGCGCAGCGACGCATCGGCGTCCACCACCAGGTAGTACCCCTTCTTTCCGTCCCATTCGGCATGGACCATGGTGTCCTCGGCAGCCGAGCTGCCCACCGGTGCTCGGTAGCTCACCACCGCGTCGAGCCGGTCGCCATCCGCCTCCAGGCGGACCTCCATCTCCTTCGCGCCCGACTCCACGAGGCGCTGGATCAGGCGATCCGAGAGCGCGGTAGGAAACGACGCCGGCTGCAGCGACACCGCGCGCTCGATGGCGTCGCTGCAGTCCGTCAGGTCGACGCAGCCGAAGAAGCCCGGAGACACGTTGCGCAGCACCCGGGTGACCGTGAACGTCTGATCGAAGGCGTCGTACTGAACCGTGGTCTCGAGGGCCGTGAAGTGCTCGAGGCATGCCGTCTGCGAGACGAGCAACCCCAGCACAGCCAACAGCCGACCTCCCCAGCGCGCGACGCGATGCACACTCCCTCCTTGCACCGCGCACCATAGCGCAGCGCCCCCGTCCGAGGTCCGACCCTGGCACAACGAACGCGCGGCGCCGCGAGGCCGCCCCCCTCGACACGCCAGGGAGGTTACGCCCGCGGCTCTCGAGGACCACCACCATGATTTACACCGTCACCGTGCTCGTCCACAGCTGGCTTCGCTGGCTCGTTCTCCCCCTGATGGTGGGACGCATCGCCAAGGCCCTCGTCGACCGGAGCAAGGACGCACCCTACGAAGGGCCCGCCCGTGGCTTCACCGCAGCGACCGTCGGAATGATGGACCTCATGCTCGTCCTCGGCGTGGTCCTCCTGGGATGGCTCTCGCCTCTCACCACGGCTGCGATGTCCGACATGGGCTCCGCCATGGGCGACCCCCTCCGCCGCTTCTGGCTCGTGGAGCACCCCACCATGATGTTCCTCGCCCTCGTCGTCGCCCATGTGGGCTCCGTGATGGCGAAGCGAGCGGCCGAGAGCAAGCGGGCCCACACCATCGTGGCCGTCGCCCTCACGGTGGCCCTGTTCATGATCCTCGCCGCCATTCCGTGGCCTTTCCGCGAAGCCATCGGCCGCCCGCTCTTCCCGATGTAGGCAGCGCCCCATCGCGAGAGGTTTCAGCGGCGACGCGTCCATGGGGCAGACAGCACCTGCCACCCGGCCGACGTAGGCACGCTGGCGGAGGTGCATCCGCAGCTTCGCCCCGCGCGGGTGTAGGTCACCGGGTCGCCGGTCCCCGTGTCCCCGATACCAGGAGGCTCCAGCCCCCCTGTGTCGACCGGGCCGTCGGTGTCGGTGTCGGTGTCGGTGTCCGAATCGGCGTCGGCGTCGGCGTCCGCATCGGTGTCGGCGTCGGTGTCGGTGTCCGAATCGGTGTCGGTGTCGGTGTCGGCGTCCGAATCGGTGTCGGTGTCGGTGTCGGTGTCGGCGGGCGTGGTCGTCGCGCACGGGGCCTGTCCGGTGCTGCCCCCCACGCAGTCGCCGCAGCTGTCGGTGTACGCCGACCCACCCCAGTCGCCGTTGCAGTCCTGCTCGCAGTCGTTCGCCGGATTGCTGTCGCACACACCGCAGTCGTCGAGCTCCGCCGAGCCACCGAACACGCCGTTGCAGTCCTGGGGGCAGTCGTTCGCCGGGTTGCTGTCACACGTGCCGCAGTTGTCTTCGACGGCCGTGCCGCCCCACACCCCGTTGCAGTCCTGCTGGCAGTCGTTGCCCGGGTTGCTGTCGCAGGCGCCGCACATGTCTTGCACCGCCGTGCCGCCCCACACGCCATTGCAGTCCCTGACGCAGTCGTTGCCAGGGTTGCTGTCGCAGACCCCGCAGTTGTCCTCGACGGCCCCGCCGCCGGCCACGCCGTTGCAGTCGACCTCTTCGACCAAGAAGTCCGACAGGGTGAGCTCGCCCGAGATGCGGCTCTCCGAGTCGAGGTTGCCCCCGCCCATCCGAACGCCGAACGGGTAGCCCTCGTTCACCACGAGAATCGGGGACAGGCCCGCGGCCGTCTCGCTGCCGAAGGAGGTCGTGTCGATGAGGAGCGGTGCCTCGGCACGTCCCCCCGGCCCCTCCACGAAGACGTGGAGTTCGGTCCGGGGCAGGTAGATGCGCGCGTCGTAGGTGAAGTCCCAGGCGAACGTCACCTCACCATCCGCGTCCGCGATGGCGACGTACTCCGCCTCCCGGTAGGTGACCCCAGGGCCCGGGTACCCAAGGTCGACGTCGTAGTAGAGCACCAGCTCCTGGTCCGTCGACAGGCCGACGTCGACGTCGGCCGCGCCGCCCGTGATGCCGGTGGACAGCCAATTGGCCGGGGCGTAGGGGCCCACGAAGTCGGGCCCGGCTGCGGCAGAGACCGGCACAAGCAGGAGCGTGAGGAGCATGGAACGGAGGCGCATGGGGGCCAGTCTAGCCCGCGGCTGGCGCATCGGCAGGTTCGACCGTCAGAGGACCAGCGCCTCGAAGCGCGCGACCTGGGCCTCGAGCCCCTCCAGCACCGGGCCGTAGGTGGCGGCCTCGGCCAGATCGACCCCGAGGTGGCGACGGGCCAAGGTTTCCAGGGACGCGTCTTCGGTGTCGGCGAGCAGCGGCACCCACGCCTCCGCCAAGGCCTCGGGTTCCAAGAGCGAAGCGAAGCCAAAGGCCAGCTGGTAGGGCAGCGCGAGGGCCACGTGACCCGGAAGGAAGAACATCCACTGACTGGCCCAGTAGGTGCGGTTGGGGTGGGCGAGGGGGCCGAACCATTCCTCGGCGACCTCCACGGCCGCGTCCCCCAGCAAGCGGTCATCCAGTGGGCCGCTCGCGCGCATGTGCCACATGCGCTCTTCGAGGGCCAGGGTCTGCCCCGCATCGAGCAGCCACTTCGTCGCGCCCGCCAGCTCGGCATCGAGCAGAAGCACCTCGTCGTCGCCCCCAAGGGAGCGACGAGCGATGCCCTCTGCCACCAGGCTGGCGGTCTCGGCCACACTGACCGGGAGGTCGAGGGGCGTGGGTCCCCGCCGGTAGAGCACGTCGGCGTGGAAGGCATGCCCCAGCTCGTGGGCCAGGGTCACGACGGAGTCCCTCGACCCGTCGAACACCATGTGGATCCGCGACGCCCGGCTCGACGACCAATGCATGCACGTGCCCGGGAAGCGACTCTTGGGGGGGGCGTCCACCCAGCCGGACCGGAGGGCACGGCGAGCGAAGGCGGCCAGCTCCGGGGCATGTTCTCCGAAGGCCCTCAGGAGGTGATCGGTGGCCTCGTCGAAGGTCCAGGGCTTCGCGTTCTCGCCCACATCCAAGGGCTGATGACGTACCCCCGCGGGCAGAGGACCTGGCTGCGCGCCGAGGTGCTCGGCCCGGGCCCGGAGGTAGCGCTGCAGGACCGGACGGGCGTCCCATGCGAGTCCACGCATCCCGGCCACGGTGGCGGCGGACGCCCGAGCCGAGGTTCCAGCGAGCTCCATCGGCCCCACCCCCGCCATCCGAGCCCGGCCCAGCCGGCTACGTACGACCTCGGACGCGACGCGAGCCGCTTCGACCCGATGAGGTGCCCAGGCCTCCTCGACCAGGTGGGCCCGCTGCGCCCGGGCCGCCAGGCTCGACGGGGACGGTGCATCCACCATGCACTGGTCGACCGATCCGCTGAGGACTTGCCACCGGGCAAAGAGGCCGGATTCAGCCTCTGCTGCGCCCCCGGCGCCGGAGACCCGTCGCGATGCCTGGGACCGAATCCATCGTGCAGCGGGCGCGTCCCCATCGGGGAGGCTGTGCTGCAGCACCCGCTCCAGGGCTGCGGCTCGGGCATCCGCCAGCGGCCCCCGGGCGGCCGTGAGTCGATCCTGCGCTGCGGTGTCGTCGGGTTCGGCTGCGGCATGGGCGAACGCGAGCGAGGCGGCATCCGCAGCCTCGACGGTCGCCCGAAAGGTGTCCTCCAACCCCGTGGCGTGCCTCAGGGCCTCCGCCGCCGCCATCGGGTCCGAGACCCCCTCCTCGACCGACTTCAGATCCCAGCCCACAGCACCCCCACTCGAAAGGATACCGCCTCGAGATGCAGCTCCAGCACCGCTTCGTCGATTCCTTGCCTGGCGACCCCGAGCTCGAGGTGTACCCGCGCCCGGTGCACGGCGCCGCCTACAGCCATGCCCAGCCCACCCCTGTGTCCGCGCCCCGCATGCTGGCCTGGTCCGACGACGTGGCCCGGCGCCTGGGCCTGACCGGGCCCGAGCCCTACGTCGCGCTCCTCGCGGGCAACGAGGTCCCACCCGACGCCCGCCCGTACGCCGCCTGCTACGGAGGCCACCAGTTCGGCGTATGGGCTGGTCAGCTCGGCGACGGCCGCGCCATCACCCTCGGGGAGGTCGAGGGGCCCGACGGGCGTTTCGAGGTCCAGCTGAAGGGTTCGGGACCGACCCCCTACTCCCGCACCGCCGACGGCCGCGCCGTGTTGCGCTCGTCGATCCGGGAGTTCTTGTGCTCCGAGGCCATGCACCACCTCGGCATCCCCACCACCCGGGCCCTCTCCCTCGTGACGACCGGCGACGACGTCCTCCGAGACATGTTCTACAACGGCCGCGCCCGCATGGAGCCGGGCGCCATCGTGGCCCGGGTCGCCAAGAGCTTTCTTCGTTTCGGCAGCTTCGAGATCCACGCCGCACGTCGCGACGAGTCCATGCTGCGACGCCTCGTGCACCACACGTTGACCCATCACTTCCCCGAGCTCGATTGCCCGAAGACCCCCGACGACCTAGGCCCTGACCACGTTCTCCCTTGGCTCTCCGACGTGACGCGCAGAAGTGCAGAGCTCGTCGCCGGCTGGCAGGCCGTCGGCTTCACCCACGGGGTGCTCAACACCGACAACCTCTCCATCCTGGGCCTCACCATCGACTACGGCCCCTACGGCTGGCTCGAGGGCTACGACCCCGCCTACACGCCCAACACCAGCGACCTTCCCGGCCGTCGCTACGCCTATGGCCAACAACCCCACGTCGTGGGCTGGAACCTGGCGCGGCTCCTCGACGCATGCTTCCCGGTGGTGGGCGAGGTCCCCCCGCTCCAGGCCGTCCTCGACAGCTATGGGACCACCCTCCACGACCGGCTGCGAGGCAGCGTCCGTCAGAAGCTGGGCCTCGTCTCGGACCGCGACACCGACGACCCGCTGGTGGACGCCCTCCCCGGCCTCATGGCCCAGCCCGTCACCGACTGGACGCGCTTTCATCGACGCCTCGCCCGCGTCCGTCCCCCCGCCCACGACTCGGATGCCGCCTGGGTGGCGTTGGTCTCCGACGCCTTCTACGGCGAGCCGAGTCCCCAGGACCTGGGCGCATGGGCCGCGTGGATCCGCCGCTGGCACAACCGCACCCTCTCAGACCATCACGACGCCGACGCCAGGCAGGTCGCCATGGATGCCGTCAACCCCCGCATCGTGCTCCGCAACTGGGTCGTGCAGCAGGCCATCGAGGCCGCAGAGAGCGGCGACGCCCAGCCAGTGCAGGACCTACTCTTGGCCATCCAGACGCCCTTTGCCGACGTCGACGACGACCCCTACGATGCCCTCGAGCCCGAGTGGGCCCGGGACCGAGCGGGGTGCAGCCTGCTCTCGTGCTCGTCCTGACCGACACCGCGCGCAAGGGCGTGGCGACCGAAGACGTCTACAGCAGCGGCGACAGCCAGCGCTCCGCTTCCTCGATGCTCCACCCCTTCCGCCGGGCATAGTCCTCGAGCTGGTCGCGGCCGATGGCCGGCACGGTGAAGTACCGAGCCTCGGGATGGCCGAAGTAGAGCCCCGAGACCGACGCCGCCGGCCACATGGCGAAGCTCTCGGTCAGCGAGACCCCCGTGGCCTTCTCGGCGTCGAGGAGCCGCCACAGAGTGGCCTTCTCGGTGTGATCGGGCTGGGCCGGGTAGCCGGGAGCAGGGCGGATGCCGTCGTACTGCTCCTTGACGAGGCCCTGCAGGTCGAGGTCTTCGCCCTTCGCGTAGCCCCAGAGGGTCGTGCGCACGTGGCGGTGCAGCCACTCCGCGAAGGCCTCAGCCAGACGGTCGGCCACCGACTTGAGCAGGATGGATTCGTAGTCGTCGTGCTGGGCCTCGAGGGATTTGGCGCGCTCGGCGACACCATGCCCGGCCGTCACACAGAAGCCACCGATCCAGTCGACCCCTGCTGCCTCGGGGGCCACGAAGTCGGCAAGGGCGACACAGCGCTCGAGCTTGTTGCCCTGCTGCCGCAGGGTGTGGAAGGTCTCCACCACCTTGCCCCGCTCGGCGGAGTCCCACACGACGATGTCGTCGCCGACGCGGTTGGCCGGGAAGATCGCCGCCACCCCCCGCATCGCCTCGTGGTCCTGGGCGAGCCCGCCGAGCATGCGCTCGGCATCCGCCAGCAGGGACCTGGCGGTCTCCCCCACTCGCGCGTCGTCGAGGAGTCGGGGGTAGCTGCCTCGAATCTCCCACGCATGGAAGAAGGGCGTCCAGTCGATCAACGGCCGCAGCTCGTCGATCCCGACGGAGAAGTTGTGGTGATGCACGTGGTCCGGCGTGCGCAGCACGGGATCCAGGCTCAGGCCGAGGCTGCGCGCCTCCTCGAGGCTCCGCAGGTGCACCCCACCGGCACGGCGGGCACGGGCGCGTTCGTACTTGGCTTCCGTGTCGGCGAGGAAGCCCGACCGCTGGTCCTCCGAGAGCAGCGCACCGGCCACTCCGACGGCGCGAGACGCATCGGACACGTGAATGACAGGCTTGTCGTAGTGAGGAGCGATCTTGATGGCCGTGTGGGCCACCGAGGTGGTGGCGCCGCCGATCATGAGCGGCCGCTCCATCCCGAGGCGGGTCATCTCCTTGGCCACGCCCACCATGTGGTCGAGGGACGGCGTGATCAAGCCGGACAGCCCGATGATGTCGGCGCCGTGCTCCTCGGCGGCCTTCAGGATGTCGGCGGTGGGCACCATGACCCCGAGGTCGATGATCTCGAAGTTGTTGCACTGGAGCACCACGCCCACGATGTTCTTGCCGATGTCGTGCACATCGCCCTTCACCGTGGCCATCACGATCTTGCCCTTGGCGTTGCTGCCACCGCCACCGCCTCCCTCGGCCTTCTCGGCCTCGAGGTACGGCTGCAGCCAGGCCACCGACTTCTTCATGACCCGGGCGGACTTCACGACCTGGGGCAGGAACATCTTGCCCGCACCAAACAGGTCGCCGACGACGTTCATGCCGTCCATCAGGGGCCCTTCGATGACCTTCAGTGGGCGCCCCAGCACCTCGAGGGCCTCGGCGGTGTCTTCCTCGATGAACTCGGCGTTGCCGCGCACCAGGGCGTGGCTCAGGCGCTCGGCGACCGGCAGCTCCCGCCAGGTCAGATCGACCTTGTTCTCCTTGGCCTGGCCCTTCACCGAGTCGGCGACCTCGAGCAGCCGCTCGGTGGCGTCGGCGCGACGGGCGAGCACCACGTCCTCCACCCGCTCCCGCAGGTCGGCCGGCAGATTCTCCAGCACCGGAAGCGCGCCGGCGTTGACGATGCCCATGTCGAGGCCGGCCCGGATGGCATGGAACAAAAAGACGGCGTGGATGGCCTCGCGAACCGGGTTGTTGCCCCGGAAGCTGAAGGACACGTTGCTGATGCCACCGCTGCAGCGGGCTCCGGGACAGACCGCCTTGATCTGTTCGACCGCTTCGATGAAGTCGACGGCGTAGCGGTCGTGCTCAGGGATGCCCGTGGCGATCGCGAACACGTTCGCATCGAAGATGATGTCCTGCGGGTCCATGCCGACCTTGTCGACCAGGAGGTCGTAGGCCCGCTTGCAGATGTCGATTCGACGCTTCACCGTGTCGGCTTGACCGTCTTCGTCGAAGGCCATCACGATGGCGGCGGCCCCGTAGCGGCGCACCTCCCGAGCCTGGTGCAGGAATGCCTCTTCGCCTTCCTTGAGGGAGATGGAGTTCACCACGCACTTGCCCTGAGCGCAGCGCAGCCCGGCCTCGATGACCTCCCACTTCGAGGAGTCGATCATGAGCGGCACCTTGGCGATGTCGGGCTCGCCGGCGATCAAGTTCACGAAGCGAGTCATGGCGGCAGGCCCGTCGAGCATGCCCTCGTCCATGTTGATGTCGATGATCTGGGCGCCGTTCTGCACCTGCTGCAAAGCCACGGCGAGGGCCGCCTCGTAGTCCTCCTCACGAATGAGGCGGGCGAAGCGACGGGATCCCGTCACGTTGGTGCGCTCCCCCACATTCACGAACAGCGTGTGCTCGTCGATGATGGCGGGCTCGAGGCCCGAGAGGCGCAGCGCACCCGCAGGACGCGCTCCAGCGCGCGGCGTGACCCCGGCGACGGCCTCGACGATGGCCGCGATGTGCCCGGGGGTCGTCCCGCAGCAGCCCCCCACGATGTTGACGAGTCCGCTGGTGGCGAACTCGCCGACCACCTCCGCCATCTCCTCGGGGGTGTCGTCGTAGCCGCCCATCTCGTTCGGCAGACCGGCGTTGGGGTGCACGCTGACGCCCATGGGGGCGTGGGCCGCCAGGGCTGCCACGTGGGGCCGAAGGTCCTCGGCGCCGAGGGCGCAGTTGAGGCCGACGGACATCAGCTCGGGTGCATGCTGCACACTGATGAACAGGGCCTCCGCCGTCTGCCCGGACAAGGTGCGGCCGGACCGGTCGGTGATGGTGCCCGACATCATGACGGGGGCGCGCTCCCCTCGGTCGTCGAACACCTGGGCGATGGCGTACAACGCAGCCTTCGCGTTCAGCGTGTCGAAGCTGGTCTCCACCATGATGATGTCCGCGCCGCCGTCGAGCAGGCCATGGGTCGCATCGACGTAGACCTCCTGCAGCTCCACGAACGTGACGTTGCGTGCGGCTGGGTCGTTGACATCGGGGCTGATCGACGCCGTGCGGGTGGTGGGGCCGAGGACTCCCACAACCCAGCGGGGACGCTCGTCGGTGCCCCAGTGCTCAGCGGCTTCCCGAGCGATGGCGGCGGCCGCACGGTTCATCTCCCGCGCGTGCGCCTCGAGGCCGAAGTCGGCCTGAGCGATGGCGTTGGCGGTGAACGTGTTGGTCTCGATGAGGTCCGCGCCCACCTCGAGGTAGGCGTCGTGGACCGAGCGCACCACATCGGGACGCAAGAGGTTGAGGACCTCCATGTTGCCGAACAAGTCGATGCCATGGTCGGCGAACTGCTCGCCTCGGAAGTCCGACTCGTCCAGCCCCTTGCCCTGCATCAGGGTGCCGGTCGCGCCGTCGAGCACGAGGATGCGCTCTGCAAGCGCCTTCACGAGGGCCTGGCGGCGGGGGGTGTAGGAAGCGACCGACAGTCCAGCGGAGGTGGACGGGGCCTGTGTCTCGGGGGGCGTGTTGCTCATGGGGGACGGCTATCCCACTGCCTCCCCAACCGGAACCCCTCGATGGGTCGTTCCGGTCACCCACCGAGGACCCTCATCATTGCGGCAGCAGGCCCATGCCTGTGCGGAGGTTTTGTCGCGAATCCACGTTCAACCCTGCCCCTGACGCTGTCTTCACCTGGCACGGCGCTCGCAGGCTCTCTCGCCATGGTGTGCCTGCTCTCCTTCCTGCTCTCCACCGCCCTCGCTGCCCCCGAGCGCTGCGACGGCCTCGACGACGACGGCGACGGCCTGGTCGACAACGGCCCGGTCTGGGCCGCGGTGGATGGCGACGGGGACGGTTTCGGTGACCCCACCACCGCCATGCTGCTCGCCGACTGCAGCGAGCTCGGCCCTGACGAGGTCTCCGACGCCACCGACCTCGACGACACGGACCCCGCCCGGTACCCAGGCGCCACCGAGTCCTGCAACGGCCTCGACGACGACGGCGATGGAGCGATCGACGAGGATGGCTGCGGCTGCGAATCCCACCTCGTCGGGTCCGACATCTACCTGGTCTGCCTCACTCCCCTCCCCTGGCACGATGCCCTGCAGGCCTGCGACGACCGCGGCTATCACCTCGCCACGGTGCACTCGAACGCCTTCCGCATCGGCTTCGACGCCGCGGTCCTCGACCACGGCGTCGACCTGTGGATCGGGCTGACCGACGAGGCCGTCGAGGGAGACTTCACCTGGGTCAGCGGCGGTTCCCTGAGCTGGACCAACTGGCGCGCCAACGAGCCCAACGACTCTGGATACAACGAAGACTGCGTCGAAGCCGAGGCGAACACGGGCCTGTGGGACGACCAGAACTGCGCCTACGACGAGGCCTTCGCTTGCGAGGCAGACTGCACCGAGGAGCGCTTCTACGTCGACGGCGATGGCGACGGCCTCGGCGATGCCAGCCGTCCCGTCGACACCTGCGAGCCAGCCAGCAACCACGTCCTCAACAGCGCAGACTGTGACGACGACGACGCCAGCCTCCCCCACGTCGGCTTCCTCGATGCAGACGGCGACGGGTTCGGGGATGGCCCCCCCTTCGTCGCCTGCGACGTCGACCTCGCCCAGATGGACGGGGACTGCGACGACGAGGACCCCACCATCAGTCCAGCGATGCCGGACCTGGCCGACGACGGCATCGACGCGGACTGCGACGGCGTGGACCCCACCTACAGCGACCCGACCGACACCGGAACCCCCACCGTCGACACCGGAACCCCCACTGTCGACACCGGCACCCCCACCGTCGACACGGGTGGCTCGACGGAGCCGACCGACACCGAAGCGACGGGCACGGAGACGCCGGACGACAGCGTTCCCCTCCCCGACCGCGACGACCCCGATGCCAGCGGCGACCCTGCCTACGGCTTCGGCCTGGGCTGTGTGAGCGCCCCCGCCGCCAGCGTCGGCTGGCTGGTCCTGGCCTGCCTGCCGCTGGTTCGGCGGCGACAAGGCTAAGAGCGCGAAGCGAAGCCCCGGTGCAAACCCTTGACCGGACACCTGGGGTCCAACGCACTAGACTCCGCGGTCATGAGCACCATCATTCTTCTCGCTGTCCTCGGTTGTGGTTCCTCCCGCCCCGCCGAGATTCCCGATCCCTCCGACGCCGAGGCCCCCGCAGAGGGACCGAGTGCAGCCGACGCCAAGGCGTTCGTCGACACCACCGAGGCCGAGCTTCTCGCTCTGTGGATGGCCTGGGAAGGAGCGGCGTGGGAGCACGCCACCGATCTGACGGACGAGAAGGAGAAGCTGTCCAGCGAGGCCGAGGAAGCCGTGATGGCCTACCTCTCCAAGGCCATCCCCGACGCGGCCCTGTACGACGGCGTCGAGGGCCTCGACGAGGACACGGCACGCAAGCTCGCCATCATCAAGCGCTCCACGTCGCTGCCCGCCCCGGCGGATGCCACCAAGCGGGCCGAGCTCGCCGCCATCTCCAGCCGCCTTGGCGCGGCCTATGGCAAGGGCAAGCACTGCACCGATCCCGCCGACGAGAGCACCTGCCGCGATCTGGGCGACCTCGAGGGCGTACTCCTCGAGTCCCGCGACCCCAAGGTCCAGCAGGAAGCGTGGGAGGCCTGGCGCACCGTCAGCCCCGCCATGCGCAGCGACTACCAGCGCTTCGTGGAGCTCGGCAACGAAGGGGCCCGCGAGATTGGCTACGCCGACGTCGGCGCCCTGTGGCGCAGCGGCTACGACATGCCGGCCGACGAGGTCCCGAAGGAGGTCGAGCGCCTATGGGGCCAGATGCAGCCCCTCTACGAGCAGCTCCACTGCTACGTGCGCGCCGAGCTCAACAGCAAGTACGGCGACGAGGTCGTGCCCAAGGAAGGCGCCATCCCCGCCCACCTCCTCGGCAACATGTGGGCCCAGGACTGGGCGTACCTCTACCCGGTGCTCGAGCCCTACAAGGGTCACAGCTCCCTCGACGTCGACAAGGCCCTGGAAGAGCAGGACTGGGACGCCATCAAGATGGTGAAGACCAGCGAAGGCTTCTTCACCAGCATGGGCCTCGACCCGATGCCGGAGACCTTCTGGGAGCGGTCGATGTTCACCAAGCCCGACGACCGCGAGGTGGTGTGCCACGCGTCGGCCTGGGACGTGGAGTGGAACGACGACCAGCGCATCAAGATGTGCATCCGTCCGCTCTACGAAGACCTCACGACCATCCACCACGAGCTCGGCCACAACTACTACAACCACTACTACGTGGGCCTGTCGCCGCTCTACCGCTCTGGCGCCCACGACGGCTTCCACGAGGCCATCGGTGACTCCGTCGTCCTGTCGATGACGCCGGGCTACCTCGCCCAGATCGGCCTGGTCCCCGAGGCCAAGGCCGACGAGAATTCCACGGTCAACGTACAGATGCAGCGGGCACTGTCCAACGTGGCCTTCCTGCCCTTTGGCCTGGTGGTCGACAGCTGGCGCTGGGAAGTCTTCGACGGCAGCATCCCCCCCGACGCCTACAACGCGGGCTGGTGGCGGCTCCGCAAGGAACTCCAGGGCGTGGCCCCCCCCGCGGTCCGGGGCGAAGACCACTTCGATCCCGGCGCGAAGTACCACATCCCCGGCAACACCCCCTACCTGCGGTACTTCTTCGCCCAGGTGCTGCAGTTCCAGCTCTACAAGAGCATGTGCGAGGCCAGCGGCCACGAAGGCCCCCTGCACACCTGCAACCTCTACGGCAGCAAGGAAGCGGGCGCCAAGCTGGAGACGCTGCTCTCCATGGGGTCCAGCAAGCCCTGGCCCGACGCCCTCGAGGCGGCCACCGGCAACCGACAGATGGATGCCGGACCTCTCGTGGAGTACTTCACTCCCCTCAACACGTGGCTCGTGAAGGAAAACGAGGGTCGCACCTGCGGGTGGTGACCCTGCAGGGGGCGTAGGGAGCATGGCGCACTGGGCCATCGATCTCGGCACGACGAACACGGTCCTCGCGCGCTGGGATGCCGCAGAGGAGCGGCCTCGCATCGTGCGTCTGAAGGATGTGTGCCGCGACCCTGACGGCCACGACCCTCTCGCTGCCCCTGGTGTGGTGCCTAGCGCCACCCACATGGTTGACGAGCGGGACTTCTGGACCAGCCTGGGCCGCTGGCCCTTCGTCTCCTCGAGGGTGTTCTGGGGCCGCCACGCCATCATCGGGCGCCCAGCGGTGGAGAAGAACGTCTCCACCCACCACCCCGCCTTCCTGCCAAGCTTCAAGGGGCACCTGCAGCACCAGGCCCTCAAGCCCGTGGCGCGGGTGGGCAAGACCTCCTTCACCGCCCGCGATGTCGCCAGCGCCTTCGTTCGCGAGCTGTTGGCCGAGATCGAGCGCGACACCGGGGAGCGGATCAAGACCATCACCGTCACCGCCCCGGTCGACGCCTACGAGGGCTACCGGGCCGAGGTCCGGCAGCTGTTCAAGCGCCACGGCGTCAGGGTCACCCAGTTCGTCGACGAGCCGGTCGCCGCGGCGGCTGGCTACGGGCTGTCCATCCGGGACCGCCGCAAGGTGCTGGTGGTCGACTTCGGTGGCGGCACCCTGGATCTCGCCCTCATCGAGATCGACGCCCGGACCGTGGAGTCCGGTACGGGCAAGGTCATCGCCAAGGCGGGTCGGCCCATCGGCGGCAACGTCGTCGATCGGTGGCTGCTCGAGTGGGTCTGCGAGAAGCTCGACACCCGAGTGCCCGACGACCCCTTCTGGGAGCGGCTTCTCCTCGACGAGGCCCGCTGGGTCAAAGAGCAGATCTTCCTCAAGGAATCCGAGCCGTTCCAGCTCCGCCCCCCGGGCCACATCGCCGTCACCGCTGCCCGCATGGGGCGCAAGGTGCCGGAGTTCACCGTCACCCAGCACGACCTGCGGCAGCTCCTCGAGCGCCAAGGCATGTACCGCCAGCTCGCCGACGTCACGGACGAACTGATGCGGTTCGCCCGGCGAGAAGGGGTCGACACCCCGCCCGACGACGTCCTCATGGTCGGCGGAAGCACCTTGCTCCCTGGGGTCTTCCCCCACTTCGAGGAGCGCTTCGGGCGCGACCGCGTCCGTGCCTGGCACCCCTTCCAGGCCGTGGTGCACGGCGCGTGCAGCCTGTCCGCACGAGGCTTCGCCCCCAGCGACTACATCGTGCACGACTATGCCATCGTCACCCAGGACCTCGACTCGGGCGCCAAGCAGACCATCCCCATCGTGCCCGCGGGCACGCGATTCCCCACCCAGCCCGATCTGTGGCGCCGGCACCTGGTGCCCAGCTGCTCCCTGGGCGAGCCCGAGCGAGAGTTCCGCCTGGTGATCTGCGAGATCGGCAAGGTGCGGGACGGCGACAAGTCCTTCGGGTGGGACGACGCGGGCAACCTCAAGACCCTCGGTGAAGGGGAAGAGGACCAGCTCATCGTGCCGCTGAACGAGGCCAACCCCGCCCTGGGCTTCCTCGACCCACCCCATCCGCCGGGCGACCGTCGGGCCCGTCTCGACGTGCAGTTCGGGGTCAACGCCGATCGATGGCTGATCGCGACGGTGAAGGATCTGAAGACGAACAAGATCCTGATGGACGCAGAGCCCGTGGTCCGCTTGCTCTGATCCGCCGGCTCAGTCCGCGGAACCCGTCGTGGTCGCCAGCGGAATCATGCGGGGCAGCACCCCGGTGGGGCCTGTGATGCACGTCCCCTTCGCAGACCACACCTCGGTGGCGTCCGGCGCGAACTCGATGGCGGTCTGCGCAGGACCGCACACCAAGACCGTGTGGTCGTCCCCCGTCGGGTAGCTGCTGCCCTGGAACGGGCAGTTCCTGGGGACCTCGTGCTGTCGGACCACCACGGCACGCCCCCCCCCGACATCGATCTCGAGCTCCAGCGCTCGGGAGAAGTCGCCGCCGATGCGGTTGTCGAACAGGCTGAGGCGGCCGTTCGGCAGCCAGGTGGCATGGTGCTGCTCGGCGAAGTCCTCGGCCGCGCCCTCCCCATCGACCAGCGCGAAGTCGGTGGGCCCGCTCCACCGTTCGGAGGCGCCCCCGAGCCACCACCGAATGGCCCCCACGTCGACGGCTTGGGGATCCGCCACCACCTCGACCACCGCGGAGAGATGGCGGAAGCTCACCAACGCAACCCCGTCGCGGACGTGGATGCTGTTGGCGTGACTCACATCGGTGTCCCACACCGGATGGGGCAGCTCGGGCAGCCAGTGGTCCGACAGCCGCCAGGTCTGCAGACGCGTTCCGTCCGCGCCGAAGGTGGCGAAGCCATCCATCTTCCACCCGTCCGCCGTCACTTCCTCCAGCAGCACGTAGGTGAGGCCGTTCCGACGGCTGAGATCGTGGTGCCAGCGCTCGCCGGTCACCGCCGTCAGACGCAGGAGTTCCTCGCCCATCCAGGTGAATTCCGTCACGGTGTCGGGGCCCGACAGGCCCAAGACCGTGTCGTCTTCGGTCACCTCGAGACCCACGAAGCGGTCGGCGTCGGGGAAGCGCTGGTACCAGAGGGTGGCCCCGTCCGAGGCCCGCGTCACCATCCCCATCGGCGCGTCGGAGCACACACCGACGTGGGCGTAGCCATCGGCACTCGATGCACCGGAGACGTCCCAGTTCTCCCGGGCCTCTGGGGGCAACGCACCTGTCGTGAACACCCCGGTGGTTTGGATGGAGGGATCGTCGACCCGCTGTGCTGTCCAGCGGTACGAGGTCTCCGCGGTCATGAAGTACAGGCCGATCTCGTGGTGGCCCATGGACCCGTCGGACCCGTGCCGGCGTTCGTCGCCGCCGTCCTCGGGGACGAACCGCACCTCCACCTCACCTGCAGGGTCGGTGTCGACCGCACACCACGCCCGCAGCGCGTTGTCGGCACTGAGGGTGCAGGATGCGGAGAGCGCCGCCACCGAGCCGGTGTCGGTGTCGGTATCGGGTCCGGGATTCGAACCCGCGGGCCCCGAGGTGCAGCCTCCGAGCGCGAGCCCCGCCAACAGGAAGCCTCTGAACATGGGGGCAGCCTAGCAGGGCAGCCGGCCGCTCGCTCCGCCTCCCATGGAGCCCGGGAAGTCTCGACACGCCGCGTCGAGCCAAGGGGCCACGGGTACGCACCAAGGCGCCCCTCAGTCTGTCGCCTTGGTCTCTCCGAGCACCTCGTCGAGGGCCTCCTCGAGCCGCGTGTCGCCGCTGGCGTAGCCGGTGATCTTCCGGACCACGACGCCGTCGCCGTCGAGCACGAACAGCGACGGGATGCCGGTGATCTTCATGGCCTTGAACCCATCATCGCCGAACCACGCCAGGTCGTACGACACCTCGGCGCCCTTGTAGAAGCGCTTGGCCACGCCCTTGTTCTCGTCGACCGACAGCCCCACGATCTTCACGCCCTTCTCCTCGTAGGCCTCGGCAACCTCCTGGAGATGAGGCATGCCCGCCACGCAGGGGCCGCACCAGGTGGCCCACACGTCGATCACCGTGGCGCTCGCCTCGTTGCCCAGGATGGCCACCTGCCCCCCACCCAGGCCTTCCGCTTCCGCGATGGGGAAGGTCTCACCGATGAGGGCATGGGTCTCGGGCCCGTCCTTCTCGACGTCTTCGTCGACGGAGTCCTCGTCGTCGAGGGCGTCGATCCACGCGGCCACTCCCTCGGGATGCCATGCACCAAAGGCGAGGGCCAGCGACTCCAGAACCACGCGCGCCTCCTCCCGCAGCGGCTCCTCGCCGATGCCCTCGGTGAAGGCTTCGCTCAGGTGCGCGAACGCCCGCGCATCGTCTCCGAGCCCGGCGTGCACCAGACCTGCGTGGGCGTGCACCACCCCCGAAGGGCGAGCGAACAGCGCCCGGTCCAGGGCCTCTGCGGCCTCCGCGTCGCGATCCAGCCGATGGAGGAGCCAGCCGTGGGTGTCTTCCCAGTTGGACAGCTCCCGCCGCGCCCCCGAGCGGAAGCTGTCGAAGCGCTGCTTGGACGCAGGATCGAACACCGGGAAGGCCCGCGCCTCGAGGGCAGCTTCCAGCAGGCCAAGGGCCTCCTCCATGTCCTCGCCACGCACCGCCGCGGCGTACGCCCAGTTGTTCACCGCCTCGCCGTCCTCCGGGGTCAACCTCGCGATCTCCCTCTCCAGGACGTAGACCTCCTCGGTGTGGCCGAGATGGGCGTGGCGCTCCTGCACCTTGCTCAGCCAGTACACGCGATCGATGGGCGGCTCAGGCACGTCGTCGGCCAGCGCCATCAGCGACGCGAGGGCGGCCGCGTGGGTCGGTCGCTTGTCGGCCTCGTACACGGTGCCTCGCCACGCTCGGTCTGGCAGCTCGACCTGGGCGTCCCGGGTCACGGTGCAGGGAAGCACGCCCTGCAGTCGCTCTTCGAGGCCCTCGGGCACCTTCTTGCCGGCGCTCTTCAGGATGCGCGGCGCGACGTGGAGCTCGTAGGCGACGTCGCTGTCGACCCACCTCTCTGCAGCATCCAGGACGGCCTTCCGCAGCGCCCCCGGACCCTTCGGCTTGCCCCAGAGGATGCTGGCGTAGCGATCGGCCCGCGCCGGGTAGACCTTCAGCTGCTCGGTGAGCTGCTCCACGGACACGCCCTTGGGGTCAGCCGCCAGGTCCCACTGCAGCGCGAGGCTGGTGGCCATCGGCACCGTCTTCAGCCCGCGCAGGTCGTCCCGCAATGCGTCCTTGTCCTCCTGGGGAGCGTCACAGCGGTCCGCATGGGAGATGCGCAGCCGGAGCACCTCGTACCGAGACGCTTCGTCGCCGAAGGTCAGCCCGTCGAGCAGGCCCCCGACATGGTCGCAGTCCAGCTCCCGGTCCCACAGCGCCGCGGCGACCCGAGCGACCCGCAGGCCTCGATGATCTGGATGGGCCTCGGCGTACCGGTCCAGCGCCGCCGTGTGCTCGCCGTAGTGCCGCGGATCATGCCGCTGAAGGGCACTCTCCCGCAGCCGGTGCCAGCCCGGGTTCCCGGGGTCCTCGGCCAGGGCTTCCCCCGCGAGGGCCAGCACGTCTTCGTGGCAGCCTCGGTCTTGCAGGTTCCACGCGTCCACCAAGGGCGTGCCTGCGAGCGCGACCGTCATCCACCACATGGGTACCTCCGAGGGCGGCATGATGGCACAAGCCGGGTCAAGCATGGCGGGACTGCGCTATCGGGGCCCACCCCGGAGCAATCTTGCCTTCCACCCGTCACGTCCCCGGGATCGATGCCTGGCGCGGCTTGTCCGTGCTGCTGGTCATCACCCACCACGTCGCCATCCGGCTGCCCCTGAGCAAGTCCAGCTGGGCACCCTTCCTGCCGGAGCGGCTGGTCCGGACCATCAGCTGGAACGGCTACGAAGCCGTGATGGTCTTCTTCGTGATCAGCGGCTTCCTGATCACGAGCCACACGCTGCATCGCCACGGGCGGCCCGACGCGGTCTCCCTGCGCAGCTTCTGGACCCGTCGTGTGGCCCGCATCGCGCCGCCCCTGCTCTTGTTGGTCGGCGTGCTGTCGGCCATGCACCTGGCGGGCATCGAGCACTTCACCATCGACACCGATCGGCAGTCCCTCGGCCTCGCGGTGCTCTCAGCGCTCACCTTCTGGCTCAACGTCTACGAGGCGAACACCGGCTACCTCCCTGGGGGCTGGGACGTGCTGTGGTCCCTGTCCGTCGAGGAGGTCTTCTACCTCGCCTTCCCGGTGCTCCTCGTCCTGGCGCGCACCGAGCGCCGGGTGGTGGCCATGCTCCTCCCGCTGGTGCTGCTGCTTCCCGTCTTCCACGGCCTGGCAGAGCAAGGCATCCCCCGCGAGAAGGCCTACCTCCCGTGCATGGGCGGCATCGCGGCTGGGGTGCTCACCGCCCTGGCGGCACGGCACCTGCCGGGGGACCGCGCCACGGGATGGGCCCTGTCACTCGGGGGCGCTGCCTTGCTGCTGAGCGTGCTCGGATGGGGCGACCTGTGGTGGCCCCTGGTGAAGCACGCCACCCTGTCGGTGCACGTCCTCGGGGTATCGATGGCCCTGCTGGGGGCCTGGATGCTGCGGGGCGAGCGCCCGTGGGCGGTGCTCGCGCCCCTTCGCTTCCTCGGGCGTCTGTCCTACGAGGTCTACCTCACCCACATGTTCGCCGTCTTCGCCGTCGTCGAGCTGTGGGCTGCCCTCGATCTCGGCAAGGCCGAAGGAGGCTGGGCCTACCCCCTCGTCATTCTCGGCAGCACCGCGCTGGGCTGGGCCTTCGCCAGGGGCTGGTCGGAGCCGTGCAACCGGGCCATCCGCCGCCGCCTGCTGCCCGGGCCCACAGCAGGATAAGAGCGCCTCCTGCCGGAGACTCCATGCACCCGCCCGTCGCGCCTGTCCGCCCCCACGTCCACACCGAACACGGGATCGAGCGCTCGGATCCGTGGCATTGGCTGCGCGACAAGAAGGACCCAGAGACCCTCGCGTACATCGAGGCGGAGAACCGCTTCACCGAGGCTGCCCTCGAGCCCCTCGCCGACCTGCGCAAGGCCCTGTACGACGAAATGCTCGGCCGCATCCAGGAGACCGACACCGGGGCCAAGATCCGCAAGGGGCCGTTCGTCTACTACTCCCGCACCGTGGAAGGAAAGCCCTACGCCATCCACTGCCGGCAGCCCGTGGAGGCCAACGGAAGCTTCGGCGACGAGCAGATCGTGGTCGACGAGAACGTCGTCGCCGAGGGCCACGAGTACTTCAGCATGGCCGCGGCCACCGTCAGCCCCGACCACACCCGCCTTGCCTACACCACCGACACCACCGGCAACGAGATCTACGACCTCACCGTCATCGATCTGAGCTCCCGGGACGTCCTCGACCGGCTGTCGGGGATCAGCGGCGGGGTGTGCTGGGCCAACGACGGCCGCCACCTGATCTGGCGGGAGCTCGACGCCGCCCAGCGCCCATGGCGCGTCCACGTCCGCGACATCGAAGCCGGCAGCCCCAGCGCCTTCGCCGAGGCCCGCGACGCCGACCCGACCATCTTCGAGGAGCTCGACACCCGCTTCCGCGTCGGCGTCGGCCGCACCCGTCCCGGCAAGCACATGCTGCTGTACGCGGCCCACCAGGAGGCCACCGAGTTCTGGCTCCTCGACGGCGACGACCCCACCGCCGCGCCGCGCTGCGTCCAGCCCCGTGCCGACGGCCTCGTCTGTGACGTGGAGGTGGCCCACGACAAGCTGTGGATCCTCTCCACCGACGGCGACGAGCCGGCCCGCAAGGCGGTCACCTACCGGCTGTACACGGCCCCCTTCGACAGCTCGGGCCGCAGCGACTGGACCGTCTTCCTCGACGCCCGTCCCGATGTGCCCCTCGAGGACGTCGCGGTGTTCCGGCACCACCTCGTCCGCGAAGAGCGGGTGAACGGCACCGTGCAGCTCGTCGTGCGCGACCTGCGCTCCGGCGAGGAGCACACCGTGGCCATGAAGGAGACCTCCTACGTCGCCAGCATCGGCTGGAGCCCGGAGTACGACGGCGGCGTCTTCCACCACAGCTACAGCTCGCTGACCACCCCGGCCTCCACCTACCGCTACGACATGGACGGTCGCTCCACCGAGCTCCTCAAGCAGACCCCGGTGCCCGACTACGACCCGTTGGCCTACCGCTCCGCCCGCATCGATGTGGAGTCCCGGGACGGCACGCCCATCCCCGTCTCGCTGGTCTGGAAGGCCCTCGACGGCGACGACGGGTCGGTGCCCAAGGGTCGCCCGGTCCTGCAGTACGGCTACGGCAGCTACGGCATCACCATCGAGCCGTCCTTCCGGAGCACCCGGGTCCCCCTCCTCGACCGCGGCGTCGTCTTCGCCATCGCCCACATCCGCGGCGGCGGCTTCCTCGGCCGCGGCTGGTACGAGGCGGCCAAGTTCCACACCAAGGAGCGCACCTTCGACGACTTCGTCGACGTCGGCCGGCACCTCGTCGCCCAGGGCACCACCACCCGGGAACAGCTCGGCATCATGGGGGGAAGTGCCGGGGGCATGCTCATGGGCGGGGTCCTCAATCGCGCGCCCGACTTGTGCCAGGCCGCGGTCGCCATGGTCCCCTTCGTCGACTGCGTCAGCACCATGCTCGACGCCGACCTGCCGCTGACGGCCGGCGAGTGGGTGGAGTGGGGCGACCCGCGGGAGGAGGCCTACTTCCGTACGATGCTCGCCTACTCTCCCTACGACAACGTCGCAGCGCAGGCCTACCCCAACCTGCTGGTCACCAGCGGGCTCAACGACCCGCGGGTCCAGTATTGGGAGCCCACCAAGTGGGTGGCCAAGCTCCGGGTCACCGCCAAGCCAGGCAGCCAGCTGCTGCTCCACACCCACATGGGTGCCGGGCATCAGGGCAAGAGCGGTCGGTACGGGTACCTCGAGGATGCGGCGATGGAGTACGGGTGGCTGCTCGACCAGCTCGGGGCGACCGAGAAGGCGTAGCCCCGGGGGCGGGTGCCTTGGCGGACGAGGAGGCGGGGCGGGCGGGTGCGTCGGCGAATGGCCGTGCAGCGCTCGGGCTTCCGGCTCGAGGAGGGGCGGGCGTTCGAGCTCCCGGGACGTCCAAACGCACTCTGAACGTCCACCAAAGCACCCGCCCGACCCAGCTCCAACGCCCGCCAGCACGCCCCCGCTACAGCCCCCCCGTCTGCGGAGGCTGGTTCGCGATGTTCATGCAGTACAGCTCCTCCAGGTCGACGATCTCCACCCAACCCCCGGGGGCGCCCAACGGCAGGGACAGCACCAGCTCATCGTAGGCGTCGGGACGGGGAAAGGCCTCGAGCGTGGCGTCATAGCAAGGCCCCTCGAGACTCACCCGAACCACGTCGGGGGACACGTCGATCCGCCGAGTCCCCCTCATGTACCGGTCCTCGTGGACCCGCACCCCCTGGGCGCTGGAGAGCCAGACTGAGGACCAGAGCTCGTCCGCACTCCGAAACCGCAGCTCGTCCCCCGGGCACACCTCCACCAAGCCGATCTCGACGATGGAGGGCTCATCGTCGACCACCGGGTCCCGGTCGCAGTCGGGTCGAGACCCACACCCTGCGACCACCACCGCCCACACCATCACAAGCCGTCGCATCACTCCTCCCCCCAGCTGTCCGCGTCGATGACATCGCTGTACAGCTCACCGACATGAGCCACCTCGACCACCGCGCCCTGGCCTGCATCCTCAGCGAGCACCACCTCCAGCTCGTCGTGAGGGTCCCCGGCGACCAGCTCTCCGTTCACGCTCCCAGAGCCAAAGAGGGACACGCGAAAGTGCCGGTGGTCCTCCTCGACGGGCACAGCGCGTCCTCGCTTGGTGAGCACGACCATGCCCACGTTGCCCCGCGCCTTCAACAAGACGTCGGCGTTGGCAGCGCCATCCGGCCGGAACCGCAGCACGTCACCAGGACACACCTCGTGGAGCTGCCCCTCGACGAAGGTCCGAGCCTCCCCGTCGACCACCGGGTCCCGGTCGCAGTCGGGCCGGCCGCACCCCGCAGCCATCACCAAGGCCATCAGCAAGCCCCATCGCAGCAGCATCGAAGCCTCCCGGCAGGCAGGCGCGCATTCCCAGCGGCACCCATCACCCCTCCGACGGTACCCGCCCGAGCCGCCTCAGTCCATCCCTATTCGACGCGAGGCGCCTCGGGCTCAGCCCCCACCGCCTGGGCCAGCGCCCACACCGCATTGTGACCGAAGGTCCGGTGGATCCGCGGCCGCGCCCAGCCCGGGTAGATGGCCGGCCCCGACCAGGCCCACTGCACCACCGAGCCCCGCTCGTCGGGCCGCACCCGGATCTCGGCGTCGTGCCACACCCCGACGCCGCCACCGATGTCGGTGAGGTGCACGCCCTTCCACGGCCCCGCGTCGGCCGACGTCGCCGTCACGGTGAGAGGCCACGAAGGCATCGGCCACGGAAGCCGAACGTCGACCCGGTAGGTCCCGTCGGGCTGCTGCTCAGTTGCCGCGATGGTCGGGTAGGTCTCGGCGTAGCTTCCGGGGTCTTCCACCAGCCGAAGCACGGCGTCCACCGGTACCGGCAGCACGGCCTCCGCCGCGCAGCGCACCTCCTCCACGAGGGGCTCGCAGCGCACCAGCACCTGCTCGTCCTGCAGGACGAGGGCCCCCGGAAGGAGCGCCAGCATCTCCGGGGTCAGCGCCGGGCCCCGCGAGGCGCCTGGCGGGCCCCCGCCGGCAGCGCCGCCGGCGTCACGGCCGTGCCCTTGGGCAACGCCCCGGACAGCTCGGTGCGGTAGCGGATGCGGACGTCGCGGCTCTCTTCCGACAGCTCGCCGTCCAGCACGACCGTGCGCCCGGTCTTGCCGACGGCGAAGCCCACGGGCAGGCCGTCGACCAGGACCTCGTCGACCTGCTTGGCACCGGCAGAGAGCGCGACCACAGGAGCCTGGGCGCGGCTGCCCAGCTCGGCGATGCGCTGGGCCAGCGCGACGTAGTCGGTGGGCTCGGCGGTGCACACGTCGAGGGTGACGCCCCCGGTGGCCCCGGCGGCGTCGAAGTAGCTGGTGCCCGTCCAGGGCTCCCCGCTGCACGGAGAGGCCGGCGCAATGGCGTGCATGCGGAAGCCAGAGGCCTCCCAGTCGCCCAGCACCTTGTCGGCGAGCTCCGCTGGTACAGGACGCTGGCTCACCATGTCGTCGTAGCCAGGGGTGCCCTCGGCGATGCCCGGGTCGTGGGTGTCCGAGATGAACACCACGTTGAAGCTGGCTCCGGGGCGCGGGCGAGCGTCGGCGTCGAGCACCAGCAGCTGGTTCAGGGCGACCAGACCCGCCTCGATGCCATGGGGGGTCTCGGCGATCTGGGTGTGAGCCATCAGGCAGGAGACGTCGGCCCGGCCCGGCACGGTGGCGGTCGGTGCGAACCACGCGTCGCAGCCCGGCAGGGGCATGCGCTCGTGGATGCCTTCCCCGTTCAAGCTCCGGAAGCGCTCCAGACGCGCCCCGTCGATGAGGCCAGCGAAGCCGGGGTCGTGACGCACCACCGACCGCATCCGGACCTCGCGGTGAGGGGCACGCCAGTCGAGGGCGTCGCGGGGGGTGGTGGAGGTGACGGCGATGCGGGTGCGGGGGGGAAAGACCCCGTCGCGGGTCAGGGCCGCCAACCCATCGTCGAGCTGATCGAGCACGGCCCGCATGGACACGGAGTTGTCGACCACGAAGAGCACGTCGGTGAGGGTGGCTTGGTCGCGGCCCACCGTGAAGGAGTCCTCCCGCATCGGCTTGCCCGGCACCACCCGCGTCTGCCGCGCGGAGCCGTCGTCGATCGCCTCGGACGGCACGACAGCCCAAGCCTCCACGGGCTCCACGAGCTGCTGGGACGGATCGGCGGACGCCGGCTCGCCGGGCGCATCGGGCGCATCCAGCCCTTCGCTGGCCAGGGGCTCCATGGAGGACAGGCCGTACTCGGTCGAGCACGCGAGCAAGAGCGCGGTGAGCAGCATTCGGGCCTCCGTAGGCGGTCACCCTAGCGTGCGGATCCGGCATCTGCGCAGCCCCTCGACGCATTGTGACGGCTCCTGGACGTCCCCGACCCCGACCCATTCGCCCGACTTCACAAACCCGGAGTGGTGCCTCGCCATCCCCAGCGTTACCTAAGGGGAGCCTGCCATTAATCCGTTCATCCGGATGAACGGATTAAGGCTCACCGCACGACGGCCGTTCCCGCGTGTCCCCGCCCAGCATCTCTGTGAGGTTCCGATGTCCGCCATCCCGAAGACCGACAGCAAGCCCTTCCTCGACACCGGCCTGCCCCTGTTCAGCGGCATGTCCCACCGGGTCGCCGATGAGTCCGAGGCCACCGTGCGCTTCGGCAACAAGGAGCTCGAGCTCGCCCTCCACGAGATGCCCGGCCTCAAGGCCCTCCAGGACGAGTACGGCGCCGAGCAGCCCCTCAAGGGTGCCCGCATCATGGGCTCGCTCCACATGACCATCCAGACCGGCGTGCTCATCCAGACCCTCGAGGCCCTCGGCGCCGAGGTTCGCTGGGTGTCCTGCAACATCTTCTCCACCCAGGACCACGCTGCGGCCGCCATCGCCGCCGCCGGCACCCCCGTCTTCGCTTGGAAGGGCGAGACCCTCGCCGAGTACTGGTGGTGCACGATGCAGGCGCTGGTGTGGCCCGGTGAGGGCGGCTGCAACCTGATCCTCGACGACGGCGGCGACGCCACCATGCTCGTCCACCTCGGCTGCGAGCTCGAGGAGAGCGGCACGATGCCCGAGGCCTCCATGGGCGGCTCCGCCGAAGAGAAGGTCGTCTACTCCGTCCTCAAGCATGTCCGCGAAGAGAAGGGCGACAACTTCTGGCGCCCCATGGCCGCCGGCATCCGTGGCGTCTCCGAGGAGACCACCACCGGTGTGCACCGCCTCTACGAGCGCGTGAAGAACGACAGCCTCCGCTTCCCCGGCATCAACGTCAACGACAGCGTCACCAAGTCCAAGTTCGACAACGTGTACGGCTGCCGTCACAGCCTCGTCGACGCCATCTTCCGGGCCACCGACGCCCTGCTCAGCGGCAAGCGCGCCATCGTCCTCGGCTACGGGGATGTCGGCAAGGGCAGCGTCGAGTCCCTCCGTGGCCAGATGTGCCGCGTGGCCATCGCCGAGATCGACCCCATCTGCGCCCTGCAGGCGTGCATGAGCGGCCTCGAGGTCATCGACCTCGAGTCGGCCGTCGAAGACATGGACATCTTCGTCACCGCGACGGGCAACAAGGACATCATCACCGCCGCCCACATGCGTCGGATGAAGCACAACGCCATCGTCTGCAACATCGGCCACTTCGACAACGAGATCGACATGGCTGGCCTCGAGGCCATGGCAGAGCGCGGCGAAGTCGAGAAGATCGAGATCAAGCCCCAGGTCCACGAGTGGCGCTTCAAGGACACCGGCCGCAGCATCCTCGTGCTGGCGGAAGGTCGCCTCGTCAACCTCGGCTGCGCCACGGGCCACCCGAGCCTCGTGATGAGCGCCAGCTTCACCAACCAGACCCTCGCCCAGATGGAGCTGCACGCCAACGCCGAAGCCTACGGCAAGACGGTGACCACGCTGGCCAAGCACCTCGACGAGAAGGTGGCGCGCCTGCACCTCGACAAGTTCGGCGCCAAGCTCACCGAGCTGTCCACCGAGCAGGCGTCCTACATCGGCGTCGACGTCGGCGGCCCGTACAAGCCCGAGCACTACCGCTACTAGCGCCCGCGGACGTCGTCCCTGCGACGACGTCCACGAGCCCTGGCCGTCATCGGCCCAATGAGAAGGCATGTCCCTCTGTTCTGGAACCCGTCGCGCAATATGCGCGGGATGTTCTGGAGCGAGGACATGCCTTCTGGCGTCCGGGGGAGTGTCTTCGGGGTCGGTGCCCACACCAAACAGGGGTCGCCGTAGCTCCTCCCTGCGGCATGCCGCAGCCCTTGGACGGGTCGAGACGCCCTCGGCGTCAGGCCCGGCCAAGGTCAGGCATGCCGCCG
>Ga0316204_10000715_pt1 | contig 110415 bp, 113 predicted proteins | sample 6monrhotite_MG_2_FD_205661 | JGI IMG/M metagenome (GOLD analysis project Ga0316204, IMG submission 205661) | Microbial mat bacterial communities from mineral coupon in-situ incubated in ocean water Damariscotta River, Maine, United States -... | ecosystem: Environmental > Aquatic > Marine >...
TCGTCTGGATGCCGGCGAGGCCGAGCATGGTGGTGCGCACCTGGGCCGTACCGCGCACCGTGACGCTGTCGGTCACGGGGTCGAGGTCGACTGTGACGCTGGTGATATTGCCCAGCTCGCGCTCGGGATAATTGGCATTGATGAATCCGGTGGCGATCGCCAGCGCATCCTCATCGCTGATCGTGGAATTCGTGCCGACGGCGAGCGCCGCCGCGTCGAGGGCCTGGGCCAGCCGGCTGCGGGCATTCATCGCTGTGCTGAGATCGACCGAACCACCTGCCAGCAGGGTGACTGGCATCAGTGCGAGGGCGAAAATCACCGCGACATTTCCGCGTCGGTTCGACGCGAAATCGGCGATCATTCTGCAAAGTCGAGCGAGACACATTTGCGGTTACCATCATCTATTCGCTAAAACTCTAGCGGTTCGGAGTTAAAACGCCGTTAGATATGGTGGTTAATAATGTCTGACCTATCGCGATAGCCGCAGATTGGTCAAATCGCCGGCAATCATCTCGAAGGCATCGCGCAAAGCGTCTGAGGACGGCGAGTCGAAATACAGTCCTGGATGGGTCGCACAGGCCTGCATCATGTTGCGGGTCGAACTGGAACTGACCTGGAAGGTGATGGTGTAAACCCGGATTCCGAGAGTTTTGGCGTAGTCGCACGCTGCCGCGGTGCGGGCATTGAGGGCGTTGCGGATCGTCGAATCATTGGACGAAACAATGCCGAGCCGGCCATCGCGCATATAGCCATAGCCGGAATAGTCCGAATAATTGCTGTTGCTGCGGCCATTGAGATAATTCTCGCCATCGGTCAGCACGACCATCGCCTTGATGGTGTCGTCCTCGCCCCAGGCCACGCCTTCCGTGAAGGGTTCGCCGGGCGACAGAACGCGCACACCCCAGCTGACGCCGATCGGAATATTTGTGGTGCCGCTGGCGATCATCGCCGAGATGCCGCTATTGATCGTGGTCTGATTGCCGGTCAGGGGTGTGATCGGCCGCGCCGTACAGCCCCAACCGGGCCCGTCTCCCGAGGAGACAGAACTACCCGTATATTTCGGTGAATTGCGCATCCGGGCGGTCTGGTCATAGCCCGACATCTGATCGCTCATATAGCTGTTGGGATAGGAGCCATAGCTGGACTCATCCGGCGCGAAATAGGGCAGGAAAAGCGTGCCCGGGGAGGCGGCGTTCGGCGGCGTGTCCTCGATATCGTGCGGGATGGCCCGCGCCTCGACGCAGCCGCTCCAGTTGCGATTGGTGATGGTGTCGAACACATCCCAGCGATTGGCAGCCGGGATGAAATTTTCCGAGTGCAGCGGCGAGAGTGCATTCGGGTCGAGCCACCAGGCGCGCTCATGCTGGGTGCCGACATTCACCGTCGCGGCGAAGGGTATAAGGCCGATCTTGAGCCGGTCGGGATCGGCGCCTTCGAACAGGATATCGGTCAGCAAATGCGCCGCATCGCGCAAGCTGGAGATCTTGGATCCGCCCATCGAGCCGGTATTGTCGAGCACCATGGCCAGTTCCAGCCGGCGGCGGGCGCGCTGGACCTCGCTTTCCCAGTGCACGGTGATCGCATCAATCCCGATCAGGGAAAGGACATGGGTGGTGACGCGCGCTTCGGCGCCGACCGTGACACTGTCATTTACGGTATCGAGCGCAACGGTCATCCCGCCAATTTCGCCAATCTCGGTGGGCGGATAGTTTGCGGTCACGAAGCCGAGCGCAAATTCGGCCGCCTCCGCCTCGGTGAGCGATGTCTGCACCCCGACCGCCAACGCCGCCGCGTCGAGCGCCTGGGCCAGCCGGGTGCGGGCATTGAGGGCCTGGTTGAGATCGACCGCGCCGCCGGTCAACACCATCAGCGGCAGCAGCAGAATCGAGAACATCAGCGCGACATTGCCGCGCTGGTCGGCGGACCAGGTCCGCAAAAATGAGATCAGGCTCGAATACATCAGGTCCACAATCGGTTTAACCTGACGATAGTGCGCGCCGGCCGCGCGATTGGGCAGAGAGATTTGGAATTGAAGTGAAAAACCGGCTAACACCCTCGCTACAAACTGATCGAGGTCATTCATGTCCCAGCCTTCGCCCTTCCTTGAGACCGCGATCGACAATCTGCGCGATCTGATCGCCTTCGACACCACTTCGCGCCATTCCAACCTGCCACTGATCGATCATGTCGAGCAGCGCCTGACCGCGCTGGGCGCGCATTGCGAACGCATCCCCAATAGCGAGGGCAACAAGGCCAATCTGCACGCCATTATCGGTCCGATGGTCGATGGCGGTGTTGTCTTGTCGGGCCATACCGATGTCGTGCCGGTCGATGGCCAGCCCTGGACCTCCGATCCCTGGACGCTGACCGACAAGGGTGATGGCAAGCTCTATGGTCGTGGAACCTGCGATATGAAGGGTTTCTCCGCCTGTATTCTCGCCCTCGCGCCGATGTTCGCGGCGGCCAAACTCAAGCGTCCCGTCCATATCGCGCTCTCCTTCGACGAGGAGATTGGCTGTATCGGCGCGCCGGCGATGATCGAGAAAATCATGGCGGGCCCGATCAAGCCCTCAACAGTCATTGTCGGTGAGCCCACCGATATGAAAGTCGTCACCGCGCATAAGGGCCTGTTCTCCATGGTCGTCGAGCTGCGCGGCCGAGAGGCGCATTCCAGCCTCGTGCGCGACGGGGCCTGTGCTGTCACCCACGGCGTGCCCCTGATGCAATATCTGGTCGATTGCGCCGCCGAAATGGAAGCGGCCGCCCCCGATGACAGCCCCTATACCCCGCCCTTTGGCACGCTGACGATTGGCGAGATGAAGGGCGGCACTGCGCTCAACATTCTGGCGCTTGATGCCCGCTTCGGCTGCCTGATCCGGCCCGCACCCTGGGATGATCCGCACGCGATCGAGGCCGGTCTGCGGACCCGCGCTGCCGCCGTCGAAGCGAAAATGCGCGAGGCTGCGCCCGAGGCCAGCGTCACGGTAACCGTGCGCTCCAACGTGCCCGCTTTCGCCCGCGAGGCCGAGGGGGCCGCCGAACGCCTGGCGCGCCAGCTCACCGGCGACAACTCCACACGCGTCGTCAGCTATGGCACCGAGGCCGGGCAATTCCAGGCCGCCGGCCTCTCCGTCGTCGTCTGCGGCCCCGGCTCGATCAGCCAGGCGCATCAGCCCGATGAATTCGTGGAGATTGATCAGCTGGATCAGTGTTGCGGCTTTATGGAACGGCTGGTGCGGGTGCTGGAGGGGTAGGGTGGTTAGCCGTGTTACCGACCAGCTGATTATTCATCGGTGGCGCGACCGTCCTGACAGGCCGATGCTCCACATGTTCAGTGCTGATCGTGGAATTGCATTGTTCGACATTCTTCCACTACCGCCATCAGGCCCGTCCGCTATCCGGAGCAGGCGCCCTACCGATTTCATCCCAAATGCCGCGATCGTGGACAGTGAGTGGTGTCCGATTCACTGGATCACGGATATTCCGCGAAAGTTCCGCAGCGCATCCCATTTCGTTCAGATCGAGGTCGTGAATGGCCAAGTGGCGCTTGTTTGTTTCCGCGGCGAGATTTTTGATTTGAATCAATCGAATTATTCGCTCAACCGATCTGGATGCTACCCCAAGTATTGACGGGCGAATCTGTGAAATTTGCGCGTCGACCCAAGAAAAAGGGCGCCCCGGGAGGCGCCCTTTTCAATTCGTCAGACCGAAAGCCCTACCCCGCGATCTTGGCGTCTTCCGGCTTTGGCGTCCCGGCAGCATCTTCGCGGCCCTTGCCCCAATAGGAGATGCAGGGGATTTTGCGTTTGTCGCAGCGACCGGCAAATTTGCGGGCGATGTCGGTGACTTCTTCCATCAGGCCGGCGGCCAGGGTGATCGGCTTGAGGCCCATCTGCAGGAAGGTGTCGTTCTCGACATGCAGGTCATTCTCGTCCGCTTCATTGCGCGGATTGGGAACCAGCTGCACTTCGGCATGCGCCATTTCGGCAATCATCTTGGCCAGATCGCGAACCCGGTGGGTCTCCGTCATCTGGTTGAAGATGCGAACCTTGTCGCCGTCCTTGGGCGGGTTCTCGACCGCGATCTGGACGCAATGCACCGTGTCCTGGATATGGATGAAGGCGCGCGTCTGGCCGCCCGTGCCGTGCACGGTGAGCGGATAGCCGACGGCGGCCTGCATCAGGAAGCGGTTGAGCACTGTGCCGTAATCGCCGTCATAATCGAACCGGTTGATCAGGCGCTCATCGCGCTTGGTCTCTTCGGTCTGGGTGCCCCAGACAATGCCCTGGTGGAGATCGGTGATCTTCACCTTGTCGTTCTTGTTGTAGAAATGGAAGAAGAGCTGATCCTGGGTCTTGGTCATGTGATAGATCGAACCCGGATTGGCCGGATAGAGAATCTCCTGATCCTGCAGCCCGTGATCCGTCTGCACCTTCACCTTGAGATAGCCCTCGGGGATTTTCATCCCGGCGGTGCCATAGCCATAAACGCCCATCGTGCCGAGATGGACGAGATGGATATCGCGGCCGCTCTCGACGATCGCCGCGAGCACGTCATTGGTCGCGTTGAGATTATTGTCGACGGTGTAGCGCTTGTGACGGGCCGACTTCATCGAATACGGCGCGGCGCGCTGCTCGGCGAAATGCACGATTGTATCGGGCTGTTCTTCATCGATCAGATCGATGAATTCCTGGAAATCCTTGCCGATATTCATATTCACGAAACGGATGTCGCGGCCGGATACATCTTTCCAGGCAGCGAGACGTTCGGTCATCGGCCGGATCGGGGTCAGCGACTCCACTTCGAGTTCGACGTCGATCTTCCGGCGCGAGAGATTGTCGACGATGACAATGTCATGGCCAAGATTGGAGAGGTGGAGCGCTGTCGGCCATCCGCAGAAGCCGTCCCCACCAAGCACGATAACTTTCATAATTCCGGCACCCGCCCAAAAGGTTTATATAACTGTCTACTCTGTTTGTTGCAGTCGTACAGTTTCATTTCAAGTCCCCGCTCTGCGGTCGGACCGGTGAAGCACTGCACTGGCACACATCCAGCCTGCCCGGACGGTGCCGATAAATGCGCCGCAGCGCCGTTTTGCCGCATACCTGCGGTGGACTGCGGCCTGAAAGGCGGGTAAATCCGCGCCAAATTCACCGACAGCCCGCCGCACCGGCGCCGGGTGATGATTACCGAATTTGAGGAGACTGGTCATGGCGCTTCGGGTTGCAATCAACGGGTTTGGCCGTATCGGCCGTCTTGCACTGCGTGCGGTTCTCGAGAATCAGCGCTGGGGCGAGGTCGAGGTCGTGGCGATCAATGACAGCTCGACGCCCGAGACCAATGCCCACCTTCTCACCTATGACAGCATACACGGCCGCTATCCCGGCAAGATCGAGGTCGGCGAAGACTGGCTTGATGCCGGTTTCGGCCGCATCATGAAAGTCTCCAATCGGGATCCCAGACAATTGCCCTGGAAGGCGATGGGCGTTGATCTGGTGATGGAATGCACCGGCAAGTTCAACGACAAGGCGGCTGCCATGGCGCATATCGAGAGCGGCGCCAAGCGCGTGCTGTGCTCGGCGCCGGCCAAGAATGCCGACCGGACGATCGTCTATGGCGTCAATCACGACCAGCTCACCGCCGCCGATATCATCGTCTCCAACGCTTCGTGCACCACCAATGGTCTGGCCCCGGTCGCCAAAGTGCTCAATGACGCCGTTGGCATCGAGCGCGGCCATGTCACCACCATCCATGCCTATACCGGCGACCAGCCGACACTGGACCGCAATCACCCGGATCTTCACCGTGCGCGCGCGGCCGCGATGTCGATGATTCCGACCTCAACCGGTGCGGCCAAGGCCGTTGGCCTGGTGATCCCCGAATTGATCGGCAAGCTCGACGGCGCCGCCGTGCGCGTACCGACGCCGAATGTGTCGCTGATCGACATGGTCTTCGTGCCGTCGCGCGCGACCACAGCCAAGGAATTGTCCGACGCTGTCATCGCCGCCGCCGATGGCCCGATGCAGGGCATTCTCGGCTATGACAGCATTCCGCTGGTCTCGATTGATTATAATCACGATCCCCGCTCCTCCATCGTCGCGATCGACAAGATCAATGTCATCGATGAGCGTCTGGTGCGGGTGATGACCTGGTATGACAATGAATGGGGCTTCGCCTGCCGCATGGTCGATACGGCCGTGGCGATGGGCCGTTTCCTTTAATCACGCTTGAGCAAGGACAGGTCATGACAATGATCCGCCGTATCCAGGACGCTGAATTGGCCGGCAAGCGCGTACTCGTGCGCGTCGATTTCAACGTGCCGATGAAGGATGGAATCGTCACCGACGATACCCGCCTGAAATCAGCCCTGCCGACGATTGATTTCCTGCGCGAAACCGGTGCGAAAGTGATCCTGCTCGCCCATTTCGGCCGCCCCAAGGGCAGCCGGGTGACGGGGCTGTCGCTGGAGGCCGTGGCCCAGCCGCTGGCCGATCTGATCGGTGATGCGGTCGATTTCGTCGATGATGTGGTCGGCGAGGAGGCCGCCGCTGCGGTTGCCGAAATGGGCAATGGCGATGTCTTGCTGTTGCAGAATACCCGTTTTGAAGCCGGCGAAGAGGCCAATGATCCCGTCTTCGCCGCCGCCCTGGCCCGGCTTGGCGACCTCTATGTCAATGACGCCTTTTCCGCCGCCCACCGCGCCCATGCCTCGACCGAAGGTGTGGCGCAATTGCTGCCGGCCTATGCCGGCCTGGCGATGCAGCGCGAGATTGACCATCTCGCCGCGGCGCTGGACAAGCCAGACCGGCCGCTGATGGCGCTGGTTGGCGGCGCCAAGGTCTCCTCCAAGATCGATTTGCTCAAGAACCTGGTGAAGCAGGTCGACATCCTGTTCGTCGGCGGCGGCATGGCCAATACGCTGTTGCATGCCCAGGGCATCAAGGTCGGCGCCAGCCTGTGCGAAACCGATCTGGCCGATACCGCGCGCCTGATCCTGGCCGCTGCGGAACAGGCCGGCTGCAAGATCATCCTGCCGAGCGATGTGGTGCTGGCGCGTGAATTCAAACCGAATCCGGAAACCCGGCTGACCGCGGTGCACGATGTCGGCGCCGACGAGATGATCCTCGATTGCGGTCCCGGCACTGTGGTCGAGCTCAACCAGGCGATCGACACCTGCAGGACGCTGATCTGGAATGGTCCGCTGGGCGCGTTCGAAACCCCGCCCTTCGAAGCCGCGACAATGGCCGTGGCCGAACATGTCGCCCGTGCCGTGCGCGAGCAGGGACTTGTGGCGGTTGGTGGCGGCGGCGATACGGTTTCGGCGCTCAACCAGGCTGGGGTTGCCGATGATTTCACCTTCATCTCGACGGCGGGCGGTGCCTTCCTGGAGTGGATGGAAGGCAAGATATTGCCCGGCGTCGATGTGTTGATGCAGCGCGACACTGTCAGCGCCTGAAGCGGCGGCGGCAGAAACGGAAATTCGGCTTGTTTCCTGCCTTGGGATTCGGCCGCGCCCTGTGTAGATAGAGCGCAATAGATGATGATGACGAAGATCGAACCTAGCTGGGGATGACATGATGGATCTCGACCAACTCAACGAAACCGCCTGTGCCATGGTGGCGCCCGGCAAGGGCCTGCTGGCGGCTGATGAATCCACCGGCACGATCGGCAAGCGCTTTGCTTCGATCAAGCTGGAAAACACCGCCGATAATCGCCGCGACTGGCGCGAAATGCTGTTCCGCACCGAGCCGGCCATGAGCCAGTGCGTCTCCGGCGTCATCCTCTACGATGAGACGATCCGCCAGCAGGCCAAGGACGGCACTTCGCTGGTCAAGCTGATCCAGGATGCCGGCGCGATTGCGGGCATCAAGGTCGATGCCGGCGCCAAGGGCCTGGCTGGTAGCGATGGCGAAATGATCACTGAGGGTCTCGACGGTCTGCGTGACCGTTTGGCCGATTATTACGGGCTTGGTGCCCGCTTCGCCAAATGGCGCGCCGTCATCAATATCGGCCGCAATGGCGATGAATCCATGCCGAGCCAGTATTGCATCAACACCAATATGCACGCGCTCGCCCGCTATGCGGCGCTGTGCCAGGAAGCCAATATCGTTCCGATCGTCGAGCCGGAAGTCATCATGGATGGCGATCACTCGATCGAGCGTTGTTATGAAGTGACCGAATTCGCGCTCAAGACGCTGTATCGCGAATTGTTCGACCAGGGCGTCATCCTGGAAGGCACGATATTGAAGCCGAACATGGTGATCTCGGGCACGAAGCATGATGACCGCGCCAGCATTGAGGAAGTCGCCGACATGACGATGCAGTGCCTGGCCAATTGCGTGCCGGCCGCTGTACCGGGCATCGCCTTCCTCTCCGGCGGTCAGTCCGATGAGGAAGCCACGGCGCATCTCAATGCCATGACGGCGAGTTATGACCTGCCCTGGCCGGTCAGCTTCTCCTATGGCCGCGCCCTGCAGGCGGCACCGCTCAAGGTCTGGGCCGGCAAGCCGGGCAATGTCGAGGCGGCCCAGGCTGCTTTCAGCCATCGCGCCAAAATGAACAGCCTCGCCTCGCTGGGTGAATATGATGCGGCGATGGAAGCGGAATCGTCCGGCGCCTGATCCTGCCGGCACGACAGCAAAAAGCCCCGGATCGCCAGGCGGTCCGGGGCTTTTTTACGTCTGCCATGGCGGTTATCTAGAATTCCGAAATTGTCAGCAGGACCGGGATACGCACATCGCGGTCAAAACTCGCTTGGCCGACCCAGATCTCATACTCGCCCGCCGCGGCAGATTCGATCTCGGCAAATACGGATGAATAGAGCTCGTCATTGCAGACAAATCCTCTATCAGGCGTGCGGACAAGCAGCGTCAGTTCGGCCTGCTGCCGCTGGACGGCGATTTTCAGCCCTGCTCCGACTCCGCCGTATATCAGACGCATCGTTGGCGCGTCATCGGCATCGGCCCCGCATTGAATATTCCAGGCCGGCGCCCGGATCGAGCCATCGGCACTGGCTCTGACGTTGAACTCTGTGGGCTGGAAACCCGGGTCGAGCGCGATGGGGCCGATCATCGGCAAGTCCATGACGTTGTCTGACGCCTCGGTAAGATTGATGATGGTGAGCTCGGACTCAGCTGCGACTGCCTCTCCCCACCACGGAGAGACGAGGCCAGTCCAAACGTCATATTGCCCCTCAGGCGGTGAGGTCAGCCTGATATACGGGTCCCAATGGCTGCCATAATCATCATTGCAGAGCCATTCTCCCTCGGGGGTTCTGATGATCAGCGATGTGTCCGTCGTCGAGGTAACAAGGAATCTCAACTCCTCTCCGCCGGCGGCGTAATGCAGACGCATGCCGGGGGCGTCGGTGATGTCGCCGCGGCATTCATCGCCCAGGGAATTGGCTTCGATGTCGCCGCCCATGGCGATGGAGATGTCAAAGCGTTGCGCGCCGCTGGCCGGATCAAGATTGAGGGTGCCGGAAGCCGGCGCGAGCGTGTGGCTCTGCGCTGTGGCCAATCCGGAAAGAAAGACCAAGGCCAGCGACGCGGCGAAACTCGTTTTTACGGACATTGGAATTCCTTTGAAACGCCGGGCGCCGCGTGACAATGGCGCGACCCGGCATTCAGCCCGGCGGCTGACCCGGCAAGGCTAGCACCGATATTTGAGCCCCCCTAACGCATTCAATTGACCGGTAACGGCTTTCACCCTGCCGGCCCCTGCCGGTTCACTGATCGAATCTGCTGCCGATATGGAGCCGGAGCGGACCCGGGCCTGGTCTTGCCCGTAACCACAAAATGAAGCCCCGGACCGCCTGGCGATCCGGGGCTCTCACTATCACGCGGGCCCTGGCCGGCGTGCATTGAGGCGCGATCTAGAATTCGGAAATGGTCAGGCGAACCGGGGCCAGTGTCGAGCGGTCCGGATCGGTCTGCGGGCCGACCCAGATGTCATACTGGCCGGCTTCCGCGTCATCGATCCGGACGAAATCGGAGTTTTCGAGTTCGTCATTGCAGATAAAATCGCCATCCGGCGTCCGGACCAGGAGCGTCAGATCGACATGTGACGCGGCGTTGATCGCCAGCCCGGACCCGTCCGCACCATAGACCAGTTGCAGGTTCGGCGTGTCATTGGCATCGGCTCCACATCGCCGGTCCCATGAGGGCGGGCGCACGGCGCCATTGGCAAAGGCGCTGACATGAAACTCGGCCGGCTGGAAGTCTTCCTCAAGCGTGAGACGGCCGCTGGTCGGCAGGTATCTGCGAACCGGCCCGCTTGCGGCGATATTGAGTACGGAGAGCTCGACCGGTTCTGAGCCACCGCCGCCCCAGAATGAGGATACGACACCGACCCAGATATTGTATTCGCCGTCGGCGGGCGAAGTCAGGCTGATAATCGGGTTCAGTCCGCCCATCGCGTCATCATTGCACAGCCACTCACCCTCAGGCGTGCGAATGACCAGCGAGGTGTCCGTGTCCGAGATGGCGATGAAGCGCAAGAGGTCGCCGTTTGCGCCGTAGTTCAGGCGCATGCCGGGCGCGTCGGAAATCTCGCCCTCGCAATCATTGCCGAGCTCGTCGGCATCGATATCGCCGCCAGCGACGATCGAGGTATCGAAACGCTGTTCGCCCAGTGCCGGGTCCAGATCGAGCGTGCCGGAAACCGGATGGAGCCCGGCGTCTTGCCCCATGGCAATTCCGGCAAAAGCGGCCAGCGCCACAGACGCTGCGAGAGTGGATTTCATGAGCATGGGGCGTGTTCCTGACTTGCTGTTTGCTGGTCGATCATCCTGTGACGCCGTCGTGTCGGGCGCCGCTGCTGCCGTCACACTAGCATGGACGCGCACGCCCGCCCACCGAAACAGCTCGATAACTCCTTAATCTCAAACGAAAACGGGGCCCTGTGAGGGGCCCCGTTCCGCCTGGCAATTGCGCGCCAGCTTCGATCGGCTGAAGCCTACTGGTCGTATTCAGTGATGAAGATTGTGGCAGCAGCAGTGTCGCTGCCATAGGTGCCGACCCAGATATCATACTGGCCCGCATCCGGCTGTTCACCGCCGACGAGCGGGTTCAGGCCATTGTAATCATCATTGCAATACCAGCTGCCATCCGGCGCATTGACGACAATCGTTGTGTCGGCCGACGAGGTGACGCCGATGTAGAGCTGTGATCCGCCGCCGCCATATTGCAGGCGATAATCCGGTGCGTTGGCGATCAGTCCAACGCATTCGCCGGAGATCGAGGCGGCATCGATCGTGCCGCCGGCGACGACTTGCGCCTGGTGAGGATCGGGCAGGAAGCCGGGATTGAGGGAAACCGAGCCATAGGTTGGTGGCAGTGAATAGTCCTGGGCCGATGCGAGACCGGTGAGTGCCGCGACGGCGAGGGAGGCGGCGAGTATGGTTTTCATGGACATGTATTTCCCCTGGAAAATGACAGCCGGAACAAGGCCGTCGGTTGATGGTGGGCACCATGCATCACGCTTGATGACGCCGAGATGAACGCCGCGTGTCGGGGGAGCGAGGGGGCTGGATTTGACCGCCTTATCCCCGCCCCACACATTTATCCCACCTCATCCCGACTTGCGTCGGGATGACGAATGTTGAGTGATGTTATCCCCACCCCCCAAACCTGCGCCCATAATCACCTCGTTCCGGTCGCACGGGAGGCACGAGCTCAGTCAGTCGCGGCGGTCGGGAGCGTGCAGCCTGTCCGGGCGAAGGGGTGACATCCCGAGCGCTGGCAGGGCGTCCATTAGGGTCTGACGGCACTAAACGACCGACCTGAGTATCCTTCTGGATTGGAACCGGGGTGGAGACAGCCCGAGAAAACTGCACGTGTGGGACGTCTCGGATGTCACACTTAAATCATACGCGTTACCCGGCATTCGCCGGCGTCCCGCACCCTCCTGTCCCAGGAGGAGCCCCTTATCCCTCCAGCCGGAACCCGGCGTGGAGATTTTGGTGCGGCGGGAATGCAGGCCCACTAGCCTTTCGGCCCCAAATCGGTCAGAACGCCGCCATGACAACCCAGCTCTATCTGATCACCCCGCCGCGCATTGATGCGCAATTCGCCGAAACCCTGGCCGAGGTGCTGGCGACCGGCGCGGTCGCCGCCTTGCAGATCCGGCTCAAGGATCATCAACCCGACGAGATTCGCCAATTGGCGCCGCCGCTGATTGCACTCGCACAGGCCCATGGCGTCGCCGCCATCCTCAATGATGATGTGGAACTGGCCGTCGAGCTCGGCTGTGACGGGGTGCATCTGGGACAGGGCGATGGCAGCGTCAAAGCGGCCCGCGAGATCCTCGGCAAGGACCGCACGATTGGTGTGACCTGTCATGACAGCCGCCATCTGGCGATGCTGGCCGGCGAGGCGGGCGCCGATTACGTTGCCTTCGGCGCTTTCTTCCCGACCACCACCAAGGATGTCAGCCATCAGGCCGATATCGATTTGATCACATGGTGGATTGAAGTGTTTGAACTGCCCTGTGTCGCCATTGGCGGTATCACGGTCGACAATGTCGCGCCGCTGATCGAGGCGCGCGCTGACTTCATCGCCGTCTCTGCTGGCGTCTGGCAGCATCCCGACGGGCCGGCGGCCGCGGCGATTGCCTTCGATGCGCTGTGCGCGGCGCGCTGAAACAGCGGCGACGAGGTTACAAATGCCTCAGCTTCCACCCCGCGGTCTTGACCTTGCCGCAATCGCATCGCTGATAGGCGGCATGAAAATATTCTCTGCCCTTTGCCTCAGCCTTGTCCTTGCCGCGCCTGCATTGGCGCAGTTCGAGGTCGATTCACCGCCCGCCACCGCCGAGCCACAGGAGGCTTTTCCGGCCGGGCTCATGTTGTTGCCGCAAGATGTCCAGGACGCGGCGATTGCCGGCATGGATGCGGCCGAGGCCGAGCTGCCCACTGGTCTGGGCGGGGCTGACGCTGCCTATTACCGCGCCCAGATCGCCTATATCGGCCAGGACTGGGTGTTGGCACGGCAATATGCCGAGACCGCAGCAGCGGGGGGCAATATCGAAGCGGCGATGCTCGCCGGCATGATCGCCCGCGACGGGCTGACCGGTGATCCCGATTACGCAGTGGCGACCCAATGGTTCCGCCGCGCCGCAGAGCAGGAGGCGCCGGTCGCGCTGTACCAGCTCGCCTTGCTGGCACGCCGCGGCGACGCAGATCTCGGGCTCGGATCCGCACGGGGCTGGTTTGAACGCGCGGCGCGGGCCGGCCATGTCAATGCGATGGTCGGGCTGGCCATCGAGTTGAAGAATTCTCCGGTGCCGCAAGATGCGATCCCGGCCCGCGAATGGGCCGAGCGCGCGGCGCAGCAGGGCTCGCCGGAAGCCATGTATCAGCTGGCGCAAATGCTCGATGCCGGAATTGGCGGCGCTGTCGATTCTGCCGGTGCACGCAGCTGGTTTGAACGGGCCGCCAGTAATCGCCATGCCGAAGCGGCCTTCCAGGCGGCGATGATGTGGGCCAATGGCGAGGGCGGTGAGCCCGACGATGCCAGCGCGCTGCGCTGGATGCGGATTTCTGCCGAGAGCGGCTATGCGCCGGCGGCGGGCCAATACGGGCTGATGCTGTATCAGGGCCGCGGCGCCGAACCCGATCCCGGCTCAGCCGCGGTCTGGTTTGCCCAGGGTGCCCGCGGCGGCGATGCCGAAAGCCAGTTTCTCTATGCCTTTGCCCTGGCGCGTGGCGATGGCGTGACCGCAGATCTCGAGACCGCCTATGGCTGGACATTGATGGCGGCGGTCGATGCACTTGGAGCGCCCGTCGGCGATCCTGATCGCGATCGCTTGCAAGCCGGTCTCGAGCGGGCCTTGACGCCCGACGTGCAGGCGCGGATCCGGGCCCAGGTCGAGGCGCTGCGTTAAAGACCCGGTGCCGCGCCGCTTGCCGATACCTGTCGCCGCTGATAGGAGAGCGCCACTCTACGGCCCAAGGGCAGTGCACACGGTTTTTCCGATAGGTGATGGCATGAAGATCAACGGAAACGAAATTCGTCCCGGCAATGTCCTGCAACATCAGGATTCGCTCTGGGTCGCGGTGAAGACCGACCACGTCAAGCCGGGCAAGGGCGGTGCCTTCGCCCAGGTCGAGCTGAAGAACCTGCTCGATGGCCGCAAACTCAATGAACGTTTCCGCGCCGCCGACAAGGTCGAGCGCGTCCGTCTTGAGCAGCGCGACCAGACCTTCCTGTTTGATAGTGGTGACACGCTGACCTTTATGGACGCGGAAACCTATGAGCAGATCGAATTGCGCAAGGATTTCGTTGGCGAAGAGAGCACGGCCTATTTGCAGGACGGCATGAATGTCGTGGTTGAATTCCATGAGGAACGTCCGATCAGCATCTCCCTGCCACAATTCGTGACGCTGGAGATCACTGAGACCGAGCCGGTGGTGAAGGGGCAGACCGCTGCCAATTCCTTCAAGCCTGCCATTCTGGAAAACGGCATCCGCACCGCCGTTCCGCCTTTCGTCGGCACTGGTGAGCGCGTCGTGATCGCCACTGAAGACGGTTCTTACGTGAAGCGGGCGGAGTAGACCTCATGGGTACGCTTTCTCCCCTCCTGACCGTCATGGTCGATGTCGCCGGCCGCGCTGGGCGCAAGCTCAACCGCGATTTTCGCGATGTCGAACATCTGCAGTATTCGAAAAAGGGCCCGGCCGATTTTGTCACGATGGCCGATCACAAGTCCGAAGAAATCATCTATGACCGCCTGATGACGGCGCGTCCGGGCTATGGCTTCCTGATGGAAGAGCGCGGCATTGTCGAAGGCTCCGACCGTTCGCACCGCTGGATCGTTGATCCGCTCGACGGCACCACGAATTATCTGCATGGCATGCCGCATTTCGCCGTCTCGATTGCGCTCGAGCGCGAGGGCGAGCTGGTCGCCGGCGTCGTCTATAATCCGGCGACGGATGAAATGTTCCAGGCCGAAAAAGGCCGCGGTGCCTGGCTGGCCGACCGCCGGCTGCGTGTCGCCGGCCGCAGTCAACTTGACGAAGCGGTGTTTGCTACCGGCATGCCCTTTGTCGGCAAGACCGGCCATGCGCGCTATCTCAAGGAATTGCACCAGGTCATGCCGCGCACGGCCGGCATCCGCCGCATGGGTGCCGCCTCGCTTGATCTGGCCTGGGTCGCTGCCGGCCGTTTCGACGGTTTCTGGGAACGCGATCTGAAGCCCTGGGATGTCGCCGCCGGCCTGTTGCTGGTGCGCGAAGCGGGCGGCTATATCGCTGACATTGATGGCGGCAAGGATGTGCTCTCCAGCGGCAATATCGCAGCGGGCAATGAGAGCATGCTGGCGCAATTGCTCGAACGGCTGAAAGTCGCCGCGACCTGACCGCCGAGGCGGGCTTGCATGCAGATTTTCCCAGTTCAGCTTTGACCTCGCCACCAAATCGTCCCAATGCCTTGGGATGACTGACGCAGCGAGTGATGTGAGGGGAAGTTATGCCTGTACAGCATGATGATCGGATGAGCGCGGTCCGGCCGGACGTCCATTTCACAGGCCCATGGCGCTATATTGTCTGGATGGCGGTGTTCACTGCGGTCGTTCTCGCCCTGGCGATCTTCCTGCATGCGCAGTTGATTGAAGCCTTCCAGGCCAATCCGGCGATCAATGGCGTCATTCTGGGCGTGCTGGTGATTGGCGTCATCTACACCTTTGCCCAGGCGCTGGGGATTGGCCCTGCAGCCAATTGGCTGAAACGTTTCCGCTCATCCGAAGTCGGTATCGACTTGCCGCCTCCGCCCGCCCTGATCGCGCCGATGGCCTCGATGATCGGTGAGGCCGATGGCCGCGTCCGCCTGTCGGCGGGTTCCGTGCGCACCGTGCTCGACTCGGTCGGCGCGCGGATGTCGGAAGCGGGCGCCTTCACGCGCTATTTCGGCCGCCTGCTGATTTTCCTCGGCCTGCTCGGTACGTTCTGGGGCCTGTTGGCTGTGGTCTCCGATGTTGGCCAGGCAGTGCGCGCCGTAACCGAAAGCTCCACCGGCGGCGAAGCCGATGTGATGCGTCTGATGTCGGCAATCCAGGATCCGATCGAGGGCATGGGCACCGCTTTTGCCTCCTCGCTCTTTGGTCTGGCCGGTTCCTTGGTGATCGGCTTTCTCGATCTGCAGGCCAGCCGGGCCCAGAACCGTTTTTACAATGAGATCGAGGAATGGCTTTCTTCCATTTCGCGTCTCTCCGCTGCCGGACCGGCGTCGGGAGGCGATGGCGAAACCTCGACGGCCTATGTCGGCGCCCTGCTGGAGCAGACGGCCGAGACGCTGGACCGCCTGTCCCACACGCTGGAGCGCCATACGCGCCAGCTCGACATCACCATGCAACGCTTTGCCGAGGATGCCCGCGAAGGCCAACAGGAAGCGGCGCGCGCCCTGCGCGATGAAATTCGCGTCCTGATCCGAACCCTCGAAGCCCGGGACCGGGGGAGCGAATAGGTCATGGCGGGGCCACGCTCTTCCCATTTCTACGAAGCCGAAAATGGCGATCACTGGCCGGGCTTTGTCGATGCCCTGGCAACGTTGCTGCTGGTTATCGTCTTTCTGCTGTCGATCTTCGTCGCTGGACAGTTTGCGCTCTCCCGCGCCCTGACCGGCCGCGACCAGCAATTGGCCGATCTCAATTCGCAACTCTCGATGCTGGCCAATGAGCTTGATCTGGCCCGCGATGAGAATGCCGAGCTGGAAGTGCGCATTACCGGGCTGGTCGATGAACGTGACGCGCTGAACGGGGCGCTGGCGATGGCCTATGGCCAGGCCGAGGCGATGAGTGCCGAGCTCGAGGCCGAACGCGAAATGTCCTCCGAGTCGATGCGGGCGCTGGCTTTGCTGAACCAGCAGATGCAGGTGCTGCGCGACCAGATCGCCACACTGAACGCCGCGCTCGATGCCTCCGAGGTTCGCGCTCGTGATGCCGAGGTTCAGGTGATCAATCTGGGTGAACGCCTCAATGCCGCCCTGGCCGAGCGCGCCGCCGAACTGGCGGTTTATCGCTCCGACTTCTTCGGCCGCCTGCGTGCCATTCTCGGCAATCGTACCGGGGTGCGCATTGTCGGTGACCGTTTCGTGTTCGAGACCGATGTGCTCTTCCCGTCCGGCTCGGCGGCGTTGTCGAATGAGGGCCGCGAAAGCTTGCGCCCGATTGCCGATGCTATCATCCAGCTGACCGATGAAATTCCGCCAGATCTGCAATGGGTGATCCGCATTGACGGCCATACTGATCCGGTTCCGATCCGCACCACCTATCCGTCCAACTGGCACCTCTCGGCCGCGCGGGCGATCTCGGTGGTGCAGTGGATGGAGCAGCTGGGCGTGCCGTCAGAACGGCTCGTCGCCGCCGGCTTCGGTGAATTCCAGCCGCTGGTGCCGGGACGCACCGCCGAGGACAATGCCCGCAATCGCCGCATCGAGTTGAAACTGACTTCGCGCTAGCTGGCTTTCAGAACCCCTGGAGCAGGAAGTCGAGCGCTATCGCAATCTCGTCGCGATGCTCCTTGATATTTCCGACGGGCTTGCCGAGCCAGCGAACCGGCTGCGCGCCAATATCCGTCGTCAGGAGCAGATACGGCTGATCGCCGATCACCAAGAGCGGCATCAATTTTGGCAGTGGCGGCTCGTCCGCCTGTTCGACCCGGCGCAGCGGGATGACAATACGACTGGCAATGTCGCCGAGAATGTCGGCCTGCACATCCACCATCAGCGGGATTCGCCAGCTATCGACCCGGTAAAGGTCGAATCGGGCCATTTACGCCTCCTCCTGCGCCCACCACGGGGTGGGGAGGAACATGCCCTCGCGCTCGATGCGCTTGTTGTGAGCCTTGATCGCGTCGGCATTGTCTTCACGCCAGCGTCGGGACTGTTCAGCCTTCAAGGCAGCCTCGATCCCGGCTTCAGCGGCACGTGAGATGTTGATATTGAGCGCCTGTGCATCCGACACGACGTCCTCGCGGACCGTCAGGTTGACGCGTTGGCGATTGGCGGGTGTTTCGTATTTCATTGGACGCGCCTCCCGTAGCCTGCGCAGAATTATACGCATAAGACATGCGCATGTCGAGAATTTCGAGGCGACCCGGTTGAGCTGCGAGCCGCGCAACTCATTCCCTCGCTTGCCTCGCTCTCCGTCTTCAGGTATCAGCCCCGCTCCTGAGAGATATCAGCTGTGTGCGTCACGCGAGTTGGCGTGGCACAGCGAGAGAAGAAAGCCGGACCGATGAAACAAGATATCCATCCCGAGTATCACGTCATCAATGTCGTGATGACCAATGGGACAACCTTCCAGACCAAGTCCACCTATGGCAAGGAAGGCGATACGATCAATCTCGACATCGATCCGCTTTCGCACCCGGCCTGGACCGGCGGCAATCAGCACCTGCTTGACCGCGCTGGCCGCGTCTCGCGCTTCAAGGACAAGTTCAAGGGCTTCGCTTGAGGCTTTTCGCATTGACCTGATTGAAACGGGCGCGATCCTCACCGGATCGCGCCCTTTCTCTGTCTGCCCTTCTTGCTGTCTGCCCTTCTTGCTGTCTGCCCGACCCCGGAATGCAAAAGGCCCCCCGGAATCGCTCCGGAGGGCCTTTTTGCGCAATGGCCGGGCGATCAGGCCTGGCTGAAGGCGCCGCGCAATCTTTCCATATGGTCGGCGACCGGATTGCTCTCCGTCTCCGGCATGCCGTCGGCATAGAGATTGTCATCGATCCGCTTGAGCCGCGCATAGAGCGAGAGCGATCGTTCGACCAGATTGGTCAGGATGGCGGGTGGTGTTTCGCCTTCCGGCCAGAGCTGCTCGGCGGGCCGGTCGCTGCCGAGGCGGTATTTGCCGTCGGTCGCATCTTCGGCGGTCATCTCGCCCTCGGCTACGGCACGCTGGGCCAGCAGCCAGGAGGCGGCCTGCATCAGCCGTGTCGTCAGCTTCATGCTTTCCGTCGCATACGACAGAGCGCCTGCCCGGTTGAGGGATTTGGCATCATCGCGTCCGGCGCCGTCGAGATAGCTCGCCGTCTCCTCGACCAGATCCATACCCTCGCGGAAGAGCTTGCCGAACATTTCGGATTTGCAGAAGTCCATGGCCCGTGCTGCCGGCGCGGAGCCGGCCGGGAAAAGGGTAGGGGTCTGGCTATCGGTCATCATTCGTCCAGTCGTCCGTCTATCTTCAGCTTCTGGCGATTCGTAGCAAAGCTTGGGCCAGAGTGACCCAATTGGTTGATCAAATCTTGAACACGGCGTCCGCGGCGCTCAGTCCGGCCCGCTTTTTCTCAGTAATCTCGTCGATACGCTGAATCTCGGTTTCCAGTACCGAGCGACGTTCGGCAAGATCTGACAGGGATAGCGCGCTCAAATCGGCACCGGGCATGATGGCTTCAGGCTTGAGGTTACTTGCGACTGTCTCATCGTCATGGAACATGTTGACCTCCATCGAAACACTGGCACCGCAGATCTGACGTCACAGCATAACTCGAACTCTGGAAGAGTCACATGGCCGGCACCCAAACAAATCGTATCGTGACGGCCAATCCACCCGGCGGGCCTGAAGTATTGCGCCTCGAGACGCGGCCCATGCCGCAGGCCGGCCCCGGTGAAATTCTGATCCGGACGGCGGCGTGCGGCGTCAACCGGCCCGACCAGATCGAACGGATGGGTTTCTACCCGGCACCGCCTGGCGCGCCGGAGGGGCTTGGCCTGGAGGTTTCGGGGCATGTTGCAGCGCTGGGCGATGATGTGACGGGTTTTGCGATTGGTGACCCGGTCTGCGCCCTCATCGCCGGCGGCGGCTACGGCGATCACGTCATCGCGCCGGCTGGTTCGGTTTTGCCCGTTCCTGCCGGTCTCGATCTGGTTGACGCCGCGGGATTGCCGGAAACGGTTTTCACCGTCTGGGCGAATGTGTTCGAGATTGGCGCATTGTTGCAGGGCGAAACAATCCTGATCCATGGCGGCTCGAGCGGAATTGGCACGACCGCGATCCAGATGGCCAAGGCCGCCGGTGCCCGGGTATTCACCACCGCCGGCACTGAAGAGAAGTGCGAGCTCTGCCGCCAACTCGGCGCTGATCGCGCGATCAATTACCGGGTGGAGGATTTCGAGGCGATCGTGACCGAGGCCGGCGGTGCCGATCTGGTGCTCGATATGGTTGGCGGCAGCTATGTGCAGAAAAATATCAATCTGGCCCGCCCCGGCGCACGGTTGGTCTCGATCGCCTTCTTGCAGGGTAGCCGGGTCGAACTGGACATGATGCGCGTCATGCTCAAGCGCCTGACCCTCACCGGCTCGACCTTGCGGGCACGGCCCAATCCGGAAAAGGCCCGGCTCGCTGCGGCGCTGCGCAAGACCGTCTGGCCGTGGATCGAAGCCGGTCAGCTGCAGCCGGTTATCGATACACGCTTTGCCCTCGCCGATGTCCGTTCCGCCCACGAACGGCTCGATTCGGGCGCCCATTCCGGGAAGATTCTGCTGATACCCTGACGCGGGGGAGCGATATCCGCTTTGCAGACCGGGTTCGCTGCGATATAGAAGCCGCAAATCGCTTGGCTGGACTGATACTCAGACCGCTAGCGTCGGAAGCCCAAGCCCGGCACCGCGTCGGGCTTTTTTTATTTCTCCGAAGGAGCAAGACATGACCGAGATCCTGATGCCGAAAGCCACGGCGGTCTGGCTCGTCGACAATACCTCGCTGACCTTTGATCAGATCGCGGATTTCTGTGGTCTGCATCCACTGGAAGTCAAAGGGATTGCCGATGGCGATGTCGCCGTTGGTGTGCGCGGTGCCGATCCGATTTCGAACGGGCAGTTGACCCGTGAGGAAATCGCCAAGGCCGAAGGCAAGTCAACATTCCGGATGACGCCGGTGCAGCCAAAATATTCTGACCTGCATCAGCCGGCCAAGCGCCGCGGCCCCCGCTACACACCGCTGTCGCGCCGCCAGAACCGTCCCGACGCGATCGCCTGGCTGGTCCGCAATCACCCGGAATTGTCCGACCCGCAGATTTCGAAACTGGTCGGCACCACCAAGACCACGATTTCTGCGGTGCGTGACCGCACGCACTGGAATTCCAGCGGCATCAAGCCGACCGACCCGGTCTCACTCGGCCTGTGCAGCCAGATTGATCTCGACGAGCAGGTCAAGAAGGCCTCATCGCGTCGCCGCAAGATCGAGGAAGATAACCCCGAATTGCTGGTCGACACGCTGAAGCCAAGAGAGCAGCTCGAGGCCGAGACCGATGAGCGCGGCAATAGCGAAATCAATCTCGAAACCCTGTTTGGCAGCCCGTCGAAGAAGAACGCCGAAGAAGACGAGGAATAGGCCTTATCGGGGCCGGAATGCGTGCAGCAGGCATCTGGCCTGCCGCCCCTTCCGGCCTCGCATTGGCCTGGGCTGACCGGCTTACTGGTCGGCTGGGACGATGTAATTGAGGGCCAAGCGGCCGCCATCGGCATAGATGGTTGTGCCGGTGATATAGCTCGAATCCTTTGAAGCGAGGAAAGAGGCGACCGAGGCGATTTCGTCCGGGTCGCCGATCCGGTGCATCGGTGTGCGCGACAGCATTTTGTCCATCGCCGCCTTGTCGGCATTCACCGATTTGAGCACATCGGTATTGATGCTGCCCGGGCCGATCGCGTTGACGCGAATGCCGTATTTAGCCAGTGCCAGCGCCATGGATTTGGTCAACTGGTTCAGTGCGCCCTTGCTGGTGCAATAGGCCAGCTGGTCGGGAATCGCCATAATCCCGTTGACCGACGACATATTGATGATGGCATAGCGGCGGCGGGCATCATCGGCGCGTTCGCCACTCTCCTCGATCTGTTCGACCATCTGCTTGGCGCAGGCCCGGGCGACAAGGAAGGCTCCGCGCAGATTGACGCCGATGACCCGGTCGAAATCGGCTTCCGACAAATCGAGGATATCGCCGCGAGCGACGACGCCCGCATTATTGACCAGGATGTCGAGCCGATCGAAAGCCGATCGCGTTTCCGCCAGAAGATTACTGACCGAGAGCCGGTCAGAAACATCACAGGGGACAAACAGCGCCCGGCCTCGCTCACCGCCCAATTCGCTGGCCAGCGCCGTGCCCGCATTCGCGTCGATATCGGCGATGACCACGCTGCAGCCGTCTTCGCTCAGACGGCGTGCGCAGGCCTTGCCGATGCCGTTTGCACCGCCGGTAATGATTGCAACGCGATCGCCAGAGGCCATGGGAAAAACCTTCCTGTAAATCCGGCGTATCGAACGCCGTCCAATTGTCTCCACTCGCACACGCCGCTGCGTTAGGCAATTCAGCCGCCGGTCAGGCCCAAATGATGATCAGGGATGGTGGGTGCGCTCGAAGTCGGCGGTGATTTGCGGATCGTCGGGGGCAAGTCGATGCGCCCGCTGATAGAGTGGCAGGGCCTCGTCGAGGCGGCCAACCGCTTCCAGGGCCGTCGCATGGGAGTGGACGATGGCACCGGTATCCGGTTCCATGGCAACGGCTTCCTCGCACAGCGGCAAGGCTGTGTCAGCGCGCCCGTCCTGGATCAGCGTCCAGCACAACATGTTCAGGCTCGAGCCATTTTCCGGCTCCAGCTCGACGGCCTGCCGGGCATCGGCGACCGCGGCTCCGGTCATGCCGGCGTCCAGCAAGGCGCTCGATCGGTTGAGCCACGCGCCCATCCAGTCCGGCTCGAGCCGAACAATCCTGTCATAGGACACCACGGCGTCGGCTGGCCGCTCCAATCGCTGGTACACGAATCCCATATTCAGGAAGGTCAGCACATCGTCCGGCATTTCGATCGCGGCATGTTGCAGGTCGGACAAGGCGGCATCGAGCTGACCGAGCTCGGCGCGGGCAATTCCGCGATTGCGCCACAGGGTCGGACTGGCGATCGCGGCATGCTGGGTGTCGGCGATCGCGAAGGCCATATTATAGGCGGACAGGGCGTCCTCAAAGGCTTCCTCGGCCAGATAGGCGGCGCCGAGGGCGGCATAGGTCTGGACTTCTGCCTCCGGCTCCAACTCGCTGGTCGCCAGGCATTCTTCAAGCAAAGTGACTGCAATGGCACTGTCGCCTGTATTCATGGCTGCTCGGCCGTCAAGGCAGGTATCGGCGGGCTTCTGGGCCGCGGCCGACGCCGGCCAAATCAGGCACAGGGCGCAAACGGTCATGATTAGGACGCGCATTTTGATCTCCGATTCACTGACCGCATTCTTTTCCGTCGCCAGTCTACAACGCAAAAGGGGCGGCCCGAAAGCCGCCCCCGTGAATTTGATTATCCCACGAGCGTTTTCAGCTCGGATGTTCGCAAGGCCTCTATCTGTTCCTTCAACCGGAGCTTCTCCTTCTTCATCCGCGCGACCTCAAGCGAATCCGTCGACGGGTGTTTGAACACTTCGTCGATTTGGGCGTCCAGACGCGTGTGACGGGCGTCGAGCTCACGAATGCGGGCTGCGATTGGCATGGATTAAACTCCTCTGGTGAAGTGGATGAATGGATTGAACCACGTTCCGGCGTTATGTCTACTCACGAAACGTTTCGGGGTTACGCGATGATGAAGCCAGACCGCCTGATTGTCGGGGTCTCCGGGGCCTCCGGGATCATCTATGGCATTCGTGCCCTGGAAGCACTGCGCGAGCTGGGTGTCGAGAGCCATATGGTGGCGTCGAAAGCCGCCGAGATGACGCTTCACTATGAAACAGAGCACACGATTGCCGAATTCCGCTCCGGCGCGGACCATGTCTACAAAATGCCCGATGTTGGCGCGGCGATCGCTTCGGGTTCGTTTCAGACCCGCGGCATGCTGATTGCGCCCTGTTCCGTGCGCACCATGTCGGAGATCGCGTCCGGCGTGACCTCCAGCCTGCTGACCCGGGCCGCCGACGTTGTTCTCAAGGAGCGGCGGCGCCTGGTATTGATGGTGCGCGAGACACCTTTCCATCTCGGGCATATCCGCACGATGGAAACACTGACCGAAATGGGCGCCGTGATCTGCCCGCCTCTGCCGGCTTTTTACGCGAAACCGGTGACTATTGATGATCTCGTCAATCAGTCCGTCGGCCGGGCGCTGGATTTGTTCGGGCTTGACTGGGCCGCGACGCGGCGCTGGGGCGAGGATCTCGAAGGCGGGCGACGCTAATTGGCCGCAGGAAATGCGCTGCGTTTGGAAACTCGGTGATTTCTTTGCGGGGCAAACAGCGCTATCATGGCCGCATCGGCGCGACGGGTGCCGACGGACGCCACTGGCCTCCGCAGGATCCGCACGGCCGGGTTTGGCCAGAAACGAGACCGTACCGAAATGGATGGAGAATTCTTGGATCAGCAGGAATTGCGGTCGCGCATCCTCAGCATGCGCGATCAGCATGATGCCTTGAATAATGAGGTCGACGCCCTGGCCGAAAACGGCGTCGTGGATCAGCTCAAGCTGGCGCGTCTGAAAAAGGAAAAACTGCGGATCAAGGACAGTCTTGCGGCCCTCAATGACCAGCTGACGCCTGATATCATCGCCTGACGCCATTGGCGCGCGAGCCCGCCGGGTGCGGGGCTCAGGCTTCTTTGCGGCCTGCCGCTTCGAGCTGGCGCTTCTGGTCCTGCTTGCGCGCATACATGACCGCATCGGCCTCCGCCATGGCTTCGTCGGCATTATGGCCGGCCTCGAGCGGATAGGCGCCCCAGGCGACTCCGACATGCATTTCCTGGCCGCCATGCACGAAGGGCACTTGTTCGAGCATCTCGACGAGTTCACGCGCCTTGGTGTCGGCACCGGCCGGGCCGGTCAGGGTCAGCACAACGCCAAACTCATCTCCGCCAAGGCGACCAACGGCATCGGTCTCACGCACATGCGCCGTCAATTGTGCGGCGACATGGTGTAGCGCCGCATCGCCGGCGGCGTGGCCATAAGTGTCGTTGATGTCCTTGAAACCATTCAGATCGAGATAGATCAGCGCTGACGGTGCGTTATGGCGCTCCGCCAGGGCGAGCGCCCGGCTGACTTCACGCAGAAAGGCGCGCCGGTTGAGCACAGGCAGCAACACATCATGATCGGCAAGGGATTCAAGTTCGCGGACCCGGCCACGCAGGCGCTCGGTATCCTTGCGCAGCTGGTCGACCTCGCCCATCAGCGACAACAGGGCGCGCTGGACATTGGGGGTCAGCTCGGCTTCCGGAACGCCCATGATCGAGGCCGCATCGCGCGGCGCTTCGGCGGCGCTCGCTGAGCCAGCACTTTTGGCGGTACCGGTCTTGCCGGTGCGCGTGACGTCTCGCGTCGTATTTGTGGGTCCGATGCGCATGGGGGGCGTCCTGGGCGATTCTTTTCATCCTCAGGCTCGCCAAGTGTGGTTAAGAAACCCTCAAAAATGAAAAGAAACCCGCTTGTTTGACGGGCCATCTTGACCTGTGGCTGCCGAAAGCTATGGTCCCGCGCTTCCTTTTCACGTTCAGGAAGCATCATGAGCGATTTTTCGCCGATTTCCCCGAGCCATCCCGTTCCCGATCCTGGTGTTGATGTCTCCATCATCATGGGGTCGCGCTCCGACTGGCCGACCATGCGGAAAGCCGCCGAGATTCTGGACGAATTGAATATCCGCTACGAAACGCGGGTCGTCTCGGCCCACCGCACACCCGACCGGATGGTCGAGTTCGCGAAAGCGGCGCGTGGCCGTGGCATCAAGGTGATCATTGCCGGCGCCGGCGGGGCCGCCCATCTGCCCGGCATGGTCGCGTCAATGACAAGCCTGCCCGTGCTTGGCGTGCCGATAAAATCCAAAGCGCTCAATGGCCAGGACAGCTTGCTCTCCATCGTTCAGATGCCCGGCGGTGTCCCCGTCGGCACGCTGGCGATCGGTGAGGCTGGCGCCAAGAATGCCGGTTTGCTGGCGGCGTCCATCCTGTCGCTCTCCGATTTGCAGATCGACGCTGCACTGTCGGCCTGGCGCCAGGCACAGACGGACAGTGTCGCGGAATCGGTCGAGGATTGAACCCGCAATGAACTCACGCCCGCTCACGCCCGGCTCGGTGATCGGCATTCTCGGCGGCGGCCAACTCGGCCGGATGCTGGCGGTGGCGGGTGCGCGGCTGGGTTTCGACATGCATATTTTCGATCCCGAGCCCGATTGCCCGGCCGCCCGGGTCGCGGCCCGCTCCTGGGCAGCGCCCTGGGCGGATGCCGGCGCGGTTCAGGCCTTCGCCGATCGCTGCGATGCCATCACCTATGAGTTCGAAAATATTCCTGTCGCGGCCGTCACGGTGGCCTCGGCAACCTCGCGGCTTCGCCCCGGCGCTCGCTCGCTTGAGCTGACCCAGGACCGCATCATCGAAAAGCGCTTCATCAATGATGCCGGCGTCGCCACCGTGGCTTTCGCGGCGGTCGACAGCCTCTCGGATTTGCCGGCTGCGATCGCGGTGACCGGACTGCCAGCCGTGCTCAAGACGCGCCGTTTCGGCTATGACGGCAAGGGCCAGGCCTGGATCCGCTCGGCAGAGGATGCGGCGGTGGCGTGGGAATCCGTTGGCGAGCAACCCGCCATCCTTGAAGGCGCGGCGGCCTTTGTGCGCGAATTATCGGTTATCGCCGCGCGTTCGGTGGACGGTGCCGTCAAGACCTGGCCGCTGTCCGAGAATGTCCATGGCGATGGTATTCTCAAACAGAGCACCGCTCCGGCGCCGGGCGTCGATGCGGGTCTGCAGGCACAGGCGCTCGCGATCGCGACGGCGCTGGGCGATGGCATGGAGCATGTCGGGGTGTTCGCGGTCGAGCTGTTCGATCTCGGTGGCGGCCAGCTGCTGGTCAATGAGATCGCGCCGCGGGTGCACAATACCGGGCACTGGACGATGGATGCCTGCGGCTGCGACCAGTTCGAGCAGCATATCCGTGCTGTGGCTGGCTGGCCGCTTGGCGATCCGAGGCCACACTCATCGGCGGTGATGACCAATCTGATCGGCCATGATGTCGATGATTGGCAGGCGTTGGCATCAGACCCGCAAGTGCGGCTGCATCTGTATGGAAAACGCAAGGCCCGAAAGGGCCGCAAGATGGGTCATGTCAATCGGCTCGGGCCCCTGCGTGGCTAGCGTGCCAGCCGACAGGACCTTGCCCTCGCACATCGCTCACCTTACCTAAAGCGCAGATGCTGCCCCAAAACCCCCTTCACTTTGACCGTCGCCATGATCGCGGCCCGTTCGACATTGTCGGCGATGTGCATGGCTGCGCCGGCGAGTTGGAAATCCTGCTGGGCAAGCTCGGCTACTCAATCGAGCATCAGGGCCCGGAAGGGTTTCGCGAATACGAGATTTCTCACCCGCAAGGCCGTCGCGCCGTCTTTCTCGGCGATCTGGTTGATCGTGGGCCGCGCTCGCCGGATGTGCTGCGTCTGGTGATGTCGATGGTCGAGGCCGAGCGGGCCCTGTGCGTCAGCGGCAATCATGATGACAAGCTGCGGCGCTGGCTGCTCGGCCGCGACGTCAAGGTTTCACACGGACTTGGCGATACCATCGCGCAATTCCAGACCCAGCCGGACGGGTTTCGCGACACCGTGCATGATTTTCTCGACCAGCTTGCCCACCATCATGTCCTCGATGATGGCGGGCTGATCGTTGCCCATGCCGGCCTCGTCGAGGCGATGCACTATCAGAGTGGCGGCAAGGCCCGCGGCTTCGCGCTCTATGGCGCCACCACAGGTGAGATTGACGAATACGGTCTGCCCGTGCGGCTCGACTGGGCGACGGATTATGCCGGTGACGCGCACGTGGTTTACGGCCATATGGCAGTGAATCAGGCGCTGTGGGTCAATCGCACCATCTGCATCGACACGGGATGTGTGTTTGGTGGCCAACTGACGGCCCTGCGCTGGCCAGAATGCGAATTGGTCGAGGTTGGGGCCCTGGAGACCTATTACGCGTCCCTGCGGCCGCGCTAGCGCTTTTCAGGTCGGCTAGTGGCGCGGGCCGGGCCCGTAGCGCATCCGGCCGAGCAGGCCGCCGAGATCGGGCAGGTCAGCCGTCAGTTTGAGTATCTGACCCTTGGTCTTCTCGAAATCCATCACATTCTGGATCCGGCGATCAAGAAATTCGCGGGCCTGCGGTTTGTCGGCGCTGTCTTCATTGAGCCAGCTCGACAGGGTCGTGCCGAACACGCCGGAGAGAATCGCGCGCTTGGAATAGAAATTGGCATCGGTCGAGGTGTCGCCGATTGCGCGCCAGATCGTGTCGGCTGTTGCCCACAGCAATTGCGGTGCCTGACCCGCTGCATCGGGCAAAAGCAGTCGCGCCCGGGCCCGCCGGGCGGCCTCTTCGTGCGGAGCGATGGCTTCCAGCCGGCACAGCACGCCGAATGTCACGCGTTCGCGAATTTTCATTTTGGCGAGTTCGGCCTTGACGATTACACGGCTGGCCTGCCGATCAAGCTGACGCGACCAGAAACCGATCAGCTCGAGATCGCCGCCAGGGCAGGCATTTCGGGCATCGCCAGCCGACAGACCGGTATCATCACAGGCCTTCTTGAAGGTCGAGGATGACCAGCCATCAAAGGCGGCATGGACCAGCGCCGCCTCCAGCAACTGTGTGCGAACGGTCTCGGTGTGAGTGCGGGGGGCGGTTTGAGCGTCGATCATGTGCCATATGTACCGGACTGGGCTCGCGGCGTCACCCGGTATCAGTGCGCTGACAGAGTAGACTCAGCTTCGCGGCTCTGGTATCAGCCGCGCCTCTGGCAAACTAGCGACGTGGGGGTGGCCCTCGCGTCCAGCAAAATGGAGAGAGAGCCATCGTTCAGATCGTTGTGCGCGATAATAATGTGGAGCAAGCGCTCCGCGCGCTGAAGAAAAAAATGCAACGGGAGGGTACCTTCCGTGAAATGAAACGTCGGAATCATTACGAGAAGCCCTCGGAGAAGAAGGCTCGCCAGAAGGCTGAAGCCATTCGCCGTGCGCGCAAACTCGCCCGCAAGCGCGCTCAGCGTGAAGGCCTTGTGGCCGTCCGTGGTGGCACCGTTCGTCGCTAGGGTTCGCCAGAGCCTGTAGAATTCAGGAAAACGCCGCGCCCCTCAGGGACGCGGCGTTTTCTTTCGTTCCGAATTCAGAGCGTCCCGGTCTCAGCCCGGCTTGCGCTTTCCGCCGAGGCGGAACCAGCCCTTCACCGTGTCCTGATTGGCCTGGTTGAGCGCGCCCATGCGGAACATCACGCCGGCGCCCCAGATGACCGCCGCAGCTGTGATGATCATGACCAGCGTCGTGCCGACGACATCGAACAGGGCCGGATCCTGGGGCAGACGCGCCAGCATGATGAAGGGCGTCCATAGCGGCACCCAGCTGGCGATGACGATGATCGGCGAATCGGGCGCATCGGCCGCCACCATCACCAGGAAGAGCGGCACCATCATGATCAGCATCATCGGGCTCATCAGGGTTTGCGCATCCTGCAGCGTCTCGCACAGCGAGCCGATGGCGAGGAAAATCGCGCCATACATCAGATAGCCGATGATGAAATAGCCAATCGCGGGGAAGATCAGGGCCGGATCGAGTACGGCACCCAGGATGTCACCCAGCGGCAGACCGGCAGCGAAGGCAAATTGCTGCGCCACCAGGCCGACCGTCGCGGCCAAACCGCCCCAGGCCAGTAGCAGCGTAGTGGACACACCGGCGACGCCCAGGAGCTTGCCGGTGAGGATCTCATGATGCCGCGAGGAAGCGAGCATCATTTCCAGAACCTTATTGCCCTTCTCCTCAATCATCGCGGTGAGCAGCATGTTGACGACCGAGAAGATCACGATCCACAGACCGAAGGCGACGGCGATGGCCACGATGATCGGCAGTCGCTCGGCTGTCGTCACCTCGGCGGCCTCGGCGCTGCGCTCGGGGTTGAGTTCGCGAACGGTCGGGGTCAATTCGCCCGCGGCGGCCACCAGTTCCGGTGAAACGCCGTTCTCGAGCAGCCGGTTGAGCTGCATGTATTCGCGCAGTGTGCGGCGGATATCCGAGCGCAATTCACCATCGGTCAGATTGGTGCTCCAGTATTCGATCTCGATCGCACCGCCCGCGCCTTGGCGCAGATAAATGGCGGCGAACAAGGGCTGTGGGCCCGCATCGGTCTCGACCATCATTTCGCCGAGCAGATAGGGACGCAGGGTCTCGATATCGGTCGCGTCGGGATAGACGCGGATATATTTCTCAACCGGCTGGGCTGCCTCGGCGATCGCCGCCTGGATCGCGGGATCGTCGCCGAGCAGTTCGGTCGCTGCCTCCCGGGTCGCGGCCGTTCGGGCTTCGCGCGCCGCCGAGCGCTGCTCTTCGATGGCCGCCTCAAGCACGCCGCCGGACTCGTCGACCAGGGCGTAATAGCGGGTTGGTTGGGAATTCTCGATCAGGATGGGCAAGCCAAAACCCAGCGCCATGAACATCGGCATTGAGGCGAGCGAGAGCCAGAAGCCCCAGGTGGCGACATAGGAGAGGTATTCGCGGCGGGCGATGAGATAGATAGCGCGCATCAGACGGCCTCCCCAGCAAGCGTTTCAGTTGAAAACTGACCACTGGTCTCCACCAGATGGACGAAGGCGTCGTGCAGATGGGCCCGTGCCGGTTCGAAGCGCAGCAAACGGATATTGCCATCGACACAGGCCTTGAGCACGTCCTGGGCATCAATCCCGGGGCCCAGATCAATCAGCCAGCGGCGCGCACCATCGGCGGCGCCGGCCTCCTGCACGACTTCGCCCAAGGGCGCGAAAGTCTGCGCCAGATCATGCTCGGAAACAGTCTCCAGAATGACGCGGCGCGGGATCATGGCCAGGGCGGCCTCGACCGTTCCGTCAAACACTTTGCGGCCTTTTGCCACCAACACGATCTGGTCGCACAGGCGCTCGGCATGCTCCATCACATGGGTCGAGAACAGGATGGTGGCGCCAGCCTCGGCGCGGGCTCGGACGATTTGTTCCAGCGCTTTCTGATTGACCGGGTCGAGACCGGAGAAGGGTTCATCGAGAATGATGAATTCGGGATCATGGATCAGGGTTGAGATGATCTGGATCTTCTGGGCCATGCCCTTGGAGAGCGTTTTCACCTTGCTGTCGGCAACGTCGGCGAGGCCGAATTCCTCCAGCATGACCAGCCCCCGGCGACGGGCTTCCACCGGCGCGACGCCTTTCAGGCGTGCGAAGAAAATGATCACATCAATCACTTTCATTTTGCGGTAAATGCCGCGTTCCTCGGGCAGAAATCCAACCCGCTCCAGCGCGCTGGCCCGCGGTCGTCCGCCAAACAGGCTGACGCGACCGCTATCGGGGGTGAGGATGCCCAGTGCCATGCGCAGGCTGGTCGACTTGCCGGCGCCGTTGGGACCGAGAAATCCGGTAATCTCACCGCGTTTGACGCTGAAGCTCAGATCGCGGACGGCAGGCTTGCCACTGAATGTTTTCGAGACGCCGTCGAGCGACAAAATGATTTCGGACATGAGACCCCCAAGAGTAAGGGCTGAGTTTAGGCAGTCCGGTCGTGCCAAGCTACCGGTATTGAGCAGGTCGCTATCCCCCATTGGCTGAACGACTGCCGGAAAATCGCGCCCGGACCGCAGTAAGGCGCTATGCTGGCCCTCCTGCGCTATCGCCCGCCCGGCGATGATGACGATAAGTGAGATCTTATGGCGCAAGACCCGCGCGCATGCCTTTCGGCCCTGAAGGCCGAACTGGTTGCCCTGTCCGAGGCCTCAACAGGAGACCGGCAGCCGGTGGAGCTCGACCAGCAATCCATCGGCCGGCTTTCGCGGCTGGACTCGATGCAGGTTCAGGCCATGGCCCGCGCCTCAGATGTCCGCCGAACCCAGGAAATACGCCGCATTGAGGCGGCATTGAAACGGGTCGATGAGGATGAATACGGCTGGTGCGTTGAATGCGGCGAGGCGATTGACCCGAAACGGTTGGAGATCGATCTGGCTGCGGCACGGTGTGCCGGCTGCGCCTGATCCGGTTGCCAGCCGCGGTGGCGCTGTGCGAAACCTTGCCCGGTCGGGCGAAGCGGTCCGGCGCCGAATTGTTGATTTTTGCCGATGCGATTGTCTGACAAGCTTGACCTTGAGCCGGCCCGGGCCGGTCTGCGCGATGCTGGCCGTGCGCGCATTTCCGGCCTGTTGGCGCCCAAAGCCCTGCGGCAGCTGACCGCCGCGATCGGCGATGTGTCCAAATGGCTGCTGGTGACTCGGCTGGCGGACAAGCATCTCAATCTCGATGCCGCCGCGATGCGCGACCTGCCGGCCGTCCAGCGCGCCGAGTTTGATGCGCGGGTCGCTGAGGCCGCTCGGGCCGGTTTTCAGTATCTCTACGAGACCTATCCGCTTTACGACAAGGCCCATGCCGGCATTCTCGAGGGCGAAGCGCCGGTATTGGCGAAACTTTTTGCCTTCCTCAATGGCGAAGTTTTTCTGAGTGCCATGCGCGATGTGCTCGATGCGCCGCAGATCACATTTACCGACGGGCAGCTGACCTGTTATCGCGGCGGCCATTTTCTCACCCGCCATGATGATGGTGTTGCCGGCAAGAACCGGGTCGCGGCCTTCGTGCTTGGTCTCAGTTCTGGCTGGCAAGGCGATTGGGGCGGGCAGCTGCAATTCTATGACCCGGACGGCAATGTCGAGGCCGCCCTTGTGCCGCGCATGAATACACTGTCGCTGTTCAAGGTGCCGCAACCGCATGCGGTCTCAATGGTCGCCAATTACGTCACCACGCCGCGTCTGGCGATCACCGGCTGGTTACGTTCTGGCGAGGATCCCGGGATCGATATGTAGTCGGGCCCCGGCCGCAAAGGCCTCAGGGCCGCACGGCAATGCCGGCATAATTGAACGAAGCGAATTTCGGGCTTTTCGGAAGATACATCGCCTCGAGCTGTTCAATCCCGAACCCGGCCGCCTGCAACAGCGTGTCGGGATGGCGGGTGAGGTGACAGCCGCCGGCAATCGGTTTCCACACGGGTTCGATGCGTCTTTGCCATTTCGCGACATCGGCATCGGGCGCGCCGCCATGCTCGGAGAAGAGCAGCTTGCCGCCAGGCTTGAGCACGCGGTGCATCTGCGCCAGTGCCGCCACCGCATCGGGAATGGTGCACAGCGTATAGGTCAGCACCACAGTATCGATGGAGCCATCCTCGAGCGGAATTTCCTCGCCAGGCAGATCGATCAGCTCGACCGTGACCGGGCAGGCGGCGATCGCGTCGGCCGCCTTGCGCCGCATGCCCTCGGAGGGCTCCAGCGCATAAAGGTGGGAGACTTTGGCCGGGTCGTAAAAGCTCAGATTGGGACCGGCGCCGAAGCCGACTTCGAGCACGCGGCCGCTGGCCAGGGGCACGATCTGGGAGCGCTTCTTCATGATTTGTGGCTGACCGCAGGTGAAGCCAATCAGATGTGGCAGGATATGTTCGTGGTAAAAGCTCATGACCGTGAGCCTAGAGCATTTTCAGTAAAAGTGGGAACCGGTTTTGCGGTTCGAAAATGCGGAAAAACGAAGAACTAGATCATTTTCATTGGCTTCAAATTCAATGAAAATGATCTAGGGCCGACCGGGGAAACTCTCCACGTATTTGATTTTGATGTCCGGGAAGGAGTCGACGAACTGTATGGTGAAATCGGCAAAGCTCGTCACATAGGTCCATTCGCCGCAATTGTCGGGGAAGCTGGTGACCTGTTTGACTTTGAGATCAGGGAAGCTGGTGACGATCTGGACCCGGATATCGGGAAAACTCTCGACGATCTGCACCTCGCCATGAAGCGGAATGCCGTTCCAGGTGCAGTCATCGGCCACCGGGCCGAGCGAGAGAAGGATGAGTTCAGCGAACATGTCGTGAGCATGCCACATTCAATCTGAACGAATTATGAGCCGCTAGCGCGTAGTCGGACCGAGCGCGAGACAGGCGAAGGCGACGCCCAGCAACAGGATGGCCGGCGAGAAAAACATCGCATTCAGACTCGCGAAGGGTTCACTCGCGCGGCTGAACAGGCCGGGCAGATAGGCATAGACGCCGCGCGCCAGCATGATGATGGCGATGATGCCGAGCGGGATGCGCGAGAAAATCAGCGAATCGAACCCGAATGCGCCTCGCGCCAGCGCGAAACCGGCTGCCGTGAAAACCAGCACCGCCACGGCCATCGAGTGCAGGCCCGGCGGCATGGCCTGCGATCGGGTGATGCCGATAACGGTCTTGACCAGATCCGCTTCAGTCGCTGCCGGCCACAGACCGCCAACCGCCCAATAGGCGTGCAGCACCGCGATCACGCTCATGACCGCAAAGACCGACCATCCCAGTAGGGGCATCACGCCGGCGTTCCGGCTGTCAGAGCGGTACTCACGGCCTGACTAGCCCATCGCCTTGTTGATCTCTTCCGCCATCTTCTTGGCATCGCCCAGAAGCATCATCGTGTTGTCGCGGAAGAAGAGCGGGTTTTCGACGCCGGCATAACCGGACGCCAGCGAGCGCTTGACGAAGAAGACGGTCTTGGCCTTCCACACCTGCAGCACCGGCATGCCATAGATCGGTGAAGACGGATCATCCTCGGCAGCCGGATTGGTGACGTCATTGGCGCCGATCACGAAGGCAACATCGGCATTGGCAAAGGAGGAGTTGATATCCTCCAGCTCGAACACCTCGTCATAGGGCACCTGGGCTTCGGCGAGCAGGACGTTCATGTGCCCGGGCATGCGGCCGGCCACTGGATGGATGGCGTAGGAAACCTCGACGCCCTCATGCTTGAGGATGTCGGCCATTTCCTTCAGCGCGTGCTGGGCCTGGGCGACCGCCATGCCATAGCCGGGCACGATGATGACCTTGCCGGCATTCTTGAGCACGAAGGCGGCATCTTCCGCCGAGCCCTGTTTGGCGTTGCCTTGCGGGCCGGCCAGGGCGGCAGCGCCGGCATCTTCGCCGAAGCCGCCGAGAATGACCGAGATGAAGGAGCGATTCATGCCCTTGCACATGATGTAGGACAGGATCGCGCCGGAGGAACCGACCAGGGCGCCGGTGACCAGTAGGGCGGTGTTCTCGAGCGTGAAGCCGAGTGCGGCGGCGGCCCAGCCGGAATAGGAATTAAGCATCGAGACGACGACCGGCATATCAGCGCCGCCAATCGGGATGATCAAGGTGACGCCGATGATGAAGGCAGCCAGCGCGATCAGCCAGAAGGCCATTTTCGCTTCGCCGCCTGAGGCCATCAGGAAGGCGATCATCACGGCGATGAAAACGCCAAGTGCGATATTGATCGCGTGACGCATCGGCAGAAGGATGGGCGCACCGGACATATTGCCGTTGAGCTTGGCAAAGGCGATCACCGACCCGGAGAAGGTGATGGCGCCAATCGCGGTGCCGAGCGAAAGTTCGAACAGGGACAGCTTGTGCAAATGCCCGCTGGCGTCGGCGATACCGAAGGCTTCCGGCGCAAACAGGGCCGCGGCGGCCACCAGCACGGCGGCCATACCGACCAGCGAGTGAAAGGCGGCGACGAGCTGCGGCATCGAGGTCATCGAGATGCGGCGCGCAATCACGAAACCAATTCCGCCGCCGACCATAACGCCGCCGACGATCAGTGCGATCGAAGCGCCGTCGAGCTGGGCTGCAAGCAGGGAGGTGATGATGGCGATGGCCATGCCGGCCATGCCGAAGACATTGCCCTGGCGGGCGGTTTCCGGGCTCGACAGACCGCGCAGGGCGAGGATGAAGAGGATGCCCGAAACGAGATAGAGGAGGGCTGCAATATTCGCTGACATCGGTTTAGCGCTCCTTTTTCTTGTACATCGCCAGCATGCGCCGGGTGACAAGGAATCCACCGAAAATATTGATGCTCGCGAGGACGATTGCGAGCGTGCCGAGGCCGCGCGAGAAGCCGGCTCCGCCGCTGCCGTCGTCGGCGGCTCCGGTCGCCGTCGCGGCCAGCAGGGCACCAACGATGATCACCGAGGAGATCGCATTGGTAACGGCCATCAACGGCGTGTGCAGGGCGGGTGTGACCGACCAGACGACGTAATAGCCAATGAAGATAGCGAGAATGAAGATCGCGAGGCGAAAGATGACGGGATCAACGGCTTCCATGTTCTGCTCCAGTTTTTTTCGCGTATTGCTTTGCCAGTAGAGAGAAACCGACAATCATCATGATGATTGCGCTCGCATACGCCCAGATTTCGAGACCACCCGAAATCGTATCGGGAACACTCACGCCGTGTCTGGCGACCAGAGGCCGGTCAACCAGCTGCCCGAGGTTTTGCCCCGCCAAATTGCCCAGTCCGACGGCGCCGAGCGCTACCAGGACAAAAGGGCTCCATTTCTCGATCAAGGCCTGAATTCTCCCCATCACGCATTTTCCTTGGTGAGGCTCGGATGCACCACCGCGCCATCGCGGGTCAGGGCCATGCCCTGGATGATTTCATCATCCCAGTGCGGCGCACGCGCACCATCTTCGCTGACCAGAAGTGGCAGGAGATTGGCGAGATTCTTGGCGTAGAGGGCCGAACTGTCGGCGGCGAGACGGCCGGGCAGGTTGGAGAAGCCGGCAATCATCACGCCCTGATGGGTGACGATCTCGTCGGCCTTGGTCAGCTCGCAATTGCCGCCATTGGGCGCGGCCAGATCGATGATCACCGAGCCGGGCTTCATCGCTTCGACCATCGCCTTGGTGATCAGTTTCGGAGCCGGACGGCCCGGGATCAGCGCTGTGGTGACGACGATATCCTGCTTGGCGATATGGCCGGCGACCAGTTCGGCTTGTTTGGCCTGGTATTCCGGTGACATTTGCTTGGCATAACCGCCTGCAGTTTCAGCCTGTTTGAATTCCTCATCCTCGACCGCGACGAATTTGGCACCGAGCGAGGCGACCTGTTCCTTCGAGGCCGGGCGGACATCGGTGGCGGACACGACAGCACCGAGTCGGCGGGCTGTGGCGATTGCCTGCAGACCTGCAACGCCGGCGCCCATGATGAAGGCCTTGGCCGGAGCGACTGTGCCGGCGGCGGTCATCATCATCGGGAAGGCGCGGCCATAGATGTGGGCGGCTTCGATAATTGAGCGATAGCCGGCGAGATTGGACTGGCTGGAGAGTGCATCCATTGCCTGGGCGCGGCTGATGCGCGGCACGAATTCCATCGCCAGCGCGTCAATCCCGGCCTTGGCCAGGGCCTTGGCCCTCGCTTGCGCGCCATAGGGATCGAGATGCGCGACCAGCAACATGCCCTTGGGCAATTTGGCCAGCGTCGCATCGTCGGGCATCTGGACGGAGAATAGCGCGTCGGCGCCTTTCAATGTCGCGGCCAGGGTGCCCATTTCGGCGCCGGCGGCGGCATAGGCATCATCGGTCACCGAGGCGGTGAGGCCGGCGCCTTTTTCAACCGCGACCGCATGGCCGGCGGCGGTGAATTTCTTGACCGTGTCGGGTGTTGCGGCGACGCGTGTCTCGCCCGCATGTCGTTCTTTCAGAATGGCTATTCGCATAGTGTCCCGCCGCTTGATGTTGCAGGCGGCTACGATGCGCGAATTCGCCGGTCAGGGGAAGAGCCGCCGGAGAAATTCCTGTCATACGTGTCTGAAACTCAGCCGGCCAGGAAGACGTTGAACAATTGGGCCAGGCCACCACAAATCAGGCTGAACACGAACAGGCCGCCAACCGTGGCATACCAGCTGGTTTTCATTGAGGTCAGCAGGCCGAGCACGACACCGACAATCGCGACGAGGATCAAGGACCCCATCCAGTCGGAGCCGACGGCAAAGACCAGGGTGAGATAGAGCAGCGTCACGACCATCAACAGCGACGTCCACACGGTGACCGCAATGAAGCCGTCAAACGTGTTCTTCTGGCTCGTGATATTCATTTCGCCGCGCGTGTAGTCAGCTGCCATGAGGACTGCCCCTGTTTGAGTCACTGATATTATTCTGCCGATAGCATGCGTCGGAGCCGAGGCCAAGATGCGCGACTGCCGCAGGGCAGGCAGCTGGACGCTGCCGCGCGGCATGATTGTTGCGGCAACGTCACGGTCCGGGTATTTCCCGGACCGCCGGTTGTGGCGCTGAAACGGTTTCAGTATGGGTTGTGCCGAAACGGGGGAATGTCCGATGCGTATGCCATTCACAATCTGGTCCGGAGTTCTGGCCGTGCTTGTCTATGCAGGGTTGGCCGGGGTGGAGTATCTCAATTTCGGTGCCTTCGACCCGATGTGGTCGACCGCGCGCCTGATCGGTGCCATCTGGCTGGGCCTGGTGGTGCTGGCAGCGATCTTCGGAGCGTTGCGCCGTTCCATGAAGGTGCGCCCCGGCGCCCTTCCCGACGACGTCGCCCGCGAACTCAGACAACATGAGGACTGAGGACCGGTGATCGGCTGCCTGCCGGCGGCGTGCGCCCTGGTTGTCCGTCAGCCCCAGCCGGGTCCGGTCAGGACTTCGAGCGCCGCTGCGACGGCAATCGGCTGATCGAGAATCAGATGGTGCTGGGCGTCGGGTATCGAGACCATCGATGTCCCGGGGCCGAAGGTTTCACGCATGAAGTTCCAGATCTCGTCGGTGACCAGGGTCGAATCGGCTCCGCGGAACAGCGCGATGCGACATTTCAGCCCGGCGGCGATTTGCGCCGGCGATTGGCGGTCATACGTCAGCTTGCTCCACAAATGCGGATCGAACTTCCAGCTCCAGCCATCGCTGCCATCCGGCCGCGTCATCGGTTTCAGCGACTGGCGGGCGATATGGTCCATCAGGAAGGCATTGGCGCAATCCTGTTCGGGCAATAACCGGAAGCGCTGCAATGCCGCCTCGAAGGAGGCATAGACGCTGCCGCCACGGCTCGGCGGGGTCGAATTGCGTTGCTCGCTCGGCGGCCTGATCGGGCTGTCCAGCACGGCGATTCCGGCCAGCTCGGCGCCGAATTCCGCGGCCGCTGCGAGGGCAACAAACCCGCCGAAGGAATGCCCGACCATGAAGGGCGCGCCAGCCTTGAACGCCCCGCCCGCGCGGCCGGCGGTGATGGCTTCCAGGGCATAGGTGTCCATGCGGTACGCGTCTCTGTGATCGCTATCGCCCATGCCCGAGAGATCGAGCGCGACGACACGCCGGGTCTCGGCCAGAAATGGGGCGATTGAATCCCACCAGTCCTTGTGCGCGACACCGCCATGCAACAGCACCAGGCCAGGCCGGCCGATCTCGCCCCAGGCTTTCCAGTGGATGGTCGCGTCTTCAACGATGACGCTGCCGGTGTCGGTTGGCACGGCGAGTGCGCGCTCGAACCAGACCGGTGCGGGCGGTTTGGCGCCCTTGTACTGGATCAGGGGTGCAGGCGGGCGCGCTGGCCGGGGGGAGGTCTTGCTCATCATCCAGCGCTAGCGCCGATGCTGCGCTGCGTCAATCTCATCCGGGCTGCATTCCGGTCAGAAGCGGGATGGCGAATACCGCCCATGCATTATTGGCGATATGCCCGAGGACCGGAGCCGCGACGCGGCCGGTCACAAGCCGCGCCACGCCCAGCGCAACACCGAGCAGAGCCGTCGATGTCATCACCATCAGGCCCTGGCCGATATGGATCAATCCGAAAGCGGCGGCGGAAATCAGTACCGCGAACAGGCCCGGCACGCCGCGCGCGATCAACATCGGCAGCATCCAGCCGCGAAACAGGATTTCCTCAACCAGCGGCGCTGCCACCATGGTCAGGAGGACAATCGCCCAGAGCGCTGCGCCATTGCCGACGAAATCATCGACATTGGACACATCCTCCAGCTCGGCACCGCCAGCCAGTGTCAGGCTTGGATCCAGCATTGCCAGATGGTGGAACCAGAGCGTCAGCGGACTGGCGATGGTCAGCATGAAGATCAGGACGAGCAGACCCGCGAGATAGTCGCGCGGCTGCCGCGGGATCACCGAAAAGGCGGCACGGTGGGCGGCATAAATCCCGAAATGATGCCACATCAACAGGGCCAATACCGCATAGGCGACGGCCGATCCGGCGAATTGCGCGGTCTCGATCGTCAGGCCCAGTGTCTTGCCATCGATCAGGGCCCAGGCGCCCTGGGAGAGTATCTGGAACAGAATGGCGAGGCCAAATAACAGGCCGGGCCAGACCAGCATGCCTGGCAGGGCGTGGATGACGAGCAGGCGCTGGTGTTCCTGCAATTGCGAAAATCCGTCCTGCGGCGCAAACCGCCAGCGCACGGGATAGTCGGAAAATCGGCTCTCGACATCGTTCATCATCGCTACTCGAAGGCGAGGGCACACCCTCTCGTCAAGCTTATGCTTAACCGGTCCTTGCCGCCGCTTAAACGTGAAATTTAGAAGACTGTCCCATAACGGTCCGCATAGACGCCCTGTCGGCAACGGCAGCGAGGTCAAAAGACCCGGCGAAAACAATGCGACCGAAAAGGCGTGGGTGTGATGGTGAAATCAGTTCTGATCGTTGATGACGATCCGACGCAACGCCGCCTTCTTCAGGCGGTGATCGAGAAACAGGGCTACCGTGTAGAGACCGCAGAAAGCGGCGATGCGGCCCTGGATCGTGTGGCCTCATCGCCAGTCGATGTGATGCTGCTCGATCTGATCATGCCGGGGATGGATGGCATGGAGACGCTGGAAGCGGTCAAGAAGCGATTGCCGGATCTTCCGGTCATCGTGTTGACGGCGAGCGGCGGCATTGAGACCGTTGTGGCAGCCATGCGGGCCGGAGCCTCGGACTTCTTCGTCAAGCCTGCCAGTCCCGAACGCATCGCAGTCTCAATCCGCAATGCCCTGAAAGTTCAAAACCTCAGCGGTGAGGTCAAGCGACTGACCCGCAAGGCAGCCAATATGTCGGGCTTTGCCGACATGATTGCCGATGCCGCAGCGATGCAACAGGTCGTCAGGCTGGGCGAGCGCGCCGCGCAATCGGACATTCCGATCCTGGTCACCGGCGAATCCGGCGTTGGCAAGGAATTGGTCGCACAGTCGATCATGGCCGCCTCGAAGCGCGCCGGCGGTCCCTTCATCGCGGTCAATTGTGGTGCGATCCCTGAAAACCTCGTCGAATCGACCCTGTTTGGTCACGAAAAAGGTTCCTTCACCGGCGCCGTCGGCAAGCATATGGGCAAGTTCCAGGAGGCCGATGGTGGCACTCTTTTCCTGGACGAAGTCGGTGAATTGCCGCTCGACATGCAGGTCAAACTGCTGCGGGCGCTGCAGGAAGGCGAGGTTGATCCGGTCGGTTCCAAGCGTCCGGTCAAGGTCAATACCCGCATTATCTCCGCGACCAATCGCGATCTGACCGAGCGCGTTGCCGCCGGTGCTTTCCGCGAGGATCTGTTTTACCGCCTGAACGTCTTCCCGATCGAAGTGCCGTCCTTGCGTTCGCGCCGGGATGATGTGCCCTCTCTGGTGCGTCACTTCATCGGTCGCTTCAATGCCCAGGAAGGCAAGGCGATCATTGATGCGGCCCCGGAAACCCATGCCATGCTCAGCACATTCGACTGGCCGGGCAATGTGCGTCAGTTGGAAAACGCGGTCTTCCGTGCCGTCATTCTCTCCGATGGCGATTATTTGACGCCGGCTGATTTCCCGCAAATCTCGGGTCTGACGCCGGATATTCAGAGCCGGACAGCCGATACAGGCGAGATATCGCCGGCGGCGGTTGAATTGATCGCAGGTGCTGGCGAACCGGTCCCAGTTGAGATCATGGATGCCGGCGGCAATTTGCGTTCGCTCGAGGATATCGAGCGTGACCTGATCGAATTCGCGATCGAGACCTATGCCGGACGGATGAGCGAAGTTGCCCGCCGTCTCGGTGTCGGTCGCTCGACCCTGTATCGCAAGGTTCGCGAATACGATCTCGATGTCGAAGGGGTTCGCGCCGCAGGCTAGGTTTCAAGACGTTCTTCCCAGCCACGGGATGTCTGCCGCGTGTTGTGTGGCGGGCTGTGAAGCGGGCCGGTTCCTTATGGGAGCTGGCCCGTTTCTGATTGCATTGATCCCTGACGAAGGTGTGTCGAGGCCCCCGGAACCGGCGAAATCCGCCTGTCCGGCAAAAGGACGGGCCGCCTCCTGGTGGAGCCGGCCCGTATTCCGGGCCACCGCGCCGGGGGGAGAGAGCGGGGCCTGGGGATGAGTTGGAGTCGGGCTGTCAGGGGTGGGCGCTGGCCAGCTGGAAATCGCACGGCGGCGCGACGTGGATCGCCCCGCGTTCCTGCCAGGCGGCATAGACCGGTATCAGGGCAGCTTCGCGGCTGAACACGATTTTCAATTGCCGGACCAGGGCCAGCAATGAATCCGCCATTCCCTGGACATTGTCGCTGCCGACTTCGAGACCGAGTTCGACATGGGTGCGCAGGACATCGATCCGGGCCATCAGATCCAGCAATTGCTCGTCAAGATGCGCGACATATTCCCGCGCCAGCGGATCGGCCGAAAGCGGCGCGTAAATATGATCGGCCTTGTAGGCGCTGAGCTGGTCAAGTTGATCAATGCCACGCTGGAAGGCGGCGGCGCCTCGAACCGAGCTGAGGCCATTTTCAACGGCAGCGCTCAGGTATTGCAGAATGTTGTCCTGCATGAGGTCTAACTGATCCATCGGATCGAACCGGGTGTCGAACATCGCTCTGATCTCCTTTGATCGAAGGGCGATGATACGCGTTTGCGGCGCCGGCGCGCCTTGTGAATGGGAATAGATTTAACGCGCCACTAACACGATGCCTCAAACGCGAGACTTGCCGCCTTCAATCACCCGTGGCGTGAATCCGCCGGCCGGACGGGCCGGGGACTCCGGCGCGGCGGGGCTGTCGCTGGCATCTGGCGCGGGCGGCGGGGTGGGGTCGTAATCTTCATGGATCTCGCGCGAACGCGGGCCTGGGCCGGGCGTTTTGCGTTTGAAGCCGGTGCCTTGCGACATCGGTTTGCGCGCCTTGCCGGCGGCCTTCTTCTCGATCTCACGCAGTTTCAGTGCTTGCCGCGCCGAGAGCGCTTCCTCGGTATCGCCCTTGCCGGGATCGTTGAAGGCCGAGCCATAGGTCTCGAGCCGCTCCTCCAGCGAGCCGAGAAACTCGCCCTCCCATTCCGACAGCGAAGCATCCGGCGTCCCGGCCTGCTCGGCGGCGCGCTTGGCACGCTCCAGCCGGCGCAGCGCCTTGCGGGTCTTCTTTTCGTCGATCTTGCGGGGCACGCATTCCTCCGTAAGGGGAGGTCTCCAGTTTAGCTCTCGACGGCGCCGAGATACAATTCCAGAAGTGCTTCCATCTCCTGGCGCTCCTGGCGGTCGATCTTGCGCAGGGAAATCACCTTGCGCATCACCTTGGGATCGAAGCCCATGGATTTGACCTCGGCATAGACTTCCTTGATGTCGGCGGCGACATTCGCCTTGTCTTCTTCAAGCCGTTCAATACGCGCGACAAAAGCCTTCAGATGATCGCGTGCGACCCCGCCCATAGCGTCGGAATCGTCAATCGGGCCTGTCGGGGCGGTGTCGGTGAAAGCCATCTGGGTAACCTTTGCTGCGGCGGAGCGCGACCCTAGGCTGGCGAGGCCCTGGCCTCAAGCCGGTCGGCCAGTGATTTCCACCGGATTTATCAGTTATTCCGTCCGTTCCCGCACCGTGACCACTGCCTCGAGCACGGCGCCTGGGTGGTGGTGGTGGAGATTATGGCCGGCGCCGGAAATCAGGCGCAGCTCGGCCTTCGCCATCCTTCCCGCAACCTGGCCGGAATGGCGATGTGTCCACAACACCGTGTCGGCCTTCCCGGCCAGAAACACGGTGGGCAGCGCGACGTCCTGATAGCGGTCTTCCTGCGCTTCCAGATGCGTATTGACCTGCATCATGTCGCGAGCATTGGCGACCCAGTTTGCCGGACGCAGGATGAGCGGCAGGCGCGAGCCTGTGACATAGCCGTCCGGCACGGCTTCGGGATGGAAGGCGGAGCGGGCACCGGCCGCGAGCTGGCCATGTCCGGCCAGCGGAATGATGATGCGGGTCAGCAATGGACCGATCAGCGGCCAGCCGCTGGCGGCATTGAACCAGGCTGCCTCGCCAATCCAGGCCGAGAGCGCCGGTGCGATCAATACGAGGCCGGTGACACGCTGGGGATGGTCAATCGCCAGCCGCATCGCAATCGCGCCGCCCCAGGAATGGCCGATCACGACAGCCTGCGAAATCTCAAGCTGGTCGAGGCATTTGACGATCAGCGCCGCTTCATCGGCGGGCGACCAGCGTCTTGATGCCGGACGTTCGCTCCAGCCAAGTCCGGGACGGTCGAGCCAGATCACATGCTCGCCGGCGAAGGCTTCGCCGAGCGCCAGTCGGGGCTCTTCCAGATTGGAGGCGGCGCCGTGCAGGACAAGGATGGCGGGGCGGGTTGGGTCACCGCTGCGGCGGTAATGCAGCCGCGTGCCGTCGATCTCGAGAAATTCGCCCTGTGGCGGATGCGACCTCCCAATCCGGTGCGAAACAACCCAGCCGCCGATAGCACCGAGCAGGAGCCCGGCCAGAGCGATTAGCGCGATGAGACCCGCTGCCGTCACCGTCAGAGCGCGCGGCCGGCCCGGGCTGCATCGATACGGGCCTTGGCCTCGACCGCCGGAGCATAGGTGGGATGGATTTCCAGCGCTTCTTCATAGGCATCAAGCGCGGCATTGAGGGCCTGGGCATTTTCCAGCACCCGCCCGAGGGTGACATAGGCGTCGAACCGGCGTGGCTCGAGGGTCAGGGCGGTATTGAGTGTCTCGAAGGCATAGGTCCAGTCTTCGAGCTGGGCGGCGACGCGGCCGGCCGCGAGCCAGCCTTCGGCGAATTCCGGCGCCAGCGCGGTGACATGATCATACATGCGCGCCGCGATTTCGTTATTGCCGGCGGCTTCGGCGGCATGGCCTCGATCCATCAGCAGGGAAATCGTGTCGCTGCCGGAATGGGACCAGAGTGCGAGAATTTCGTCGACCAGCGGCCGCGCCTGTGCCTGATCAGCGGTCGCCAGCGCATCGAGCCGCGCCGTGAGCCGTTCCTGCGGCGTCTGGAATTCGACCTGCGGCGCGATCTGCAGCGTTTCCGGTGCCGGAAGCGGCGCAACATCCTGCGCAGCGGCAAGGGCAAGCAGGGCGGAAGTGAGCAGGATCATCATCATGCCAAGGATAGAGGCTCTTGCGGCGGCGTCCAGAGGGCGCCGCCGCAAGCTTGCCAAGATTTAAGATGGCGCCGCAAGGCGTATCGCTATCAGCCGGTGAACAGGCCCCAGACGATCAGGCCGGTCGAACCGAGGAACATCAGCAAGACGGCGATGGCGCCGATCATGAAACCGAGTTCGCGCTTGGCCGGGTCGGCCATATAACCTTGGGAAAACAGCACGCGCCCGATCAGCCAGACCAGTGCGCCGATACCGGCATAGAAATCGCCGGCCAGGCTGGCGAAAATCCACAAGACCGGCAGGAAAAGCACCATTTGCTCAACGGTGTTGAGGTGAACACGATTGGCGCGATCAAACTCTTCCGAGCCCGACATGGCCGGTGCCTTGACGCCGGTCTTGCCGCGCATCATCCCGGTGCGGATCGCGAAGAGCAGGGTCAGCAGGACAGCGCCAAGCGTGCCGAGCATGGTGAGAGGGTAAGCTGCCATGAGGTGTTTCTTTCATTGGGCCGGGATTCGGCGTGATTAGTCAGACAGATGTAACCGGGACAGGCGCTTCGGGGAAGATGGTTTCGGCCGGGCGCGTCTCGCCCTAGACCTGCGCCGCGTCCAGCCGTGCCACTTGCTCCGCGCTCAGCTCCAGCGTCAGCGACCCCAGCAGCTCGTCGAGCTGCTTGATGCTGGTGGCGCTGGCGATCGGGGCGGTGATGCCGGGCTGGGCGGCGATCCAGGCCAGTGAAATTTGCGACAGACTGGCGCCGGTCTCCGCCGCGATGGCGTCCATCACACCGAGCAGTGCCATGTGCGGCTTGGTGAAATAGGCTGTCATCCGGTCGCCGCGCGAGCTTTTGCCGAGATCGGCTTCCGAGCGGTATTTGCCGGTCAGAAAGCCCGAGGCGAGCCCGAAATAGCTCAAGACGCCGATATTCTTCTCGATGCACAAATCGCGCAGCGCGCCGGAAAAGCGCTGGCGCCGGATCAGATTGAATTCAGGCTGCAGCACGGAATAGGCCGCCCAGCCACGCGCCGCGCTCATCTCCAGCGATTGCCCCAGCCGTTCGGCGGAGAAATTCGACGCTCCGAGCGCCTTCACCTTGCCAGCATCAACCAGTTCGGAAAACGCGTGCAATACCTCATCCATCGGCGTGTCCGGATCGTCCTGATGCGCGTAATGCAGGTCGATGTGATCCGTCTGCAGCCGGTTGAGCGAGGCCTCGACATGGCGTGCAATCAGTTCCGGATCGAGCGGTTTGGGCCCGTCGATCGGCAACATGCCGACCTTGGTCGCGATCAACACATCATCGCGCCGGCCGCGCCGTTTGAGCCAGTCCCCGATCACCGTTTCCGACTCGCCGCCGACATGGCCCGGCACCCAGGCCGAATAGACATCAGCCGTATCGATCATCGTGCCGCCGGCGTCGATGAAGCGATCGAGCACGTCGAAAGCCTGTGGCTGCTGCAACGTCCAGCCAAACACATTGCCGCCGAAAACGAGGGCCGCCGTTGTCAGGCCGCTGGAGCCGAGGGGGCGAAGCTGGGTCATGGCGGGGATCCTGTGCGGCTGGGGGTTAGGGACGTGTACCTCTGGTACGCGCCCCCACCAAGCGGTTAGGCCGCCATCAGCTCCATCACCCGCCTTAGCTGATCTTCCGTATCGCCCAGCTGGGCGTCGAGCATGGTCAGGCGTTTGGCGTAATGGGAGCCGGCATATTCCCAGGTCATGCCGATGCCGCCATGCATCTGGACGGCTTCCTCGGCGACCAGCTTGCCGGCGCGGCCAACCAGGTTCTTCGCTTTGGCGATGGCCAGGGCGCGGCCGGGCGTGTTGAGGGCGCCGGCGGCGTGGATGGTGATGGAGCGGGCCTGCTCGATCTCGATCGAGAGATCAACGAGGCGGTGCTGCAGAGCCTGGAAGGTGGCAATCGGGCGACCGAATTGCTGGCGCTGCATCAGATAATCCTTGGTCATCTCCTTGAGCACATCCATCGCACCGACAGCTTCCGCGCACAGGGCCAGACGGCCGGCGTCGAGGGCGGCTTCGATGACCTCGCTCGCGTCCTCGGAGAGGCATTTGGCGGACACATTGTCGAGCCCAACCTCGGCCGCGCCGCCACCATCAATCATGGAATAGGCGTGCATATCGGCTGCGGAGGCCTCGATCTCGAACAGGCCGATCTTGCCGGCTGGTGTGCGGGCGGCGACCAGCAATGTGTCGGCAGCACCAGCGCCATAGACCAGGCTCTTGCGCCCGCTCAGTGTCCAGTTGTCGCCCGCCTTGGCGGCAGATGTGGTGATCTCGCTGGTGTCCGTGAAGGCATCCGCCTCGAACACGGCGAGCGCAGTGCGTGCCGTGCCGGCGATGATGGCATCGACCTTGTCCTGAACGCCGAGGCCGGCATAGAGGCGCAAGCCCATCAGATTGCCGAGCATGGGTTCCGGGCACAGCGTGCGGCCGAATTCCTCGAACACGACGGTGATGTCGAAGCCTTCGCCGCCGAAGCCGCCCTGATCCTCGGAGACGAGGGCGCCGAGAATGCCGAGCTCGGCCAGCTCGCCCCATTTTTTGGGATCGTGAAAGGGCGCGTCATAGGCAATCTTGATGCGGTGCTCGACCGGATACTGGTCGGCGAGATAGCGGCGCAGGCTGTCGGAGATCATGCGCCGGTCGTCGGTTTGATTGAAATTCATGGCTCAGGCTCCGAAAATGTCTTTGGCGATGATATTGCGCTGGATCTCATTGGACCCACCGAAGATCGAAAGCTTGCGATTGTTGAAATAGCTCGCGGCACTGGCCGCCGCTTCCGGTGGTGCGACGGCGAGATTGCCGGCCAGCGCGTCGAGCGGGAAGGGGGCAGCGGCGGGGCCGAGGGCGCGGCGGGCGAGATCATCGAGGTTTTGCCGGATCACCGTGCCCTTGATCTTCAGCATCGAGGCGATGGTGTTGGAGGCGGCACCGCCGGAGGCATCGACCAGCACGCGCAGATTGGTCATGCGCAGGGCTTCCAGATCAATCTCGGCCTCGGCGATACGGGCCGCGAAGAGTGGATCCTCGATCAGCGGCTTGCCGCGGCGCTTCAGCTTGCGGGCCAGCGCCTTGAGTTCGTGCAGCGCCTGGGTCGAGGCGCCGACGCCGGCAATGCCGGTGCGCTCATGGGTGAGCAGGAATTTGGCGATGGTCCAGCCCTCATTCTCGACCCCGACCAGATTGGAGACCGGTACGCGGACATCGGAGAAGAAAACCTCATTCACCTCATACCCGCCCTCGATCAGCTTGATCGGGCGCACTTCGATGCCGGGCGTGTCGATATCGACCAGCACGAAGGAGATCCCCTCCTGGCGCTTGCCCTCGGTGGAGGTGCGCACGAGGCAGAAAATCTTGTCGGCAAACTGGCCCAGCGTGGTCCAGGTCTTCTGGCCATTGATTATGTAATCATCGCCCTCGCGGATGGCGCGGGTTTTCAGGCTGGCGAGATCGGAACCGGCACCGGGCTCGGAATAGCCCTGGCACCACCAATCCGTGCCATCGAGAATACGCGGCAGGATGTCGGCCTTCTGCTTTTCGGTTCCGAATTTGATCAGGACAGGGCCGAGCATGCCGAGGCCGAAGGGAACGATGCGCGGCGTATTCGCCATGGCGCATTCCTCATCGAAAATATGGCGCTGCACGGCATTCCAGCCCGGGCCGCCATATTCCGTCGGCCAGGTCACGGCGAGCCAGCTGCGGCTCTGCAGTGTCGCGTGCCAGCCTTCAATATCGGCCTTGCCAAGCTCTTCGCCATTGCGAACCTTGGTCGCGAGTTCTGTCGAAAGATTATCCTTCAGAAAACTGCGTACTTCCGCGCGGAAGGCTTCTTCCTCAGGCGTGAAGTTGAGATCCATGGTGTGCTCCTCGATATCGACCAATGGGCGGGGCCGGTCTGATGCCGGCCTCCGGTGCTTTCGTGTTTTCGGTATGCATTTAAGGCCAAGCGGGGCGGCATGGATAGGGGGTTGCTGATTCTCACGGTCCGGTATCTTGTCGCACCGGCACGGCGCTAGAGCAGGCCGCGGGCCGCCAGGTCTGAGAGCAGCTTGGTCTCGCCGGTGAACAGCTCGGCATCGAAGCCGAATTCGCGCGCCGCAGCGATATTGGCTTCGCGGTCGTCGAAGAAAATCACATCGGCCGGATCGTGCGGCAAGCGCGCGGCGGTGATTTCATAGATGCGCCGGTCTGGCTTGATCACGCCCTCATGCGCCGAAACGATCGTATCGCGCATATGGCGCATGGCGGGATAGAGCCGGTTGACCGGCTCGACCCATTCGGCCGGCAGATTGGTGAGGGCGTATTGCGGAATATCGCGTGAAGCGAGCGCTTCGATTGCTTCGGCAGTGCCGGGAAGGGAGCCGTTGAGCATTTCGGGAAAACGGGTTTCCCAGGCGGTGATGGCCGCTTCATGTTCGGGAAATTGCGCGATCAGAGGTAGACGGTTTTGCGCCATTGGCACGCCGCGATCATGCGCCTGGTGCCATTCCATCGTGCAAACACGGCCCAGGAAGTCCTGGACCGCGTCTTCATTTCTGAAAAGCTTGCGATAGAGATAGGCGGGCGACCAGTCCAGCAGGACTTTGCCCAGATCCCACAGGACAGCCTTGCGGGCCATCGACTGTGAAAACCTAGCCGGCACGGGCTTTGAAGCGTGGGTCGGTCTTGTTGATCACATAGACACGGCCGCCACGTTTCACGACCTTGCAATCACGGTGACGATTTTTCAGCGACTTGAGAGAGCTGCGGACTTTCATGGCAAGGCCTTCGTGTTGACACGCATTGAATAAGGAGGGCGTGGAGTAGCCGAGGGTCGCCACAGTGTCAACGGGGAGGTGCGGCTCGACGCGTTGGAAGGCAGGAAAACCGGCAATTGCGGCGGGTGCGATGCGGCAGGTGCGAAATTTATTACATATGGTTAAGAAAACAGCATTCCCAGCCCGCAAAATCTGCTATGTGTGCGCGGTCACAAGGAGACTGACATGCGTTTTGAACTGATGATCGCGGCTTCGGCCGCAGCACTACTGCTCGCTTCCTGTTCCGATGGTACGGGCGAGAGCGCCGAAGACAATATGGATTCGGCTGCCGAGCATATGGAAGATGCCGCTGATGCCATGGGCGACGCCATTGAACAAGCCGGCGAAGACATGGGCATTGTCGAGGAAGATACCGTCGGCGATAACCTGCAAGACGCCGCCGACGCCACCGGCGAAGCGATCCAGGATGCGGCCGATGCAACCGGTCAAGCCATCGAAGATGCGGCCGAGGCCGTTGAGGAAGCGGTCACGCCGCCAGCCGACGACCCCCAATAGTCTGGGCGGCAGCGACTGAGACTTGCCTCATACCCGGTTGTGAATTCTCACATCCGGGTATGAGCGCGTCGGTACGAGCCTGCAGGCGGTCGCGCGCCAGAGAGCGCCGGCCACAGCCTGCCATTACGGCCAGAACCATCCCTTACAACATCGTCAGTTGCTCTTGCCCGGCGGCACCCATAGTTTCGTCGCCATGACACATTTGGGTAATTGCGTTTCGGCCGCGCTCGCGGCCGTTTGTGTGAGCGGGCTGGCGGCCAATGCCACAGCGCAGGATGATCGCATCGATGTTGATGTCGAACTCGTGCTCGCGGTCGATATTTCCTATTCGGTCGACGAAGAAGAGGCGCACCGCCAGCGCGAGGGTTATGTCGCGGCGCTGGCGCATGAAGATGTGATCCGCTCGATCCAGGGCGGCCCGCTGGGGCGTATCGCCGTCACCTATGTTGAATGGGCCGATGCCGGTTTTCAACGCGCCGCCGCCGACTGGACCGTGATCGCCAGCGAGGAGGATGCGCTGGGCTTTGCCGCACGGGTCGCCGACGCTCCGTTCGAGCGTGGCCATTATACCGCGATCGGCTCGGCGATTGCCGATGGTGCCCGCCGCATCGACGAGAATGACTACACAGCACCGCGCCTGATCATCGATATTTCTGGAGACGGGCCGCAAAACCAGGGCCTGCCACTCGAGAGCGCCCACGCGCTCGCCGACCGGTCGGGCATTGTCGTCAACGGCCTGCCGGTCATCTCGGCCAGTGCCGGTCGTTGGGTCAGGCCGGTCGAGGTCAATCTTGAGGGTTATTTCCGCGAGAATGTCATCACCGGTCCGGGCGCCTTCGTGCTGCCGGCGCGGGCCGAGGACGAGTTTCGCGTCGCCATATTGCGCAAGCTGGTGCTGGAGATCGCCGGTGCCATGCCGTCACGCTCCGAGCTTGCCCTGCCGGACGCAGCGCTGGGCGAATTGGGACGCGCGCCGTGAAACCGGTCATGGCGCTGGCCACCCTGTTGCTCGCGCCGCTGCTGATCGGCGGCAGCGAAGCGCCGTCCGATTATCCGCCACGGCCGGTGGAATACACCGCCGATGGCCGCGAGTATGTTGATCTCGAACTCGTGCTCGCCGTTGATGTCTCCTCCTCGATCGATGAAGTCGAGGCGCGGCGTCAGCGTGAAGGCCATGTCGCGGCGCTGGCCGATCCGGAAGTGATCTCGGCGATCCAGGGCGGCGGCTATGGCCGTATCGCGGTGATGTATCTGGAATGGGCTGATGGTGATTTTCAACGCGTCGTCGCGCCCTGGACGGTGATTGGCACCGAGGCCGATGCGCGTATCTTCGCCGCCAGCCTGGCAACAGCGCCGTTCATCTCCGGCCGCCGCACCGCGATCGGTGCCGCGATCGAGAGCTCGGTCACCCTGATCGAGAACAATGCCTATGAGGGCATGCGCCAGGTGATCGATCTGTCCGGTGACGGGCCGCAGAATTCCGGCTCCTCGCTGTCGCAGGCCCGAACCCGCGCGGAAACGGCTCTGATCACCATTAATGGCCTGCCGATTCAGTCCGAACGGCAAAGCCCGTTCCGGCCTTCGGTCAGCATTGATGTCGCGGATTATTTTGAAAAACAGGTGATTGCCGGGCCGGGCGCCTTCATTTCGCCCACAAATGAGCATGAGGATTTCGTGGACGCGCTGAAGCGCAAACTTATAATCGAAATCGCCGGGCTTGATCCGGCGCAATTCCTCAGGAGGGGATAATCCGCGCTCTTCTTATTGGCCTTTTGGCCCTGATCCTTGCCCCGTCCGTTCTCGCTCAGCCCGAGGGCGAGACATTCGACATCTGGCTCGACGCTTTCCGTGGCCGCCTCAGCGAGGCTGGTGCTCGCCCGGAAACCGTCGCCTCCATGCTCGACGGGCTGACGCCCGAATTGCGGATTATCGAGCGCGATGGCAGCCAGCCCGAATTCGTGCGGCCGATCTGGTCGTATCTCGATATCGCCGCGTCCGACCTGCGCATCGCCAATGGCCTGACCGCCTATGAGAGCAATCGCGCCCTCGTCGATGCCGTCGCGGCGCAATATGGTGTGCGCGCCGAAACCCTGATCGCGATCTGGGGGCTGGAAAGCTCCTACGGCCAGATTCCGGGCAATAATGACATCATCCAGGCGCTCGCCACTCTGGCCTGGGAAGGCCGCCGCCGCGACTGGGCCGAGGGTCAGCTGATCGCCGCCGCGCACATGATCGATAATGGCTATGCCACGCGCGACCAGCTCACCGGCTCCTGGGCCGGGGCGATGGGCCAGATGCAGTTCATCCCGACCACTTATCTGGAACGCGCCGTCGATTTCGACGGTGATGGCCGCCGCAATATCTGGACCAATAATGGCGATGCCCTCGCCTCCGCTGCCAATCTGCTCGCCCGCGCCGGCTGGCAGACCGATGCGCCGACCGTGATTGAAGTTTCGGTGCCGGATGATTTCGACGTCTCCCGGTGGAATCCCGACCAGAACCGTCTCGTCAGCGAATGGGCATTGCGCGGCGTCGCTCCGGCCGATGGCCATGCCTGGAGTGCTGACGGCCTGATGCTGACCGCGCGGCTGGAATTGCCCGCCGGCATTGCCGGACCTGGCTTTCTCACCTTCCCGAATTTTCGTGTCATCAAGCGCTATAATAATTCGACCGCCTATGCCCTCGGCGTCGCCCATCTCGCTGACCGCATCGCCGGTTCCGTGCCCTTCATCGGCCCTTGGCCCACCGAGGACATCCCGCTGACCCGTACCCAGACGATGGAAATGCAGGCGGCGATGAATGCACTCGGCCATGATTCCGGTACGCCTGACGGGCTGGCCGGTCCGCGCACCCGCGATGCCTTGCGCGCCTTCCAGCGCGCCAACGGCCATGCCGCTGACGGATATGCCGGGCGGGCGATGTATGATGCGGTTATGGCGGTTGGGGCGGGCGAGTAAGGCGGCGCGAGTTCTTTGAACTCGCCCCTATATGGGAGCGTGATTCCCCCGGACTTGTTCCGGGGTCTGCCGGAGGGGAATCCAGCCTGGCCACCATGCGTGGCAGGCCCCGGAATTCGCTGCGCTCCTCCGGGGGAAGGTGGTGTATTGTGGGTTTGGGGGTGCGTTGTCGCCAATTTGTCGCCGAACCATTCAATTTTCGCACGTCATCCTGATGAAAATCGGGGCCTGGAAGGGACGAGTGCGGAGCCCGGTCTATCGAGGTCCTGACCTGCGTCAGGATGACGGTGATTCAAAGGGTGGCGTCGGTGCCACGCCTCTCAAGGCTCGGTCTTCACCGTCACCACGCTCCTCACTCGCGCAATCCCCGGATGCCACCAGGCCAGTGCCAGGGCCATGACGCTCAGGATGGCGGCGGCTATATAGGGGCTGTGATGGCCGAGCTGGTTATACATCATCAGACCGCCCACCGGACCGATGATGAAGCCGAGGCCGGCGGTGGCGGTTGTCAGGCCGGCGGCGCGGCCCTGTTCTTCTGGCGTCACGGCGATCGAGGCGCCGCCGACAAAGCCGGAGCGCGCCAGACCGAAGGCGAAGCTCGTCATCAGATAGGCAAAGACAATCCCGGCATAATTTGGCGCGATCAGCATCACGCCGCTGCCGAGCGCGGTGATCAGACCGCCCAGCGACATCAGTACGCGCGGACTGGCTTTCAGGGCCGGGATGACGATCAATTGCGCCACGATCAACGCACCGGCGCCGGCGGCCAGCGCTATGGCTGACATTTGCAGTCCCTGGCTTTCATCGAGGCCGAGGGCATCCATGATGAAGAAGGACAGCGTCGCCAGGCTCAGCGATTGGGTGATCCAGATCAGACAGCCATACAGCATGAAGGGCGCGATGCGCGGGTCAGCGGCAAAGCCAAACTGTTTCATCGGGTTGAGCGGACGTTGCTGGGTCCGCGGCGGCGTCTGTTCCGGCAGGAATTTCCATACCGCGATCGCGCTGGCACCCACCGAGGCCGAGATCATCACCATGAATAGGGGCACGCCGACAATATCGACGAAAGCAGCGGCGAGCGTCGGCCCGATCACGGCACCGAGCCCGAAGGCGGCGGTCAGTCCGGCCAGTGCTTCGGTGCGTTCTTCCGGACTGGTTCGGTCGGCGACATAGGCTTGGGCCGCCGGATTTGTGGCCGAGCCGAGCGAACCGAACAGGGCGCGTGCCAGCGCCATGGCAAAGATCGCGGCGAGCGGCGGCACCCAGCCGGACTCGCCAGCCCAGGCGGCGCCGCCAAACATCAAGGTCGAACCGGCAAAGGCGGTGAGGCCAAATATGATCAGCGGTTTGCGGCCGCGCCGATCAGACAGGGCACCCCAGATCGGTGTCATCGTCATGAACAGCGTTGCCGACACGGTATAGATCGCCCCGACCCAGTATTCCTGCACCGCCAATTGCCGCGCCAGCGGCGGCAGGATGGCGAACAGCATGTTATTGCCGATCCCGGTCGCCATCAGGCAGATGAAGAGCAGGCGGAAGGCGGCCGTGCGTTGTCTCGGGCCGGACGGGTTGGTGGGATCGTAGAGCGGGGTCATCGGGCGGAAGCATTAAAAGCTTCGCACCAATTGGCAAGCCGCTGTTCCGTAAACCTTCCAATAACGCCTGTTCAACCGGACATTAAGCTTAACGCGTCATAGTGCCTTCAAATCGGGCGGCATCAATGTCCGGATATGAACGGGTGGACGGGTACATGTTTCAGATTATCGGCATCATAGTCGTGTTCGTTATGGTCTTCGGGGGGTTCACCCTGTCAGGGGGACATTTCGACGTCATACTGCACTCCCTGCCCTACGAGATGATGATGATCGGCGGCGCCGCGACCGGTGCCTTCCTGATCGGCAACAAGCCGAAAACCGTCATCAAGACGCTGGGTGATCTGGGCAAGGTCTTCACGGGCTCCAAATGGAAGGCCTCGGATTATACCGACCTGCTTTCCCTGCTCTTCCTCCTGACCAAGATGATGAAGACCAAGGGCGTGATCGCGCTTGAGTCCCACATCGAAAATCCCAAGGAGAGCTCGATTTTCGCGCGCTATCCGCGGATCATGAAGGACCATTTTGCCGTCGATTTCATCTGCGACACGCTGCGGATGATGACGATGAATCTGGAGGATCCGCACCAGGTTGAAGACCATATGGAAAATCAACTTGAGAAGCATCATCACGAGGCCGCCGATCCGGCCCATGCCATGCAGACCATGGCCGATGGCCTGCCGGCACTGGGCATCGTCGCCGCCGTGCTCGGCGTTATCAAGACGATGGGCGCGATCGAAAGCCCGCCCGCCGTGCTCGGTGGCTATATCGGCGGCGCTCTGGTCGGTACCTTCCTCGGCGTGTTTATCGCCTATGGCTTTGTCGGCCCCTTCGCTGCCTATATGCAGGCCGTCTATGATGAGGAACACGGGTTCTACAAAATCATCCAGAGCGTTCTGGTTGCTCACCTGCACGGCAATGCGGCCCAGATCTCGGTCGAAATCGGCCGCGGCGGCGTGCCGTCCAAGATGCAACCTTCCTTCCTGGAAATGGAAAAAACCCTCGACGAAATCCCCGCCGAAGTCGGCTAGGGCCTTCATCCAGGCTGATCGAATGCAGGCGCGCGGCTTTCAGGGCCGCGCGCTTTTGCGTTGGGGGGCGGATTTGGCATGGTCATTCCTATCGGTGGTGCGTTGGTCGTCCCGGTAAGCAAGTGGTGACTGTCCTACGCAGGAAGTTGTGAAACGCGCCCGCCGTGCTCGGGGCCGTCTCTACCGGGGCTCGGGGGTCTTATACGTGCCAGACGGCGTGTTCAGCCTCAACAAATCGGAGGTTATCGCCACTGCGGGCACTGAAAGATTTGGACAAAAGAGCGTCCCATCAAACTTAACGGCGAGCAGCAATTTTTTGTCAGCCAGATGACGGCAGGCACGCCCCCTTTCTTATCCCCGTCGAGTCTTCGAAAACCGTTGTCTCCCAACGCTCACTCAGCTCGGCGACGACGTCGTCCTTGAAGCGTTCCAGTTCCGTTTGCGTGTCTCGACGCGGAAAGGACACCAGTATTTCATGGGGTTCGAGTCCGAAATTTGTCGCCGTCATAACGGCCTGCCGACGATGGTGGAGCCAGGCATTGAGAGGATCGCTAGTCAATATTCTCTCGCCCACCCCACCCGCCGCAATCAAATCGCGCGCGACCTGTTCGCCATTGTCTCCAAACTCGAATCCGTGTCGGTTCGACAGGTCAAGCATAAGGCCGTGCATTGCCGCTGGTCCCGTCCCCGCCGGCAGGCAGACAAGCACGCTTTCATTGATCCGAAGCGGGCTACACGCCCCGACGAGCATCGCTGAGGTCAAGCATACCAGACAAGACAATCTGATTTTCTGTTTGTTCATCTCAAGCCTCAACCTGGGTTCGCCATGCAACTTGCAGCCACCGCGTCTATCGCGCTACCGAAGAATCAAATCCGATGGGTTTATTCGGCACACGCAACTGCTTCCTTGATGCAGGATCATGTCCCGCACACCGTGCACCGGGGGCTGGCCATTGCGCGTCCTGCGGCGCTAGAACAGCGCCATGAAAATCAGCGAAACCGATATCCTCATTGTGCCCGGTCTGGGTAATGCCTCACCCGATGACTGGCAGGGGCGCTGGTTGGCGCGGATGCCAACGGCGCGGTGTGTTGAGCAGACAGACTGGCACAAGCCGCAGCGCGAGGCCTGGGTTGACGCGCTGGTTGCGGCCGTCGCCGAAGCGAAAAAGCCAGTGGTGCTGGTCGCCCATTCGGTGGGCATAATCACCCTGGCTCATGCCGCGGCGTTATTGGATAAAAGCAAGGTCGCTGGGGCGTTCATGGTCGGCGTCTCCGATTGGGAGCGGCCGGAAATGGCCGAAAAATTCGGCGATCATGGCTTTGATCCGGTGCCGCACGAGGCGTTCGGCTTTCCAGCCGTGCTGTTGGCCAGTTCCAATGACCCGACCTGTGAAGCTGAGCGTGCCGAAGTCTGGGCAGCAGCCTGGGGAGCACGCTTTGTCGTCGTCGGCGATATGGGTCATTTCAATGCCGCCAGCGGTCACGGACCCTGGCCGGAAGGCATGCTGTCCTTTGCCCAATTCATCGCGGCGCTGACACCGCCCGCCCCATGAGTGAGGACGGGCTGTATTGCCAGCCGCCGCAGCTGGACTGGTCGCAGCCCGCCGGGCCACGGGCGCCGGACTATGGCGATATCTATTTTTCCGCCGAAGACGGCCTGGAGGAGAGCCGTGCGGTGTTTCTGCAAGGCTGTAATCTGCCGCAGGACTGGCAGGGCAAGCCAGTTTATGTCGTCGGCGAGCTGGGTTTCGGCACGGGGCTCAATGCACTGGCTCTATGGGATTTATGGCGCCGTGAGGGGGCGAGCGGCGGCTGGCTGCATTTCGTCAGCATCGAGAAACATCCCTTGCGGCGTGAGGATGCCGCGCGGGCCTTTGCTGCCTGGCCCTCGCTCGCTGGGCTGAGTGCGCAATTGCTGGCGCAATGGCCATCAGCGCTGAAAGGTGCTCACCGGCTGGTTTTCCCCGATGACCGTTTCACCATCACCCTGTTCCAGGACGAGGCTGAACTGGCCTTGGCCCAGATCGAGGCTGAAGTGGATGCTTGGTTCCTCGATGGCTTTGCGCCCGACCGCAATGAAGCGATGTGGTCACAGACCGTGTTTGACCGGATGGGCCGCCTGTCACGCGCCGGTACACGGGCCGCGACCTTCACCGTTGCCGGTGCGGTGCGGCGCGGCCTGCAGCAGGCGGGTTTCTCGGTCGAAAAACGTCCCGGTTTCGGGCGCAAGCGCGAGCGGCTGGAAGCGATCTATGCCGGCGCGGCGACACCGCCCGATATCACGCCGGTGGAGCGTACCCGCCCGTGCGGCGGCCGCGTCGCGATTATCGGGGCCGGGATCGCTGGCGCCAGCCTGGCGCTGGCCTTTCGCCGCCGGGGCCGCGAGGTCGTGGTGGTCGATGCCATCGGACCCGCCGGCGGTGCCTCTGGCGCGCCGGTCGGCCTGTTGACGCCGCGGCTGGAACGCACGGATCGTCCGCATGTTCGCGCCACACTGGCGGCGTTTGAATTCGCGCGACGCACCTATCACGGGCTCGACGGGTTTTATCCCGAGGGCGTATTGCGCCTGCCGCGCGATGCCGATGACCGCGACCGCCTCGCCCTGATCGCCAGCCGGATGGATGCGGATCATGTCTGGGATGGTGAGGGTCTGTGGCAGCCACAGGCGGCCCGGTTCGAGCCAGGTCGGCTGGTGGAGGCATTGCTCGCCGACACGCCGATGGTGATCGCGCAGATCGCGCGGGTCGAGGAGAACGAGAGGGGGGTGCGCCTGTTCGATCGCGACGGTGCTGCGGTGCTCGAAGCCGATCTCGTCATCCATGCCAGCGGCTGGGGCGCCAATGCGGTATTTGACGCGCTCGACGCCAATGCCGGCCAGCTCGCCGTGATTGCGGGACAGACGCCGCAGCGCGCTGTCGTCTGGGGTGGCTATGCCTGCGCTGCGCCCGGCGGCGGGGTGATGTTGGGCACGACACATGTACGCGGCGAAGACGCAGGTCCGATCGAGGCGGCGATTGCCGGTTTGCGCGCCGATCTCGCGCTGCACCGGCCGAAAATCGCCGCCGGGCTCGGCGCGGAGGTGTTGCAGACCTGGTCCGGCATACGGGCAGTGACCAGCGATCAGCTACCGGTAAGTGGGCCGCTAGCCAGCGATGAGTTTGCAGCCAGATGGCGGCAATACTCCACGGGGCGTATGCCACGCATCAAACCGGGGCCGCCCGGACCCTGTCGGCAGTATATTCTGTCGGGTTTTGGCTCGCGCGGCTTTGCCCACGCACCGCTTCTGGCCGAGGCACTGGTCGGTGATCTCAGTGGTGAACCCGGCGCGCTGGAGCGAGCAGGGCGGGAGTGTCTGCAGTCAACCCGTTTTGCCTGGCGCCGGCTAAAGCGCAGTCATTAAAGGCCAATTTTCAATGTCTCCTGGCCGCTGGCGCCATAGCGCAGCTCGATAATCGGGCATTCCGAGCTGAGACAGGCGATGTCGAGATCAAGGTCCAGCGCCTTTTCACGGTCATAAGTCACGGCAATCGGCCCAACCGCCAATGCAACCGGAATACCGGCCGCGATCGGCAGTGCGACCGGCGTACTCGCCAGCGCAGCCAGCGCAAGGCTGATCAGGATTGGTTTGATGATCATCTTGAATGTCCCGCGTTTACCCACTGGATAAGGATGCCGCCCAAGCCTCGATTGGATGCAGCCGGGTATGATTTTTCCGGCCCGGGATTTGCAGAATTCATCACAGCAACTTCGCTTGTGACGCGAAACGGGACGAAAAACGATGAATCAGCTCGCTGACACCGCCCAATTCCAGGACCGCCGTTCCGGATCGCGCCATATCTGGTTTCTCAATTCCGCCTTCGACAAGATTGATCTGGATGTCGCGCTGACACGAATCAGCGAGCGCAAGGCCAGCAAGCCCTTCGCTTTCGTAGTCACGCCGAATGTTGACCATCTGGTGCGGCTCGAGACGGATACGGTGCTGGCAACGCTGTACGCCCAGGCCTGGCTGACCGTGTGCGACAGCCGCGTGCTGGAACTGATCGGACGCTTCTCCGGTGAGAAAATCGATGTGACGCCGGGGTCGGATCTGACCGCACGTCTGTTCGACAAGGTGATCGACCCAAATGAAACCGTTACCATTATTGGCGCTTCCAGCGATGTGATCGATGCCGTCACGGCGCGTTACGGCCTGACCGATGTGCGCTGGCATGAGCCGCCCATGGGGCTGCGTCACAATCGCGAGGCGCTGGAGGATTGCGCCCGCTTTGTCGCCGAAAATCCGGCACGCTTCATTTTCATGTGCGTCGGTTCGCCGCAACAGGAATTGGTCGCCGAGGCTTGTCTCGATCGCGGCGACTGCACCGGGCTGGGCCTGTGCGTCGGCGCATCGCTCGACTTCCTGGGTGGCAAGACCGAGCGCGCGCCCGAATGGATGCAGCGCTCACGGCTTGAATGGCTGCACCGGCTGGTCTCTGAGCCTCGTCGCATGTGGCGCCGCTATCTTGTCGATGGACCCAAGGTGTTCCTGTTATGGCGCCGCTGGCGCAAGGCTCAGCGCGAATTGCTGGCGCTGGAAAAGGCCTTGTCCGATCCGCAAAAGCTCCGCGAACGCGCCCTGCATCTGCGGATCCGGGCGCTGGAAGGCCTGCTCCAGGCCCCGAAAGCCGATTAGCGCCATTCGCAGGATTGTGTTCTGTCCGGCATCTGCTTAGTTTCAATGTCGTGATGGTTCCCTCACGGGATTAATCGAGAAGCCGGTACGGTGGCAACACCCAGTCCGGCGCTGTACCCGCAGCCGTAGGCGGCGAGCGGCGATGCAAACTGCCACTGGGGTGAAATCCGGGAAGGCGCATCGTTCGTGATGACCCGCAAGCCGGAAGACCTGCCATCACCGTCGTCTGTCCGCTCGTGCGGTGTTACACGAGACTGACGCGGTCTATCCGTTTTCTGACGACTCCTGCCACTTGTGCCGGCGTCGTCATGCGCTGGCTCCAAAGCTTTGGAGACGTGCATGCCCGGAAGAATTCATTCCCGATTATTATGTGTCACTGCCCTGCTGGCCCTGCCGACCGCAGCGATTGCGCAAGAGCCGCGGACCGAGGAGACGATCTACGTCACCGCCGCTCGCACCCCGCTCGCCGCCGAGGATGCAACGGTCAGCATTTCCGTGCTCGATCGCGCCATGATCGAGGCGCGCGGCGGGGTTTTCATCGCCGATATCCTGCGCGCTATACCCGGCCTGGCGGTGTCGCGTTCCGGAACGGCTGGCGCCCTGACACAGATTCGCGCCCGCGGATCGGAAGCCAATCATGTTCTGGTCCTGATTGACGGTATCGAGGCGGCGAGCCCGTTTACTGGCGAGGCCGATTTCGCGCATTTCGCCTTTGACGATCTGGCCTCGATCGAGGTCGCGCGCGGCGAGCAATCAGCTCTGTGGGGCGCCGATGCGATTGGCGGCGTGATCTCCCTGCGCTCGGCTGTTCCCGAGCGGGGGCGCGAAGCCTCCCTGCGGACTGAAGCGGGTTCGCTCGGCACGACGCGCCTGAGCGCCCGCCTCGGCAGGGGGTTCGATCGCGGTTATCTCGCTGCTGGCGTTGGCGCATTCGAGACTGACGGGATTGATGTCTCGGGACTGGACGGCGAGCGCGACGGGTATTCAAACCGATCGGCCAGTTTTCTGGCCGGCCATCAATCGGGCTCCGGCTTCCGGATTGATACGGCGTTGCGCTGGGTTGGCTATCAGACCGCCTCTGATGCAGACACCGATTATGACGGGCGGCTCGACAATACCGATGACCGGCGCACCGGCGACCAGATTCTCGCCCGCGCCGGATTGTCGGTCGATCAGCAGGTCGGCGGCATCACACTGAGCCACGAGATCGCCGCGCAATTGACCGATGATATCTCGCGCAGCTTTGACGGCACCGCCCGCACGGCCCTGTCTCAGGGGCAGCGACACCAGGCGCATTACCAGCTGACCGGCTTGTGGGCGCAGGGCGAAATCGAGCATCGCCTGACCGGGCTGGTGGAGTATGAGCAAGACCAGACCAGCAATAATGCCGGCCCCGGTTCATTGGCCAATCAGAGCCAGGATCTGGCCAGTACGGCCTTCGCCCTTGATTACGGGCTGGGTCAAGGTCCGTTCGACCTCACCCTGTCGGCGCGGCATGAAAGCAATCAGCGTTTCGAAGACGCGCTCACCTGGCGCGCCGGCCTGGCCTGGACTTTCGACAATCTCGGCGGCCGGCTAAGGCTGAGCGGAGGCGAAGGCGTCAAGAATCCCGGCGTGTTTGAACTCTTCGGCTATTTTCCGACCTATTTCATCGGCAACCCGGCTTTGAAGCCGGAGCGGTCACGCGGCTGGGAGCTCGGTTGGCAACAACGCTTTGCGGATGGCCGCGGACACGCCTCAGCGGTTTGGTTTAACTCTGAGCTGACCGATGAAATCTACACTGATTTTGGCGCGTTTCCGGCGACGGCAAGGAATGCCGCCAGCCGGTCCGACCGCTCCGGCCTGGAGCTCGAGGCGGGCTGGGATGTAACCGAAGCAGTTGCCCTGTTCGGCTCGGCCACCTTGATGGACAGCGAACAGGACGGGGCCGCCGAAATCCGCCGTCCGCAGCGCCTCGCTTCGTTGACCCTCGATTGGCATCCGGTCGACATCCCATGGTCGGCCTCGCTGACGGTCGATCATACCGGTGAGCAGCTGGATACCGATTTCGGATCATTTCGGACTGTGACGCTGGACGCTTATACATTGGTCGGCGGTCAGCTGCGCTGGCAGGCCCGTCAGGGTGTCGAACTCTATCTGCGCGGGGAGAACCTGCTTGATGAGGATTATCAGGATGTCTTTGGCTATCACACGCCCGGCCGCGGGTTTCATCTCGGCCTGCGTCTTCGCCATGGCTAGCGCCTCACTGGCGCCGGCACAGGAAGCAGTCTCGTCGCAGGGCGGGGTCGTGTCGGCCTCGTTGTGCGGCGATAGCTATGTGCTGGCCCTTGAGCCGGGCTCGAATATTTCGGCGCTGTCCTGGCAGGTCGACCAGCCGGTCTCGGCAGCACCGGACTGGGCGCGGCAACTGCCCCGCGCCTGGCCCAAGGCCGTGCGCTTGTTTGCCCTGGATCCCGGCATCGTCGTGTTTGGCGCCGGCGAGGGCGGGCGTTCCGGTGCGATGCTGGAGCGCAGCGGCTATCGGACCTTCGAACTGGCCTGGGCCGAGGACTTTGAGGGTGTCCGCGCCAATCTGTCGGCGCTGGGGCGCGCGTTGGGGCGGGAAGCCACCGCGATAGAAGCCGTGCAGACCCTCAATGGCCGGCTCGCCGACCTGCAGCGGCGCACCGACCGGCGCGGCGCCGCTCCGAGCGTTGCCTATCTCAGTGCTTCCGGCGCTACAGCCGGTGGCGGGACATTTGTCGATGCCGCAATCACGGCAGCCGGCGGGCTCAATAGTGCCGCGCAAAGCGGGGTCAATGGCTGGGGGCGTTCGGATCCGGAATTGGCGCTCACCCTGGAGGCCGACATCATCCTGACCAGTTATTTCACGGACGGTTTCACCGGAACGCTCAGTCGCGCCACGCGCCATGCCGCCTATCGACGTCTGCTCGACGGTGCTTGGCGCGTTGATATTGCCAGTGCCGACTGGCCTTGTGCCGGTCCACGCCTGATCGATGCGGCCGAGGCCATCGCCGAGGCGCTGGATGAATGGGCGCAGCGCTCATGAAAACCCTGCACCTCAATCTGCTGCTCGCGGCCGGTCTCCTCGCCAGTCTTGCCGCCTCCCTCTTCCTCGGCGATGCGCGTCTGACCCTGGGCAGTCTTGGTGATGCCCTGGCCGGATCAGATGATCTGCCGGCCCTGCTGATGCGCGAATTGCGCTTGCCGCGCGCGCTGCTCGGGCTGGTGGTCGGTGCCGGGCTGGGCGGCGCCGGCGCCGTCTTGCAGGGGTTTTTCCGAAATCCACTGGCCGATCCCGGCGTGATCGGGGTTTCCGCGAGTGCCGGCCTGGGCGCGGTGGCGGCGATGTATTTCGGCGCTGCTGCGCAGGGTGTGCTGGTCTTGCCGTTCGCGGCGGTTGGTGCTGCCGGTCTGGGCGTGACCAGCCTGCTCTTGCTCGCTGGGCCGCGCGCGAGCGCGACGACGTTGATCCTGGCCGGTGTCGCGATCGGCTCGATTGCGACTGCGCTGACGGCGCTTTTGATGAATCTCGCGCCCAATCCCTGGGCCCTGGCCGAGATCGCCTATTGGTTGATGGGGTCCTTGCAGGATGCCAGCTGGACCGAGCTGCGCTTCGCCGCGCCGATTGTCGCGGCAGGCTTGACTCTGCTGGCGCTGACGCCGCGCGCCCTCGACGCGCTCAGCCTGGGTGAGGAAAGTGCGCGCAGTCTCGGGATCGATCTCGCCCGCCTGCGGCTGATCGTCATTGGCGGCACTGCTCTGGCGGTTGGTGGCGGCGTTGCGGTGGCCGGCGCAATTGGCTTTGTCGGACTGGTGGTGCCGCATTTATTGCGGCCGCTGGTCGGACACCGCCCTGGTGCCCTGATCCTGCCCTCCATGCTGGGTGGTGCCATATTGATTGAACTGGCCGATCTGGCGACACGACTGGCATCCGGGCCGGGCATGCCGCTCTATCTCGGTGTCTTGACGGCATTGATTGGTGCGCCTTTCTTCCTGTGGCTGGTGCGGACCTTGCCGGGGAGGGCAGTCTGATGCGGCTTCACCTGTCTCGCGTCGGGTTTGGCTATCATGGCCGGGCCGTCCTCTCGGAGATCGGATTCGAGGCCGTAGGTGGCGAGCTGATCGCGCTGGTCGGACCCAATGGCGCCGGTAAGTCGAGCCTGCTCAGGCTGTGTGCGGGTCTGCTGGAACCGGGCATCGGCCAGGCCGCGCTTGACGGAACAACCTTGTCCAGCCTGCCCGCACAGCAGCGGGCGCGGCGGATCGCCTATCTGCCACCGGACGGAGTTTCGGCCTGGCCGATGCCGGTGCGGCGGATCGTGGCGCTGGGGCGGGTGCCGCATCTCAAGCCCTTGCGACGTTTGAGCGCTGAGGATGAAGCGGCCGTCGATCTGGCATTGGCCAAGGCCGGAATCGCAGACCTGGCCGGCCGTCCTTTTGACCAACTCTCTTCGGGCGAGTGTGCACGGGTCTTGCTGGCCAGGGCGTTGGCGACCCAGGCTGATCTGATCTTGCTGGACGAGCCGACCGCGGCGCTCGATCCGCGGCATCAGCTCGGGGTGATGGAAATCCTGCGGGCCGAGGCCGGGCGGGGTGCCCTGGTGATCGTTGCGGCACATGCGCTCGATCTGGTCGCGCGCTATGCCGATCGCGTCCTCTTGATGCAGGACGGGCGCATCCTTGCCGATGCGCCGCCGGCGGAGAGCCTGTCGCAGGCGCGTATCGCCAAAGTGTTCGGCGTCGTGGCGCCGGGCGGGATTACGCCGACGCCGCTGCGGCTGACTGATTAGCCGAAGATGATTTCCGGCGCTGGCTTGGAGGCCATTTCGGCCGCTTCCAGCGCAGCCTTCGCGGCTTTGAGGAAGGCGCGGGCGACGGGGCTGTCGTCCAGCGCTGCCGGGTGGCCTTCATCGGAGGATGTGCGCAGCTGCGGGTGAAGCGGGATTTCGCCGAGGAAGGCGACGCCAAGCCGCTCCGCCTCATCCTTGGCGCCACCATGGCCGAAAATATCGCTATTCTCGCCGCAATGCGGGCAGATGAAGCTGCTCATATTCTCGACAATGCCGAGGATCGGGATGTGGGTCTGTTCGAACATGCCGATCGCCTTGCGGGCATCGTCGAGCGCCAGATCCTGCGGTGTCGAGACGATCACTGCGCCATCAACCGGCAAGTCCTGGGCGATCGCCAATTGCGCATCGCCCGTGCCGGGCGGCATGTCGAGGATCAACACGTCGAGATCGCCCCAATCGGTATCGGTCATGAATTGCCGGATCGCGCCTTGCACCATCGGACCACGCCAGACGACCGGCGCACCGGGTTTGATGACGAAGCCGATCGAGACCAGCTTGACACCATGCGCGGTGATCGGTTGCACGCCGGCATCGGTCTTGCGCAGGCCGGGGGCATCGGTAATGCCGAACAGGCGCGGCGCGGACGGTCCATAGATATCGGCATCGAGCAGGCCGATTTTCATGCCGTCACGCGCCAGGGCGACGGCGAGATTGGCGGCGACGGTGGATTTGCCGACCCCGCCCTTGCCGGATGCGACGGCGATGATGCGCCGGGCCGGCTTTTTCACGGCCTTCACAGCCGGCTTCGGCGCGGGTGCATGGGCGTGTTTCTTGGGCTGATCGCGGTGGGCGGTCATCACGATTCGAGCGCGATTGATGCCCTGGATGGCGGTGACGGCGGTATCGATCAGGGGACGCAGGGTGTCGAAATCAGCATTGCCGGCAATCGGAGGCATCAGGACGATTGTCGCTGTGTCCCCGGCGACACTGGCCGAATCCACACGGCCGGCATCGAGAATATTGCGTCCGGACTGGCGTTCAGTGACGCTGGTCAGGGCTTTGCGCAGGCGTTCGTCCATCAGGTCCTCCACGGTCTGCCGCAGAGATAGGCCTTTGTGACGCTTGCTGAAAGCCCGCGCGCTGATGTTCAGGCTGCTCAGGTCATCGGAAGTTGGATGTGTACCCTTGGTCGGTGCATTTTGAGGGCCTCAAGATAGTCGGCGTCCTCGGTCCGATAGCGGGCTTCCCATTCGTCGGCCCGGTTGTCGGCGAGCGGTTGAATTGCCGCTTTTTCAGGCAGCAGGGGCGTTGTCGGCAGTCCAAGCAGATTGGAGAGGCGGCGCAGGACTCTTTGAGGCCGTTCTATCAGGTCCTCGAAATACAGGCGCTCGGGTTCGATGTGCCGGGCACCGAATTCGCGCTCCCACATGAGTTCCTGGTCATGCAAGACCTTGATCTGCTGGCGGATGGCGGGTGTGTCATAGATCACCGCGGCACGGACCGTGTTGGCATCATCATTCAACTGATAGGAATGCAGGACGCCGGATTGCAGCGCGATATGCATTGATATTCCCTGGCGCACGATATTGCGGCGGCGCAGATAGAGGTAGCGAACACTGCGATCAAGGACCGAATCCACGTCGCCGAGCGCCCGCGCGGCGAGCAATTGGGCAATGCCGTATTCGATGCCACTGACATGATTGTCGGACGCGTATTTGGCCATCACCCGGCGTGTATAGGTAGCGATATCGCCGGCACCCAGGGCCGCCGCTTCCTTCTTGATCAGAGTGAGAGCGAGCCATTCTTCGGGAAAGCCGAACGCTTTGGTGTCTCGCAGCAAATAGGCGAGGTAGGTGCTCCCGGAGCGCGGAGTCAGGCAAATCGCATAGCGGTTTTGCGCCTGGTCGGAGTCGAATTCGCTCTCTCCCGAGGCCAATTCTGCCCCCGAGGCCTTCACATGCCCAAACACGTCGGCGGGAAACGCAAACTCCGGGCGTTCTGCCGGTGCGCCGGTCTTCCCGTGTTGCGTGGGGCCGGGCTCGGCGTCGGATGATTTGTCTGATTGGGTCATGGACCAAAGGAACCGGATGGTGGGCGATACTGGGATTGAACCAGTGACCCCTTCGATGTCAACGAAGTGCTCTCCCGCTGAGCTAATCGCCCATCCGTTCAGGGAGCGGAGTATCTAGCGTCCGCTGGCCGGGTAGGCAAGGTGCAAATGCGGGTAGATTCCAGCGGGATTGCAGTTGGCCCCGGCTCGGCCTGTTTCCGCCACGCCTGGCGCCGTCGATCGCGTTCCGCCCGCGCTGACCGGACTTTGGCCGAATATGGCTTTTTTACAACAATTACGGCGGAAATGTGCTGCAGCGGAGGCGAGCGCTTGTCGGATGACGATGTATCTCGTCTTATGGCAGTATCGGTCGGGGTATACCGACCAGGCCTGTGAGCCCAAATGGGTACAAGCCGAGCATCACAATGACACCAAGAGGGGTAAGATCGTGAACAATATACTGGATCGTGAACGCTTATTGCGTTCCACCATTCTCGCCGGGTTTGCGGCTGTCGGGCTGAGTATTTCGCCTGCAATGGCTCAAGCTCAGAACAATGATCAGGACGAAGAGTCCGAAGAAGCCGAAGAAACGATTGTCGTTACCGGTTCGCGCATCAACCGTAGCTCGTTCAGCTCGGTTTCTCCGCTTCAGGTCATCGACTCGGCTGAAATCCGCGATGCCGGCCTGATCGACACCGCGCAAATCCTGCAGACATCTTCGGTTGCGCAGGGCGTTCAGCTCGACAACACCATCGGTGGCGCATTCGTGACCGATGCCGGTCCAGGTGCCAACACGATTACGCTGCGTGGCCTGAACCCAGATCAGACGCTGCTGCTGATCAATGGTCGTCGCGTCGGGCCGTCAGGCGTTGAAGGTGCTCCGGCACTCGTCAATGTCGACATCATCCCAACCGACGTCATCCAGCGTATCGATATCCTCCTTGACGGCGCGTCCTCGGTTTACGGCTCTGATGCTGTTGCCGGCGTGGTCAACGTGATCCTGCGCGATGAGTTTGAAGGCTTCCAGGTCGGTACCTTCATCACGTCGCCGGAACAAGAAGGTGGTGGTTCGCATCGCTGGAGCGTCATGATGGGCGACTCCTCGGAGAACGGCAGCTTCATGTTTGCCGCCGAGTATCAGCACCAGGATGCCCTGAAGCTGAACCAGCGTGACTGGAACTATGATCCGACTGATGGCCTGTATTGCTCGCGCGATATCGAAATCGCCACGGACGGCTCGCTGCTGTCCGAGTGTGAAGGCTCGATCATCAACCGTGTTCGTCTCTTCACCTATTATGTCGACGGTACGCCAAGCCTCGCTTCCTACTTCGCCCACCCGGGCCTGTGGCAGCGCGATGTCTACTCGTCGCCAGGCACGACCAATCTTCCTGGTAACCTGCCAGTTGGCTGGTCGACCGGTGCCAGCACCGACGAGGCCTATCGTTCGTCCTATCTCGACCAGACCACAGACATCGTTCCGGACGCTCAGCGCTACTCGCTGATGTTTACCGGCGATTACACGATGGATCGTTTCCTGGGTCAGGAAAATGTTCGCGCCTTCGTCGAGCTGCTGCACAATAACTCGCAGGCAGCCTACAAGTCCGGCTATCACGGTCAGATCTTCCCGGACGTTTCGGCATCCAACCCGTTCAACCCGTTCGGTTATGATGCGGTTCCGATTTTTGCTTCGCCAATCGAGCGCAGCAATATCTCGACCGAGATCCAGTATACCCGCCTGATGACGGGCCTGCAGGGCGATTGGGGCTTTGCTCCTTCATGGTCGTATGAGGTCTTCGCTGGCTACACGCGCTCCATGGGTTATTCGAGCCGTCCACAGGTTGACGAGAGCCGCCTGCGTGAATCGATCGCCACCTCGCGCATCGATCCAGGCACCGGCGACGTGATCTGCGGATACGACACCGAAGATTACGCACTGTTCGGCTTCCTTGATCCGACGAATTGTGTGCCGGTGAACCTGTTCGCGGCCAGCCTGTACCCAAATGACGGCACGTCTGTGCCACGGTTCAATTCGCAAGAAGAATATGACTTCCTGCGTATCGACCGTACTGCAACCACCACCGTCGATCAGATGATCTTCGGCGGCTTCACCACGGGTCCGTTGTTCAACGTACCAGCTGGTGAAGTTCAGGGTGTGTTCGGTATGGAATGGCGCCGTGACAGCCTCGACTCCGGTACCGACACTGTCGCGTCCCAGGGCCGTGCTGCCGGTTACTTCGCTGACCGTCGTTCGGTTGGTTCTGCCTCGCTCACCGAGTATTACGGCGAGCTTTCCATTCCACTCATCAACGGCCGCCGCTTCTTCGAAGACGTCAGCCTGGAACTGGCCGGCCGTCTGACCGACCATGAGTATTATGGTCAGAACAGCACCTATTCGGCTCGTCTCGGTTGGCAGGTCAATGACTTCCTGACCTTTAACGGTACGATCGGTACGTCTTTCCGTGCACCGAATCTGCGTGAACTCTTCCTGGGCGGCCAGACCGGCTTCTCCAGCGGTTACGCCGATCCATGCGTGGTTCCATTGGCTGCCAACACCGGCGGCACCTATGTCGCTGCCGACGATAATCGTGATGCTCAGGTGCTCGCAAACTGCGTCGCCGAGGGCGTTGACCCGACCGCATTGGGTCTGGGTGGGGTCTCCTCGATCGAATCATTCCGGGCCGGTAATCCGGGCCTCGATCCTGAAACCTCCGATGCTTACAGCTTCGGTTTCGTCTTTGAACAGCCGTTCACGGACGCTTTCGACGCCTCCATCCGCGTCAGCTACTACAGTGTCGAAGTTCAGGATTCGATTGCAATCCCGTCGACGGCCTTCTCGCTGGCTCAGTGCTACAACTCGACCAACTTCCCGAACGATCCGTTCTGTGCTCGTCGTCAGCGGAGTACCGCAACCGGTACCCTTCTCTTCGTCGATAACACGCCGTTCAACGTTGCAACCCAGACCACAAACGGTTGGGACATCAACACGCGGTTCAACAAGGATTTCGACATCCTTGGCGGCTTCAATCTGGACGTGAACTCGACCTTCACCCGTTCTGAAGAAGTTCTGAACCAGACAACAGCTGAATCGGACATCCTCAACTTTGTTGGTGATTGGGGCACGCCTGAAGTTCGTGGTTCGGTCAATTCGCGGGTTACCCGTGGTGATTGGGGCATGCTGTGGCGCGCCCGTTACCTCGGCGAACAGGCTTCGATCAGCAATGTGGTTGGCGTCAACTACGGCGATCGGATCCAGGCTGGTTCCGAGCTTGGTGGCGATGCCATCGATAGCGCGGAGTCGATCTGGTACCACGATCTCTCGGTCTCACTTGACCGCGACACTTGGTCCCTGTCTGTGGGTATCAACAATCTGCTCGACGACGAACCTGCTGTCATCGATCAGAACGCTTCCGGCGCCACACTCGGCACCGGCAACGAAGTTCTCGGTTCCGGATATGACATCATCGGACGCCGTGTCTTCGTGAACGTGCGCAAGCGCTGGTAGTCTTAAACCAGACTTGAAATAAGCTGGGGCCCGCTCGCAAGAGCGGGCCCTTTCTTTTTGCCGCAATAAAAAAGCGCCACCCGATCGGGCAGCGCTTCTTTTATGTTGCGATAGAGTGTCGGCTCAGGCGGCCATCACCCGGGCAACTTCATCGACCAACTCCCGAAGATGGAAGGGTTTCGACAAGACCTTTGCATTGGTAGGCGCACCGGAGCCTGGATTGAGCGCGACGGCAGCAAAGCCGGTGATGAACATGATCTTCAACCCCGGATCGACTTCAGCCGCCCGCCGGGCCAGCTCAATTCCGTCGACGCCCGGCATGACGATATCCGTCAGCAGGAGGTCGAATTGGGAAGCCTTTTCGCCGATGGCATCCAGGCCTTCCTCGCCGTCGGAGCAGACGGTCACGTCATGGCCGGCACGTTTTAGCGCCTTGGCCAGAAAATCGCGCATTGAATCATCATCTTCAGCCAGCAAAATCTTGCACATATTTGGGTCCCACCCTCAGGAAAACCGATATTTGAGGCAATCATACACCGCTAAGGTAAAAGCCCGCTGAACGCGCTGCCGCTTGACCTGCGATGTGCAGCCGACCACTCTGACAACATGACAGTGACACCCCCGATCATGCCAGATTCGCTTCGCGTGCCGCATGAAAAAAGCGTTGGACCTGCCGTCAACCTGATCCGCGCCGACCCATCGATCGCCCGACCGCTTATCCTTGCATCACCTCATTCCGGGCGCGAATATCCAGCCGAATTATGTGCACAGACCAGAATCCCCGTGGCGCAGCTTCGCCGCTCGGAGGATGCCTATGTCGATCTGCTGGTCGAGGGAGCCGGGGCCCATGGTGCGAGCCTGCTCTGCGCGCTGTTCCCGCGCGTCTTCGTGGATGTGAACCGGGCACGCGGTGAGCTCGATCCCGCCATGTATCGTGACCGATTGGAATTCCGTGCTGACCCGCCCTCGCGCCGGGTCGCTTCCGGCCTGGGTGTCATTCCCAGAGTGGGCTCTGCCGGGCAGCCGCTCTATCGGCACCGGCTGGACTTCCAGGATGCGCAAACGCGGCTGTCCGACTTCTATGAGCCCTATCATGACTGCCTGGCCGGCTTGATAAACGAGACCCGGCGCAAGTTCGGCTTCGCTGTCGTGATGGATATGCACTCCATGCCCGAGCATAGCGCGCCCGGTGTCGCTTTTGTGCTCGGTGATCGCCACGGAGAGTCCTGCGATCCGCGGATAATAGCGGCGATCGAGGCCCAATTGCGCGGTCAGGGATTCGTCACAGTTCGGAACACTCCCTATGCTGGCGGGCATACCACGGAGTATTATGGCCAGCCGGCGACCGGGGTTCATGTCATTCAGATTGAGATCAATCGCGGCCTGTATCTGCATGAAAACAGGGTCATGCCCAACGCCCAGTTCGAACCCTTCAGGCAGCAATTACAATTGTTTATCAAAGAAATCTCCGCTCAAAACTGGAGCGGCCTGACACCGTCATAATCATGCCCATATAAGGCGAGCATGATAACCACGCTTCGCGCGGCACGCGCTTTGCTCTCGTCTCAGGTGAGCGTCCCACAGCGGCGCACTTCAACAGGCGAAGAATGGGCGGCACACGATTATGACAAATGATATCGATCTTCACGTTGGAAAACGTCTGCGGCGCCGGCGCCGGCTTCTGGGTCTGACCCAGCAGCAATTGGCTGAATCCGTCGGGATTCGTTTTCAGCAAATCCAGAAATATGAATGCGGCGCCAACCGCGTCAGCGCCAGCCGTTTGTTCGAACTTGCGGAATCCCTCGATGTGCCGGTTCAGTATTTCTATGAGGGCTTGTCGCATCGCGACGAGGTCGCCGGCGAAGGACATCTCGCAGCCGACGTGCTGTCGCAGAAGGAAACGGTCGATTTGATCCGGGCCTATTACCGGCTCGGCGAACGTCCGCGCAAACGTCTGCTCGAGCTGGCCAAATCATTGGAGCCCGAGGAAGCCGCGAATGACGCGGCTGCCTGAGAGCGGTAGCGCCCTCCTTCCCGACTGGTGCGGATGACGCCGTCATGATAGGCGCATCCGCATGTCCTACTCCGAGTGTCAGACGGATATCGAGATCGCCGTCCGCATGGCGGATGCGGCGCGCACAGCGATCGCGCCATATTTTCGGCAAACCCTCCAGGTCGAGAACAAGCTGGCCAATGGTTTCGACCCGGTAACGGCCGCTGACCGGGCCTCGGAACTGGCCATGCGGGCCGTGCTCGCCGAGCACGCCCCTGATGACGGAATCCTCGGTGAGGAGTTCCCTGATCAACCCTCCCGCAATGGCCGGCAATGGGTCCTTGATCCGATCGATGGCACGCGCGCCTTTATTGCGGGCCTGCCGACCTGGACGGTGCTGATCGCGCTGTCGGAGCGCGGCCGACCGCGCATCGGCCTGATTGACCAACCCCATATTGGCGAGCGTTTCACGGGCTGGCCCGGTGGTGCGAGCTATTCCAAAGACGGGCAAACCCGTCCTATCACCACGCGAAAGACCGGCCCGCTGGCCGACGCCATCCTGGCGACGACAGATGCCTTTTTGTTCCAGGGTCGCGAATGGAAGGCTTACGAGGCTTTGCGACAAGCGGTTCGCCTGTGTCGCTATGGCTATGACGCCTATGCCTACGCCATGCTGGCGATGGGCGGTGTTGATCTCGTGGTCGAGAGCGCCCTACAGCCCTATGACGTCCAGGCTTTGATGCCGGTGGTGCAGGGCGCCGGCGGCGTGATCACCAATTGGCGCGGCGGGGATTGCAGTGGCGGCGGCCAGGTTCTGGCCTCCGCTCACCCGGAATTGCATGTCGAGGCGCTGAGCTGGCTTCGCGCCGCAGCGGATTAGGAATCAATCAGAATTCGCGCTGGCGGCCGCCCGAACACCAGATGGTCGACATCGCGAAGATCGCGATCATTGGGCCGATAAATGGCCTGGCTTTCCTGAACGATAAGTGGCGTGCGGCTGCCATCGGCGTGGATCGCCCAAGCATCCGGTGCGCTGCCCTCGAAGACGAAGATCAGGGTCTTGAACGATGGTGCAAACAGCGCGGCCACTCCGCCAACGCTACGCATTGCGCGATTGGCCTGCTCAAGCGCCAGCAAGGTGTCGAGGCGGGCAATTTCATGCTCCAGCTCCAGCTTGGCCTGGAAGGACAGGCTCACCGACATGCCGCCTTGCGGTTGATTGACCCAGGCCATCGGCCCGGCGGCAAGAATGCTCAAATCCGGGGGATTGAGCACCTGACCGCCGGAATCAAGGACAAGCTCGGCCTCGCCCGCACCTGTGTCATACCAGATGCGGATATCTTCAGCCGGCACGCCGCGCGCCGAGCCGATGACATAGGCCAGGGTAAAGTGGCTGCGATCATTGGCCGGCAGGTCGAGATATTCCTGCCAGTGCGGGAATAGCCGGGCCAGTGGCCCGACCTCACGCGCTTCCGATTGGCCGAGGGCACCGGAAACCAGCAGCGCGGCGGTCACCAGCGCGGCACCCATTTCAGTTAGTCGCTTCATTCAGCCGGCTCGGCCGGGCTGGCGTCGGGCTTTCTGAACAGGAGCGTCATGCGGTCGCTTTCACCGATCGCATCATAGTGGGCGCGATCGAAGTCCGCTGCCATTTCTTCGCCACTCGCGGCGGAGCGGCCGACCGGCGGCAAGGTCCAGACGCCGAACGGGTGATCGGCGGTATCGGCCGGGTTGGCATTGACCTCCGATGTGGCAACCAGCTCAAAGCCAGCTTCCTCGGCCATGGCGATCACATAGGCCTGCTGGACATAGCCGGAGCGCGCTTGGGGATCCTGCTCCCGGGTTGAAGGCAGGCGGTGATCGACGACGCCGAGCAGGCCGCCCGGGCGCAGCGCGGCATGGAAGTCAGCAAAGGCCCGTTCGGCATAGCCGAACATCATCCAGTTGTGGACATTACGGAATGTCAGCACGGCATCCACTGTACCGGGTTCGACAAGGGCACCACTGCCCTGCCCGAAATCGACCATTCGGACATTGCCGAAAATTTCATGATCGCCGACATGGGCCTCAAAGCCTGTGCGGGAATTGCGCCGTGCGGCGTTCTCAGAGCTCAGCGAGAAATGGGCGGCAATATACTGACCGCCATTCGCGGCGATCCACGGCGCCAATATATCGGCATACCATCCGCTTCCAGGCCAGACCTCGATGATCGTCCCACTCGGATCGAAACCGAAGAATTCAAGAGTCTCGGCTGGATGGCGCTGCGAATCGCGTCCAGAATCGGACTGGCGCCACTCGCCAGCCAATACATTCGCCAAGTCTGCCAGATCAGGCGTCGCTGCGACGTCTTCAACGGGAGCGCCTTCGGTCTCGGCCATCGTTTCGGTGACAGGCAGTTCGGTTTCAACCGATTGGGCCGTTGGCTGGCTGCAGGCTGTGGCAAACAGTAGTGAGGCCGCGATGGCCCCCAGCTGGATATTCTGATTCATCGTTTCTCTCCGGCGGCGGGACGAATAGTCCTAGAGAAGGCTTGGAGGCATGGCAATCGTCCGAACGAGTGGCGGGGCTTGCAGCGGCTGAAATCAGTTCCCATCTGAGTGTTGCGAGCCGCCCTTGCGGGGTTCGTGACCGGGTTGCGGCCAGTTGGCGCAATCGCGGTCGGCTCAACGCTGGCAAGCGGTTTGCCAGTCGGCCTTGTCGCTCAAGAAGAGGATAAGTTGAGATGAGAACTGTCGATTTTACACCACTTTACCGTTCCATTGTCGGTTTCGACCGACTCGCGGACATGATGGATTCTGCAACCAAGATCGAGTCGCAGGGCTATCCCCCGTTCAACATCCAGCACGTGGACGAGAATGAGTATCTCATTGAACTCGCCGTGGCCGGGTTTGGCGAAGCGGACCTGACGGTCGAGGTTCAGGAAAACATCCTCACCATCGCCGGGAAAATCGTTGAAAAGGACGATGTCGGATCGCGCCGCTTCCTGCATCGCGGCATCGCGGAACGCGCTTTTGACCGCCGCTTCCATCTGGCTGATCACGTCAAAGTGGCGGACGCGGAATTGCTCAACGGTCTGTTGACCGTGCATCTTGTTCGCGAAATTCCCGAGGCGGCCAAGCCGCGCAAGATTGCGATTTCGGATGTTTCCGGCAAGGCCAAGGCTCGGCTGATCGAAACCCGCAAGACCAAGGCGGCCTGATCGCCGCGACACACGATTGAAATACATCCCTCCGGAATTGGGCGGCGAACCTCGGTTCGTCGCCCTTTTTTCGGCGAGATGTTCTCGGGGTCAGGCTGCGTGAATATCGACAGCGCCGTCGATGGCTTCGACATTTTCGAGAAAGTCGTGATCGAGGGTCGTACCTGTGAAACACGAGCCGCTGAAGCGGGCCTTGCGCACATTCGCGCCGTCCAGCCGCGAATAGGAAAAATCGGCACCGGTCGCCTTGACCTGCCTCAAGTCAGCGCCGCGCAGGTCAGTATATCGGGCCTTGCTCCCGGCCAGTGATGCGGGAAGCATCCGGTCTCCCTCCAGCACGAGCGGCCCGAATTGACAGTCGCGCAGGTCGGCATTGCACAAATTGGCACCAGTCAGGTCGGCGCCGCGCAAATCGGCACCGCGCAGGCACACCATGCGCAGATCGGCGCGCTCAAGCCGGGCGCCCTGTAATTGTGCGCCTTCAAGGTCGAGACCATAGAGCGTCGCACCGCGAGCGTGGAACGCCGTCAATGTCTTGCCGGCAAGAGAGTGAAGTCCGCGCAGATCCATGCCGTCGAACAGCGAGGGCTTGCCCTCGCGGCCATCGGTTTCGCACCAGGTCACATGCGAGGAAATCTGATCGGCAACAGGGCTTTCCAGCGTGTTGGCATCGATCCCGACCGGTGCGCTCGTTAGTGCGCCATCCGTTTTCATGCCTTCGGTCTTCGCCATTGTCGTCTTGACGCCGATCATCACGCTATCGGTGAAGTCGACGCCTGTCAGGTCGGCGCCTGACAAATCGGCGCCCTCGAGATTGGCACCGTGAAAGGATGAGCCGCGCAGATTGGCGCGGATCATCCGGGCGCCGAGCAAGACTGCATCTGTGAAGTCCGCCGTCTGGGCGGTCATTCCGGCCATTTTCGAGCCGGACAGATTGGCTCCGGTAAAATTGGCCTTGCCGGCATCGCTCTGCTGCGCGGAATGCGTCAACATGGAGAGACCTTTCTCCTTGTCGACCTGGGCAATGGCACCCTCGCGCAAATCGGCTTCGGTCATGTCGGCACCGGTCAGATTGGCACCGCGCAGGACCGCGCCCCGAAGATCCGATCGCCGCAGGCAAGCGCCTTCCAGGGAGGCGCGGCGCAAATCGGCGGCGAAGAAGATCGCGCTATTGAGTGTCGCACCTGACAAATTGGCGCCGCGCAGGACCGCACCGCTGAAATCCGCGTCGGACAATTCGCGATTGGACAGGTTGAGGTCTTCCAGAATTGTATAAGCGAAATTGGCGCGTGCACCGCCAGAGCGGCCGGACCATAACCGCTCATGCCGGTCGCAGATCTGGTCAACCTGCGTCTGGTCGAGTCTGGTGTGCTCGATTTTCTGCCGGGCCATGCGATCAACCCTGTCGGTCAGCAAACTGAGTGGCCAGCCTAATCCAGGAGTATTAACGGGCGGTGTGAGATGCAGCCAGTGGGGCTTGCGTCAATCCAGCTTCGACCAGGCGCGCGGCGAGTGCGCTACCCGGTGCAACACATACCCGGTTCATCCCGGCCTGACCGAGGCGGTCGAGCTCATCGGCGGGCGCGTGCAGGGCCGCTTGCGTCAATACGGCGTCATAACGTGCGGGGTTGGCGTCGAGATACACCAGGGGCTGACCGGTGCGCAGGCGATGAAAGAAGCCGGCATAGAGGCGGGCTGCCTCACAGGGTCGCAATCCCGTCTCGACACGGATGCCGGCATCGCGCAGCAGGGCGATGCCGCGCCCGGCGACTTTGGGGTGTTCGTCCAGGCAGGCGATCAGGACCGTATCTATCCCTGACTCAATCAGCGCGCCGGCGCAGGGCGGCGTTTGCCCGTGAAAGGCACAGGGCTCCAGTGTCACATAGGCGCGGTCTGCTTGGGCCAGCGTGCCGGCGCGATCAAGCGCCAGGCGTTCAGCATGCGGTCTGCCACCATCGGCGGTCGCGCCCCATCCGACAATGCTTTCTCCGCGGACGATGACGCAGCCAACCGACGGATTGGGGGCGGTCCGTCCGAGCTGCCCCTGGGCGAGTGCCAGTGCGGCATCCATGAAGCGGTAGTCAGCCGGCGTAAACATGGCTCAGGGCAGGGGCGGCAAGGTTCTGGCGCGCTCGGGATCGAGATAGCGGGCCGAGACCGGCTTGAGTTCGTTGTCGGATAGGTCGATCAGCAGCGGATTTCCGGTTGGCACTTCGATATCGATAATGTCGTGATCATTGACCTCAAACAGGAATTTGATCAGGGCGCGCAGGCTATTGCCGTGCGCTGCAATGATGATGTTTTCCCCGGCTGCAAGGCGCGGCGCGATCATGCCTTCCCAAGCGGGTTCGACGCGCTCAAGCGTCATTTTGAGCGATTCCGAGTTCGGCAGCAGGGCTTCGGGCACGTGTTGGTAGCGTTCATCCTTCGAGGGGTGCTGCGGATCGTCGGCGGCGAGGGGCGGTGGCGGCGTGTCGAACGAGCGGCGCCATATCTTGACCTGCGCATCGCCGTGCTTGGCACGGGTTTCATCCTTGTCGAGACCGGCGAGGGCGCCGTAGTGACGCTCATTGAGCCGCCAGGACTTCTCGACCGGGATCCAGACGCGCCCAAGCCCTTCCAGGCTGAAATTCAAGGTCCGGATCGCCCGCTTCAGTACCGAGGTGAAAGCGCGATCCGGCTTGAAGCCGGCCTCCGCCAACAGCGCGCCCGACTGACGTGCCTGGGCTTCGCCCTCATCGGTGAGATCGACATCGACCCATCCGGTGAACCGGTTTTGCCGGTTCCACTCGCTCTGGCCGTGGCGGATAAGGGCGAGTTGCGGCATCGCGTTGTCTCCTTGCGCGTCGTGATCGCAAAGCGATAGCCCGGCATTTTGTCCCGGGCAAGGATCGGTCGCTGCGGCGCGCTTGCTGGGGATGATTTCTATACACTTGAGAGGCGAGTTGTGTTATCGAAATTCCCGTCACAATAGAGGATTGGGTTAGGGCGGCACCTCCGCGGAGGTGCTTGCATGCCCAGTCCGGCGGCGAGACGTGGTTCGGCCCTACGCGCCCCCCTGCGGAGTTCCGGACCGGCCGCCGCCTGGCCAACCGCGCACGTCTCTTTCCGGGACGTGCGCGGTTCTGTTATGGAGACAGGCACAATCCCTTCGCCATTCGGGAATCCGGCATGAATGATTTCGACCCCGTCGCCTCCGCACGCCGCGTCATTGCGCTTGAACGAGACGGTCTGGAGGCACTTATCCTGTCGGTGGACAATGCGTTTTCCGCGACGATCGAGCGATTGGGCAAGGTCCGGGGGAGGTTGATCTGCTCTGGCGTTGGCAAATCGGGACATGTCGCGCGCAAAATCGCAGCGACGCTCGCCTCGACCGGGACGCTGGCCTATTACGTCCACCCGACCGAGGCCAGCCATGGCGATCTCGGCATGATCACGCCGGACGATGCGGTCCTGGCTCTGTCGAAATCGGGCGAAACCCGGGAGTTGGGCGATCTGATCGCCTACTGCCGGCGTTTCTCGGTTCCGCTGATCGGCATGACAAGCCAGGCCGAGAGCACGCTGGCGCGCGCTGCTGATTACAGGTTGATCATCCCTGATGCGCCTGAAGCCTGCGGCGAAACCAGAGCGCCGACAACATCGACGACCTTGATGATGGCGATGGGCGACGCGCTTGCCATTGCACTGCTGGAACAACGCGGCTTCACGGCGGCGGATTTCAAGACCTTTCATCCCGGCGGTGCCTTGGGGGCGGCGCTGGCAACGGCCGCCGATATCATGCACGCCGGTGCGGCGATGCCATTGATCGGGCGGATGGCTCCGATGAGCGATGTGCTGATCGAAATGACGGTGAAAAGCTTTGGATGTGCCGGAATTCTTGATGAGTCCGGCCGGCTGGTCGGGATCATAACCGATGGTGATTTGCGGCGGCATATGGGTGATGCGCTGATCAAAAAAGCGGCACAATCAATCATGACGAGCAATCCGAAAACGGGTTCTCCCGGCATGCTCGCAGCCGATGCCTTGCGCGAGATGACGGCGGGCAGCGCCAAAATCATGCAACTCTTTGTCGTTGATGCCGAAGGCCGGCCACAAGGCATCTTGCACTTGCATGATCTGTTGCGGGCGGGTCTGAAATAGCCGCGGGTTTCGGGGCAGGACGCTCGCCAGTCTGGCCGTTTGCTGCCAGCTTGCGTTATCATGGCCGCAAATGACCCTTTAGGGCCTGTTTATCTGGCGTATCTCCAGTCATATTCTGGGGCGCAAGCAGGAATACGGTGGTTCGACCGTTGTAGGAGACAGCATGAGGCAGCCGCTATCGCTCCAGGTGAGGACCCGGCTGAAGCCCTATTTCGTGGCGTTGGCGGGTTTCAGCCTGGCGTCCAACCTGCTTCTACTGGTCTCGCCGCTCTACATGCTGCAGGTCTATGACCGGGTGCTGGGCTCTGGCTCGACGGACACATTGATCTGGCTGACGGCGCTCGCTGTGATGCTGCTCGGCGTATATGGCGCATCGGAGGCGGCGCGCCGGCGGATTTGCGCCTTGGCTGGCATCGAGCTTGAGAATTTCCTCGTCCCCAAGATTTTCGCCAAATTCGAAGCCGGAACAGGCGGCGCGCCGGCGCTGTCGCAGGATCTGGCGCTTGCGGGGCGCATTCAGGGCGCGTTCCAGGCGGGCACGATCCTGCCATTTGCGGATCTGCCCTTTGCACCGATCTTTCTGGCCGCGCTGTTCATGGTTCACCCGTTTCTTGGCGGTTTGGGCCTGGTTGGTGCCGCAATCGTGTTCGCGGTAGCGGTCACGGCTGAGATGACGACGCGCGATGCCAGCAAATACTCCCAGACGGCGCTCAGCGGTGCCAGCGAGATGGCTGCCGGCCTGGAGCGGCAACGTTCGGCCATGGTGGCAATGGGGCTGGTGCGGGCTGCGTTCGGCAAATGGCAAGCGGCCAAGCGGGCCGGGCAGAATTTTTCCCTGCAGGCGGCGAAGGCAGATGGGAAATTTACCGCGATTTCGCGGGCCGCGCGGCAGATATTGCAGATTTTCATCCTCGGAGCCGGTGCCGCCCTGGCGTTGACACAGGATATATCGCCCGGCTCGATTGTCGCGTCCTCGATCATTCTGGCGCGCGCCCTCGGGCCGATCGACCAGATCGTCGGCGGCTGGCGCAATAATGTCCTGGCCTGGCGCGCCTGGACGCAATTGCAGGAACGCCTGGAAGAAATTGATGAAGGCGCGCAATTCACGCCGCTGCCGCGTCCGACCTCCGAATTGGCACTCGAACGCCTTTCCGTGGTGGTTCCCGGCGCTCGAGAGCCTCTGATTCATCCCTTCAGCTACACGGCGAAGGGCGGCCAGATCATCGCCCTCGCCGGGGCCAATGGTTCGGGCAAGACGACATTGCTTCAAACCCTGTCGGGTGCCTGGCTTCCCGGCTCCGGCGCGGCGCGGCTGGGTGGCCGTACGTTGCACGAATGGGCGAGCGCCGACCGTGGCCGCTATGTCGGTTATGTACCTCAGGACGTCGAACTGCTTCCCGCCACGATCGCGGAAAATATCGACCGGCTGGCGGCGGCCGGATCGGATGCGGTGATCCAGGCCGCGAAGACCGCTGGTGCCCATGAAATGATTATTGCCCTGCCTGATGGCTATGACACCCGGGTCGGCCCGGGTGGCGCGCATTTGTCGGCCGGTCAGAGGCAGATGGTCGGCCTGGCGCGGGCCTTGTTCGGTGATCCGGTGCTGTTGCTGCTCGACGAGCCTACGGCCAATCTCGACGCGGCGGCGGCGCCACTATTGATCAAGGCGCTGGTTGACGCGGCAGCGCGCGGAGCGATCGTGCTCGCCTCCAGTCACGACAGACGCCTGATCGAGCGCGCCAATACCGTCATGCTGTTGCGCAATGGCTCCATCCTGGCGGCGACAGCGGAACAATATCTCAAACTGGCGACGGGGCCGGGCGCGGCCATTCCCGGCGGCCAAGGTGCGGTGGGATGACCGTCCCTGTGGCCAATCCGATGACGGACCCCTTTATCCGCAATGCCGCGCTGATTTGCCTGTTGGGGCTGGGCGGTTTTCTCGCCTGGGCGGGGTTCGTGCCGCTGGCAGAGGGCGTGCCGGCGTCCGGCCAGATTGTGGTCGAGAATAGCCGTCAGGTCGTCCAGCACCTGGAGGGCGGCATTATTCACGAATTGCTGGTGCGCGATGGCGACCGGGTTGAGGCGGGACAGCAATTATTGTCGCTGCAGGAAACGGCATCCCTGTCCGTGCGCGATGAAATCATGCAGGATATTGCCTCCCTGACGGGCTCGCTGCAGCGCTTGCTGGCCTTGCGTGATGGCCTGGATGCGCCAGACTTCTCAGCGCTTGATGCCATGTCGCTGGGCGAAACCGAACGCGCCGAAGTGCTGGAGCGCCAACTCGATCTGTTCCGGCAGCAGCGCCAGGCCTTCAATGCCGATATCGCCGTGCTCACCGCGCGCCGGGACGGGGCGCAGTCCTCGCGCATCCTTCAGGCCCGCCAGGTGGTTCTGACGCAGCGGGTGCTGGAAGCCGCACAGGCGCAACTGGAATTATTGCGAAACCGGGTCGAACGCCAAATGGCGCGGCTGGACGAATTGCGGGCGATGGAGCGCGATAACGCCTCGCTGGAGGCCGAAATCAGCCGATTGCGCACCGAAGCCCAGTCGGCCGCCAATCTTGAGCAGGATCTGGAGGGGCAAATCGGTCAGGCCGAGGCCACATTTTCGCGTCAGGTCTCAACAGAGCAGCTCGAGGTGCGCACACAATTGCAGCAGGCCGAGGAGCGGCTCAGTTCGGCGCAGGACATTCTCAACCGGTCCGTCATTATCGCGCCGGTTTCGGGCGAAATTCTCAATCTGCGCTTTTCCACGCGCGGTGGTGTCGTGCGCCCGGGCGAAGCGATCCTTGAGATCGTGCCCGAAGTTGGGGAAGTGACGGCATCGGTGCGGATCCGCCCGGCCCAGCGCGCCGCGGTCTATGCGGGACAGGCGGTGCGCACGCGAATGAGCGCTTTCAAGAGCTGGATGACGCCGCAGCTCGATGGCACGGTGGTCAGCGTCAGTGCCGATCTCAAAACCGACGAGGCCAATGGCGTGTCCTATTATGAGGTCCGCGTGACCGTGCCCGCCGCGGAATTGGCCAAGCTTGGGGATCGCGAAATCATCCCGGGCATGCCGGTCGAGGTGTTCATTTTTTCAGGACGAAGCCGCACGACGCTCGACTATCTGTTCGAGCCGATCGGCGAGTCGCTCTTCCGTGGCGCACGGTCGGGATGAGGATAGGGCGATGAGAGTGTTCAAACGCATATTTTTGACGGGCTCGGCGCTTTGTTCGCTTGGCATGGCGGGCCAGGCATTCGGGCAGGAGACGGCGGCCCGGTGTCTGGGCTTCACCGACGGGCTCGCCTTGGCGGCGGCGCGTGCTCCGGAAGTCGATGGCGCACGGGCCCGCGAAGCGGAGGCGCGGGCCGATCTCAGAGAAGCCAGTTCCCTGATGCGTCCTCAGATTTCCACCTTTGGGCGCTCCGGGGTTGGCGATAGCGGCCTGACGGGCAGCCAGATCGACAATCAGCTCGGCGTTCGCGTCACGCAGCGCGTCTATGATTTCGGCGATAGCCGTCTCGCCCGCGAGGCGGCGCGGGGCGGGGTCGCGCAGCGCGGTTTTGATACGCGTGAACAACAGAACCAGGCGGCCTATTCCTTCGCGGACGCCTATCTTACCCAACTCGAAGCTGAAGCGATGATCGCCGTGATCGCGCAAAGGCGGGCGTATTTTGTCCGGCAGCACGAGGCGATCGAGGCCCTGCTGCGGCGCGGCGGCGCCACGCGGGCGGACAATGCCCAGATCGTCGCGCAACTCGCCTCCGCCGATGCCGAGGCGCTTGAGCTTCGATTTACCGTCGATCGCGCTGCAACCCGTATTCGCGAATACTCGGGGCAGTCTGCCGCGCCCTGCGCGCCTGAAGCCGCGCGGGCGGCGCTGGATGTCCAATTGACGGGCCTCGGGAATATCGATGATGTGGTCGCCTCGGCCCTGTCGGCTCACCCCCGGATCGGAGCTCAACGCAGCACGATCCGTTCCCTGGAAGCGCAACGCGCCCGGCAGGCCCGCTCGCGACTGCCTGTGGTCGAGCTGGTCGGCATTGTGTCCTATGTCTACGACGATAACAGCGAGGACTGGGATACGCGTGACCGGGTTGGCGTCGATGTCTCGGTTCCGCTTTATACCGGGTCTGCGCTGGGCGCGCGAAATGATCGCGCCGAGGCGCGGCTGTCCCAGGAGGAGAGCGGGCTGCGCACGCTGCAGCGCAATCTCAGTGAGGAAGCCGAAGTCGCATTCCGTCGCTCCATTTCCTTGCAGGCGCAATTGATGCGCCGCGAGGCCGTGGCGGAAAGTCAGCTGGATTATTTTGAGGCAATCTCGGGTGAGTTTGAGTTGGGGCTTGGCACTTTGCCGGTCCTGATCGATGCGCGGCTCGCCTATGAAGAAGCCGCGCTGGATGTGGTTGCCGCGCGCTTTTCACTGTTGCGGCAGAAGCTGGACCTGATGCGATTGACGGCACGCATGCCAGACTATCCGGATTGAGCGCGGTATCGGGCATTTTGCCGCGATAGCAGATCGTTTCATCAATTCTGCCGTTAACTCTGCCGTTCGATTTTCAAGCAGGGACAGAAGCTTTCTCTGGACGCCGCAGGGTTTCAGGGGCTAGCCTTCAACCTGCGTGATCGCGGACATGAGCGTTCGCTGGGAATTGGCGTAGAAATTGAGTGTTACAACCACAGCAGGCACCGCCGCTTTGCCGGGGCATCGCGGTGAGGGGGCCTGCATAGGGGCGGCGTTGTCAGCGGCCCGGGGGAGAATATCATGACCGATCAAAACTGGACCCGCACCGATTCCGACCGGAATGACCCGGAGAGCCTCTCATCTCGCGACGATAAGCGGGCTGCCGAGCGGGGCCGCAATCGTGTTGCGGCAGCTGCACTGGCCGCTGCCGGTGCGGCATTATTGGCCGGCGGTGCCAATGCACAGGGTGCTGGCGCGCCGGAGGGCTTCCAGGCCGCCTCCGACCTCGCCAATGTCTCCAGCATCCATGTCCAGGCGGACGGGTCGGTCCAGCTCGTGATGGCGGATGGACAAACCATTGTCATAGCTGCGACGGATGTCGTGGTTCAGGATGGGATTGTCTACCTGTCTGCAGGCTCACTCGATGCTGCCCTGGGGGCGGCTGTGCCCGCAGCGGGCGGCGGCGGCGCCGTATTGGGTGGTTTGGGCGCACTCGTGATCGGCGGTGGACTCGCTGCCGGAGGCGGTGGCGGAGGAAGTTCAACCCCTGCGCCTGCGCCGACACCCAATTTGAACCCACCGGTTTTCACCTCTGCGGCATCAACATCGGTCGACGAGAATTCGACCGGTACGGTCTACTCGGCAACCGCGACCGATGCGGATGGCAATACGATCACCTATTCGATCGCTGGCGGCGCTGACGCCGCAGATTTCTCGATCAATGCGACGACCGGTGCCCTGAGTTTTGTTGGCACGCCCGATTTTGAAAACCCCGATGATTCCAATACCGACAACGCCTATGAAGTGACCATTCGGGCGTCGGATGGTGTGAATACGACTGATCACACAGTGACGATCACCGTCGATGATGTCGACGAGGCACCGGTGTTTTCATCCGGAGCCACCGCAAGCGTGGCAGAAAATCAAACCGCCGCCTACACGGCCACCGCCGCTGATGACGAGGGCACGGTGCTGACCTATTCGCTCTCCGGGACGGATGCCGCACTCTTCTCGATCGATGCCGGCACCGGCGTGGTGACGTTCAACGCCGCGCCTGATCACGAGAATCCGGGCGATGCCGGTGGTGATAATGTCTATGACATAGTCGTGAGTGCGTCCGATGGTACCAACACCACGGATCAGGCCGTGGCGATCACTGTCACCGACCAGAATGACAATTCGCCTGTGTTTACCTCTGCATCCAGCTTCACTGTGGCGGAAAACGAAACGTCAGCCTTTACGGCTGTGGCGACCGATGCCGACGCCGGCACGACGCTTACATATTCGATCGCCGGCGGCGCTGACGCGGCAGATTTCTCGATCAACGCGTCCACTGGGGCGGTGACTTTTGTCGGCACCCCTGATTTTGAGAATCCCGCCGATGCCGATACCGATAATGATTATGAAGTGATCATCCGGGCGTCGGACGGCACGAATACAACCGATCAAACCGTGACGGTTACTGTCGAGGACGTCGACGGAGCGCCGGTGTTTTCATCGGGCGCTACAGCCAGCGTCGCTGAAAACCAGACCGCCGCCTATACCGCCGCCGCTGCGGATGACGAAGGCACGGTGCTGACCTATTCGCTGTCCGGAGCCGATGCTGCATTGTTCTCGATCGATGCGGGCACGGGCGTGGTCACCTTCAACGCTGCGCCGGACTATGAAAACCCGGCTGATGCCGGTGGTGATAATGTCTATGACATCGTCGTGAGCGCGTCCGATGGCACCAACAGCACGGATCAGGCTGTGGCGATCACTGTCACCGACCTGAATGACAACTTGCCGGTGTTCACCTCTGCATCCAGCTTCACTGTCGCGGAAAACCAAACCTCAGCCTTCACAGCCGTGGCGACCGATGCCGATGCTGGCAGCACGATCACCTATTCGCTGTCCGGCGCCGATGCGGCCGCGTTCAAGATTGATGCGACGACCGGCGTTGTGACCTTCGTGACGGCGCCCGACTATGAAACCCCGGGCGACCAGTCCTTTGATCTTGTCGTAACGGCGTCCGATGGTGTGAATTCCACCAATCAGCCGGTGACGATCAGCGTGACCGATGTCAATGAGGCGCCGGTCTTCACTTCCGGCAGTACGGCCAGTGTCGCGGAAAACCAGACCGCGGCTTATACCGCAGTTGCGAGCGACCCTGATTTGACCAGCCCGACCTATTCGATCTCCGGCGGCGCCGACGCTGCCCTGTTCAATATCGACGCGGCGACCGGTGTCGTGACGTTCAAGACCGCGCCTGATTTCGAGACCCCGGCCGATGCCGGCGGGAATAACGTCTATGATATTGTCGTGCGGGCGTCGGACGGGACCAATAATGTCGACCAGTCGGTCGCGATTACCGTCACCAACCTCAATGACAATTCTCCGGTGTTCACATCCGGAACGACCGCCTCAGTGGTTGAGGGCACGACCATTGCCTATGACGCTGATGCGACCGACGCTGATGTGGCCGATACAATCGCCTATTCGCTCTCGGGTACCGATGCGGCCCTGTTCAATATCGACAGTTCGACCGGTGTCGTGACCTTCAAGGTCGCGCCCGATTTTGAAGCGCCGGCCGATGCCGGCGGCGATAATGTCTACGACTTCACGGTCACAGCATCCGACGGGACCAATTCGACTGACCGGAGCGTTGCCGTCACCGTGACCGACGGTAATGAAAACGCGCCGGTATTCACGTCTTCGACGACCGCCTCGGTCGCGGAGAACGGGACCGCTGCATACACCGCCACGGCCACAGATATTGATCTCGACCCCATCACCTATTCCATCGCTGGCGGCAGCGATGCGGCGCTGTTCACGATCAATGCGTCGACCGGTGCAGTGACATTCGTCACCGCACCCGACCACGAGGCTCCCACCGATGCCGGTGGCGACAATGTCTATGACATCATCGTTCGTGCGTCTGATGGCACCAACAATACCGACCAGGCAGTTGCGATCACCGTAACGGACCTCAATGACAATGCGCCGGCCTTCACCTCCGGCGCGACCGCCTCGGTCGCCGAAAACCAGACCGCTGCCTATGACGCCAATGCGACGGACGCGGATGCGACCTCGACGGTCAGCTACTCACTTTCCGGTGCGGATTCCGGACTGTTTTCGATAAATGCCGGGACCGGCGTCGTGACGTTCGTGGCGGCCCCTGATTTTGAAGCTCCTGGCGATGCCGGCGGCGACAATGTCTATGACTTTGTGGTCACCGCGTCGGATGGCACCAACACAACCGATCAGGCCGTTGCCGTTACGGTGACGGATGTTACCGAGAGCAACGACCTGCCAGCGGATGTAACCACCCCTGCCACCCTGGCGCTCGGCGACACATTCTCCAATGAGCTGGAAGTGGTTGGCGACCGGGACTGGATCGCCGTCGAGCTTGTGGCGGGACAGCGTTATGCGATTTCACTGGACGGCAGTGGTGCCAGCCCGCTGAGCGATCCGCTCGTTCGTCTCTATGACGCGGCCGGCGACCTCGTTGCCGAAAACGATGATGGCGGACCGGGACTGAATTCGCTGCTGACCTATACGGTGGCGACGACCGGCACATATTATGTCGAGGCCGCCGCTTGGGACGATACTGTGGCGGGCACCTATACGGTTGGACTGGAGACCGCACCGCCACTGGAAGAATATACCAATGACCAGATCGCCGAATTCCTGCGTTCCGGATATTGGGTCGGCAATGGCAGCCAGCCGCGTCAGTGGAGTGCGACCGATGGCGGCACGATCACCGTTACGCTCGGCGGGCTCACCGCCGATGGCCAGGCCCTTGCGAGGGCGGCGCTGACGCTCTGGTCGGATCTGACCGGGATTACCTTTTCGGAGGTCGGAATCGGCGGCCAGATGGTGTTCGACGATGATGAGGAAGGTGCTTTCGCATCCACGGTAACGTCCGGCGGGATCATCCAGTCGGCCGAGGTGAATGTCTCGACGGACTGGCTTGCGACCTATGGCACCAATATCAACGGGTATGCCTTCCAGACCTATGTCCATGAAATCGGGCATGCGCTCGGACTGGGTCATGCCGGCCCCTATAACGGATCGGCCGACTATGCCGTTGACGCCGGCTATCTCAATGATTCCTGGCAGGCGACTGTGATGTCGTATTTCAGCCAGACCGAAAACACCTATGTCGACGCCTCGTTCGCCTTCGTCGTCTCGCCGCAAATGGCTGACATTCTCGCGATTCAGAACATGTATGGGCTCGCGGCGAATATTCGCGGCGGCGATACGGTTTACGGCTTCAACTCGACGGCCGGCAACGCGATCTACGACGCGACCTCCTTCACCACGATCACGAGCTATACGATCGTCGACACCGGCGGCACAGACACGATGGATTATTCGGGTTCGGCAGCCGATCAGACACTCGATCTGCGGGCCGAGTCCTATTCGAGCCTGCAAGGTGGTCGTGGCAATGTCGGCATTGCTCGCGGATCAGTGATCGAAAATGCGATCGGTGGCACGGGCGATGACACACTGATAGGCAATGCCGCTGGTAACACCCTGACCGGCAATAGCGGCGCAGATCGCTTCTACGCCAGCGGCGGAACGGATGTTTATGATGGGGGTGCCGGAACGGATACGGTGTACTTCACCGGTCTGCAGGCTGAGTATTCCGTCTCGACCAATGGCTCGGGCAACACCGTTATCACCGATTTGCGCGTCGGCTCGCCCGATGGCGTTACCGAGCTGATCAGCATCGAGACGATTGTGTACGGCACAGCGACGCCGTCAGCCCTGCTTATCCCTGTCGAGAAACTCGGCAATGGCGATCCGGTTCAGGATGGGTTGAGTGGTCCGGACTGGGTTGGTTTCCTGAACGCCGGCATCGGCGCTGAAGGAAATTTCCGGGGCTTTGTCCCTGCCGCAGACTGGGGCGTGGATAACCTGCCGACCTTTGTCGAACAGTGTGGATTGCCGGCCGCGGTAATGCGTACGTTCGATCCGGCCACGATGGGCGTGTCTGTCGCTGTCATTGGCCTGGCCGATGATGCCGGCAAGGGTTCGGAAGTTCCGGTGATGGAAGCGCTCGATGCATCCGAGAAGCCGGGTGCGCATGATGATGTGATGCCGGATCTCAGCCCTGAAGAACTGGCTCAGGTTCAGTTGATCGATGGGCAGGCCGGTGGATTGGGTGTCCTGATCACGGACGCCAACAATTCCGAAGTGACGCTCGATGCGCCGCAGGATGGCGGGGCCTTCACGGATCTGGTTGATTTCCGTCTGCCAGAGGTGAGCTGGGGTGCCAATGGCATGCTGGTCCTCAGCGATGACCAAGGCGCAGCGGCGTCTGGCATCGGCCAGGTGTCACTGTCGGAGCCGAGCGAAATGCCGGGCCTTGTCGATGACGCGCTGCCGTTTGACGCTCAGATCGATGACATTCAGCTGCTCGATTCAATCGAAGGCTGGGCATGATCTGAACGGTTAGATCGAGATTGGCAGGGGGCGAAGATATTCGTCCCCTGCCGCGCCATCCTGCGCGCTCGACGCGAAAGTCATCTACCAGGCTGACAAGCCGGCCGATGCTCGGCTAGCTCAGCGGTTCCGATGATTTCCCATTGCCGCGCTTGGCAAACTCGTCCCGGTAGAAGCGGAACAAGGTGTAGCCTGTCATCGCGACGCCATAAGTGAGGAAGCCGGCGAACAGACAGAGCAGCCCCCAGGTAACCAACCCGTACACGATATCCATAATCCCCCACGCCCCACGCACGTTTTACAACTGACGGGCAGTCTCTCGCATGGGCGCGGTTTTAGCAAGTTTTGGTTGTGTCGTGGTGTTGAGGTGCGGCGAGGGCGTGAGCGACGCTTTGCGACAAGGCCGTCAGGTAGTCGGGTTGTGAAATGCCGTAAGCCCGGGCGATCGCATCGCAATTCAACACCGAATAGTCGGGCCTGCGAGCAGGGCTGGGAAAGTCCTCGGAGCGGATTCGATCTACGCTGACCCTCGTTTCGCCATATCGCGCGGCGGTTTCAAAAATATCATTGGCAAACTCGGCCCAACTTCTCGGTGTATCGCCGCAGAAGTGGAAGACGCCCGTATCGGCCTGATCATCCGCCAGTCTGCCGGCGATAGCGATGATCGCGTCAGCGATATCTGCGGCTGCGGTCGGGCAAGTGCGCTGATCGTGCACAACCCGGACTTGATCCTGCTGACTGCCAAGCTTGAGCATGGTTCGTAGAAAATTCTGTCCATTGCCGGAGAAGACGGCTGAGGTCCGCAGAATGACGGGCCGTGCGGCGCTGCGCAGGACAGCTTCGTCGCCTGCCAGCTTCGAGCGGCCGTAGACGGAGAGGGGGCGGCATGTATCGGCCTCAAGATAGGGCTGGTCCTTCTGGCCGTCATACACATAATCGGTCGATAAATGGATGATTGGGATATTGGCCTGCCCGCAACGCTCGGCGACAATGCCTGGCGTGAGCGCGTTGATGCTGTGCGCCAGGTCGGGTTCGGCTTCGGCCCGGTTGACGTCGGTATACGCGGCCGCATTGACCAGGACGCTGCCCGGAGGGGCGAGCTGCAATACGGGATCGAGCGCGCGAGCGATTTCGCCAGGCTGCGCCAGATCGAGTTCCGGGCGCGCCAAATGCCTGACAGTGTGCCCGGTCGCACGCGCGACCGATGCGGTAGCCGCGGCCACCTGGCCGAAACGTCCGAGGATGATGATGTCCCCAACCATTAGTCAGACCCGAGGCCGAGCCGCTCAAGCGGATTGTCGCCGCCAATCCTGGCGAGGGATGCGCGGCACCAGTCAGCATTGTCGAGATACCAGCCAACTGTCTGCGCCAGGCCGTCGGAGAGATTGAAACGGGGCGACCAGCCCAGCTCGCTGTGCAGTTTTCCGGCGTCGATCGCATATCTGAAATCATGACCCGGGCGGTCAGTGACGAAGGTGATTTGCTCGCTGGAGGCACTCGCGCGCGGGCGCTGCCGGTCGAGCTCGGCACAAAGCAGCTGGACCAGTTCCAGGTTGCTGCATTCGGCATCGCCGCCGACATTGTAGGTTTCGCCAATCCGGCCCCGTTCGAGGATCGTCAACAGGGCGTCGGCATGATCCTCGACGTGAAGCCAGTCGCGAACATTGGCGCCGCGGCCATAGACCGGAATGGGCGCGCCATTGAGGGCGGACAGGATAACGACCGGAATGAGTTTTTCCGGGAATTGGCGCGGCCCGTAATTATTCGAACAATTCGAGATGATCGTCGGCAGCGCATAGGTCGAGTGCCAGGCGCGCACCATCATGTCGGCGGCTGCCTTGCTGGCGGCGTAGGGGGAGTTCGGCCGGTAGGGACTCTGCTCACTGAATCGGCCTGTCGCGCCCAGCGAGCCATAAACTTCGTCGGTCGAGATATGGTGAAAACGGAACAGGTCGGCCCGTTGTGCCTCAAGCCCCTTATAATAATCCGTCGCGGCCTGAAGCAACTGGGCCGTGCCGCCAACATTGGTATCGACGAAAATCTGCGGGCCATCGATCGAGCGATCAACATGCGATTCCGCAGCCAGGTGCATCACCGCATCCGGCTGATATTGCGCAAAAATTCGCGCCAGCGCCACGCCGTCGCGAATGTCGACCTGCTCAAACTGGTAGGCAGGGTCATCTTCCACGGCTTCCAGACTGGCGGGATTGGCCGCATAGGTCAGGGCATCGATATTGACGACTTCATGACCGCGGCCGATTGCCGTGAGTACCAGTGTGGTGCCGATAAAGCCGCTGCCGCCGGTGATGAGAAGTTTCACGCCGTCCCTTTCGCGTCTATGCGCCAAACCGGAATGGCGTCTCGAACGCCCCCCAGGATATCCCGTTTGCATCTTTTTCTGAAAGCACCGCTGCGTGCCGGTCAACACCCCAATCGATCGCCAGATCAGGATCGTCCCAGCGCAGGCTCGCATCCAGGCCGGGGGCATAGTCATTATCGACCTTGTACTGGACGATAGTGTCGGCCTCCAGCGTCACGAAGCCATGCAGGCAGCCGTGCGGTACGAATATCTGCGCCCCGTTTTCGGCCGACAGCTCCGACTTGATGTGCTGGCCGAAGGCCGGCGATCCGCGGCGGGCATCGACGACAACGTCAAGCACGCGGCCTTGAACGACCCGAACGAGTTTGGCCTGTTCTGCCGGCGGGTGCTGGAAGTGCAAGCCGCGCACCGTGCCGGCGGCGGCAGACCAGGACTGGTTGTCCTGTGAAAAATCGGCATCGATACCCAGGGCGGCCAAGTCTTCCCGGTTATAGGTGACGGAAAAATAGCCGCGGTGGTCGCCATAGCGCGGTGGGATGAACTGAATCACTCCGGGAATATCGAGGCGTGCAATCTGCATGTCGGCGCTCCGTATCAACAGGGGATATGCGCAGGTTTGCCGGGCAACTCAAGTCTGGCGCGGCAGCAACCGGCGTCACGCTGTTTCCAGACTGACCGAGGTCTTGTATGCGTGTAGCAGCCCGTCCGGGGCGAGAGCTGTAACTGACTGGGGTGTAACGTGAAAGGAATTGTGCTTGCAGGAGGCAGTGGGACCCGGCTGTGGCCGTTGACGCTTTGCACGTCCAAGCAATTGCTGCCCGTCTACGACAAACCGATGATCTATTATCCGCTCTCGGTCCTCATGCTGGCTGGAATTCGGGACATTTTGATCATCACGACCCCGGAGGACCAGCCCCGGTTCCGGCAATTGCTTGGCGATGGCGCCCAGTTCGGGATCCGGCTGAGTTATGTCGTGCAACCCAGCCCGCAAGGCCTGGCGCAGGCCTTCCTGCTTGATGAAGATTTCATCGGCGACGAGCCGGTGACGCTGATATTGGGCGATAATTTGTTCTACGGCGACGGCTTCGATGGATTGGTGCGCAAGGCCGCCACCGTGACCACCGGCGCCACGATTTTCACCTATCATGTCAACAAGCCGCAGCGTTACGGCGTGGTCGTACTCGACGAGAATGGCAGGCCGGTCTCCATCGACGAAAAGCCGGAGGAGCCCCGTTCGAATCTCGCGGTTACAGGGTTGTACCTCTACGACAGCGATGTGGTGGAGATCGCACGCTCAATTCGACCTTCGGCACGTGGCGAGCTCGAGATTACCGATGTCAATCGCGCCTATATGGAGCGTGGAGATTTGCGGGTGCAACAGTTGGGGCGTGGTGTTGCTTGGCTCGACACGGGTACGCCGCAGGCCTTGCTGGAGGCGTCGGAATACGTCCGATCGCTGGAGCGGCGCCAGGGGCTGCAAATCGCCTGCCTTGAAGAGATCGCCTTTCTCAATCACTGGATAGAACGCGACGAGCTTCAACGTTCGGCGAAGCGCTTCGCCAATTCCGACTATGGAAAATACTTGGCCAAATTGTTGCAAGTTGATGTTAGTTAGCGGCTTTTCAGGATGGGCACGGCCTGGAAAATGGCGCGAGGTATTTGAATGACGGTTTTGGTGACAGGCGCTGCAGGTTTTATCGGCTTCCATGCGGTGAACGCATTGCTTGATCAAGGCGAGGACGTTGTCGGCATCGACAATTTGAACGCCTATTATGATCCTGTATTGAAACAGGCCCGCCTGGCGCATTTGATGGCCCGTCCCGGTTTTGCTTTCGAGAAGATGGAGCTGGCGGACAATGAAGCCGTGCTGGCCCTCGTAGAACGGGTCCGTCCTGATCGGATTCTGCATCTCGGTGCCCAGGCCGGCGTACGCTATTCGATCGACCAGCCCTTCGCCTATGCCAATTCAAACCTGCATGGACATTTGTCCGTGCTCGAAGCGGCGCGCCATCTCGGCGATGATCTGAAACACCTGGTCTATGCTTCCTCAAGCTCGGTCTATGGCGAGCGCTCGGCTGTCCCATTCCGCGAGGATGACGTCACCATGCAGCCGGCCTCGCTCTATGCTGCCACCAAGCTGGCGGATGAATTGATGAGTTCCGCCTATGCCAGCCTCTACGGAATCGCGGCTACCGGATTGCGCTTCTTCACGGTGTATGGGCCCTGGGGACGGCCGGACATGGCCTATTGGCTCTTCTCCGACGCCATGTTCGAGGGCCGGCCGATCAAGGTCTTCAATAATGGTGAGATGGAGCGGGATTTCACCTATATCGACGACATCATCGCGCCGCTCCTTCGTGTGCTCGACGACAGCCCGGCGCGCGGCCACCACGACGTGTTCAATATTGGCGGCGCCTCACCGGTCAAGCTGATGGACATGATCTCGACCCTGGAAAACGCGCTTGGCATGACGGCCGAGAAAGTCATGCTGCCGATGCAGGCCGGCGATGTGACGCGCACCTATGCCGATGTCTCCAAGCTGGAGCGCGTCTATGGCTACCGGCCTGCTGTGCGGCTCGAGGAAGGCCTCGGTCATTTCGCCGACTGGTATCGCGGATGGCGCGACCGCGGAGGTTAGGAGCGCGGGCCTTCGGTCTTGAGCACGGTCTCGGCGAGCTCGCGTGCTGCAGCACCCAGTTCGGCATCATGCAGCGCGTAGGACAACGTCGCCCGCAGATAGCCCAGCTTGTCCCCGCAATCGTAGGAGCGGCCCTCATACTCCACGGCGTGGAAATCCTGATGCTGCATCAGCCGCGCCATCGCGTCGGTGAGCTGGATTTCGCCGCCCGCGCCGGCGGCCTGGTCCTCAAGATATTTGAAAATTGTGCCCTGCAGGATGTAACGCCCTGTAATGGCAAGGTTTGACGGTGCCTTGTTGAGCGCGGGCTTCTCGACCATGCCACGCATCCGGATCCGGTTGCCGCTCCGTTCAATCGGATCTATCACGCCGTATTTGTTGACGTCTTCCGGTGCGACTTGCTCGACCGCGATGATATTGCCGCCGGTTTCCTCATAGGCTTGGACCATTTGTGCCAGACAGCTCGGCTCAGCACGCACTAGTACGTCGGGCAGAAGAACGGCGAACGGGTCGTCGCCGATAATGTCGCGGGCGCACCAGATCGCGTGACCCAGTCCGAGCGGCGCCTGCTGCCGCACGAAGCTCATCGACCCAGGGGTGGCGCGGCTCCGGCGCAGGAGTTCAAGTATTTCTGTCTTGCCCTTGTCCTTCAGGGTTGCCTCGAGTTCATAGGCGCGGTCGAAATAATCTTCGATGGCGCCCTTGTTGCGGCCGGTGACGAAAACAAAATGCTCGATTCCGGCGGCGATCGCTTCGTCGACGACATACTGGATCGCAGGCCGGTCAAACACCGGCAACATTTCCTTGGGGATGGATTTGGTCGCGGGCAGGACACGCGTTCCCAGGCCGGCAACGGGCAGGACGGCTTTACGAACTCGCTTCATCACAGACAACTTCCCTCGGCTTCTTCGTAGGCGCACGCCTATCGGATCATGCCGCTGTCGTCCAGCTTACGCATTCACTTCGCGTAAGGGCCGTCATCCTATATGTTGTGCGCAAGCCAGTATTTGGAAACGCGAATGGGCAAGAGATATTACGGCACGGATGGCGTCCGCCGCCTCACCCGTTTCTTTTCGATGAGGTTCGGGCGCGCTTTGGCGTCCGGCAGTGTCTTGGCCGGGATCGGATTGTTCCCGTCCTGTGTATCGCCGGCATTGTGCGTGCCGCAATCGTGGCAAGATGATCGCGTCAAAACAGGGCCTGCGTCGCGCACTCAAAGCAACGCGCGTTCGACAATCGAACGGGCCGCCGCCTAGTGACGGCCGCCGCCAAACCCGGTCGCGGCCACATCGCCGAGCTGCAATATCTTCGGGCCCTGGCTGTCCTGATGGTAGTCATCGGTCACATCCACCAGACTGAAGGTCGACTGATCGGCGGGCAGCTCTTAGGTGGATTTGCCTATTTCGGCTTCAGTGGCGTCGACGTGTTTTTCGTCATTTCCGGCTTCATTATCCATCGTATTTACGGGACGAAGTCCGGCTTCCGGCCACGCTTCTTTCTCTCACGGCTGAACCGCATCTTTCCACTCTACTGGATCTATACGGCCCTGGCGGTGGGGGGGCTTTTTCTGGCCTATGGCGCCGGACCGGACACGGCGCTGGGCCAAAAGGGTTGGCTGGCGACAATCACGCTCTACCCCGTCGGATACCCGCCGCTCTTGTCGGTTGGCTGGACACTGACGCATGAGCTCTACTTCTACCTAGTGTATGCGGTTTATCTCGCGCTACCCACCCGCGTGAGGTACTGGGCCGTGCTTGGCTGGGCCGGATTGACCCTGGGCGGGATGTTCGGAATTGCGGACGGGCAACCGGCACTGATCGGCCTGCTCGTAAGTCCGTTCAATTCACTGTTTCTCGCCGGGGCGCTGATTGCGCAATTCTCAGATCGTCTGCTGGCCCTGCGCGGCACGGCATTGACGGTGGGCGTCGCCGGTGCCGCACTCGGCCTTGCGTGGACGACAGCCTACGGCCTGGATGGTTTGACGGACCCGGCCTTTCGCGTTCTAATTTTTGCACCTTTCGCGATCGGGACAGTTTGGGCCGTGTTGGCCTGGCGGCCGCGACTTCCGGCACTGGCAGCGCGGATCGGCGATTGGTCCTATGCCGCCTATCTGGGCCATATCCTCGTGCTCGAAGTCTTGGCCCGAATCCTGGCGCCTTATCTGTCCGGAACGCTGCTTGCCAGCATGGTCTATTACACGCTTGGCATGCTTGGTGCGCTCGCCCTGGCCTGGCTCACCCATCGGTTGATCGAACGCCCCCTTTTGGGTTGGGGCAAGGCGGCGATCTCCACGCTCACACCGAAACCGCCATCCGCCGCAGACACCTGAATTCGGTGCAGCAAGTTCAAAAATAGGCGCATTATCAATGAACTCCGATACCAGCACTCGCGAACCCGGGAGCTGGTATTGGCCCCTCGACAACTACTCCAGCGGCATTCCCCCCTTGCACCAGCTTGCCACCTCAGCGATACCGGTGCCATCACAGCAGGAGTAAGTCGACATGCGTGTTGCGATGATCGGTACGGGATATGTGGGACTGGTATCCGGTGCCTGTTTTGCGGATTTTGGCCATGAGGTCATCTGTGTCGACAAGAATGCTGAAAAAGTAGAGACACTCCAATCGGGTGGCATTCCGATCTACGAGCCTGGCCTCGATCTTCTGGTCCAGCGAAATGTTCGTGAAGGCCGCTTGAGCTTCACCCAGGATCTCACCGAGGCGGTGCGCGAGGCCGACGCGGTCTTTATCGCTGTTGGAACCCCGAGCCGCCGCGGCGATGGTTTTGCCGATCTCAGTTATGTTTACGCTGCCGCCCGGGAAATCGCTCAGGTGATGAAGGGCTATACCGTCATTGTCACCAAATCGACCGTGCCGGTCGGCACCGGTGACGAGGTTGAACGTATTGTGCGCGAAACACGCCCTGATGCCGATTTCGCTGTAGTGTCTAATCCGGAATTCCTGCGCGAAGGCGCGGCGATCGACGATTTCAAACATCCTGATCGTGTCGTCGTTGGCACAGATGACGAGCGCGCCCGCACGGTGATGTACGATGTCTACCGGCCGCTTTTCCTCAATGAGACGCCAATCGTCTTCACCTCACGGCGCACCTCGGAACTGATCAAATATGCCGCGAATGCGTTTTTGGCGATGAAGATCACCTTCATCAACGAGATAGCCGATCTGTGCGAGGCCGTTGGCGCCAATGTACAGGAAGTCGCGCGTGGCGTCGGTCTCGACAATCGGATTGGCGGCAAATTTCTGCACGCCGGACCGGGCTATGGCGGCTCCTGCTTCCCCAAGGACACGCTCGCGCTGACACGCACCGCCCAAGAGGCCGGGGCGCCCTTGCGGCTGATTGAAACCGTCGTTGACGTCAATGATGCCCGAAAGCGCTCCATGGCGAAGAAAATTATCGATGCTTGCGGCGGGGACGTTGCCGGGAAGACGATCGCAATTCTTGGTTTGACCTTCAAGCCGAATACGGACGATATGCGAGACGCGCCGAGTCTCGAAATCATTCCTGCCCTCCAAAAGGCCGGCGCCAAGGTGCGGGCTTTCGACCCGGCCGGCACCCTCGAAGCTGAAAAGCTGCTCTCGAACGTCGAATTCGTCTCCGGCCCGTATTTCTGCGCGGAGAATGCGGATGTACTGGCGATCATTACTGAATGGAACGAATTCCGGGCGCTCGATCTGGAGCGCATAAAATCCGTCATGCGGAGCCCGACCATTGTCGACCTCCGAAATATTTATTCTCCGGACGAGATGTCTGCGGCTGGCTTTGCCTATTCCAGTGTGGGTCGCCCGTAGGGCAGATGCCGGACTCGTTTCTGTTCCTCGACTGCCGCGCGAGGTTTCGACGCAATTCGATTGACACGATGACTAAACCCGATGCCAAGGCTTGCATGGCTAGAGTTATGCCGTAGGTAGGTTCCGCGACGTTACACATGGATGATCAGCATGAGCCAGATCCCAAAAGCGACATTGAAGCCCAATAGCTCCGCTTTCGAAAACGAGCCATTGATCAAACCGACCGGGTTTCGCGAATATGATGCGCGATGGTGGTTCGGGCATCCTGGCTCCGATGTCGCTCCGGATCTCAATCTCTATGGCGTTCAGGCGCTCGGTCTGGGTCTGGGCACGCTGATCCATGAATTGGGGGTCGGGCCGAAAATCGCTGTTGGTCATGATTTCCGCAGCTATTCGCTGAGTGTCAAACAGGCGTTGGAAGTCGGCCTGATGGATGCCGGGATCGAGGTCCATGATATCGGTCTGGCGCTGTCGCCGACGGCGTATTTCGCGCAGTTCGATCTCGACCTGCCCTGTGTCGCCATGGTGACGGCGAGCCACAACTCGAATGGTTGGACCGGCGTGAAAATGGGCGCCCAGCGGCCACTCACCTTCGGGCCCGACGAGATGTCGCGGCTCAAGGGAATTGTCCTGGGTGGTCACGGAAAATCACGCATCGGCGGTGGTTATGTCCGTCACACGGGTGTCGCCGAACGCTATCTTGCCGATGTCGCAGAGGGCACCAAGATCGCGCGGCCGCTCAAGGTCGTGGCCGCTTGCGGCAATGGCACGGCCGGCGCCTTCGCGCCGCAGGCTCTGCGGGCGATGGGTGTCGAAGTGGTGGAGCTCGATTGCGAGCTCGATCACAGTTTTCCGCGCTATAATCCGAATCCGGAAGACATGAAAATGCTTCACGCGATCCGCGATGCCGTGCTCGAGCACAAGGCCGATATCGGCCTGGGCTTCGACGGCGATGGCGATCGTTGCGGGGTGGTCGATAATGAAGGCGAGGAAATTTTCGCCGACAAGATCGGCTTGATGCTGGCCCGCGATCTGGCGCCGCTCTATCCGAATTCGACCTTTGTCGTCGACGTCAAATCGACCGGCCTGTTTGCGATTGATCCGGTGCTGGCGCAGCATGGCTGCAAGACGGATTATTACAAGACCGGCCATTCCTACATCAAACGCCGTTCGCGCGAACTCGGTGCCTTGGCCGGTTTCGAGAAATCCGGACATTTCTTCCTGCAGCCCCCGATTGGCCGTGGCTATGATGATGGTCTGGTCGCCGCACGCGCCATCCTGCAAATGCTGGAGCGCAATCCGGGCAAGAGCATGGCCGATCTGCGCCGTGCCATGCCTGTGAGCTTTGGCTCGCCGACCATGTCACCGGCTTGCGCCGATGAGGTGAAATACGGCGTGGTTGAGCGGATTGTGGCGGATATCCAGTCGCGCCATACCGCCGGTGACCTGGTTGCCGGGCGCCGGATTGTCGACGTCAACACGGTCAATGGTGTTCGCTTCACCCTCGAGGGCGGGGCTTGGGGACTGGTTCGCGCCAGTTCCAATACACCCAATCTCGTCGTCGTGATCGAGAGCACCCAATCGGCAGACGATGTCGCATCCGTCTTTGCCGCTATCGAAGATCTGCTCGCGGCCTATCCGGAAGTCGGCGCCTTCGACCAGAAGCTCTGATGCGGCTGGCCGTCGCCACGGGCGGTTGATCCAGCATTCAGGCCCCGGCATCCCCGGCTTGTTGCACGATATTGGCAACTTCGTCTGCGAGAGCGTGGATGAGCTCAGAGTCATCACCTTCTGTCATGACACGTATCAGGGGTTCCGTACCGGAGCGCCGGACCAGAATCCGGCCAGCGCCATTCATCGATGCTCTCGCGTTGGCGATCGCGTCTTGGACCAAGGGTGAATCCAGGGGTGAGGCACCGGTATAGCGAACATTCCGCAGGACCTGGGGCGCTGGTGTGTAGAGCTGGGTGAGGGCGCTGACGGGCGTCTGCTGCAGCACGCACGCAGCCAGTATCTGCAGTGCGGCAACGATGCCGTCGCCAGTCATTGAATGGTCGGTCAAAATGATGTGCCCGGAAGGCTCGCCGCCGACATTGTAACCGCCCGCGCGCATTGCTGCCACGACACTACGGTCGCCGACGGGGGTGCGGATCAGGCCAATTCCCGTCGATTCAAGATATCGCTCGAAACCAAGATTGGACATAACGGTGCCAACGACGGCTCCGCCCATCAGCGTGCCATTGGCGGCCTTGTCCGTGCTGATGCGTGCCAGGATCTGGTCGCCATCGACGATTTCGCCGTGTTCGTCGACAATGATCACCCTGTCCGCGTCACCATCCAACGCGATGCCGATGTCAGCACCCGACTCGCGCACTTTGGCGATCAGCGCTTGTGGATGGGTCGACCCACAATCCAGATTGATGTTGTGCCCGTTCGGGTTGACGCCGATTGTCTGGACGTCCGCGCCCAACTCCCACAAGAGTTCTGGTGCCACGCGATAGGAGGCACCATTGGCGCAATCCAGAACGATCTTCAATCCGTCCAGCCGTAGACCGCGGGGAAGGGACGACTTCACCACCTCCACATAACGCCCTTTTGCATCCTCGAAGTGCCGCAGACGGCCAAGCTCACGCGAGTCGGCGGCAAGCTCGGCGAATGGCCGCTTCATCAGCTGGTTGAGAGACCGTTCAGCCTCATCAGGGAGTTTGAACCCGTCGGGGCCGAAGAATTTGATGCCATTGTCTTCGAAACCGTTGTGCGATGCGGTGATCATCACGCCCAGGTCGGCGCGCATGGAGTGAGTCAAAATCGCAACGGCAGGGGTCGGGCATGGGCCAAGGCTGCGGACGTCCATCCCAGCTGCGGTGAATCCTGCGACCAGTGCCGCTTCGATCATGTAGCAGGACTGGCGCGTATCCTTGCCTAGAACTACTGAATGACGGTGGTCCCCGCGCCGGAAGTAGGTGCCGGCGGCCAAACCCAGACGCACCGCGACCTCCGGCGTCATCGGATAAACGTTCGCCCTGCCACGAATTCCATCCGTGCCAAAAATCGACTTCATGATACCCCCAAAAACAAGCTGCGCAGAATTGCATTGGATGATGCAAAAAACGCACCAAGCAATGGCCTTTCTATTTGGTATCGTTTACATCCATCGACGAACTGCGTCCATCGCTCTCGGTGAATCTTCTCGACTAGGATGATATTTGGCCCATGTGTGGAATAATTGGCATCGCTGGCGTTGGCCCCACCGCGGATCGACTGGTCGAAGGCCTGCGCCGCCTCGAATACCGCGGATATGACTCAGCGGGTATCGCCGTCATTCACGAAGGTCAGATCCTGCGCCGCCGAGCCGAAGGCAAACTGAAGAATCTTGAACGCGTTCAAATGGCTGATCCAATTGATGGCCATACCGGGATTGCCCACACGCGCTGGGCGACACATGGCCGTCCGACGACCGATAACGCCCACCCGCACACAGCGGGTGTCGTCGCAATCGTGCACAACGGCATTATCGAGAATTTCAAGGAATTGCGGGCCGATCTTGAAAAAATCGGCCATGAATTCGTGACCGAAACCGATTCCGAGGTCATTGCGCATCTCATCCAGGCCAATGTCGATCAGCATCAGACGGCCCAGACCGCCTTTGGCGGCGCAATCAGCCAACTGCGTGGTGCCTTTGCTGTTGCCGCCATCATGTCCGACCTGCCCCAACAGGTTTTCGCCGCGCGCAAGGGCAGCCCCTTGGCGATTGGTCTGGGCGAGGGAGAAACATTTGTCGGCTCTGACGCGATGGCTTTGGCCCCTTTCACCCGCAGAGTCGTCTATCTGGAAGAGGGCGATTGGTGCGTAGTTCGCCCGGAAGGCGCTGAAATTTTCGACGAGCAGGGCCGCCCGGCCAATCGCGAAGTCACCCTGTCGTCTGCGACAGCCGATCTGGTCGACAAGGGCGGTCGGCGCCACTTCATGGAAAAGGAAATCCATGAACAGCCGGAATCGGTTGCCCGGACGCTGTCACAATATATCAGCGCCGCTGATGAGGGTTTCACCTTTCCGGCTGGCGAGCTCGGCCTGAAGAATGCAGACCGCCTGGTTGCGGTCGCCTGTGGCACGGCCTATTACGCCGGCGCGACGGCCAAATACTGGTTCGAGCGCTATGCCAAGCTGGCGGTCGAAGTCGATATCGCGTCGGAATTCCGCTATCGCCAGCCTGCCTTGCCCAAGAATGGCGCAGCGCTGTTTGTCTCTCAGTCCGGCGAGACCGCCGACACGCTCGCGGCCTTGCGCCACTGCAAGTCGAACGGTGTCCGTACGATTGGCGTGGTCAATGTACCCGAGTCGTCCATTGCGCGTGAAGCCGATGTCCATCTTCGCACGCTCGCTGGCCCCGAAATCGGCGTCGCCTCAACCAAGGCCTATACGGCCCAGTTGTCAGCGCTTGCCTGTATTGCGCTCGCTGCGGCATCGAGCCGGGGCACGATGACTCACGAGGAGACCGCCCATCAGGTTCGGGCTCTTCTGGAAATTCCACGTCTGATCAATGAAGTCATGAAGGTCGAGCCGCGTATCGAGGAATTGGCGCGCGCCCTGACCCGCCACAAGGACGTGCTGTATCTTGGCCGCGGCCAGTTCTTCCCATTGGCGATGGAAGGCGCGCTCAAGCTCAAGGAAATCGCCTATATCCACGCTGAAGGCTACGCCGCTGGCGAACTGAAGCACGGACCGATTGCGCTGATTGAAGAAGGCACGCCGGTTATCGTGACGGCTCCCTGGGACGAATTGTTTGAAAAGACCATTTCAAACCTTCAGGAAGTTGCAGCGCGGGGTGCCGAGGTCACGCTGATCACCGATGCCCGTGGTGCCGAACTGGCGGGCGACAGCTATAATCTGGTGGTCATACCGACCTGCGAACCGATCGCCCAACCCATCGTGGCGGCCATTCCGATCCAGCTGCTGGCCTATCATACAGCCGTTCTGATGGGGACGGATGTCGATCAGCCTCGCAATCTGGCGAAGTCTGTCACTGTCGAGTAACGGCGCTCAGGCGTTCAGGGTCTCGAGGGCCTGCCGCATCGCCGTGATGTGATCAAAGGCGTCTGCCTTTTGCAGGTTCTCCGTCGGTGCCCCAACCGCCAGCATGCGGTCACCGTCTGAACGCGGATCGTCGTCGATCATCGCGCGCCATGCCCCATCCCCAACCGGAATGATCGGCACGCCCGCGGCCCGGTATTCGGCATATTTGCCAGGCGGAACAGGCGCATTGGGCGCAGCCACGACGATGAGGGCATCGGCGCCAGCCTGCATGGAGAGTGCGGTCTGAAGCGGCACAATGCCATGGCGTACAATTCCACTCACCGCCGGGGATCGGTCAATCTGTGCCAGCTCGTCGTCACGTAGGCGGCCAGCCAGGTGAAGGCGCAGATCGGGGCGCCTGGCAAAGGCCAGCTTGAATGCGTCAAGCAGCGGGTCGATGGCGACGTCAGGGTCGGACATTTTAAAGCTGCCCGTATGGACCAAATGAGGTCCCGCCCCCTCAAACTGGAAAGGCTCAGCCGCTGGCATCACGAAATGCGCCAGCACCTCTGTGCGGGCCTGCGGCGCATATCCGGCATATTCGTTCCCGATCAGATCATTGACCGCAAAAACGACGCTGGCCTTTTTCAGCATCGCGCGGGCCTGCCTCGCTTCAATCGCGCGGCGCACCGGATTATCACGTTGCTTGCGAAACGGGCGGACCAGCCAGTGATCGCGTGCATCGACCGCCCATCGCGCCGTCGGCCAGCGATCCAGAAGGATCGGCCCGGCCGCATGGATGGATTCCGGCGGACTGGTCGTCAGAATCCAGTCGGGAACAAAGGGACAGGCCTCGATGGCACGCTGCGTCGCACGGCGTGTCCAGCGAATGTCAGGGTCGGGCCATAGCAGCAAGTCGCGTGCGTGGTCACGCAGCGTGGGTTTTCCGGGCAGGGCTGTGGAGGGATCGCGGAAGGCGTGAGGCACGGCAACGCCATGGGCGTCGGCTGGAATGTCCGGCGCGACGACAAAAACCTCTGCGCCATGGGCGGCGAGGCCCTTGGCCCATAGATAGGGGCGGCGCGCTCCGCCTGTCACGGCAGGGGGAAAATGCCGCGTGATCAGCAAGACCTTCATGAGGTGTCTAATAAACCAAAAGAGGGGCGCGTGTCGCGCGCCTCACAATGGCTATGCTTTGACGATCTTCTTGGAATAAGCGGTCGCGTGCTTGTGGCAGGCGTTGCGCGTATCAACGACGAACGGCACGTTTTCCAAAAGCAGTTCGTAATCGACATTGTCGTGGTCCGTCGCGACCAGCGCCGTGTCGAACTCTTTCAGCCTTTCGGCTGTCCATTCAATGGACTTGCGGCCGGCATATTCCGGGTGATCGCGGTCATAGGGAACGACCGGGATATAGGGATCGTAGAACTCGACGTGTGCGCCGCGCGCTTCGAGTTTCTCAACCAGGGTCAGCGACGGGCTTTCGCGCATGTCGTCGACATTCTTCTTGTAGGCCAGACCCACGAGCAGGATTTTTGCGCCCTTGATCGATTTCTCCAGCCGGTTTGAAAGCTGGGCTGCAACGGCGTCAACGACCATGCCGGGCATGTTGGCATTGATCTCACCGGACAGCTCGATGAAGCGGGTCGTCATGCCGAATTCGCGAGCCTTCCAGGACAGGTAGAAGGGGTCGATCGGAATGCAGTGACCGCCCAGACCCGGGCCAGGATAGAAGGCCATAAATCCGAATGGCTTGGTATCGGCCGCGCGGATCACTTCCCACACGTCGATATCCATGGCGCTGTAGATCGTCTTCAGCTCGTTGACGAGCGCGATATTGACGGCGCGGAAAATGTTTTCGGTCAGCTTGACCGCCTCGGCGGTGCGCATATCAGACACCGGAACGACCTGCGGAACGATGGCGGTATAGATCGCAACAGCCATGCGGCTTTCCGCGTGGGTATCCGCGCCAACAACCTTCGGGATGGTCGAGGTTTCAAACTGGGGATTGCCTGGATCTTCGCGTTCCGGGCTGTAGGCGATGGCAAAATTCTCACCAGCCTTGAGGCCACTTAGTTTTTCCAGAATTGGCTGCATCACTTCATCGGACGTGCCGGGATAGGTCGTTGATTCCAGGATGACGATCTGTCCTTCACGCAGGCGCTTGCCGATCGCTTCGGTCGAGGCCACGACATAGGACAGGTCCGGGTCGCGGTGCTTGTCGAGCGGCGTCGGAACACAGATCAGGATCGCGTCCGGCTCATTGAGGCGGTCGAGATCGGTTGTTGCTTCGAACCGACCCGAATCGCGCATCAGCTTCACCGAGTCGTTCGAGATGTGCTTGATGAAGGACTTGCCGTCATTGAGCTTCTGGACCTTGTCGTCGCTGACATCGTAACCGATGACCTTGAAGCCCTGGCGGCAATAGGCCTGAGCGAGCGGCAGGCCGACATAGCCAAGCCCCATCACGCCAACCACAAGAGTGCGGTCAGCGGCTTTTTTCTCAAAGCCGTCAGCCAGCTTGATCATGGCGGGGGTGTCCGCCTTGGGATGCGCCATCATGTTCGTGTCCTTGGAGGTCATGCCTTAACCGTTGAAGCTGCGAATGGCTTCAATGACTTTGTCTTGCGTTGATTCGTCGAGATAGGGGTGCATTGGCAGGGAGATAACCCGCTCTGCCTTGGCTTCCGATACCGGCAGGCCACCCGGGCCAAGCGGATAGCGGCTGTAGATTTCCTGAATGTGGATCGGGATCGGGTAATAGACCGCTGACGGCACGCCCTGTGATTTCAGGTGCGCGGACAGGCCAGACCGGTCGTCATGTTCGATCGTGTACTGCGCCCAAACAGACACGCCGCCATCAATCATGCCCGGCACAGAAGCGACATGATCGGCCAGATGTTTGTTGTAGCGGACAGCGACGCGATTGCGCGCTTCGATCTCGTCGGCGAAAATCGCCAGCTTCTCGATCAGGATCGCAGCCTGAATGGTGTCGAGGCGCGAATTCATGCCGATGCGCGTATTGAGGTATTTCGGGTCATGCTCGAAGGAGCGGCCTTCGATATCACTCTTCGTGGCTTTCCCGTGCACATGCAGGGAGTCCATGATTTCGTGCAGGGCGGCGTCATTGGTGATGACGGCACCGCCATCGCCATAGCAGCCCAGCGGCTTGGCCGGGAAGAAGGATGTCGTGACGGCGTCGGCCCATTCGCTCGGATGCTTGCCATTGATCGTGCAGCCAAAGCCCTGTGCGGAATCCGCGATCAGCTTCAGGCCGTGCTTCTGGGCGATCTTGGCGATGGCCGGATAATTGGCTGGCTGGCCGAACAGGTCGACGGAGATGATGACTTTCGGGGTCAGCTTGCCTTCGGCCTTGACCATTTCGATCGCGGCTTCGAGGTGGGCCGGATCCATATTGTAGGTCACCGGATCAATATCGACGAAAACCGGCGAGGCACCGAGCCACGGAACGACTTCCGCGGTGGCAGCAAAGGTAAAGGACGGACAGAAGATCGCGTCGCCCGGGCGAATGCCCCACGCCATCAGCGGCAGGACGATGGCTTCGGTCCCGTTTGCGCAGCCCAGTGCGTGGGACGCGCCGGAAAATTCGGCAAGCTGGTTCTCGAAGGTCGTGACCTCCGGACCGTTGATATACTTGCCCTCTGCGATCACACGAAGCACCGTCGCGTCAATTTTGTCGGCGATGCGGGCCCGCTGGGCCTGGAGGTCGATGAACTGCATGGACATGATCCTGTCGTCTCTGGAACTGGTGTTGGCGAGGTTTGCCCGCGTTGTGTGCATCGTTTGTGACAATTGCGCTAGAAAAGGCAGATCACATGAGATGTCAAAGGTTTTCGCGGCTGTGATCTAGTCTTTCGAAGCTTTCAGCAGCACGTCAAGAACGCGCAGCGCTTCGTCGGCATCGGTCTGTGCCGGGTGTTCGCCGGCACACGCAGTCAGGAAGTGCGCGCACTCGGTGCGCAGCGGCTCGTCGTCACCATAGGGAATGGGCTCGGCATCGGCCTTCGTCGGCACCGGCTCGCGGCCTGACGTGTCGATCATGTGGCGATACAGGCGCAGCTTTTGCGCCGGATCATTCTGGGAATCCTCGAACACGGCCATACCGGTTTCGCCGATCACGATCAGACGGTGTTCCTTGAACGGGTGCAGCCAGCTGGCAAATACATGCGCGCGGCCGCCCGACGGGAACGTCATGTCCACGCGGCATTCGTCTTCAATATTCTCTGTAACAAAGGCACCGCCGGTTCCCGAAACGTTGTCGGGTGCTTCACCAAACAGGGTGAGCAGCATCGAGACGTCGTGCGGCGCAAAGCTCCACAGCGCGTTTTCCTCAACGCGGAACTTGCCCAGCGAGCAACGATGGGAATAGGCGTAGCGCAGCTTGCCGAGGCCGCCGCCCTGCACCAGATCGCGCAGCGCGACAAAGGCCGGGTGGTATTGCAGAAGGTGGCCGACCATCAAAACCTTGCCGGCCTTTTGCCCGGCGGCCTTCATGCGCTGGCCTGCTTCCATCGTCATCGAAATCGGCTTTTCGACGAAGACGTGCTTACCGGCCTCGAAAGCGCGTACGGCCAGGTCGGCGTGCATCTCGGCCGGCGCGGCGATGACAACCGCGTCGATCTCGTCACTGGCAATCGCGTCGTCGAACGACAGCGCTTTCACGCCATATTGCTCGGCGAACTTGGCAGCCGTTTCTGCATGGGGGTCAACGACAGCGCGCAGGGCACCGAGCTCGGCAAAGTTGCGCACATGGTTCTTGCCCCAGTGCCCGCAGCCAATAACAGCAACCTTTACAATGCTCATGTCGGAGTCCCCAGATCTGGGCGCAATAAATTGTGCGCCGCATCAATTTTCTCGTTCGCTTGGGCGCGCGTATAAAGCGTCTCACCCTTCGGGTAAAGCGTCTCACCCTTCGGGTAAAGCGGACTCGCGCGAGAGCGGAGCTAGGGTCGAGACTCAATTAGGTCCACCAGAGAATGATTGCGGCGAGCGCGACGGTTGAAGCGAAGTTATTGGCGAGCTTGTCGTAGCGGGTCGCGACGCGTCTCCAGTCCTTGAGCCGACAGAAGGCCCGTTCGATGAGGTTTCTGCCGACATAGGCTGTGGCATCGTATGGAATAGCTATTTTACGGGACCGGGTCGAGGGGATGACGGCCTCGGTGCCGCTTGCTTTGAGACGTGCGCGCAGGCTGCCCGCATCATACCATGTCTGCCAGCAGGCGTGCCGGCGCCGGCATCTTGTCCAGCAGAGCGGGTGCAGCGGAGATGTCGGCACTGTTTCCCGGACTGAGGATGATGGCGACAGCGCGTCCGCAACCGTCTGTCAAAGCATGGACTTTCGTGGTCGGACCGCCACGCGAGCGCCCGATGGCCTGAAGATGCGCCCCCCTTTTGCGCCATGCGCCGAGCGATGGGCCCGCACAGCGGTGCTGTCGATGCTCAACTCGTCAGGCGGTCCGGCCTGCGCCGAGAGCGTGGTGAAGATGCGCGTCCAAAGCCCTCTATGGCTCCACCTGTTGAAGCGGTTGTAGATCGTCGTCGAAGGGCCATAGCATGGCGGGCAGTCCTGCCAGCGGCATCCCGCCTGCAATACATGAATAATACCGCTGATCACCCGCCGGTCGTCCACCCGGCGCGCGCCCGGCTGGTTATGGGGCAGAAGCGGCTCGATCGCCGCCCAAGCCCGGTCCGAAAGCCAAAATCCACCCGTCATTGCTCACCTCCCAGGACAGATGAACTCAGAGAATCAGGCTTCGCTGAATATATCAGTATTTTGATTGGATTTTGAGCCTAGACTGCAGCACCCATCGCCTTAAGTGCGTCAGGCAAGGTGACGTTGAAGGCCCGCTCTATTACCGGAATTTCGGCGCCAGTGGCGGGGCGCAGCGCGCATTTGACCGCGCTGGCTGCCACCTCTGGCGCAAACCTGGCAATTTTCGACAGGGCGGAGAGGTGGAAATACTCGTCCGAGGATGAGCGGAAAAATACCTGCTTGTCGTCCACACTCCAGGCAAAAAGGGTGCTGTGCCCGAACAGCTTGATCGGCCAGCGGCGTGATAGATCGAGCCGAATGCCGCCGGGCAGGCCAGCTTGAAGTGTCGAATCAACAAGGTTTTCGCGGCCCGCATTTTTCTTGTGGTCGGTGGTTGCGGGCTCAGCAATCTCTCCGGCAGTGGCAGGCACACCGACCAGCGCCAGGAAATCACGCTCCTTGT
>Ga0316204_10000716_pt1 | contig 110389 bp, 91 predicted proteins | sample 6monrhotite_MG_2_FD_205661 | JGI IMG/M metagenome (GOLD analysis project Ga0316204, IMG submission 205661) | Microbial mat bacterial communities from mineral coupon in-situ incubated in ocean water Damariscotta River, Maine, United States -... | ecosystem: Environmental > Aquatic > Marine >...
CGGCGGCGACGGCGGCGGCGGCGGCGGCTACGGCGGCGGCGGCGGCGGTCGCGGCGGCGGCTACGGCGGCGGCGGCGGCGGCGGTCGCTGGGACTGAGTCCCAGCTCCAGCTCGGATGGGCATTGCCCGTCCAGCCCAAGACGCGCCCCGAGGAGTTCTGCTCCTCGGGGCGTCGTCGTTTCTGGGGGGTGCCCGTCTCGTTTCTGGAGGGGTCGGGCGTCGGGACGCCCCTGCGGTCCGTCCGTTTCAGGGGGTGCTCGTCTCGTTTCTGGGGGGGGCGGGCGTCGGGACGCCCTTCGGGCCGTCCGTTTCAGGGGCCCAACAGACGAAGCAGCAGGTCGGCGAGCCGCGTTCCTGCGGGCCCCAAGGGGCGGTCCTGCCGGTGGGCCAGGGCCAAGGGGAAGCGGCGCCGGGAGCCCCGGGTGCTGGGCAGCTCCACCAACGATCCGTCGTCCAGCTCCGCGCGCACGAGGGGCTCCGGCATCCAGCCCAGCCCGAGCCCGCGGGCCAGGCCTTCCTTCTTGGCGGCGAAGTCGCCGACGTAGAAGACCCGTGCGCCGGGGATGAGGTTGGTGTCGCGGGCCACGGTGCGCTCGTCGGAGTCGTGCACCGACAGCTCGAGATGACGCTGCAGATCGTGGAGCTCCAGGGTCGCCTCACCGGCGGCGGGGTGGGTCGGGGCGGCGACGAGCACGAACTCCATGGGGGGCAGCTGTGCCACGTCGAGCAGGGGGTCGTCGGGCTGGACCAGGGTGAGCATGAGGTCGGCCTCGAGCTCGGCGAAGCGACGGGGCACGCCCGACAGGTATTCGGTGCGCAGCTGCACGTGGGTGGGCACCCCTTCCTCGCCGAGGCCGGTGAGGGCCTCCAGCAGCGGACCCGTGGGCAGCGCGCCGTCCACCACCACCTGCAGCCGAGCTTCCCATCCCTCGGCGAAGCGCTGGGCCAGGGTCTGCAGGCGTCGGGCACGAGCCAGAAGGAAGCGCCCCTCGTCGAGCACGGCCACCCCGGCGGGGGTGAGGGCCGCGCGGTGGCCGCTTCGGTCGAAGAGCTCGACGCCGAGGGCCTCCTCCAGCTGCCGCACCTGGTAGCTCACCGCTGAGGGCACCTTGTGGAGTGCCCTCGCCGCGCCCGCGAAGGAGCCCGCGTCGACGATGGCCGCCAGGGCCTCGATGCTGTCCAGGCTCCACTTCATCAAGAATCCTCAACAAGTTGCCCAGATCATTGTGCTGTCTGTCGAACAAGTAGCGGCCTACGTGCATGAGCACCAGGCCCGACGTGGCGTGGGCGAGGAGGACGTCGATGCACCACGCACAAGGTCGGGTCACGCGGCAGGCACACGTCGACATTCCAGAAGGAACCTGCGAAGAAGAATACGCTCGCAAGGGCTTCTTTGGGCGCACGAGCCACCTGTACCGAAGCCATCGTCCCGTCGACTGGACCCAGATCGAGGGGGAGCTGCGGCCGCGCGCGCTCCACACCCACGCTCTCCCCGGGCTCTCGAACGACTGGGTCAGCGGGCGCGTTCCCTTTCTTCGCAACGCCGATGTGGTCATCGCCTGGGCCCACCTCGACCTGCCCATGCCGTACTGCTTCCGCAACGCCGACGGGGACGAGATCCTGTTCGTGCACCAGGGGGCAGGACAGCTCGAGACCGACTTTGGCGTGCTCAGCTACCGGCGCGGCGACTACCTCGTCATCCCGCGAGGCACGGTCTACCGACTCGCTCCGATCGAGTCGACCCGCATGCTGGTCATCCAGTCGACCGACGAGGTCACCATCCCCGATCGCGGCATCATCGGGGCCCACGCGCTCTTCGATCCGGCGGTGCTCGAGGTCCCCCAGCTGACCGCTCTCGAGGACTTCGATCGCCCGTGGGAGCTGAAGATCCAGCGCATGGGCCGCATCAGCACCGTCACCTACCCCCACCACCCGATCACGACGGTGGGCTGGCGCGGCGACCTGACGGTGTGGAAGCTGAACGTCGAGGACATCCGCCCGATCATGTCGGAGCGCTACCACCTGCCGCCGTCGGCCCATGTCACCTGGATGATGCCGAAGGTGATGGTGTGCACCTTCCTGCCGCGGGCCCTCGAGACCGGGGACCCCGGTGCCCTGAAGGTGCCGTTCTTCCACTCGAATATCGACTTCGACGAAGTGCTCTTCTACCACGACGGCGACTTCTTCTCCCGCGAAGGCATCGACGCCGGCATGGTCACCTTCCACCCGCAGGGCATCCACCACGGGCCCCATCCTGGGGCGGTGAAGGCCGCGGAGAACAAGACCCACACCCTCGAGCAGGCGGTGATGATCGACACCCGCCATCCGCTCGTCCCGACCGAGGCGGCCCACGCCGCCGAGGTCACCTCGTACTGGACTTCCTGGATGGAGAAGGCCGAACGCCACGGGTGACCCCTCGATGCGGTCCCGCGCCGCACCGATGGGAGCCCGCAGGCGTTCGGCTGGCTGCCGTCCCCCCTACCTGATTTTCCGGAGAAGTGAGCGACATGACTCAGCAGTTGCCCAACCCTTGTGGCCTCCGTGGCATCGAGTTCGTGGAGTTCGCGTCGGCCGATGCCGGGCGACTCGACGAGCTGTGGCGCGCGTTCGGTTTCTCCCGCCTTGCCACCCACACCGACCTCGACCTCGACCTGTACGTGCAGGGGGACATCCGCTTCCTCGTCAACCGCGACACCGACGGCTTCGCTGGGCGCTTCGCCTCGGCCCATGGGCCCGCCGCCTGCTCGATGGGCTGGCGTGTCGACGACCCCCAGCAGGCCTTCGCCGAGGCGGTGCGTCGTGGGGCGCGCGCCTACGACGGCGCCGAGGGTCCCGCGTCTTTCGACGTGCCCGCCATCTACGGGATCGGCGACTCACTCATCTACTTCTTCGGCCCCGACGACAGCCACGGAAAGCACTTCGAGCGCACCTTTGTGCCCCACCCCGAGGCCATGCTGGTGCCGGACCACGGCTACCAGGTCATCGACCACCTCACCAACAACGTGCACAAGGGCACGATGCAGCGCTGGGCGGACTTCTACAAGAACGTCTTCGGCTTCGTCGAGGTGCGCTACTTCGACATCCGCGGCGCGAAGACGGGCCTCACCAGCTACGCGCTGCGCAGCCCCGATGGCAGCTTCTGCATCCCGATCAACGAGGGCGACGAGGGCAAGTCCCAGATCGAGGAGTACCTGCGGGAGTACAACGGCCCCGGCATCCAGCACATCGCCTTCCTGACGAACGACCTGTTGGCCAGCCTCGACCAGATGACCGACGGAACCATCGAGACGCTGGACATCGACAACGAGTACTACGCCGAGGTGTTCGACCGGGTGCCCAACGTGTCTGAGGACCACCAGCGCATCCAGGACCACCAGGTCCTCGTGGACGGGGACGAGGAGGGCTACCTGCTGCAGATCTTCACCCGCAACCTGGTGGGCCCGATCTTCATCGAACTCATCCAGCGCAAGAACCACCTCTCCTTCGGGGAGGGAAACTTCGGGGCCCTGTTCCGCAGCATCGAGCGGGACCAAGAGCGTCGCGGCGTCCTCTAGGAGGCCGCGAGCGAGGAGAGCCGACGTTGGTGGACTGGAGTCCGTGGCCCATCGAGGCCGTGCAGGAGCGGGTGTTCGAGGCGCTGGCCGCGAACCGCTCCTACCGCCATGATGAGATGATGGGATTGCCGGGCTCCTTCCTGGATCAGCGGGTGTTTCCGCCCCTGCCGGAGCTCGCGGGCTTCCCGTGGTTGGCGACGTGGATGGCCAACCCCAACCACATCGGCTGCCACACCATGGGGGCCTCCGAGCCCGCCTTCGCCGGCACCCACGACCTCGAGCGTGAGGTGATTGCCATCTGCGCCGAGGGGCTGCTGAACGCGCCGGCCGATGGGGTCGACGGCTACGTGGCGTCGGGCGGCACCGAGTCGAACATCCAGGCGCTGTGGACGTTCCGCAATGCCCTGTGCCGCCACGGGCGGTGCCGGGAGCAGGTGGCGGTCGTGGCGTCGAGGGACGCCCACTACAGCGTGGCCAAGGGGGCGGACCTGCTCGGCCTGCACCACGTCGTGGTCGAGGTGGACCCCGACACTCGCCGCATGACCCCCGCCGCGGTTGCTGACGCTTGCGAACGGCTGGGCGAGCTGGGGGTGAAGAGCGCGCTGGTGGTGTTGTCGATGGGCACGACGATGTTCGGCACCGTCGACCGGCCGGACGACCTGTTGCCGGCCCTCGAGGCTCGCGGGCTGAACGTGCTGGTGCACGTGGATGCGGCCTTCGGCGGCTTCGTCCATCCCCTCACGACCCCGGGTCAGCCGCTGAGCTTCGCGGACCCCCGCCTGATCTCGTTCACCCTCGACGCCCACAAGATGCTGCAGGCGCCGTATGGCACGGGCATCCACTTGATCCGCAAGGGGTGGATCGAGCACGTGCTCACGGAGGAGGCCTCGTACGTGCCCGGGCTGGACTGCACCCTGGCGGGGAGCCGCTCCGGGGGCAACGCGGTCGCCGTGTGGATGATCCTGCGCGCCTACGGCCGCGAAGGCGGGGAGGCGTTCTGCAGGGACCTGATGCGGCGAACCGACCGCCTCTGCGCGGGCCTCGACACCTTGGGGCTCACCTACGTACGAGAGCCGGGCATGAACGTCGTGGCCATGCGGGCGGAGGGGGTCGATCCGGACGTCGCAGCGACCTTCGGCTTGGTGGCGGACGATCCGCGGGGCCCGAGCTGGTGGAAGGTGGTGGTGATGGACCACGTGGGCATCGATGCGATCGATCGCTTCCTCGAGGCGATGGGCCCGGGTCCGAAGGTCGACGGGCGGGCGGCGCTGCCTGTTGGCTGAGATCGTGATCTCGACGTGAGAGCTTCCTGAGAGGAGCGCGTTGATGGGACGTTCCACCCTGGAGGTTCCATGACCGTATTCACGTCCATCCTCGTTCTGTTCCTCGGCTGCGGCGCTGAGCCCACCGAGACCCCCGAGGCGGCCCCCGAGCCCGCACCGGCCGCGGCGCCGGCACCGGCCCCTGCACCCTCTGGCGGTGGCAAGGGGGCGAAGACCATCGACTGCAAGGCCACGGGCTACTCCCTTGGCGGCAAGGTCGGGGACAAGATGGTCGTGAAGTGCCCGTCCTCTTGCGACAGCGGGTCGGTGTGGGGCGATGGGCGCTACACGCCGGACAGCTCCATCTGCCGCGCTGCCGTGCACGCGGGGGCCATCCCGGCGAGCGGTGGCAAGGCCGTGGTGCAGTTCAAGGAGAAGTTCGGCCCCTTCGAGGCCGCGGAGAAGAACGGCATCAAGAGCAGCGCCTGGTCGACGCCCTACGAGCCGTCGCTGGTCCTCAAGGCAAAGAAGAAGAAGAAGTAGGATGGCTGCGGTGCGCGCTCTGGCGTCCAGGGCCTACTCGGGGGCGCGCCACTGGTCGGCGTCGAACGGGGTGGGGTTGGCCGGAAGACGGAGGGGGGAGAACACCCCCAGGTGGACCAGCGGGGCTCGCAAGCCGCCGTCGGTGAGGACCCCGCCCACTCGGCCCTCCACCCAGGGCAGGTCGGCCACCCCGGCCAGCGCCAGACCGCTGTGGCCCGCCGTCGACAAGCCGAGGCCCACCTCGCCCAGCACCCCCGGACCCGGGAACCATGCGTTGTTCAACCCCATCCGCAGGGGCCAGGCCACGCCGACGCGGGCGGCGAGGGTCTGGTGCCAGGCCGCGCCCTGACGAGTGAGGTGCAGCACGGGACCGTAGTTCCAGGCCGGGTGCTCCTCGGCCCACACGATGAAGTCTCCGTCGAAGCGGCCGGAGCGCTGGGTGTACCACTGGATCTGGTAGCCGACGTCGATGCCTCCGCCGACGGCCCCTCCTCCGTCGAGGGGGATGCTGACGTGGGCGCCGAGCACCAGGCCCTCCCCAAAGCGCTCGCCCGGGAAGCCCGCCAGGGCGGTGGTGAGGGTCGCGATGGCCACGAGCATCATGGGCTCCTCACTCCAGGTACAGGCAGCAGTTGACCGGCAGCTGGAGGCCCGCGGTGAGGCGCGGGGCCTGCCACCCCCCGTTCCACCGGGAGGCCGCGAGCCTGGCCCCTGAGAGGGGTCCCAGCACCGTGCCCGTGGCCAACACCCCCGCGAAGCCATCGGTGGCCATGCCGATGCCGCCGCCGGCCATCGCGGCCACGCCGGGCACGTAGCCCCCATCGGCCACGAGCATTGGGTAGAGGCCGCCCACTTGCGCGGTGAGCTCCGTGCGCACGAGGCCGGGGCGCCATCCCACGGTCGCCATGGCCTGCCAGGCGGGGCTGGGCTCGAGGCGGAAGCCGTCGGTGTAGTAGGGACTGTCGTGCCAGATCTGCAGGTAGCCGCCGTCGATCGCGGCGCCGAAGCGGCCATGGTCGTCGGCAGGGCCGAGGTGCACGAGAAGGTCGAGCCCTACGATCAGGGCGGCCCGCGGGTTCCGCTCGAAGACGGGCGTGGCCCAGGCCGAGACCCCCCACAGCATCGCCAACCACATCAGGAGTCGTCGCCGAAGGCATCGTTCTCTAGCGCCAGCAGCTCGTCCTCCGCCCATCGGGTGATGGCCTCTTGCTCACCGTCTGCGAGGCCGTCCTGGCTGTCTCGCACCCTACCCATCCGGATGGTGACGGTGTGGCCGAACCGGGGGAGGCGGGCCCCGATGGGGAGCACCTCGTGCATGCCCCGATGATGGAACCCGAGGAGCAGCGGACGGGCGTGGGCGACCAGCCAAGCGAGGCCGGGCTTCAGCGGGCGTCGCACCTTGCCCTCGGGGTCACGGGACCTCGTGCCTTCGGGGAACAGGTGCACCCAATCCCCGTCGCGCAATCGGTCCACGAGGTAGTGCATTCCAGGTTGATCGAGGCCGACCCCTCGCACGATGGGCACGGCCTTGCCCAGGTTGAAGAACCGGGCCTTGGCGTCGCTCCCGAAGAAATTGATGGCATCGACCGCCACCCAGCGCATGTGGGGCCAGTCGTGTCCGCTGATGCAGGCCGTGAGCCACGGGTCGTCGAACAGGGCCGCGTGGTTCGAGAAGGTGAGCAGCCCGTGCCCGGGACGCTGGAGCCTCCTCGCCTCTTCGAGGCGCTCGCCATCCACGATCTCCAGGCGGTTGAGCCTCATGATCAGCGCCCGAGAGATCCCGTGAGAGAGCTTGGCGACCAGGGCCTGGCGCCGACCTGGGCGGGGGTCGAAGCGGTCGACGGCGGCGCGGGCCGCTGGAGTCCATGCGGAAGAACGTTCGGGCATGACGCAACGTAGTGGACCTTCCGACGGCTGTCCCGTCCGCGGGGTGTCACCGGCGACGGGGGGTTGCCATGGACTAGGGCGTGTCGGGGGAGCTGATGGCCACCTCCGGGAGCCCATCGCCGTCCAAGTCGTCGAGCGCTATGACGTGGCTGACCCGGCAGCAGTCCGGCAGCACGATGGACGTCCCGGTCGTGCCGAGGTCCCACGACCCACCGACCTCCGCCCCGGACCAGATGCGCACCTCCAGCTGGGCGGGGTCGCTGCGCGCCAGGGTCAACCAGGCCTCGTCGACCCCATCTCCATCCAGGTCCGGCAGGGCTCCTGCAGCGGTGATGTCGTAGGGACCCTCGATGCTGGAGGTCGCGATGGACGTCCCCCCCGGCTCGTCCAGCCATGACGCTCCGGCGACCACGGTGACGTCGAGCCCCGAGAGGCCGTCGGCGGGACCCTGCTTCAGCAGCTCCAGGGCGCCGTCGCCGTCCAGGTCGAACCAAGCCCTCGGGGAGCGGGCCGACGCATCGAGGGGCTGTGATGCTAGGGCCTGGGACACATCGAGAGAGGCCCCCTCTGCCAACAGGGCTCCGGAGAAGACGTGCTCGTCCAAGAGCAAGTCGTCGTGGCCGTCCCCATCGATGTCGCGGATACGGCCCAGGTCTTCACTGGTCCGTGGCAGATCCGCGCCTCCGTTCACCTGGGCCGATGGCAACTCGGTGCGCCCGATGTCTGCCGCGAGCCAGATGTCCAGTCGCTCAGCTGCGTCGTTCTTCATCACCAGGTCGATGGCACCATCTCCATCGAAGTCGCCGGGCGCGGCGAACAGTCGCTCGGCGCCCAACAGCTCGGCCCACGTCCCCTCCAGGTCCACGACGCCGCCTGCAGCCAGGGTGGCGCTGCCGAACACCTTCGCGTTGGGGTCATCCCACTGGGACAAGACCAGCTCGTCGATCCCGTCTCCGTCGAGGTCTCCCACCATGGTGACATCCAGGAAGGCGTCGCTGACGATGGAGCTGTGGGGGTTGGACACGTCCGCCGTGCCCGCGGCCAACGCGCTGCCCGAGAGCACCACCACACCCGCCGACGACCGCACCACGACGTCACCGACACCGTCGCCGTCCAGGTCTCCGGGTGCGTACAGGGCTTCGCCGAAGGAGTAGTGCGACGCCTCGGGCTCGATCTGGGTGAGGGCGTCTTGGCGCGTGAGGGGCCTACCGGTGAGCAGGTCGGCGCCACGCAGCACCCAGATCTCCCCTCCGCCGCTCTCGCACTCGGCGGGCTCCAACGTGCCCGTGTCCACCACGGCCGGCGCGCCGGACTGGCATCCAATCCACAACCACAAGAACATCACGTTCCCTCCCTGGGCGACTGTGCCCCAAGGACTCCGCGACCGGCCACAGGACTTCGCCACGGACGTCTGCGGCTACGCCAGCCGCTTGCGGAACCGCGTCGCCGCCGTCCACAAGATCAAGCCCCCGTACACGGTCAGGATCGACAGCTGGGGCCACAGATCGGCCAGGGTCGCCCCCTTCAGCAGCACCCCGCGCACCCCCTCCAGGTAGAAGCGAAGCGGGTTGATCCAGGTGAGGGGCACGAGCCAGTCCGGCATGGCGTGGATGGGCGTCATCGTGCCCGACAGCAGCATGGCGGGCAGCATGAACATGAAGGCGACCACGAAGGCCTGCTGCTGGCTCGACGAGACGGTCGACACCAGCAGGCCCGCCCCGACGGTGTTGAGCAAGTAGGCGGCGGTGAAGGCGTAGAAGAGCAGCAGGCTGCCGCGGATCGGCACGTCGAAGAGCCAGGCGCCCACGGCCAGGGAGGCCGTGACGTCGAGCAGGCCGATCAGCACGAAGGGGGCCACCTTGCCGGCCATCAGCACCCGGGGGGAAAGGGGCGTGACCCGCACCTGCTCCAGGGTGCCGACCTCCTTCTCCCGGGCCAAGCCCATGGCGGTGATCATGGTGGTGATGATGAGCAGGAGCATGCCGGCGATGCCCGGCACCATGTACACGGGGCTCGACATGGTCGGGTTGAACAGCAGCCGCGAGCGCACGTCGACCCAGGGGCCTTGGGCCAGGCCCGGCGCCGCCATCGCCTGGGACGCGAGGTAGCCGCTGACCGCGCCCGCGGCGACCGAGGAGCGGGTGGGGTCGGTGCCGTCCACCAACACCTGCACCCGGGCGGGCTCCCGACGGAGCATGGAGCGGGCGTAGCCCTCGGGCACCACCAGGACCACGTTGGCCCAGCCTGCCTCGAGGGCCGCCTCGCCCTCCGCCACGGAGGCCAGCTGGTCGACCATCGAGAGGGTGCCGTCGGCCATGATGCCGGCGACCGCGCGGCGGGCGTCGGCGGTGCCGTCGAGGTCGATCACCACGGTGGGGACGCGGTCCACGTCGAGGTCGATGGCGTAGCCGAGGATGACGAGCTGGATGAGCGGCGCCACGGTGAGCAGGAAGACCATGCGGGTGTCCTGCACGGTCTGGCGGACCTCCTTGACGAACACCGCCAGGAACTGGACGAGCACGCGGTTCATGCCAGCTTCCTCTGGAAGCGATGGGTGCTCATGGCGATCATCACCGCCGCGAAGGCGGCCAGCGCCAGCAGCGCGCCCCACTGCTCGGCCCAGCCGTTGCCCTTGAGGAGCACGCCCCTGAGCACCTCGATGTAGTAGCGGGCGGGCACCAGGTTGGAGGCCCACCGGAGCGGCAGGGGCATGTTCTCGACGGGGAAGAGGAAGCCCGAGAGCATCAGGCTGGGCAGCATCGACGACAGCGTCGCTGCCTGGGTCGCCACCATCTGGTTGCGGGTGATGACGCTGATGAGGAGGCCCTGGCCGAGCATGCCCAGCATGAAGAGCACGCTGGCCAAGCCGAGCACGAGCACGTTGCCGCGGGTGGGCACGCCGAAGACCCAGGCGCCGGCGGCCAGCACCAAGAGCACCTGCACGATGCCCATGGCCAGGTAGGGGAGGAGCTTGCCCACCACGATGTCCAGGCGGCCCACCGGCGTGGCGAAGAGCTGCTCCATGCTGCCCCGCTCCCACTCCCGGGCGACGGAGAGCGCGGTGAGGAGTACGGCGACCAGGGCGAGCACGTAGGCCGACACCCCGGGCACCAGGAACAGGGCCGAGCGTCCCGCCGGGTTGAAGCGGGTCCACACGTCGGCACCCACGGGGGCGACCTGGATCCGGCGGGCCCTCGCCGAGGCGACTCTTCCGAAGGCGTCGGCGCGGAGCATGGCCTGCTGGGCCGCCTGGCCGTCGGCGCCATCCAGCTGCAGCCCCAGGGTGGCGACCTCGCCGCGGGCGAGGGTGCGGGCGAAGCCCTCGGGGATGGTGAGCACCGCCACGGCCTTCCCGGTGGCGAAGGTACGCGCTGCGTCATCGGGGTTCGACAGGGTCCCGACCAGCTCGAACTCGCCGCTGGCGGTCCAGTCGTCGATCAGGCGGCGGCTGTCGGTGGTCTGGTCCTGGTCGACCACGGCCAGCGGGATGTGGTCGAGGTCGAAGGACACGCCGAAGCCGAAGAGCAGCAGCATGACCAGGGGGAGCACGAGGCCGAGGTACAAGGTCCGGGGGTCCCGGACGATGTGGAGGGACTCCTTGTGGGCCAGCGCCCCGACCCGGATGAAGAAGCGCTTCATGGCTCCCCCAGGGCGCGCGCCGTGCCCTGGCGCTGGGCGTCGGCGTCGACCACGGCGAGGAACACGTCTTCGAGGGTGGCTGCGTCTGCCTCCACGGTCGCGCCCTCCCCGAGGGAGGCGCCGAGCCCCTCCGCGGTGCAGCCCGCGTCGGTGTCGGTGCGAATCCGGAGGCCCGCCCCCATCACCTGCACCTCCACCACACCGGGCTGGGCCTCCAGGCGCGCCGTGGCATCGACGGGAATGGCTCCTCGCGCGGCCCACACGTCGCCTGGCACGAAGTCTCGCTTCAGGCCTGCGGGGGTGTCCAGGGCGGCCAGGCGCCCCGCCACCATCAGGCCGACCCGGGCGCAGTTCTCGGCCTCGTCCATGTAGTGGGTGGTCACGAAGACGGTGGTGCCGCCGTCGGCCAGCTGTCGGATCAAGGTCCAGAACACCCGTCGAGCGGCGGGATCGACCCCAGCGGTGGGCTCGTCGAGGAAGACGATGGCGGGGCGGTGCAGGATGGCGCCGGCCAGGGCCACCCGCTGCCGCATGCCCCCGGGCAGGTCCGACGTGCGGCTGCCGAGGTGTCCCACGAGGTCCACCAGCTCCAGGACCTCGTCGATGCGGGTGCGCAGGCCCTTGCCCCACAGCCCATAGGCGCCGCCGAAGAAGGAGAGGTTCTCGCCGACCCGAAGCTCCGGGTACAGCGAGAAGCGCTGCGACATGTAGCCGATGGCCTGCTTGACCTGCTCGGGGGCCGACGAGACCGGGTGGCCCGCGACCACGGCGTCCCCTCCGGTGGGGGCCAGCAAGCCGCAAAGCATGCGAATGGTCGTGGTCTTCCCGGCCCCGTTGGCCCCGAGGTAGCCGAAGATCTCGCCCTGGCCGACCTCGAAGTCCACGTGGTCCACCGCCACGAAGGAGCCGAAGTGCCGGGTGAGGTCGGTGACGGTGATGGAGGGGGTCATGCCGTCTTCGCCAGGAAGAGGTCCTCGAAGGTCTCCCCGGGACCGAGGTCCGCCATCAGCTCGGAGGGGGTGCCGCGCTCCACGATGCGGCCCTCGTGAAGCAGGACGACGTAGTGGCAGCGCTCGGCCTCGTCCATGTAGGGGGTGCTCACCAGCACCCCCATGCCGTCGGCGACGAACTCCCCCAGCAGGGCCCACAGCTCGCGGCGGCTCACCGGGTCGACGCCGTTGGTGGGCTCGTCGAGCAGGAGCAGGCGGGGCTCGTGGAGCAGGGCGCAGGCGAGGGCCAGCTTCTTGTACATGCCGCCGGACAGGTCCTCGGCGAAGCGGTCCACGAAGGGGCTGAGGCGGGTGATGTCGAGCAGGCGCTCGATGCGGGGACGGGCCTCGGCGGCGGGCAAGCAGAACAGGCGGCGGAAGAAGTCGAGGTTCTCGCCCACGGTCAGGTCGCCGTACAGGCTGAAGCGCTGGGGCATCAGCCCGACCTGCTCCCGCACCTCGGTGTCGTCGGGGGCGTGGCCGAGGACGACGACCTCGCCTTCGTCGGGATCGACCAGCCCTGCGAGGATGCGCAGGGCCGTGGTTTTTCCGGCGCCGTCGGGGCCGACGAGGCCGACGATCTGCCCCTCGGACACATCCAGATCGATGCCGCGGAGGGCCTCGGTCGCGCCAAAGGAGCGACGCATGCCCCGGACGTGGGCGAGGGTGCTCACGGCGTCTCCACCAGGGTCACCTCGACGGGCATGCCGGGCCGCAGTGCGCCGTCGTCGTTGTCCACGTCGACCTCCACCCGGTAGACGAGCCGGTCCCGGTCGGTGCGGGTCTGGATGTTGCGGGGGGTGAACTCCGCGTGGGAGGCGACGGTGGCGACCCGGCCCGTGAACACCCGGTCGGGCCAGGCATCGGCGCGCACTTCGGCGGTGCCTCCGGGGCGGGCCGCCGCGAGGTCGGCGTTGGGGAGGTAGAAGGAGGCGATGGCCTCCCGTACGTCGACCAGGGTGGCCAGGGGCATGCCGGGGCCCACCAGCTCTCCCTCCTCGAAGGGCAGCAGCTCCACGACGCCGTCCCGGGGGGCGACCACGTCGCACTCGGCGACCGCGAGGCGGGCCTTCGCGAGGGCGGCGCCGACGGCCTCGGCCTGGAGCCCGGCGGCGGCGGCCTGGGCGCTGGCGGCGTTGGCCTGTCCCGATGCGGCGCGAGCCTGAGCTCGACCGGCCCGGCGGGAGGCTTCGGCGGCGTCGGCTTGTGCCTCCAGGCCGTCGGCCTGGGCCCGCGCTTGGTCTCGCATGGAAGCAGAGACGTCGTCGAGCACGTTGTTCAGCCGGTCGGCCTGCCGGCCTGCAGCCTTGCCCTGGGCGTCGACCGCCCGGACCTGCGCGTCCGCAGCGCGGGCCTGGGCACTGGCGGCCCCCGCGGCTGAGCGTGCCGCCTCGGCCCCTTCGACCGCGGCGTTGGCCTGCTCCTTGGCCGCGCCGACCCGGGCCTCGACCTCCGCGAGGGTGGCCCGGGCTTCGATGCAGTCGAGGCGCACCAGCAGGTCGCCCTTGGCGACTTCCTGTCCTTCGCGCACCTCCACCGACGCCACCCGTCCGCCCACCCGGGAGGCGAGGCGCAGCGTGGTGCCCTCCACGACCCCCGAGCCCCCGGCGGGGCCCATCTCGGCGACCCGCTGAGCGACGGCCTTCGCCACCAGCATCCCGCCGAGCACCACCACCGCCACCACGAATCCGATCAGCAACCGACGCATGCCCATCTCCGTGCTCGGCACAAAGCAGGGATCGTGCCAGCCCTCGTCACGGCGTCCTGACCCCGCAGGCGGGGGATTGTGTTCGGAGATCCGAACACCTCGGGACGGAGATCCGAACGCTTGGTCGGCAGAGGAGCGCCGCAGACGCCCTCCCGCTCGTTGGCATCCCCCTTGCTTGGGGACTGAGGCAAGAGAGGCACGGATGTGGTGGTTGTGCATGGTGGCCCTAGGGGCCGAGCCCGTGACGATGGATCTCGACGAGGCACGGAGGCGGCTGGAGGACGACGCGCCGACCCTGGCGGTGCTCGAGGGGCGGGTGGCGGAGGCTCGGGCCCAGGCACGGCTCAGCACGGCGCCGCTGCTGCCCGTGGTGGCGGCTCGCGGGGGCTATGTCCGCAACAACGAGGAGGTGGTGGTCTCGATCGCGTCGGTGATGGAGAACCTGGCGGAGAGCCTGCCCATCCCCGTCGACCTCGACCCCAACAGCCTCCCCGACGACCTCACCATCCAGCCCCTCGAACAGTGGACGGCGGGGGTGGAGGCCAAGGTGCCCCTCGTGCAGCCGAGCGCGTGGGCCACCCACTCCGCGGCACGTGCCGGGGTCGATGTGGCTGAGGCCCGGGCGACCGCGGCGCGGCGGGAGGCCGATGGGGGCTTGGTGCGGGCGGCGTGGATGGCGTCGGCGTCGGAGCAGGTGGCGGAGGCCCGGGCCCGGGGGGTGGAGGCCGCTGAGGCCCACCGCGACAGCGCCCAACGCCGGCTGGCTGCGGGCATCGGCACCGAGCTCGACGTGCTCCTGGCGGAGACCGAGCTGGCCCGTCGGCAGAGCGAGCATGCTCAGGCCGTGGCCGACCGAGACGGGGCCCGTCGCGCCATGGGGGCGCTGCTCGGGATGGACGGCCCGGTCCGCATCGAGGTGGGGGAGATGCCTCGGATCTCGGAGGGTGGGCGCTCGGAATCGCACCCCGAGCTGGTGGCGGCCGAGGCCATGACCCACGCGGCCCAGCGTCAGCAGACGGCGGCCTGGCTGAGGCATGCGCCGACCCTCGATGCGGTCGGCTCCGTGGTGACCTCCGATGTCCCGTTCCCGACCGGGCTCACCACGGGCTGGAAGGTCGGCGTCCAGGCGACCTGGGTGCTCTTCGATGGCGGGGCTCGCTACGGCATGGCCGGAGTGGCCCAGGCCAAGAAGCAGCAGGCGGAGGCGGGGGTCGAGCAGGTGCGCCTCGACCTGCTCCGTCGCGAGGCCGACGCCGACCAGGGCGTGTCGGTGGCAGAGGAGCGGCTCCGGCTGGCCGAGCGCGCGCAGCAGACGGCGACCCGCGCCGAGGCCACGGCGGCCCGGTTGTTCGAGAACGGCCTCGCCGACGCGCTGCAGGCCCTCGACGCCCAGCAGCGACGCATCGACGCCGACGTGGCGCGGGCAGGGGCCGAGGCCCGCCTCGCGGTGGCGCGGGTCGATCTGGACCTGGTGGTCGGTCCGTGAGCGGTAGGCTGTCGGACGTGCCCGTGCCCCGCCCGTCCTCCGCCCCTCTGCCTGCGTCCATCGTCGACGAACAGGTGGCTCAGCTGCTGCGCGGTGCCATCTCGATGCGGGCCTTCCTGGCGCCGGTCCTGCTCTTCGTCGTGGCCTTGGTGGCGTGGGTCGACCCCACGCTGTGGCGGCGGGTCGCGCTGCTCGCCCTCGTGGCGTCCGGCATCGTGATCTCCGCGCTCTCGGAGTGGCGCGTGCGGCGCCTGGGCATCGCCCACGCCATGGTGCCGGCCAACCTGATCGGCACGGCGCTGCTGCAGCTGCTCGTCATCGCCTTGACCGGTGGGGTCGACTCCCCGCTGCTGCCCATCACCATTCCCTACGCCATCCTCGTCAGCCTCACCCTGGGGCGTCGGCCGATCACGGGGGTCGTCGTGGGGCTGCAGGTCGCGACCGTCTTGGGGCTCACCGCCCTGCAGTCGATGGGCTGGGCCGAGGTCCTCGATGCCCCGGCGCTCTTCGTCGCGTCGCCTGGGCGGCGGGTGGTGGTGGGCCTGGTCGTGGTGGCCATCGTGGGGCTGGGCTCGCTGATGGGCCTCGCGGTCCGTCGGCGCTTCGAGGGCATGGTGGCCGAGGCGGCCCAGGCCCGGGAAGAGCAGCTCGACACCTGGATCGCCTGGTCCCGAGACCTCGAGACCCTCGGCGGGGAGATCGCCCACGAGCTGAAGAACCCGCTGGCCAGCGTGAAGGGGCTCGCCGCACTGGTCGGTCGCGACCTTCCGGAGGGTCGCTCCGAGGAGCGCATGGCCGTGCTGCAGGGGGAGGTGGAGCGCATGCAGGGCATCCTCGACGAGTTCCTCACCTTCTCCCGTCCCTTGAGTCCGCTGTCCGTCGCCGACGTGCACCCCGTCGAGCTGGCCGAGCGCGTGGTGGCGCTCCACGAGGGGACGGCCCGCACCGCACTGGTCTCCCTGCGAGCGGTGGGGGAGGCCCGGGCCACCCGTGGGGACGGGCGTAAGATCCTGCAGGTCCTCGTGAACCTGGTACAGAACGCCCTCGTGGCGTCCGAGCCGGGAGGAGAGGTGGTGGTGTCGGTCGGGGACGAAGGAGGTACCGTGGTGTTCGAGGTTCGAGACCGTGGGGCGGGCCTGGACCCCGACGTGGCTGAGCGGGCCTTTCACCCTGGCGTGACGAGCCGCACCGACGGCTCGGGGCTGGGGCTCACCATCGCCCTGGCCATCGCGCGGCAGCACGACGGGGACCTGTCGCTGGTCGATCGCGAGGGCGGTGGGGCCGTGGCGCGGCTGGTGCTTCCGTGAGGGCGCGGGTCCTGGTGGTCGACGACGACGACGGCGTCCGCTTCACCGTGCGCTCCGTGCTGGAGGACGAGGGGCTCGACGTCGTGGAGGCCAACAGCGGCGAGCAGGCCCTGGCTCGCCTCGACGATGGCGTGCACGTCGTCATCACCGACCTGCGCATGCCGGGCATGGGGGGCATGGAGCTCCTCGACGCGCTGCACGGGCGGGGACTCAAGGTGATCGTGATCACCGCCTTCGGCGACGAGCGCGTCGCCGTCGAGGCCATGAAGCGGGGGGCCTATGACTACTTCCGCAAGCCCTTCGAGATCGACGAGCTCGTGGCGGTCGTGCGTCGCGCCACCGAGACCGTGCGCCTGGCCGCCGACGTCGAGCGGCTGGCCGGGGAGCTGAACCTCGCCCGCTCCATGGTCTTCGTGTCCCCGGCCATGTCGCGGCTGGCGCAGCTGGTGCAGCGCCTCGGGCCCCGGGAGGTCACCGTGTTGATCACCGGAGAGTCGGGCACCGGCAAGGAGCGGGTCGCGGAGGCGGTGGTGCGGGCGTCGGCCCGGGCCGAGGGGCCCTTCGTGCGCTTCAACTGTGCCTCGCTGGGGCCCGAGCTCGCCGAGGCGGAGCTGTTCGGCCACGCCAAGGGAGCGTTCACCGGGGCGGTGCGGGCGCGTCCCGGCCTGTTCCGGGAGGCCGACGGCGGCACCATCCTGCTCGACGAGGTGGGGGAGCTCGCCCCCATCGTGCAGGCGCGGCTGCTGCGGGTGCTCCAGTCGGGGGAGGTGCGGCCCGTCGGGGAAGACCGCCCCGTCGACGTCGACGTGCGGGTGATCGCCGCCACCCACCGGGACCTGGCCGCGATGGTGGCCGACGGCAGCTTCCGGGAGGACTTGTTCTACCGGCTCAAGGTCGTGCACCTGCAGGTCCCGGCCCTGCGGGACCGTCCCGAGGACATCCCCGCCCTCGCGCGGCACTTCCTCGACCGCTACGTCGACCGCTTCGATGTGGGTCGGCTGCGGGAGCCCGCCGACCTGATGGACCAGCTCATGGCGCTGCGCTGGCCGGGCAATGTGCGGGAGCTCGAGAACGCCTGCGAGATGCTGGTGGCCTTGTCCGACGGCACCATCGATCTGGAGCTGCTCGGGCTGCCCCAGGAGAGCCACCGGTCCGCCGAGGGGCTGAAGGCCCGGGTCGATGCCTTCGAGCGGGCGGCGCTCGTGGAGGCGCTGCGGGAGGCGGATGGGAACAAGGCGGCGGCAGCCCGGGCCCTGGGGATCGGGCGGGTCACGCTGTACGAGAAGCTGGCGAAGCACGGGCTGTAGCGACCGTGGGGCGGCCCCGGCCGCTCAGCGGGCGAAGGCGCGCTCGATGCCCGTCATCACGTCCACGACCCCGCTCTTCATCGAGGCGCGCACCACGAAGCCCGGCAGCGGGAACGAGGGCTTCACATCGAGGTCGTAGCTGATCTGCGTGCCCCCTTCGGCTTCCCGAATCTCCCAGATCGCCTCGAAGCGGTCGAGGTCGTTGCTGTCGACCAGCACACTGTGGAAACCCTGCTCGGTGGGGCAGGTCCGGACCGTGTAGGTCACGGCCTTGATGGGGTGGGCCATGAAGGTGTGCTCGAGCTCGCAGGGGCCGTCGGGGGTCGACGTGACCTTCGCGCCGTTGTCGACGGCGGCGAGGCGGCCCTGGCTGTCGGCGAGGGCGGCCCGGACGTCCTCCAGACGGGCCGGCACGACGAGCTGGCCCCGGACGGAGCCTCGGGGAGTGGCCTGCACGTCGGGGGCGGCGGCATGGGCGGTCGCGAACAAGATGGCAGCGAACATGGGTAAGGCCCTCGCCCTTCCCATCGGCCCTCATCGCGCGCAGTGAAGGGACTTGCGGTCGGTGGGGGCCACGTGCCGAGAGGGCGGGTAGGACGCGTCGAAGGGAAAGTCGGACCCCAGCGACCGAAGCGCCGCACGGGTGTGGTCCAGCAGGCGCTCCTCCAGGTCGGGGGTGAGCAGCGTGCCGAATCCCCCCGAGCGACCCTCGCGGATCATGCACATCTCGCCCCCGCGAATCGGATGAAACGGCGGAGCGAACGCGTCGTTGCGCGCCTTCATGTGCTCGAACGAGCTCTGTCGAACCACAGCGGCGCGCTCCTCCGACGTGAGGGTGATGCCCATGTGGGCGGCCACCTGGTCCACCGCGCCGGGCAGGTCGGCCTTGAGCTCGCCGTACGTGAGCACCAGCACGTTGTCCTCGTGGCGCCGCGCCCACCACGACGCCGTGTGGGACGCCCACCCATCGAACGGCGTCAGGCCGGCCATGTGCATCTCCAGCCACCCCCCGAAGCCCAACTCCACCTCGAAGATCCCGCGCAAGCAGCTGTGGAGGAAGTGGTAGCTCGAGACCAGGGTGTCTCGGGGATCTCGGAGCACCACCACATACCGGGCCTCCGGGTCATGGGGCACGTAGGCCGCGTCGAGGTGGGTCTTGGTCACCCGCCAGCCGGTCGGTGACGTCGGAGCCTTATCAAGCGTGACCGGCAGGGTGGGGAGGGGGCAGTCCGGCCAGGGCACGAGGTGGTGGATGTGATCGAACCGCGCCTCACCACGGTGGGCGATCTGCACGGAGATCTGCAGCAGCCAGTTGGTCCCGCTCTTGGCGTGGGTGCACACCAGCAGGTCTTGGGAACTCGGCGTGTGACCTGCGAAGTACCGGGGCTGGATCCGAGCGATGAAGGCCCGGCGCAGATACATCATGGCCCGAATGGACGGCGCACCGACCCCAAGCGCACCCAGCAGCCACATGCCTCGCATGATCGCCCGCATCCAAAGGGGGTGATTCCACTGCACGAACTGGTCGTCGTCCTGCACGGCCCCCCCTAGCCAGTGGCCAGGCGGACCTGGTCGACGATGCCGCGGAGCACGTCGTCGGACTTCGTGAGGATGTGGCGAACCGGAGCGAGGCGCTCTCGGTCGTTCAGGGTCGGCTCGGCGGCGGTCAACACCACCACGGGAATGTCCGCCCAGCGCGCGTCGCGGAGGCGCTCCACCACGGCGAAGCCGTCCATGCCCGGCATCATCAGATCGAGGAGCACCATCCGAGGTCGGACGGTCTCCAGCGCAGCCATCGCCTCGAAGCCGTCGCGCGCTTCGACCACCGGGACGCCGTGCCGGGTGAGGGTGCGCAGCACCACGTCTCGGGTCGCGTCGTCGTCCTCGACCACCAGCACGGGGCCCTCGCCACCGAAGCAGTGGGTGTCCATCAGCTTCAGGAGGACCGCTCGGTCGACGGGCTTCTGGAGCCACGCATCCGCTCCGAGGGTTCGGGTGCTTCCTTCGTCGCCATCGATGCTGACGATGACGACCGGCGTGCCGTGGAGCTCCTCGTCGGCACGCAGCCGCTCGAGCAGGGTCCAGCCGTCGAGGCCGGGCATGTGCAGGTCGAGGGTGATGGCGGAGGGCCGGATGCGCCGTGCGAGGTCGAGTGCGTCCTTGGGGCGCAGGCAGGGCACCGCGAGCATGCCTTCTGACGTCAGCATGCGGTCGAGCAGGTGCAGCGTGTGGGCCTCGTCGTCGACGCAGAGCACCACCGGCAGGTTGGCGGCTTCGGCCTCGCGGGCCCGCTCGGCCGTCAGGGCACCGATCCGGCCGACCACGGTGGAGACCGGCAGCACGAAGGTGAACTCGCTTCCCACGCCGGGCTCGCTGGTGGCGAGGATCTCACCCTCCATCATCTGGGCGAGGCGCTTGCTGAGCACCAGGCCGAGGCCGGTGCCACCGAAGCGTCGCACCGTGGAGTCGTCGGCCTGGGCGAAGGGACGGAACAAGCGGGCCATCTGAGCGTCGCTGATGCCGATGCCCGTGTCCCGCACGCTGACCCTCAGCACCTCCTGCCCCATCTCCTCCCGGCGGCTCAGCTCGAGCACGACGGTGCCTTCCTCGGTGAACTTCGCCGCGTTGGAGAGCAGGTTGAGCAGCACCTGCCGCACCCGCATGGGGTCGGCGTGGACCGCGCCCGGGTCGGCTGGCATCACCACGTGGAGGGTGCTCCGGTTGGCGTCGATCCGTGGCTGCACCGCCTGGACCACTTCGTCGATGAGCTCTGCCAGCTGGATGTCCGAAGCCACCAGGGTGACGCCACCGGCTTCGATCTTCGACAGGTCGAGGACGTCGTTGATGAGCGAGAGGAGGTGCTTGCGATGCGGCCGGCGTCCTGTGCAGCCCCTTCGACCTCCACCTCCTCCTGCAGGATCTCGGCGTAGCCGATGATGGCGTTGAGGGGGGTGCGGAGCTCGTGGCTCATGTTGGCGAGGAAGCGGCTCTTGGCCTCGCTCGCCGCGTTCGCCTCGTCCAGGGCCTGCTGGAGCTTCCGCTCGACGGCGCGACGTCGCTCCAGCTCGGCTTGGCGCTCGTCCAGGGCACCGCGGGCCTTTGCCTCCGCGGCGTGGGCGTGGTCCAGGGACGTGTTCAGACGCTGCAGGGTGCGCCCCGCCATGTCGGCGGTGGCGAACAGGATCGCCATCTGCACGACCACCGTGTCGACGATCGGTGCGGGGGAGGGCACCCAGCCCGACGCCTCCGCGGCCACCAGCGAGACGATGGCGATGGCCCCCACGAAGGCCACGGACAGCGCGGGGTAGAGGCCCAAGGTGAGGGCAGCGAAGAGGATCACCACGGGCCAGGCGAACACGGCGGGGGAGTCGTGACCGCCGAGCAGGGGGGCCGCGACGGCCAGAAGCAACGACAGGGCAGCCACGAGGCCCCATCCGACCGGTCGGGTGTGGCCTTGGCGCAGCGACCACAGGCCGGCCGCGCTCAGGGGGGGCAGGAGCAGGTACAACCCCACCATCGGGCTCGGGTCGAAGACGACGCTGCCGATGGCGCCCAGCGTCCCCACCACGAACAACGAGCCGAGCGCGTTGCGCATCAGGGGTTGGGAGAGGTCGTGGTCGCCAGGTTTCATTGGGGGGCCATCGGCCGCGTCCCGTCGTTCTTGAGGGGCCGCACGGGTCGCGTCGGGGGTCAGTCGTACTCGACGAGGGTGCGGCCGTGGGCCGTGTCCACCCAGTCCTCCCCGATGTCCTTCACCAGCTGGTCGCAGGCCTCGACGCCCTGCATGGGGACCTTGAGGTGGTAGATCAGCTCCACCTCGGTCCACTCTTCGTCCACGGCGCTGAGGATCGCCGATCCCCGCAGCACCTCCAGCGAGTCCGGCGCGTGGGAGAGGTCCCACATCGCCACCGCGCGATCCGGTGCCGCGTCGAGCCCTTCCTGGACCTCGAAGACGTACACCACCTCCCACGTCAGGGTGATGAACATGTTCATCGTGTTCGCGATCCGGAAGCTGTCGGTGAAGTCCGGCTCCACGTCGTCCGCGATGTCCCACGAGTCGATCCAGCGCCGATCGATGTGCACCAGGGGCGTCCGCATGGCCTCCCAGGTGTCGGTGCTGTCGGTGCGCACCAGGCCTCGGCCGTGGGCCCAGAACCAGTCGTCGTCTTCGCCGCTCACCACGTTGAAGCCTTCGCCCTGGTCGGGGTCCCGCTCTGGGGCCTGGTTCACCTCCTCCAGCGGCTCGAGCACACTGGGGAAGGACAGCTCGCGATCGTGGTCGCTGCAGGCCAACAGCCAGACGAACAGCATGGCACCTCCGTGGGCCCTCTTCGGTTCGCGGACGGGATCGGTGGAGCGGATGGGGAACGTGAACGCGCGCGCGCAACGATTGAGTCGCGTCCACGCAAGAGAGGGACGACCTACTTCCTCGCACCAGGAGGTGGCCATGCATGTGTTTCTCACCGGTGCATCCGCAGGAATCGGTGCTGCGCTGGCCCGACGTTTGGCTCGGGAGCCCCGGCTTGCCGGTGCTCACATCACGCTCGTGGCGCGGTCGGAGGGCCGACTGCGGCAGCTCGCCGAGGAGCTTCGTCCGCTCGGGGTGTTCCCCCATGTGGTCGTCGCGGACCTGAGCGACCTCGAGGCGGCGGACCGGGCGCTGGCCGACGCGGTCGATGTGGCGGGTCCCGTCGACCTGTTGATCAACAACGCCGGCAGCCAGGTGGTGGGGCCCACGGCATCGATCGACGTGGCCCGGGCCGAGGCCAGCCTGACCCTGGACCTGATGACACCCCTGCGCCTCATTCGGCGGGTGCTGCCCGGCATGGAGACCCGTGGCCAAGGCCGCGTCGTGAACATCGCGTCGATGGCAGCTCTCGCGCCGACCCCTGGGATGACCTGGTACAACGCGGCGAAGGGCGGCCTCGCGGCGGCCTCGGAGGCCCTGCGGGGGGAGCTGGCGGGCTCCGGCGTGACGGTCACGACGGTGTACCCGGGCATCATCGGCACCGACATGGCGGATGCGGCGCTCGACGCCTACCGGAGCTCGTGGGCGGTGCGCATGCAGCCGATCGCCTCAGCGGACGACCTCGCCGACGCCGTGGTTCGCGCCGCTCTGGCCGGACGGGCTCGGCTCGTGTGGCCCAGGTGGTTCGCGCTCTCCCGTTGGTTCCCGGCCCCCACCCGCTGGCTCGTGGACGCGCTCACGCCAAGGCCCCTGGCGGCGTCGTGAAGGCGCTCGACCGCAGCGCCCAGGCTGTGTTGTGGACCGCCATCGTGGTGTTCGGGGGCCTCGGGCTGCTCGGGGTCGCCACGAGCTGGTTCGAGTTCCGCTGGCTGTACCCTGTGGAGCTCATCGGGGACGCGGTGACGGTGCGCAACCAGCAGCGCTTCCTCAAGTCCCTCGAGCTCGGCTGGGCCGTGGCGCTCTTCCTGCTGCGGCGGGACGTCTTCGTGCGGCGCGCCCCCACCCTGGCGGTGCTCTTCGTCTTCGTGGTGGCCCCGCTGGCCCGCGGCGTGTCGATGCTCGTGGACGGCCTGCCCCACCCCCACTTCGTGGCGCTGTTCGCCGTGGAGAGCCTGGGGGCGTCGGTGTTGCTGCTGCGTGCCTGGGTGGGGTCGGCGTGGCTGAGAGCAGAGGGCTAAGGAGTGCGCCCTTCCCGCCGATAGTGGACCTTGATGCACGATGCTCCCGACGCCCAAGCGGTCTTGAACCAGCTCACCACCGACATGGTGGTGTTCCGGCGTCGCATGGCGGGGATGGCCGCTGCAGCGAACGCGGTCCTTGGTGCGGCGGCGTGGGGCTTCTCGCTGGTGTTCCTCTCTCGTGGCCACCAGGTCGTGTTCACGGTCGGCTTCGCGCTGACCATTCCGGCTCTGGTCGCGGCCTTCCGTGGCCGCATCGGTCTCACCCTCGGACTCGTCGCCATGGCGAGCACGAGCTTCCTGACGTGGACGACGCTGTTCGTGCCCTACGCGACCATGTCGCCGCTGTATCTGGTGCTGCTCGGGATCATCGTCATGGTGGCGGTCGAGCACCCGCTGCAGCGCGCCGGTGGCTGCCTGGTGCTCGTCCTCGCGGCGGTATCGATGCGGGGCGGCCACCACTTGTGGCACGGCGTGCCCCTGCAAGAGACGGCCACATACCTGTTCGACACGGTGAACATCTTCGTCGTGGCCTTGGTGTTCACGGGGCTGCATCGGGCGCGCCGCGACCAAGACCACAGTCGGCTTCGGCAGGCCCTCATCGACAACCAGCACCTCGCACAGCGTGCCCTCGAGGCCCGGGATGCGGCCCGAGAGGCCAACGACACCAAGAGCGACTTCCTCGCGCGCATGAGCCACGAGCTCCGCACGCCCCTGAACGCCATCATTGGCTACAGCGAGCTCATCGCAGAAGAGGAGCCCATCGGCGAGGGGTGCCGTGGAGACCTCCTGAAGGTGCACCGGTCGGGGAAGAGCCTCCTGGGCTTGGTCGACGACCTCCTCGACCTCACCAAGCTCGAGGCAGGGCAGATGGCGTTCTCTTACGAGCGCGTCAAGCTGTGCGACCTCCTCCGTGAGGCCGCCGACACGGTCGCCTCGATGGCGCAGCGCAACCGCAACGCCGTGTCCGTCGATGTTTGCGCGGAGACTGTCGTTCTCGTGGACCCCCACCGGGTGAGGCAGATCCTGCTGAACCTGCTGAGCAACGCCGCGCGCTTCACCCACGATGGCGCCATCACCCTCAGCGGCCGAGCGGAACCCGCCGCGGTGGTCTTCGAGGTTCGGGACACGGGCGTCGGCATCGACGAGAGCAGGCTGCCTCGGCTGTTCGAGCCCTTCGTGCAGGGGAGCGCACAGGTGCAGTACGACCGTGGCGGCACCGGCCTCGGTCTCGCCATCTGCGACCGCCTCGTGCGTGGGATGGGGGGGCGCTTCGAGGTGACGTCCGAAGTAGGGGTGGGCTCGGTGTTCACGGTGGTGTTGCCGAAGCAGAGCGGCGAGCTGACCTCGGTGTCGGCGGACTGAGCGAGACGAAGCTTGGGCACGCCGGTGCGGCCCCGGCAGGCCCGGTATGCTGCAGCCTGGAGGAAGGATGGAGTGGAGCCAGCTGCAGTGGCTGCTGCCGCTGGCGGAGCAGGGCACCGTGGCCTCGGCCGCGCGGATCCTGACGGTGGCGCCGAGCACGCTCTACCGGCGCCTCGACCAGCTGGAGGAGGAGCTCGGGCTGACCCTCTTTCATCGGGACCAGGGTCAGCTTCGCCCCACGGAAGCCGGGCGTGCCACCGTGGCCGCTGCGGGGGAGGTCGCCCACCGGGTGGCCCGTCTCGAGCGCGAGCTCGAGGCCCTTCGCGACGGACAGGGACGCGTGGTGCTGGCGGCCCCCGAGGCGATGGCGCTGCTCCTCATGGGTCGGTTGGCGCGCTTTCACGCGCTGCACCCCGAGACGACCGTGCAGGTGGTGGTCTCCCAGGGCTTCGCCGCCTTGGCGAGGGGGGAGGCCGACGTGGCGCTGCGGGTCTCCGACGCCCCCGGCGACGAGCTCGTGGGACGGCGCGTCGGCCCCATCCAGATCGCCGTATACGGCCGCGATGGCGCCGACGGGCCCTTCGACCTGGCCGCCCACGACTGGGTGTGCTTCGACCCCTCCCTCGCCGACACCGGTCAGGGGCGCTGGGAGGCGCAGCACGTGCCCCAAGACCGGGTGCGCATGCGGGTCGGCTCCCGCACGCTGTTCCTGGAGGCGGTGAAGGCCGGCGTCGGGGTGGGCTTGCTGCCTTGCGCCCTGGCGGAGCGTCACGGCCTGGTGCGGCACACGCCGAAGCGGTCCCCCGAGGGGCTCACCTTGTGGGTGCTGTGCGACCCGGCGGTGAAGGACGTACCCGCGGTGCGGGCCCTGATGTCGTTCCTGGTCGACGAGCTGCTCGCCGGCTGAAGGGTCAGGCCTTGGCGTGGGCCAAGGCCTGCCAGCGGTCCTCGTGGAAGACGTAGATCTCGTCTTTGGACTGGACGAAGCAGAGTTGGCCGTCGGCGGCGAGCACCGGCAGCTGGGCTTCGTCGGCCACGGGGGGGAGCCAGAGGCTCTCGAACTTCGCGGTCGGGGCAGACTCTGCGCGCATGGTCCCCTCCTCGTTCCATTGGACCCGTTGGGGCTGCTCAGGCGATGTCACGACCTGTCACGACTGGCGCGGTGTGGAGCCTGGAGGCGGATCAGGCGTCGACGGCTTGGCGGGGCAGGATGGAGACGATGGGGCTGCCGTGGTCCTCGAGCTCCGCCCGGTGGGCGCGGAACACGGTGGTGTACCGGTAGAAGGGCACCCGCGGCCACAGGTGGTGGACGAGGTGGTGGCTCTGGCCCAGCAGCAAGAAAGGGAGGACCGGCAGGTCGAGCACCCGGGCGTTGGTCCAGCGACCGGTGTCGCCGTGGGGGTGGTGGGGGAGCCAGTCGAAGGCGAAGGCCAGCACGCCGGACGCCAGCCAGGCGGGGAGCAACCACAGCCAGAACAGCTCGGCCCCGAAGCCCGAGGCGATGCCCAGGACGATGGCGCCGAGGAGGGCCACGAGCACGGCGATGCTCACGGCGCGGGCCCGGCGGTTGACCCGGGTGTCGCGGGCCATCGGGCCGAGGAACATCCAGTAGTAGTGAGGCACCATGGTGAGGCAGCGGGCCGCCACCGTGAGTGGGTGGCTTCCCCGCACCCAGTGGTCGGGGTCCTTGCCGGGGGTGTTCACCGTGCTGTGGTGCTGCAGGTGCACGGCCTTGAAGGCGGGGAGGGGGGCGAGGAAGAGCAGGGAGCAGGCCCAGCCCACGGAGGTGTCGAGCCAGGCGCGGGCCTTGGTGCCCCCGACGTTGCCGTGCACGGCCTCGTGGAGCGGCGTGAAGGCGACGTAGATGCAGAGCCCGATCCAGGCGCTGGCCACGGGGAGGGGCACGACACCGGTGGCGCCTGCTGTGACCCCGGCGAGCACGCCGGCCCAGAGCAGGGCGGTGAGGGCGAGGGTGGGCCAGGCCAGGTGGCCCATGTGGTCGCGCCAGGCGGGAGGGCTCATCGGGTCTCCAGCAGGGCGAAGAGCGCGTTCTCGGCGCGCTCGGCGAGGACTTCGGGGGAGCAGGGGCGCTCGGCGAGCCAGTCGAGCACGACGAACTCGGTGAAGCCGACCCAGCCGTAGACCGTGGAGCGTAGCGATGGGTGGTCGGGCAGGCCCAGGCGGTGGACCGCGCGGTCGACGATGGTGCGGCGGACGTGCTCCACGAGCTCGGTGTCGGTGTCGGGCCCGAGGCCGCGGACCAGCGCCCGGTAGAAGGGGCCGTTGTCGGCGACGTAGGCGATGAAGCGGAGCAGGGCGGCGTGCAGGGCGGGCCCGGGGGGGCCTTCGGGGTCGAGCTCGGTGCAGGCCAGTACGTCGAGGGCCGACTGCCGCAAGATCTGGGCGTAGAAGGTCCGCTTGTCGGGGAAGTAGTGGTAGAGCAGGCCCTTCGAGACGCCTGCCGCCGCTGCGAGCTCGTCGATGGACACCGCGTCGTACGGGCGAGCGGCGAACACGCCGCGACCGACGGCGAGGAGCTGTGCGTGGCGCTCGGGCTTGGAGAGTCGGGTCATGAAAGGGGATAGCTACGAGTTGAACTGTGGTCAACAAGAAGTTGAATCGTGTTCAGCTGTCGTCGCCGCGGCGATTGCCCCTCGCCTGGGCGGGTGCTGGGGCGGCAGGTGCTCCGGCCGGCGGCGGGCGCGCGTTCGAGCTTCGTGTTCGAGGCCTTCCGGGGACGGCCTGTCAGCCCTGGGCACCTCCTGGCGCCCAGGGCGCCTCGACCATGCCAAGGGCTGCGACATGCCGTTGGGGAGCCCCATGGACGTAGGTGGGCCGGGCCGGGCCCTACTTGGCGGGGCCGTCGACCCGGTACACGGTGCCGTTGAAGTCGGCGACCAGCGGGATCCCGTCGGCGGTGAGGCCGAAGGTGCTCGGCATGACGTCGTGCTTGCCGAGCTCCTCGACCTTCCAGGTCTCGAGCTCCATCGCCCACAGCCGTCCGGTCATGAAGTCCCCGAACAGGTACTTGCCGGCCCATGCTCCGCTGCCGGCCACCACGCCTCCGGTCACGCTCTGGCCGACGAAGTGGCTGTAGGTGTGCACGGGCATCGTCATGCCTTCCGCGGTGCAGGGCGGGGCGAAGCACTGGTCTCCCTCCCACATCTTCCAGCCGTGGTTGGCCCCGGCACCGCCGACGGTGATCTCCTCGACCTTGTTCTGGCCGACGTCGCCGATGATGGCGCGCCCGTCGGGGAGGAGCACGAAGCGCCACGGGTTGCGCAGGCCCCAGGCCCAGATCTCCGGCTTCACGCCGTCCTGCCCGACGAAGGGGTTGTCGGCGGGCACGGCGTAGGGCGTCGTGGGGTCCGACACGTCGAGGCGGAGGATGGTGCCGAGCAAGGTGGAGCGGTCTTGGCCCACGGCCTCGGGGTCGTTGGCGGAGCCGCCGTCGCCGAATCCGACGTAGAGCATGCCGTCGGGGCCCGTCTGGAGCTGGCCGCCGTCGTGGTTGCTGTACGGCTGGGGGAGCTCGAGCACGGTGCCGACCTGCACGGGTGCGGAGAGGGCCTTCGGGTCGGTGGACCAGCGGCTCACCTGGCTGCGCGGGTCGCCGTCCTTCGGGTTGGTGTGCACGAAGAAGTGGCCGGAGGTGGGGAAGTCCTTGGCGAAGGCCACGCCGAGCAAGCCCATCTCAGAGCCAGAGCGGACCGGCACGGTCAGCCAGGGGGTGGCCTTGCCCGTGGCCAGCTCGACCCGGTGGGCGGTGCCGGTCTTGGTGAGGACGAGGAGCTCGTCGGGGTGGCCGGGGATGGCCTGCAGATCGGTGATCTGGGGCAGGTCCTTCGCCACGGGGACGAGGGTGGCACCGTCGGCAGCCCAGCACGACATGAGGAAGAGTACGGTCATCGGCGGTGCGTATCGAGCCAGGGGATCAGAGGGATGGGAACCAGTCGTCGCGCCACGCTTCGATCCGTGCGCGCTGGTCGGCGGGGAGCTCGCTGTCGGCGAGGGCCTGGTCGAACTCGCGCTTGACGCTGCCATAGCGGAAGCCCGACTCGCTCTTGATCTCCACCTTGCTCATCGGCTCCGGATTGCCGTCGGCGTCCAACGCCTGCATCCCGAAGCGAACGCCCCCCGAACGTCGAGGAGGCTCACCGACCGTGGCCGTGCACGGGCCCTCTGCACCAGGCTGGACGGCGGCCCACTGGAGCCACAGGGTGCGGTCGCCAGGCTGGAGCGTGAGGGGGTGCCTTCGCTCCTGGTCGGCGAGCACGACGAGGGCGTCGCCGTCCCGCACGATGGGGAAGCCGGCCAGCGTCAGCTCGGCGTCGGCGAGGTCTGCGGCGGGAAGCGGGCACCGGGCCACGCCGGACTCGAATGCAGCCGCGAGGTGGAGCAGGGCTGTCTGCTGCACGGCGACGGTCGCATGCGAGGCATCGGGCGGTGGGTCGGCGGCAAAGGACAGGGACAGGAGGATGAGCATGCCCAGATTCTACGACATCGGTCTCTACTGGGTGAAGGCTGGGATAGAGTCTGCTCCATGTCGGACTTGGCCACCACGACAAGTTGGGATCCCACCGCGGCGGAGCCGGAGCGCGACGACTCCGTGCTCACGCTCGTGGTGCTCGCCTCCATTGGGGACCCCGAGCGGGTGGGGGAGAGCGCCGCGCTCGCCAAGGGAGAAGGGCCCTGGGTTCTCGGCCGGCAAGGCACACTTCCGTGGGCCCGTCGTCGCCCCGGGCGCGCCGAGCCCACCGGTCCCATCGACGACCGCCGGCTGTCCCGCGAGCACCTCAGTCTGGCGTGGAAGGGCTCCCGGGTGGAGGTCGCCAACAAGGGGCGCTTGCCGCTCCGCCTCAATGGGCGCCCGGCGGACCACTGCCCTGTCATGCCCGGCGACCTGCTCGACGTCGGGGGTCGACTGCTGCTCTACGTCACCCGGCACCCCGAGCAGCTGGCCGACGTGCCCGCGTCCCATCCGTGGGGCCGTGCCGACGACGACGGTCTGGTCGGCGAGAGCCCGGTCTCCTGGACCCTCCGGGAGCGCATCCGCTTTTTGGGTCGGCGCCAGGCCCACGTGCTCGTGCTGGGGCCGTCCGGGGTCGGAAAGGAGCTGGTCGTCGCCAGCCTGCACGCTGCGTCCCGTCGCGGTCGCCGCCCCATGGTGTCCCGCAACGCCGCCACCATCCCCGAGTCCCTCGCCGACGCGGAGCTCTTCGGCAACCTCCAGGGCTACCCCAACCCCGGCATGCCAGGTCGCCCCGGGCTCGTCGGAGAGGCCGACGGCACGGCCTTGTTCCTCGATGAGTTCGGCGAGCTGCCGCTCGATGTGCAGGCGCGCCTGCTCCGGGTCCTCGACGACGGGGAGTACTCCCGGCTCGGCGAAGCGCGCCCCCGTCGCTCCGACCTGCGTTTGATCGCTGCGACCAACCGGTCCCCGGACGCTCTGAAGCACGACGTGCTCGCCCGCTTCCCGCTGCGGCTCGACGTGCCGCCCCTCGAGGCTCGCCGGGAAGACATCCCGCTGATCGCCGCCCACTTGCTGCGCCGCATCGCGCGCAAGGACCCCGAGGTCGCGCGGCGGGCCTTCCCTGACGGCGACGTGGAGAAGCCCCCGCAGCTGTCGGTGGCGCTGGTGCAGCAGCTGGTGGCGCGGACGTACCACACCCACGTCCGGGAGCTGGAGGCCTTGCTCTGGCAGTCCCTGACGGCCTCGTCGGAGGGGCGGCTCGGGGCGGTGGAGCGCCCTGAGGTGGTCAGCCCTGCTCGGGCGCCGTCGGTGCAGTCGGGCCCGACCGACCCGTCGTCCCTCGACCCGGATCACGTCCAGCGGGTGCTCGACCGGCACGGGGGCCAGCAGGAGCCCACCTGGAAAGAGCTGGGCTTGGCCAGCCGCCACGTGCTGGGTCGGCTGGTGAAGAAGCATGACCTGAAGGTGCGAGGGCGCAGCCGGTGAGCGGCGGTGGCGACGACGAGACCTGGCTCGGCGACGCCACGTACACCGACGAGGTGCCGCTGCCTGCGGCGGTGGTGGAGGTGCCGCTGCTCGCGGGTCGGTACCGGGTCGGCGGCTTGCTGGGGCGAGGGGGGACGGGGCAGGTCCACGAGGCGGTCGACACCACGTCGGATGAGGTCGTGGCCATCAAGTTCGTGTCGCTGCGCTCCAAGGGCGCCCGTCGGCAGCTTCGGCAAGAGCTGACGTCGCTGCGGCTGCTGGCGCTCCCTGGTGTGGTGCGGCTGCACGACGACGGCGAAGACGGCGACCAGACCTTCCTGGTGATGGACCTGCTGCCCGGCGGGGGCTTCGACCGGCTCGCGCGGCATGGCTGGGATGGCTGGCAGGAGCAGGCGCGTGCCTTGCTCGAGTCGCTGGCGCGGGTGCACTTCGCGGGGGTGCTGCACCTCGATCTGAAGCCGGGGAACATCCTGCTGGATGCGGCGGAGCGGCCGGTCATCACCGACTTTGGGCTCGCGCGGGGGCGGTCCGTGCACAACCCGGAGGACGCACCGCGGGAGGGCACCCCTCGGTACATGGCGCCCGAGCAGTGGCGGGGGGAGGAGCCCACGGCGGCCACCGACCTGTACGCGGTCGGGGGCATCTTCTGGGAGATGCTCGCGGGTCGGGCGCTGCCGAAGGACCCCGGGGCCCGTGGGCTGGCGTCGGACTGCGCGCCGGAGGGGGTGCGGTCGACGGTGATGGCGATGCTGGCGGAGGACCCGGCGGAGCGGCCCCAGGGTGTGGTCGAGGTGCTGGAGGCGCTGTTCGACGTCTCTGCCGTGCTCGGGCCGGCGGACCTGGAGCTGCCCGAGCTAGCGACGGCGGAGGCGCTGGAGTCCCTGTTCGACGAGGAGCAGCCGACGTTCCTGCACCTGGCGCGGGATGCGGCGAAGGTGTTGCATCAGATCACGGGGGGGGAGCGGGCGAAGGTGCGGGCGGAGTTGGACCGGTGGGTGCTTGCGGGGCTGGCGTGGTGGAATGAGGAGCGGGTGCACATCGAGCGGCCGGCGATCGAGCAGCTGCAATGGGGGTTGGATCCGGAGAGTCGCAGGTTGGCGGATCTCATCCGAAACTCCCCAGAGGAAGCTGTTGGCTCGGCGGTCCTACTCGCCGATGCCCATCGAAAGGCGGGTCGCGTGAATCGCGCGGTCGGTGTGCTGGAGGCACTTCTTCCGTTGGCACGCAGCCTAGGGATGGCCGCCGACGTCTCGGACCGTCTCGTGGAGGCGTCGTTGAATCGGGCAAGTGCACTGGACCGTGCACTTCATCATGCGGTCCGGGATGGCTCCGACGCGACGGTACGGCTGGTCCGAGGAGTAAGAGCTCATCAGGACGGGAATTGGGCACTCAGCTACGACCTGCTTTCGCCGTTGCTCGGGTGCGCGCCCGCACACCTCTCCGAGGCGGTGGGGGCGTTCTGTTGCCAATCGGTCCGTTGGGGGCGTCCGGACGAATACCGAAGCTGGATTTTGAACTTGGTGGACGTGCTCTCTCCCTCTCTCGTCCATGGCGCTCATGCTGCTGACGCCTACGGTCGTGGCGAATACGCTGAGGCCGTGGAGGGCTTTCGCCTTGCGGCTGAGTGCGACGATTGGGTGCGACGCATGGGCGCGCTCACGAATGCAACGGCGGCGGCCGTGGAGATCCGTGCGCTAGAATCTGCGGAACAGCTCCTGGCTCGTGTTGTACGGGAGCTGCGGGACACGAATGCGCCCTTGCTGAGCGTTCGGGCGCATTGGCTCCAGCGACTAGTCGCCTATCGTCTGCACGAGTCCAGGGACTACTTGCCAGAGTTCGTGGAGCCTGCTGCCCTGGTGTCTCGAAGGATGGCGGCCCAGCTCGCCATGCTTGAGGCTGCTTCCGGATGGCGCGAGGGCCGGGCGGAGGCTGAGGAGCCGGCGCGCAAGGCGCTGGAGTGGCTCCGTATGGACGGGCACGAGTCCGCCTACCTGGCCGAGGCGTTGTTGGCAGCGCTTCTGGGGGACGGGGAGATCTGCAGCGTTGAAGCCTACCGGGGACTGTCTCCCGATTTCTCTGTGCAGGCGTTGGCACTCGCTGTGCTTGCAGGCGCGGTTGTCGGGGACGTGGAGGAGACGATCCGACGTGCGGAGCGCGGGAGGGCTGGCTTGCTCGACCTCCGGCTGGAGGTCGTCAGTGTGTCGGAAGCTGTCGAGGTTCTTCGAACCGGGGCCCTACGGGGTGTACAACGGGGAATCTGACGCCACGCCCTGCACGTACCTGATGACGGCTCCGCCTCGCGCGTTGCCCGCCACCTGGAACCAGGAGTAGAACTGCTTCGGCGTAATGGTCGGAGTGCCATCGGTCGGCGTCAGTGTCAGCCGGATGCCGGGGCTGTCCAACAGCTTGAAACTCTGGCAGTCTCCCTCCTGCTTGAGGAACACCCAGAAGTCGTATTGTTCGACGAAATTGTTGTTGGCGTCGTAGTGGATTTCTCGTAGAAGGTTAGCGACTGTATTGCCGTTGATTTCGCCCTCGAAGCCCTTCCGTTCGACCTGTACGCCCTCGTAGTTCAGGTCGGCCGTCTGAATCGCTTCCGGCAGCTTGGTGTACTTGATTGTCATCTCGGCGTATGCCATGTTTGGGTAGTCGTTGCTGGCGTCGAGCTGGTTCTCCAGTTCGTTCCAGCTCTTCCCATCCTCGAATTGAAGCCAGAATGGTGCGAAGGGGTCGGTGAAGAGGTTCTCATCCTGCATGTACCAGTGCTCGACGTACTCTCCGGTCGGCAACAGCTCTGTGTAGATGTCGGCGAAAGGGTCGTCGGTTGCGACAATGCCGCCACCGAGGCTGTGGCCGATGTCCATCTGGCAGTAGATGTTGGTGTCGGCTCGCAGGTCATCGATCATCCCGTCCAGGTGCCGGGTGTACGCGCCGTAATCCGTGGTGAAGTCATCCACACACCCAGCCAACGTCTTCTCGCACTCCTCCCTCTTGTCTTCCCCCGACGTGAAGCCGTAGTCGGACTTCGTCGTGGTGCTGCTGTCGGTCGTGCTGGTGAAGCCGCCGGCGAGGGCGAGGGACGTTCCGAGAAGCATGAGGTGCATGAGGGACTCCAGGTTGCGTGGGGGAGAATAGCGCGCATCCGGCTGAACCGCAGCGCGACCGCTGCTCTGGTTCAAAGCAAGCTCCGTGCCCATCGACGATGCCGATGGGAAGCGGATCGGCAATGCGCGGAATGCGCGGGCCGCGCGTGCGCGCACATGGGCGCGCACATCGGAACGTGCGGGTCCCCTCGGGACGGGGCCTACGCTGGAACGCTCATTTTGTGAACCAAGGGTCGATGGACCGCTTCTCAGAGAAGCAGAGCTCGTCGATGACCTCCTGCTGTTCCCGCGTGGGCGCCGAGATCACGGGAGGTAGGTCCCCCACCTGCCCACAGACCCGGTCTTCGGCCCGCGGGCTCGTCGCCTCGAACGCTTCGAAGTTCAGCGCGTAGATCCCACGCTTGGCGAGGTCGCAGGCGTCCGTCGGCGCGATGAGCAGGTCGTGGCCCTCGCCGCCGTCGAAGGTCTCACCCACTTCGAGCTCACACCCACCGAGGACCACGACGACGTCGTCGCCGTCGCCCGTCGACACCTCGTCGCGGCCAGGACCCGGGAAGACGAGGTCCGCCGTCTCCCCGTAGAGCGTGATCGTGTCGTCGCCGTCGCCCGCCAGGACTTCGACCTCCATCGTGCCTTCCCCCTTGGCCGTGAGCCAGTCGTCGCCGGCCCCGAGGGGGAAGGACGTGTGGGGCTCCGTGAGCTCGATCTCGAACCGATCGGCACCACCGGTGCCGAACACCTCCCACGTCGGGGCCAGATCGAACAGGGTGGTGGTCTGTGGCGGGTCGGCGGCGGCCGCCAGGCCGAGGAGCAGCTCACCCTGGGTCGGAGCCGGGGTGGACGCGAGCGAGGAGCTGCCGTCCCATCCTGCGCACTCCCGCGTCAGCCAGAAGTCGTCCCCCCCCTCGGAGCCCGCACATCCGCCGCTAAACAGGCTGAGGTTGGTGTCGGGACTCGTCCCGTAGTGGGAGACGGCGTCCTCACAGGCGTTCGTCCACGAGTAGGTGTACCGGGCCTCCCCGTTGGTCGACTCCAGGGTGTGGCAGGGCGTCAGGTCGACTCCGAGGGCGTCATCCACGACGGACTCCACCCAGGGCAGGTAGACGGGCAGCGATGCGAAGGCGGTGTACCCGTAGCCGACGTTGTTGACCTCGGGGGTTCCGTTCAGCGTGTCCCACTCCTGCACCGAGTAGTTGGAGCCGCCCCAGCTCGCGATGCCGATGACCCTCCAGGTGCCGTCGGCCATCTCGAAGAGCATCGGGCCTCCCGAATCGCCCCCTCGCAGCACGCCGTGTTCGGCTACGGAGTCCGGCCACACCCACGTGTCCCAGGCCGACAGCTCCGGCACGTAGCTCGTGTTGTGCCTACGGTGGAGGTAGGGCACCATGCGGGTGGCGATCGCGTCGGGCTCGCCGGCCTCCGCGTCGCCGCCGATGGTCTGGTAGAGCTCGTGGTAGGCGTAGCTCGGAGCCGCGCGGCGGTTGCCCGCTGGGCAGTCCTCGTAGACCAGCGAGCAGGCGAGGCCCGCGGAGTCCGAGCCCCTCGTTTCGAACCCGTAGCCAACCGCTGTCACGGGAACGGGCGCCATGCCGAAGCCATACGGGGAGTTCGGGTAGGCGGTGTTCAGGTGGGCCGAGGCCTGCTCGAACGCGAGGTTTCGGATGTAGTCGTTTTCGCAGGAAGCGGGGACCAGGATGGCGGTGGGCGACGCGTAGGGAGCGGGCTCAGACAGGATGCAGACCGCGATGTCCGGCCCGGCATATCTGCCATCGCTACTGGAATAGCCGGAAGGGTGTGGCTCGCAGAACTCGATGTCGACCTCTGCCTGGATGCCGTTGTCTTCGATGTGGTTGCCAAAGCGTGCCACTTCGTCGAAGACGCCGAACTGGAAGTCGGGGTCGAGGCAGTGGGCGGCGGTGACCAGCACCCGCTCGTGGACCAGCACGGCCGAGCAGGCACTCCGGACGTGCTCGGAGGTGTTGCCCGCCGGGTCGACCACGTCCCCGGTCCAGGTCCCGTAGCCCACGGACGTGGGCCACTCACAGACCCTGGTCTCCGGGAAGTCGGGGTTGGCCCCGAAGCTCGATGTGGTCAGCGCGATGATTGCCAGCATGTGTACCTCCGCCTCCCACCAAGCAAGGCCTGTGCCAGCAGGAGAGGCAGCCAAGCAGCGCATCACCGGTGTGCGAAGTGAGCGGAGTGCGCGCGCTGTGCGCGGGTCTCGAGCCCTTGTCGCCTCGTCTCGAGCACCCTTGGGTTCACGAAAGCGTGGTTTTGCGGGTGCGTTCTGGGCCTGTGGGGAGCCGTTGTTTCTACTGGCACAGGGGTTGCTTCTGTCCGGCGTGGAACGACTTCCCGTTCCGACCCTTGGAGATCTCATGACCACGCTGCTTCTTGCGTCCCTGTTCGCCGCTCCCGCCATTGCCTACGACTTCGCTGCCCCCAACGATGTGAGGGTGCACTTGATCGCAGACGATGGCGCCTACGACGGCACCCAGAATGCCATCCTCGTTCGTGTTCACTCGGCTCCCCTCGACACCTGGAGCAGCTGGAAGGTCGTGTCTGGCATCGATGCGACGGAGTCCATCGGCGTCGACTTCTCGCTCTCCACGAGCTTCGGCGACGTCGACGAAGTGGCGGTGTACATCGGCCCCAACGATGGCGCCGATCTCACCATTGTCGTGGACGACGGCGCTGGCTCTCGTCTGTTCACCCCACAGAGCAAGTGGGTCAAGAACGGAACCAGCTACTTCGACGAGACGTCGACCAGCGCGATCATCTGCTGCACGACGTGGAACTCGTGGAACCAGTACAGCGGTTGCACCGAGAGCACCGACTCCGACTGCGGTGAGCTCTTCGAGTGCAACCCCGAAATCGGTGACAGCTGCTGAGGCGTCGCCTCCCAGGGTGGTCGACGGACCGCTCCGACGGGGCGACCTCTCGCGCCCGTTGGGGCAGAGAGGCCGGCTGGGGTCACGGGGCCTGGTGGCTGTCCGCGACGACCCACTGGGTGGTGTTGCCGTCGACCAGGCTGCCCACGCTGCGGAAGCGGTTCGCGGGACCGGGGTTGGGGACAGCCGTGTGAGACCCGGCGACGGCACCCGTGGGGTCGGTGATGGACCACAGGCCGTACATGTTGGTGTGCTCCCCCAGCCACGGCTGGGCGCCCGCTAGCAGGTAGCTTGCGTACTGCCCCTTCTCCCACCCAGCGGCGAAGGAGGGCCGGCCGGAGATGCGCACGTCGCAGTCTTCGTGGAGCTCGGTGAAGGACTGGAACCCTTGCGGGCCGTGGGTGAACTCGAGGTAGCCAGCGCACATCCCGTCGACGCCTTCGGTCGTGACAGGCAGGACGCAGCGCATCTGGCCTCGGCCCTGGGACTCTGTGCACACGGGGTCGCCGATCTGATGGGGGCGCGTGTCGCCCTCCCAGAGGTAGCGGCGGTAGCGGGTCTGGGTGCCGTCCGTGGTGAACGACTGCAGGGCCAAGACGTTGTACTCGGCGAGGGCGGCGACGATGAACTCGTGGTTGTCCGGGTTGCTCCCGACGCCCATGGAGCGGCTGTAGTGGTCGAAGTGCCAGCCGTAGGTCTCGTCGGCGAGCACGGCGCCGGTGTCTCGGTCGATGATCTCGAACCGGAGCACGTCGAGGGAGAACTGGGTCATCTCGCCGGCCATCCACGCGACCATGTACGCGTTGGTACGGCCGCTCAGCACCGCGGTGGCTGGGGGGTGAACGGTCTCGCAGCTGTCGGGGTCGGCGGAGCTGCAGGACTGAATGTCGGACCACGTTCCGTCCGTCTCGCGCACCGACCAGTTGATGTCGTCGATGGTATTGGACCAGGCGGCCACCAGGTAGTCGGATGCCGGGCTGCTCGCGGAGGATAGCGCCAGGTTGCGGCGAAGCGACATCCCCGTGGGGCCCGCGTCGGCGGTCCAGTTGCTCCCGTCCGTCGACGAGTAGAACAAGGGCGAGTCCGTGAAGTGCCCGTACATGGACCAGTAGTCCAGGCCTGCGAAGTCATCGGCCTGGAGGGTTCGTCGGCGGAGTCGGTACCAACCGGTCGAGTAGGAGCTGTTGGGTGTGCCCGACACCGCCATGACGGAGTTCTGCACGTCGTCGCTCGACCAGAACGGTACGCTGAAGCCTGCGTCGTCTTCACACGCGGGGTCGTTGCTGTGCCCAAGGCCCATGGCGTGCAGGAGCTCGTGGGCGATGGTGCCCTGGAGGTCGGGGGTGTCGGGGTCATCGCTGGGATGAACCGTCCAGGCCATGTCCCCGCCACCACACTCCCGGGTTGCCCCGGCCAGCAGATCGACCCGGAAGCGGTCGGCGATGGTGGTGGTGCAGGCGATGGCATCGCCGCACAGGGTGCTGCAGCCCGTGGTGTGGATGACCACCGACCGGTCGGGGCGGTTGGCTGAAGAGGTGGTCGCGCCGTCGAGCCAGCCGGCGAAGTACAAGCGCGGGATCTCGCTGCCCGTGCCTGCTTCGTTGATCTGGGTGATGGCCGCCTTCACGTACAGCTCCAAGCTGTCCTGATCGAAGGCGGGGTCCTCGTAGTTGAGGTGGACGAGCCCCACGTTGGCGTCGTCCCAGTTCACGTACACCGGGACGGGTTCGCCCGACTGGTTCCACAGGGCGGCGCGACCCACGTTGTAGCAGGTGGCGGAGCTTTCCTGCAGGGGGCACAGGCAGGCGGCGAGCACGATGGGAACGGTGAGCCAATGGCGCATGGGAGACCTCGTGTTGGGTTGCGCCTTCCGTAGAGCAAGGGTCGTGCCAGCCTGTAGTGGACGTTCGTTGGTGATCGTGGGTGCGTGGTCTGTGCTGGATGGGCGCAGGCCGCGCGGACCGCACATGGGGTCCAGCACGGGAGACACGACAGGTGCGGACCCGGACGGTCACCTCGTGGCGGTGAACGCTGGGTCGACGAGCAGGACGTTCACACCGACATCGACAATGGCCCGGTCCCCTTTCGTGGGGCTGATGGACAGCGAGATGAAGTTGTAGGGATCGTAGAAGGGCTCGTCCGGCGTCACCAGCTGGTAGAGGATGGCGGCCTCCCCTTCGTTTGCGCCGCTCACGTCGGTCTGCGCCTCCCCGATGCTGTCGGAGCGAAGCCGCACCACGAGACCGTCGATGACGTCGCCCTCCTCCAAGTTGACGAAGCGCAAGGCCTCATTGGCGGTCAGCGGGGCTGCGTCGACGCCGATGGGGCGGCGGTACTCGACGCTGTAGAACGTGTCGAGGTCGTTGTCGTCGAAGGGGATGCGGATCTCTTGCCGCCCGTCGGACGTCAGCTCGAGGGCGTCAAGCTCCACTTCCTGAAAGTGCCCCTTGGAGGCGAAGGCCCAGTAGGTCCGTTCGCGCTCCAGGAAGCCCCAGAGGCTTCGGCTGTAGGCCGACAGGCCCCGCACCGCGTGGGCGCCGATGGGGGACCACGGGTCGGCGTTCCCCACCTCCTCACAGCCCTGCACAGGGTCGTAGGGGTCTGGGCCCACCACATCGGGGAGGCAGTCCCAGTGGGCGGCGTGCCGGAGGTTGCCCAGAGAGTGGGCGAGCTCATGGATCACCAAGCTCTTTAGGCTGACCATTGCCGGTTGGGCATCGTAGCCGAGCTCCTTGGGGGAATCGCGAATCATCGCGACCCGTCGCACGGCGCGGCCATGGGTCAGCGAGTGTTTCGCGAAGCCCGCCTGGCCCAAGCCGTTGAGCACGATGAGGAAGCCGTCGAAGGCGTCCAGGTTCAGGCCCAGCTGGTCCACGCTAGCGTCGAGGATGTCCCGCTGCAGCTCCCCCATGCTGCAGGAATTCATCTCCACGAGGTCGCCGTCCTCGTAGTTGTTGCAGTAGTCGGCTGGCGAGGTGTCGAGCTGCACCGAGGTGTCGAACACCGTGGGGTGGATGCGCAGCTGCCCGTACGAGACGTCCTCGAAGTAGGGCGCCACCTGGATGAAGGGGGGCGGTTCACCGTTGTGGATGCCGCCTTGCTCGGGATGGCCAAGCACCGTGCGCAGGTCCTGCGGATCGATCGCTTGGGGCCCGAAGCCGTCGAGTTCCGCGTAGATCACGGCCAACTCCACGTCGCCCATGATGCTGTCGGCGTCCCGGGGGTTGGGGGGCACGAACTCGTACAGCCGCGCTCCGTCCGAAGCGGTGGCGCTCTGCACGTCTGCCTCCGTGTCGACGCCACACCCTTGGGCCGCCAGGGCGCCAGCAACCCACCACGTCATCGTCTTCGTCATCCCATCCTCCCTTCGCTCGTGTGCACGAGCGGTCACCCAGTGAGAAGCAAGACGCGTGCCGCCGCGGGCTGAGGGAAAGCGAGGGTTGTCCCGTGATCAACCTTCGCGAAATGCGCGTGTTCGCGTGGCCGCGCACCCATCGCGCATGCCCGCCGGGTGCCTATGGGCAGCTGCACGCCCCGACGTAGCCACCGCCGGGGAAGCCGCAGGCCTCCGTGGCTGGGGGCACCGACGCCAGGTTGGTGATCGAGGTGGTGTCGCAGGTGTCCGGGTTGGCGGAGCCGCAGCACTCCATGGCCACCGCCGCCCACCATGCGTTCACCACCTCCACGTCGTCCACCACCGTGCCGACGGTGCCGGAGCCGAGGGTGACGCCAGCGACGGTGGAGCTGATCACCCCATGACGCACCGCCAGGTCGGTGCCCGCTTCACTGGCCAGGCCGTGGTCCCACTCGACGTGCACGCCCCGCTCGGTGCTGGGCCCGATGCAGAAGGTGTCGACGTCGGAGTGGTGGGTGACGCGTTCGTAGCCGACGCCGACCCCGGCGCCCGCGATGCCGTCGCCCACGCCGATGCGGTCGATGTCCATGTCGCGAAAGTGCACGTCGGTGAGGGGCTGGTCGCACACGGACTCGCAGACCGGCTCGCCGGTCTTGTCCTCCCAGCAGACCGCGCCGCAGTTGCCGGTGATGGCCCCGGCCCACCACACGTCGCGGATCTGTACCCGCTCGGCGGTGGCCGAGGCGCCGAGCCACAGGCCGTGCTCTGCGGTGCCGGGGGCATAGCAGTCGCCTCCTTTGGTGGACGGACACCGCGGGAGGGCCCGCCAGTCGGGGTCGCCGACGTCGCGGATGACCACGTCCTGCACGAGGGCGGGGTCGGTGACCGGGTTGGCTTGATCGAGGCGGATGCCGAAGCGGCGAAAGCCTTCGATGCCCACCCGGCGGATCTGCACCCCGTCGGCCTTGGCGCCGCGGATGCCGAACCACACGTCGTCGCCGCCGCGGATGGTGGTGTCTTCGATGAGGATGTCGCCGCCTTCTCCTTCGGGTCCCTCCCACCACAGAACGGCTGCGGTGCCGGTGGCGGGGTCCTTGGAGAGGGGGACTGCGTGGGTGGCGTCGCTGAGGTCGATCTGCAGGCCGTGGAGCTCGCTTCCCCGATGGACATGGAGGGAGATGCCGAACTCGAGCACGGTCCAGGTGGAGTCCAGGCTCCAAAGCCGAAGGGTGCGGGGAAGCGTGAGGAACGTGGTTCCCTTGGCGAGTCCGTCGGCCGTGTAGCGTCCCGGTGCGAGCACGATGTCGTCGTACGGGCAGGCGACCACCTGCGTCTGCAGCTCGGCGGTGGTGGTGACCACACAGTGGTTCGCGGGCGCGCGCAGGTTCCGCTCGGGCAGGGCCGGTGGCTGAACGAGGCCGCGAGCCTCGGGTACCTCACTGCAGGTGGGGTCGGGCTCGACCCAGTCCTGGGACGGGACCGGTGAAGCGAAGTCATTGAAGGGCGCGGCGAGGGCGAGGGCGAGGGTCAACGTGAGCATGGGTTCCTCCTTCGATGGGGGACTGCGAGGGTCGTGCCTCCCTGTGTCACGCGAAAAGGTGGATTGGAGCGATGTGGTGGCGTGCGTGCGGTGCGCGGTGCCCGCGTGGCGCGCCGACCGCGCATTCGAGGCGTCGGGGGATGCGCGGGGCGCGCGGGGGAGCGCATGGAACGCGCAGTGCGCCCTTGGGTCGAGAAGTTGAAGATGAAGAAAAAACGAGGTTGAACGAAAAGAAAGGGCGGATTTCAGTGACGTCGAAACGCTGGCCCCGGTTGTGCATTGGGTGGGGTCGTTGCCACTTCGGGAGGGAAGCACATGCCAACACGACGACACTTCTTGCAAGGCCTCGGTGCCGCCGGCCTCGCGGCCCTGGCGGCTCCCCGCCTCGCTCACGCCGGACTGGGGGGCGCAGTCTTCGGCTGTCAGACCTACAAGGTCCTCCACATCTACCTGCACGGTGCCTTGTCCCACCGCGAGACCCTCTGGGTCGACGACGACAGCCACGGCTGGGCGCCTTGGCGAGAGCCGGCGGACCTCGGCAACATCAACTTCCTGGCGGGCGGCGCCACGCGCACCCCGTTCGCCAACACCACCGACCATCAGGTCTCGCTCGGGGAGGGCCTGTACCCATTGGTCGGCGCCGGCTGGGGCCATCGCCTTCGGGTGGTGGCGATGTCTACCCCCTCGCCTGAGGTCCATCGCATCGCCTCGGGTACCTCCTTGGCGGGCATCGAGGTCGGGCGCCCCGGCTTCGCGAGTCTCGCCGCTCGTATGCTGGCCCGTCACGGCCCCGACGACCCCTACGCCTCCTTCGTGATCGACGCTCTCGGGTCACCGGTGGTGAGCCGCTACGCGGTGACCGCCCAGGGGCTGTCCGGTGGTAGCGAGCCGGTGGTGCTGCCGGTGGGAGGGGCAGGCTCTGACTTCCTGGCGGACCTCCAGCGAGGGGACCGGGACCACGTGGACGGCTTGCTCGGGCTGTACCGGAACCGCTACTCGGACGCCCTGCGCCACCCCACCGACGGGGCGCTGCGCAGCAAGGGATTCGACACCTACGCGACGGCCGTCGACCGTCTTCGGAACTGGCCCGGGCTCCACGACCGTCTGCAGGCGGTGCCCAGCTTCGCCGTCGAGGGCGACGAGCCCTGGTCGGAGACGGTCCAGGGAATCGAGGTCGCCACCCACCTCTTGAGCACCGGTGCCCGCCACGTGACCGTCTTGGGCGCGGGGGCCAATGCGGGGACCTTGGACACCCACGCACTCGGCGACATCGGCGAGTTCGCGGTCCACGCCGAGCGCCACAACGGGTTCCTCTGGCACGTGAGCGTCGCGCTGCTCGCCGCCATCGCCGAGGGCCGGCTCGACCCCGCCAACACCTTGGTCGTTCTCCATTCCGAGTTCGGCCGCGCCCAGCGCAACAACGGCACCGAGCACCACGGAAAGGGCTACGCCGCGCTGCTGTTCGGCGGTCCGGTCCAGCAGTCCGGCGTGGCCGGCCGACTCGACTTCTCCAACGACGCTGAAGGCATCGCGGTGGACGGGTACACCCCCGCCGACCTCATCGCCGCGGCCTCCCTCGCGGGCGGCATCGCCCCGCTGCAGCCCGGCATGTTCGACCGCTCTCACCTCTCGCACCCCGGCGCCAACGACGACGAGGCGGTGGCGAACCTTGCCTACGGCCTGCTCGGCGCCGTGGACGAGACCTGTGTCATCGACGACATCGCGGGCTGAGCCCACACCCATTTTGGAGTAATCATGTCCTGCTTCCTTCGATCGTCCGTGCTCGCGCTCGCACTCATCTCAGCCCATGGCTGCTACTCGCCTCCCCCGGAGGACGCCGGAGACGACGCCTTCGTGGCCTACGCCACCACTGCCGTCTTGGGCCGGCGTCCCCACTCCGTGAACGAGGTCTACGCCCTCTCCACCCTCGAAGGAGAGCTGGGCAGGGAGGCCGTGCTCCGCGTGCTCATGGAGCAGCCGGAGTTCGTGGACTACTGGTCCGACGTCTTGATGGACGACCTGCTCGTGTGGCGAGAGGGCGGAGAGCGGGCCGGCGACCAGCGCTGCTACACCGAGACCCACCTCGACCCCAGCGACCATGACGACTTGGTGGAGCACCTGCGCTTTCGCACCTGGAGCACCCCGTTCTGCCCTCCCGACGATGGCTTCTCGTCGAAGATCACCAAGACCACGAAGACCACGACCGCCACCTACGACCCGGACACGTGGCTGATGGACCCCGACGCGCCCGACGACCGGACCCGAGACGACATCGCCCGAGATGACCTCATCCAGCGCTACGTCGACGCGGGGGACGTCGACGCGCTCCAGGCCGTGCTCGACGACGAGGCCGCCGGCGGAGGCGAGCGGGTCATCGCTGCGACCGCTCCGGTCGAGCCACCGATCTCCGAGGGGCTCTATGTCGGGGACGACGCCTTCCTCGGGGAGGCCACAGACATCCGGCCGGCCTTCGTCAAGGACAGCTGCGACCAACGCTTCACCATGGCGGACGTGCTGCAAGCGTCCCTCTCCCAAGACCGGCTGGACGTCCTGTACCGAGCGTCCATCGCCACCCAGGGCACCTTCACCACCGGCAACAACCCCGACCGACGGGCGGCCACCCAGTTCACCACCTCCTTCCTCAACCGAGACCTGACCTGCGTCTCCTGCCACTCCAGCCACTACTCCACCACCAGCGGCACCCCCCGCAACATGGACTGGGACCGCTTCGAGCCGGCCCACCGACTGGCCCTCGAAGGCAACGTGTTCAGCTACACCGACAACGACGGGTGGCACGACGGTTCCCTGGGCGGCGAGGGGGCCTACCAGAAGGTGGTCGGCCTCTACGATGAGGGACAGTGGGCCGAGGAAGGAGGCATCCAGCCCTTCGGGATGGACCCGGTCTGCGGGGTGTTCACCGGCAACCTCGGCAACAACAACGCCAACGACGACATCGTTCGGGACGGCTTCCTCCACCCCGACGACCGCGGCCCGACGAGCGGAAGCCTCGCTGGGTACGAAGGCGCCGGGGTGCTGGAGATGCTCGACATGTTCCAGTCCGGGGTCCACGAGCTGGACTGGTACGCCACGGAAGCGGCGCCCGGAGACGACTACGGCACCCCCATGTCCCAGTCGGACTTCGACGCCCAGTGTGTGGCCTGTCACAACGGGTCCACCGCGCCCACCTTCCAGACCAACGCCTACCAGATGCCTCCAGCGCGCATCCACCAGATCGTTGCGGAAGGGCCGCCCACGGGCGGCTCGATGGGGGCTCGCCCCGACCAGGCCGCGGCGGTGACCGCACGGTTCATCCAGCAGAGCTGGTACCGCCCCGTTTCGCAGTACGAACTGCCCGAGACGGCGCTGGCCCACCTCACCGCCATGCGGATCGTCGACGATGTCTTCGAAGAGGTCAGCGGCGCTCGCCTTACCACCGAGACGGGCTTCCCTCGCAACCCGGCGTCGGCCGAGGCCCTGCAGCACCTGACGCGGGTGTTCGTCGACGAAGGCTGGAGCTTGCGTGCTCTGCTGGTGGAGATCTTGACCTCCACCCACATCAACCGCGTGGCCCCCGAGGGCGCCACCCTCGAGGGTTACCCCCTCCCGATGGTCGTGGAGCCGTTCGCCGACGTCAACGAGCTGGACGAGGACGTATCGGTCGGTCTCGGCGACGACGCCAATGGCCAAGGGGACCTGGTCCATCGGTGGTCCGTGCGCAGCCTGCTCCGCCAGGTCCAGCACGCCCTGGACTGGCCGGCCCCGCCCATCTACCCGGGCGCCGCAGCGAACTCCTACGCCCAGCGAAGCTTCCAGCGAGACCTGGGCGCCCGCATGAACCGCCAGGACATGGGCTTCTGGGAGCACGACCTGAACGCGTCCTTGGCCTGGGAGCTGGAGATCGGGACCTGCCGCAACACGTCCGCCGGAGCTGACTTCATCGACGAGTTGACCGACGAAGGCAGTGGCCTGAGCCTCGCCGAGGCGATGTTGGCCGTGAAGGAGCGTCTGGTGACGGCCCCCGAGTGGTGGGGCGCGCCCGAGTCGGGCGGGGTCGCCTTGCCCGGTGGCACCCCAACCTCCGAGCTCGGATTGGCCGGGGAGCTCGCGTCCGTGGGCCTCGCTGAGCCCGCCAGCAGCGACCCCGAGGCCGTGCGCGACTTCTGTGCGGCGCTGCTGATGTCGCCGCAGTTCCTTTTGGCCGGGCTGCCGGTCGACGTGCCGAACGTCGACAGCTTCATTCCCTGCGATCGAGGTGCTGTGTGCACCCACGACGACTACTGTGAGAAGTACGCCGACACCGCCGACCGACTCGGCTTCGGCGACGCGGACTGCTCGCCCTACGACGACACCATCGGCTGGACCAGCCGGTAGCGCCGAGCTGCTCGGCCTCGGCTCCATGACGTGCGAGGCGGGGCACGTTCACCTTGCGGTGACGAGAGGGCCCACGGAACCGATGGCGGGTGATGCCGGTCTCTGGCATCCTCGCGACGTCCCGGAGCCTTTCCCATGCACCTGCTGCTCGCCGCATCCCATGCCCTCGCTTGTGGGGGCCTGTTCTGCAACCTCGCCGACCCTGTCGATCAGTCCGGGGAGCAGATCGCGTTCGACGTCGACGAGGAGGCCGACCGCACCACGATGCACGTGTCCGTGGACTACGAGGGGCCGGCCGAGTCCTTCGCCTGGGTGATTCCCGTGCGCGGGATCCCCGACCTGTTCCGGAGCCACGACGACCTGTTCCGCGTGCTCGACTGGGCCACCGCACCTCGGTACTTCGTGCAGCGCAGCGACGATGGGAAGTGCTTCGACCCGTGGTCGACGGGCAGCGATGCCGACACCGATTCCGACGCCGACGCCGATGCGGACGCCGACTTGGACCTGGATCAGGACCTGACGGACTTCGGCGTGGATGTGCTCTCCAACGAGCGCATCGGCGACTACGAGACGACCACCCTGGCGGCCACCGACGAGGCGGCCCTCGTGGGCTGGCTCCAGGCCAACGGCTTCGACATCCCCGAGGGCATGGTCGAGGCGCTCGCCCCGTACGTGGCCAACGACATGAACTTCGTGGCCATCAAGCTCGCCAAGGACACGGTGACCGGTCAGCTGCCGCCTCTGGGCCTGTCCTACGAGGGCACCACCCCGACGATTCCCCTGCGGCTCACGGCGGTGGCCGCGCTGCCCGACATGCCCATCACGGTCTACCTGGCCGGGGAGCATCGCGGGGTGCCCACGAACTACCTCCACGTCCAGCTGAACCCGCTGGCCATCGACCACGTCTCGGGGGGCGACAACCTCGATGAGGTGATGGCACGGGCCGCCGACGAAGCAGGAGGGCAGGCCTTCGCGACCCTGAGCGCGGTCCGGAATTCGGCCCTGCAGGGGAGCGTGTACAGCCCATGGGACTACCGGCCCGACGATCTTCGGTCGATCGAGCATGCGGCCGACTATGTCGCCGCCTTGGGTCCTGCGGGGTTCCCGAGCACCCCCGCGGTGTTGGACGTGCTGCGGACGTTCTTTCCGGTGCCCGGCCTCTTTCCGGGTCCCGACAGCGATTTCTACAACAACCCCGACGCCCACCGACGCTGGTACAGCGACATCGAGTTCGACCCCGACGAGGTCACCGATGCGCTCCTGGAGGCCGAGGTCGTCCCGCGGCAGGCGGCTCAGGACTACCTGGATGGGATCCAGTGGCTCACCCGCCTCCGCTCCTCGGTCTCGGCCAGCGAGATGACCCTCGACCCCACCTTCGGGATGAACCCCGACCTCCCGGAGGTCGGCCTCCTGCACCCCCTCGGGGTCGTCGCCCACTGCGGGATGACCGGGGAGCTCTCCACCGAGGCCGCGCCGATCCAGCTGCTGTGGCCGACGGGGGCGTCCCAGTGGGTGCCCAGCCCGATCGCGATGGAGGCGGAGGGAACGACCTACCAGGACTACATCGACGACCGCGGCATCAGCGCCATGGTCATCGAGCAGCTCTCCACGTCCGGTCCGCCGGAGGTCCTCGTCGACCACACGGAGCTGCTCTCCGACCCCGGTGGCCTTCCGCCCGTCGCCGCGGAGGAGGCCAGGGGCTGTGGCTGTGGGGGAAGCGCGGGCTTGGGCTCCGGGGTGGGGCTCCTTCTCGCCGGCCTGATGGTCCGGCGGCGGCGGTAGGGATCCACCCTCCCATCGGCTCTGCGGCTACGGAGCGTTGTCCAAGATCGACACCGTCCCCTTGTCCGGGATGGCGTCGGCCAGGGCCTGGGCATCGGCCGTGGCCAGCGACGGGTTGGACTGGATCAGCAGCCGGCCGTCGACGGTCACGATGCCGTGGGCCGCGGTCACGTCGGTGAGCACGTCGTTGTGGTTGATCCACAGCTCGCTTCCCACCGTGCGCAGGCCCTCCAGGCCGTCGAGACGCTCCAGCGCGGCATTGCCCGAGAACTCTCCGACGCTCAGATGGGATCCGATGTCGGCGAGCTGCTCGAGGCCCCGCAGGTCGACCAGGCTGTCGTTCCCATCGATGGTCACCGAGCCGGCCACGGTGGAGAGGTTGGCGAGGCCCTCCAAGCTGCTCAAGCTTGGGTTGTGGGTCAGCCGCAGGTCGGCGAGCACGCCGCCCTCCAGGGAGGCGAGGCCCTCCAAGCCGTCCAGGCGGACCAGCGCGGCGTTGGCGTCGATCTCGAGGCTCCCCGCGTGGGTCAGGGACGAGAGCATGCCAAGCTCGGTGAGCCCCGCGCCCCCCTCGTGGATGCGGAGGGTGCCCATCACGTGGGTTGTGGCGAAGGGCTGGACCGGTTCACCGGCGCAGCCAAGGAGGCTCAGATCTCCTCCCACCGAGAGGATGCCGATGTCGCTGCTGTACAGGCTGCCGTTGGTGAGGTGCACGCTGCCCGCCACGACGGCCGGGCCGGTGGAGAGGCTTCCGAAGGAGGTGAAGGGTGGTTCGCCGGCCCCCACGAAGGTCAGGTCTCCGTCGACCGACTGCAGCTCGGGCAGCTGGGTGAACCCGCTGCCAACGATGCCGACGTCGCCCCCGACGTCCTCGAGACCCCACAGGCCACCTCCGGCCCGCACCAGGTCGACGTGGCCCCCCACGGTCACCAGCTGGGCCAGCGGAGGGTTGTCGAAGGCCATGTCGAGGTCCTGCAGCTCCAGGTCTCCGGGGATCTCCATCAACACCGGGAGCACGTCGTAGGCGTCGACCCGCTCCACATGGACCGACCCCCCGACGGACGTGGTCGATGCGAGCACGATGCCGTCCCACATCGAGAGGTCGGCGACCAGGATGTCGCCGCCGATGGACACGGGGTCGAGGGCCTGCAGCGAGCGGTTGGCGGGCAGATTCGTCACCACGTAGTCGCCGCCCACGTTCGTCAGGCAGGATGGCGTGGCGTCGAGGCGCAGGTCGGGGTTGTCCGTCAGGTGGAGGGTCCCCCCGATCCGTGAGATGCATAGGTCCGAGGCGAAGCCGCCTCCGAGGTCGAGGGCCGTGAGGACCGAGTTGTCCTCCACGAGGAGGTCGCCGTCCACCTCCAGCTCGTCGGTGGGGCCATCCACGTTCAGGGTTTCGAGGGCCGGACTCCCCGTCAGGTCGAGGTCGTGGACCTTCTCGACGTCGAGCGAGATGGAGCTCCAGCTCACCCCGTCGATGCGCACCGAGCCGTCGAACGCACCGAGGTCCAGGTCGACGAAGCCCTCAGTCCCGCTGCGCTCCAGGACGAGGTCGCCATCGAGGGCGTCGACGTCCAGCTCCCAGTCGCCGAGCTGGGGGGCGTCCTGCACGATCAGGCTGCCACCGATCTCGTCCACCGACAGGTCGAGCTGGGTGAGGGCAGGGGCCCCGCGGACGACCACGTCGCCCCCCACCCGGGTCAGGTCGGTGGCGACCACGGCCTCGAGGGTGGGGTTGTCGGTCAGGCGGACCGCACCCGCCACCTCGCACAGGCAGCGAAGGACGGGCACGCGGGTGGCGTCGGTGCCGTCGAGCACGAGGTCGCCCCCGAGGCGGTTGCCCTGGGCGCATGCCTCGACCATCGCGTCTTCCGCGTCGGGGCCCTCGAATGCCAGAGAGCCGTCGATCCAGACCGCACCTTCGTCGCTGCAGTCCGGCTCGGTGGCGGGCTCGCCTGAGCAGTCCTGGTCGACGTCGTCCAGGGGACTGTCGACGGCCTCGGGGTGGATGGAGGGGTCGGCGTCGTCGCAGTCGCCCTGGGGGGCTGCGCCCGGGGGCGCCTCGCACGCGAGCACGGCGGCCGATCCGTCGCCCCAGCCATCGCCGTCGTCATCGACGTACCAGAGCTGCTCCACGCAGGGCGCGGTGACCGTCGTGGTGCGGGTGACGGTACGGGTGACGGGCTCTGGGTCTGAGCCTGAGCATGCGGTGGCGAGGGCAAGCAGCACGGTCGCTCGACGCATGGGGCGTCCGGCACGGCGGGTGGCGAAGGGCGAGGGCATGAGGGACTCCGGTTCCTGGGGCAGGGCACCGACGGCGGGTCGGTGGACTGCCGCAATCATTGCAAGGCCTATGCCGAGTTTTGGCGCGATGGCGGAGCGGAATGCGTCGGGTGCCTCGGGGAGGGAACGGGAGGTCAGCCCTTCACACCCCCGGCGGTCAACCCCTCGACGAAGTGCCTCTGCAGCGCGAAGAACAAGGCCATCACCGGCACACTCACCAAGATGGCGCCGGCGGCGAAGTGCCCCCACTCGGTGTCGTAGTCGCTCACGTACCGCTGCAGCACCACGGGCAGGGTGAAGGAGCGCGGGTCGCCCATGAAGGTGGCCGCGAGGATGAACTCGTTCCACGCCGTCATGAAGCTGAACAGGCCGGTGACCGCGATGGCCGGGCGCGCCAGGGGCAGCACCACCATCCAGAAGGTCTGCAGGCGGGTGGCGCCGTCGAGCATGGCGGCCTCTTCGAGGGCCCGGGGGATGGTGTCGAAGTAGCCCTTGAGGGTCCACACGCTGAACGGCACGCTGGTGGTGGCGTACACGAGCACGAGGCCGGTGAGGGAGTCGAGCAGCCCGAGGGTGTCGATGAGGATGTACAGCGGGATGGCCATGACCACGCCGGGGAACATCTGGGTGACCAGGAAGGCGTTCATGCCCCGGTCGCGCCCAGGGAAGTCCCAGCGGGAGAGCGCGTAGCCGGCGGTCGTCGACAGCACGAGGCCGACGCCTGAGGTCGCGACGGACACGATCAGCGAGTTCATCAGCTGCCGACCGAACAACCAGCCGTCGGCGTCGGTGGTGCCGACCACGTCGATGAAGTTCTGCAGGCTGAAGGCGGTGGGGAAGGGGCTGGCGCCCATGACGAAGGACTGGCTCGGGGTGACGGCCATCTTCACCACCCACAGGATGGGGTAGAGCGTGGCGACCGTGAAGACGAGCAGGCCCACGTGGATGAGCATCAGCGTGAGCAGGTTCGGGCGTCGCATCAGAGCACCTTCTGGCCGACGAGCTTGTTGGCGCCGCGGCTGTAGGCGAGGAGCACGAAGAAGATGAGCACGGCGTAGGCGCTGGCGTAGCCGTAGCGGTTGCCTCGCGAGAAGGCCCAGCGGTAGGCCTCGCTGATCAAGATCTCAGTGCTGGAGTTCGGCTCCCCCTGGCTGACCAGGAAGACGACGTTGAACATGTTGAACGTCCACACGCTGCCGAGGATGATGGCGGGCAGCAGGGCGGGCTTGAGCATGGGCCACACCACGTAGCGGAAGCGCTCCATCCAGGTGGCGCCGTCCATCTCGGCGGCCTCCTCGAGCTCTCGGGGGATGGACTGCAGGGCCCCGAGGGTGACCACCATCATGAACGGGAAGCCGAGCCACGTGTTGGTGGTGAGGTTGGCGGTGAAGGCCAGGGCGAAGGAGCCGAACCAGTCGATGGGGGCGGGGCCGTCGGAGAAGGTGGCCAGGCCGATGAGGGCGTTCACCGCACCGTACTGGGCGTGGAACATGCCCTTCCAGATGAGGGCGGTGATGTAGTTGGGCACGGCCCAGGGGAGGATGAGCAGGGCGCGCCACACGGCCCGCAGCCGAATCCACGGCTCCCGCAGCACCAGGGCCAGCGCGATGCCGATGCTCACGTGGAGGATGAGGTTGGTCACCGTCCACATCACGGTGACGAACAGCGTGGTGAAGAAGGACAGGGAGCTGGTGACCGGCCAGTCTCGGGCCAGCAGGATGTCGAGGAAGTGGGCGAGGCCCACGAAGGTCCACTCGCCGCCTTCGTGGGCGAACAGCGACACCGAGGCGCCGAGAGCGAAGGGCACCATCACCAGCAGGGTCATGGCGAAGCCGGCGGGGCCGATCCACAGGTAGTCGAAGCGATGCTTCCAGAGCCGCTTCCGATCGGCCTCGTTGCGGAGGGGGGCGAGCAACCAGGCGCCCAGGCCGCCGATCGCGACGACCATGGCGATCAGGTAGGGCCACACCGGCGCTTCGGGGGGAGCGGGACGGGCGAGCACCGCGAAGGTGCCCTGGGCTGCCCGGGCCGCCGCCTCGGGGGGGGCCGCGCCCCGCAGCACGTCGCGGAGGGCCCGGGCCTGGGCCTCGAAGGCCGACTGGATGCGGGGGTCGGTCGGGATGGGGATGGCGGTCTCGGCCTGCTTGGCGAGGGTGGCCAGGAGGGGGTCGTCGGTCTTGATGGACGCGAGGGAGACCGCCTGCTTGCCGACGTCGGTGCGGATGCGGGCGCCCACGGGCCCGGCGAGGTGCTCGGCGAAGGCGCGGGCCAGCTCGGGCTCCTTGGCCTGGGCCGCCACGAAGGCGGCGTCGACGGTGAGGTACGGCCGTGCGGGCTCGCCCGTTTCGCTGACGATGGGCAGCGGGGCGGCGGCGATGGGCCGGTCGGTGTCGGCCACGAACCATGGGCCGCTGATCACGAAGGCGGCCTTGCCCTCGCTGTAGAGACGGCCGATGAGCTCGGCGGTGGGCTGCTGGGGGGCGATGCCTTCGTCTTCCGCCAGGCGCTTGGCGAAGGCGAGGGCTTGGGCCTGCTCGGGGGTGTCGAGACGGGCTTCGCCATCCTCGAGGAGGGTGCCGCCGAAGCCGTGGACCCAGGCCGCGTGGAAGTAGGGCTCGGCGGCCTGGTAGGCGAGGCCGTAGTGCCCGTCGTGGGTGTGCTTCTTGGCGGCGGCGATGAGCTCGTCGGTGGTGGTGGGGACCACGTCGACCACGGTGGGGTCGTAGAGCAGCACGATCGACTTGAAGGCCAGGGGCACGCCCCATTGCTGGCCGTCGAGGGTGACCGCCTGGACGGTGGCGGGGAGGTGGCCGGAGAGATCGGTGGGGACCGGCTCGATGAGCCCCATGCCCGTCCACTTGCCGAGGGACGCGTGGCCGGCGAGGAACAGGTCGGGGCCGTTGCCGCGGGGGACCGCGGTCTCCAGCTTGCTGTCGAAGGCCCCGAATGGGAGCGCCACCGGTCGGATGGTGTGGCCCTGGGCCTTGCCCCAGGACGCCGCGATCTGCTCGATCGCTTCGCGCTCTTCGCCGCGGTAGGCGTGCCAGACCGTGACCTCGGCACCGAAGGCGAGGGACCAGACGGCCAGGATCACGCGGGCAATCCAGGCAGGAAGCAGGGGGTGTCGACGTGGGAAGTGCGGCGTTCGGGCATGGGATCCTCCGGACGCCGCAGGCTAACCGGAGAGCGTGACTCTGTCGAGAGTTACGGTATTGGGGTCAGACCGGAAGGGGTAGGGGTCAGACCGGAAGGGGTCGACCGGAAGGGGTCAGACCGGAAGGGGTAGGGGTCAGAGGGCGGAAGGGGTCTGTGAGAGGAAAGGGTCGGCCCCCTGGCCCTTTCGGCTTGGGGGTAGCCCCCGGCGCGGTGGTTTTCTGCCCATTGTGGCGTCGCGTCCCAGGGTATCTGCCCACATTGGCAACGAATCCGCGCCCCTGGAGGCCCGCACTCGGCTCGACCGACGGGCCAAGCCGCACAATCGACTCACTCCGTGCAGCACGGACACTGTACCGTCGCCAACGAAGCCGGATAACCCCGGACGCATCGCCAATTCGCCGGGAAAACCCCGCCTGCCCCTTCCAGCGACGTCGCCGATGGGGTCAGGCCGGTAGGGGGTCCGGTCTGACCCCTCGGTGCTCGACCGACTTGGGGGAGGTGGGCGACCAACGGGTTGGGTGTTCGACCTGGCCCGGGGCCATGCGGCGCTGTTGCTGGCCTGGTCTCAGGCCCTCAAGACCTCCCGTGGAGCGGACCTCTGCCCTTCTGAGGAGGGCCTAGGAGAATGCGATAGGTTGGGTCGCTGGCTTCAGATGCGGAGGGCGTGGGTGATGGCCGTAGGAATGGAGTGGATGGCATGAACCTGCGCCTCGCCCTCGTGCTGTCCTCTTGGATGATCGCTGCGGTCAGCATGGTGGTGGTGGCGCCCAACCTGGAGGGACCTCCCGGTGCGCTGATCACCCTGCCTGTGGTCGTGACATCGTGGGCCTACGGATTGCGAGGGGCGCTGTGGGCCGCTGCCGTCTGTCTGCCCGTATCGGTCCTCTCGATTGGGCTCGCGACGGGAGACTTCGTCGGGTTGGTGCTCAGTCCGGCGGTGCTCCTGGGGCACCTGGTGACGGCGTTGATCGGGCTCGTGTTGGGCTACTCGAGCTCGCTCCGGGAACGGCTCGTCTCGGAGACCGAGCGTCGTGCGGCCGCTGAGCGGGAGAAGCTGGTCGCGGAGATGGAAGCTCGCCTCCTCCGGACCAACCGGCTGGCGACCCTCGGCACCCTCGTGGCGGGCGTCGCCCACGAGGTCAACAACCCCTTGACCTACATGATGGGGAACCTCGACCTGGCGATGGAAGAGCTACGGACGCTGTCCCCGAGCCACCAGGCCCCGATCATTGCGGTCCTGAAGAAACTGCAAGAGGTAGAGAATGGGGCGTTGCGCATCGAGCTCCTGGTTCGCGATCTGCTCCTGTTCGGCCGCGAGCAGGTCGATCGGACGGAGCCGGTGGATGTGGGCGAGGTCCTTCGACGTGCGGTCCGCATGGGGCGGCACGAGCTTCCAAGCGGCGCCTCGCTCGACCTGTCCGTCGACCACGCTCCGCCGATCGAGGGCGACGCCGCCAAGCTGGAGCAGGTGTTCGTGAACCTGATCATCAACGCGTGCCACGCCGTGCGTGATCGGGACGGGGGGCAGGTTCACGTGGCCTGTAGGATGGGGCCGGATGGCGCGGTGGTGGTCACGGTCGAGGACAACGGCGTGGGCATTCCAGACGACGTGCGGGTTCGCATGTTCGAGCCGTTCTTCACGACCAAACCCGTCGGTGTGGGGACGGGGCTCGGACTCGCGATTTGCGCCAGCATCGTGGCGAGCTACGGCGGCGAAATCACCGTCTCGAGCACGATGGGGTGTGGCACCTCCATGGTGCTGGCCTTCCCTCGGCTGGTGTCGGACGCGTGACCTCGCACCCCCAGTGCTTTGCACGGCCCGTCGCCGTCCCTGTGCCTTGCCTACGCCAGCGCAGCGTGCCCTGAGCTCAGCCTTGCTTTGCCAGGGTCTGCGTGTGCACCAGCGCCCGGGCCAGGCCGACCCAGGGCCGCACGACGTCGACGGGGCGCCCGGTCACGAACTGATCCCACACGCGCAGCAGGCTGGCGTCCTCGGTGGGCGGGGCTCCCTCGGCGCCGTCCAGGTACCAGCCCACGCTCTCGGCCAGGGGGCCGCTACGGTCGGGCAACAGCTCGAACAGCTCCCGGGCGAGCGCGGGGTGGTGCAGCTGCCCGGCCGCCGCGAGCACGAGCGTGTTGTTGGCCGCCCGTGGGTCGAGGGCGAGGGTCTGCTCGATGTGGGCCAGGAGGGTCTTCTTTCCGCGGACCGAGTCCCCCGCGCGCAGCCAGGCATTGCCGACTCGAAGCCCATGGGCGTGCCAGCGCATGGGGCCGAGGCGCTCGATCCCCACGGCGTCCAGTTGCTTCTCCACCCAGCGCACGTCGGCGGTCGTCGGGCGCTGGACGTACAGACGATGAAAGGCGGCGAGGAGCGCCAACGAGGGGGCCTCGTCGGCGTAGGGATCCACCTGGCGAAACAGGTCGGTGGCTCGGTCGGGGGCGTGGACCGCCACGAGGCTCGCGGCGTTGATGGTCAGCGAGCACCACAGGGCTCGGTCGGTCACCCCTTCTCGAACGGCCAACATCGGCTCCACCGAGCCGATCGCGGTGTCGTTGCGGTGCAGCCAAGTGGCCAGCACGCTGATCTGCAGCCACGCCCAGCCGCGGAACTCGGCGTCGTCCGCCGGGAGCTCGTCGAGGGCCTTCTGGTAGCTGTCGTACGAGGCTTCATACTCCTGGGTGCTCTGCAAGACGGCGCCGAGCACGACGTGGCGTCGTCCGGGGGAAGCCACCCGGTGGAGCAGCCCCACGACCTCTTCGTCGAGGCGGCCGGTCGGTCCGTACACGTGGAGCAGCACGATGTGCCGCATCAGTAGGTGCGCCAGCGTGTCGCCGTCGGCCCAGGGCAGGGCGGCCTCGAGCTCGTGACGCATGGGCCGGAGCACCACCGGGTCGGTGAGGAGGGCCGCGGCCCACCGGGCGTGTTGCTGCCGAGCGTCTGGGGTGATGGCGACGGCAGCCACGGCGGCGGGCACGTCCACGACCCCTTGCTGCAGGTTGACCAGGCCTCGCTCCCGCAGGCCGTGCAGCGTCCGCAACACGTCCACCCGGGAGGCGTCGGCGAGGGAGGTCAGCGCGTCGAGTCCGGCGGGCACCGCAAAGCTGCTGGCCAGGGCCAGCAGGCGGCGACCTTCCTCCGAGCAAAGGGCCAGTGTCTCCCGCAGCACGGTGACCAGGGCGCCGTCTGGATCGGTGGACAACCCCAACGGCATGCCCTCCGCGGCCAGCTCGGCCAGGGGCGCGGCCAGGGTGAGGCCGAGGGGGAAGCCTCCGGCTTCGTCGAGCACGAGGCGGGCCTGGCTCAGCTCCAGCAGGGGCAAGCCGGCGTCGCGGCGGGCCTGCTGGAGCACGGCGAGGGAGGCCTCGTCGCTCAAGGGTCCGACCATGACCCGTCGGCCCACGTCGAGGGGCCGGCGGGACGTCAGCACGACCGGCCCGTCGGCGTCTGCGGCGAACGACCGGAGCAGCGCCACGGCGTCGTCGTCCAGGGACTCCGCCGCGTCGAGCACGATCGGGCCGGCCGTGCGCAGCGCCTTGCGCACGACCGTGGGTCCGTCGGCCCCCTCCAGCCCGAGGGCCCCACACAGGCGGCGGGTCAGCCCCTCGGGGCGTCGCACGTCCCGCAGCGACACCCAGTGGGCATCCTCGCCCGCCACCTCTCGTGCCAGAGTGGTCGTGCCGACGCCCCCCGGACCGATGAGCTCGGCGGGCTGGCCGGAGAGCAGGGCGTCGAGGACCTGTTGTTGCTCTTGCTCTCGACCCAGCAGGGGAACTTGGGTCGGGGTCGGCCGTGAGGCCGGATCCGGGGTCGCGAGCACCAGGCGGTACCCATGGCCTCGGACCGTCAGCACGACCTGGGGGGACTTCGGGTCCTGCTCGACCTTCGCCCGCAGGCGGCTGATCCCCATCGAGACCGTGCGGGTCTTGGTGGTCCGGTAGCCCCAGGCTTCGCGGAGCAAGTCCTCCTCGGAGACCGGCTCGGGGGCGGCGTCCGAGAGCACCGAGAGCACGGCGACCTCGATGCTCGACAGCGAGGCGGCCTGGCCGTCGACCATGGCCTGCCCTCGGATCAGGTCGAGATGACCCCCAGGGATGGGAAGCAGCGGGATGTCCATGGCCGGAGCCTACCCGGACGCGGGCGAGATGGCCGGGCAGCCGTCGGGCCGCGCCTGGTAGGCTGGGGCCTTGGGGGTGTCGTGTCAAAGGCTTGGTGGCCGCTGATGGCGTTGTTGTGGGGCGGCTGTCCGTCCAGCGATGGCAAGGACGGAACGGACGCCCCGGGGTCGGATTGCGCCGATGGCGATGCCGACGGCGATGGCGTGTGCGACGCCGATGATCGGTGCGAGGGCGGCGACGACCTGGTCGATCCCGATGGCGATGGGGTGCCCGAAGACTGCGACCTGTGTCCGGGGACCTCGGTCAACAGCGACGTCGATGGCGATGGCGTGTGCGATGGGGACGACGTCTGCCATGGGGACGACGCCAGCGGTGACGACGACGGCGATGCCATCTGCGACGACCTCGATGCCTGCGAAGGCGACGACAGCACCGGCGACGGCGACAGCGACAGGATCTGCGACGACGTCGACCTCTGCAATGGCGACGATGCGTCGGGGGACGGCGACGGCGATGGCGTGTGCGACGATCTCGATGCCTGCCCGAACGACGCGGCGCCCAACGAGGACGCCGACGGCGATGGCATCTGCAACAGCGACGACCTGTGCACGGGGGACGACAGCACCGGCGACGCCGACGCGGACGGCCTGTGTGACGACGTCGACCTCTGCCCCGAGGATGGGCCGCCGGGCGACGACGATCTCGACAGCGACGGGGTGTGCAACGTCGACGACCTGTGCACCGGGGACGACAGCACCGGCGACGGCGACGGCGACGGCGTGTGCGACAGCGACGACGTGTGCGCCGGCAACGACGCGGCAGGGGACGTGGATGCCGACGGGGTGTGCGGGGACATCGATCCGTGTCCACTCGACGGGCCCGTAGGCAGCGACGACGACGACGAGGATGGCATCTGCAACAGCGACGACATCTGTGTCGGCGGCGACGGGTCGGGGGACACCGATGCCGACGGAGTCTGCGACGACACCGACGTGTGCCCCCTCGACGGCCCCCGGGGCAGCGACGACGACGACGGAGATGGGATCTGCGACAGCGATGATGTCTGTGTGGGGGTCGATACCACCGGCGACACGGATGGCGACGGGTTCTGCGACGACTCGGATGGGTGCCCCTTCGACGGTCCACCGAGCGAGGACGACGACGACGGCGACGGGGTGTGCGACAGCGACGATGTGTGCCTGGGCAACGACGCCACGGGCGACACGGACGGCGACGGGGTGTGCGACAGCGACGACGTGTGCCTGGGCAACGACGCCACGGGCGACACGGACGGCGATGGGGTGTGCGACAGCGACGATGTGTGCCTGGGCAACGACGCCACGGGCGACACGGACGGGGACGGGGTGTGCGACAGCGACGACGTGTGCCTGGGCAACGACGCCACGGGCGACACGGACGGGGACGGGGTGTGCGACAGCGACGACCTGTGCGATGGCGACGACGCCAGTGGCGATGTCGATGGCGACGGCGTGTGCACCGACGTGGACCCGTGTCCCCTCGATGCGCCGGACGACGACGACGACAACGACGGCGTGTGCGACAGCGACGACCTGTGCGACGGCAATGATGCGTCCGGGGACATCGACGGCGACGGGGTGTGCAGCGACATCGACCCTTGCCCGCTGGACGCGCCGGACGACGACGACGACAACGACGGCGTGTGCGACAGCGACGATGCCTGCCTGGGCGACGACCTCACGGGGGACCTGGATGCCGATGGGGTGTGCGACAACCTCGATGCCTGCGCGGGCGATGACGGAGCGGGGGATGGCGACAGCGACGGCGTGTGCGACGACATCGACCCTTGCCTCGGGGACGCCTCGAACGCGTGCCTGAACGACTGCGTGGCCTGGTTCGACGATGCCTGGTCGGCGCTGGGGGACGGAGCCGACCCCACCACGTTCTACGGTGGCTACGGCCTGACCTTCGTGGAGGGCTCTGGCTACGGACTCATCGGCGGCGAGGGCAACGGCGATCCGGGGAACTGGGAAGTCGACGGCACCAACGGCACCGCGGCCTGGGGTCTGTGGGACGGTGCCTTCGCCATCGATCTGGGCGACGACAGCTACGACGTCTCCCTCGACTTTCTGCGGTCCTTCCAGGACTACACGGTCACCGTGTCCTACGAGTGGCTCGGGGAGGTGGTGTACACCGAGGACGTGTCGGTGAGCGGGGCGTTCGGCAGTGGCACGAGCGCCTTCGCCGGACCGGCGGACCGCATCACCTGGGACGCCCCAGTGTTCGCATTGGCGGTCGACAACCTTCGCTACCGGGCCGATCGAAGCTGTCCTCAGGCCTGTCTGGCCGCCATGGACGAAGCCTGGGCCATCCACGGGGAGCAGGGCGACCCGACGCTCTACTACGGTGCCTACGGCCTCTCGGTCGACCCGCTGAGCGGCTACGGCCTCATCGGCGGCGAGGGCAACGGCGACACCGGCAACTGGAACATCGAGGGCACCGTGGGCTCGGCGGCGTGGGGAATCTGGGCCGGTGGCCAGTCGGTGTTCTTCGACCAGCCGGCCCACAACGTGTCCATGGACTTCCTCCGAGGTCACTCGGACTACAGCCTCGGGGCCGGGGCCTACCTCGGGGGGACCCTCGTGTGGGTGGAGAGCATCTCGCTGTCAGGTCCCTACGACGTCGACACGGCCTACTTCCCGGGCCCCCTCGACGAGATCGGGTGGTCGGCCCCCACGCCCCATGGCGTGGACGCCATTCGCTGGGAGGGCACCAACACCTGCCCCCCCTGAGTCACGCGCCCTGCGGGAACTCAGCGTCCAACATCTCGTGGAACCAGCTCGGGGGCCGGAAGCCCTTGACCCGGCCGAACTCCTCGCCGCCTTCGTAGATGATGATGGTGGGGGTGGCCATCACGTTCAGCTCGCGGAGCAGGGCGGGCTCGGCCGCGCTGACGTCGATCTCGGCGACCTTCGCGCGTCCGGCATGCTTGGTGGCCAGCTCGGTCATCACCGGACCGAGCTTGACGCACGGACCGCAGCTGGGGCTCCAGACGTCGACGAGCACGGGCCCGTCGAAGTCGGAGACCAGGGCCTTGAGGCCGTCCAGCGTTCGAATGGTGGTGGGATGGACGGTCGGTCCCCCACCCAGCAGGCTCTGCAACCAACCCATGATGCACCCTCGGTACCCGATCGTGCGCACCACGGAGGGCGCGGCAAGGGCGACGGTTCGGCCTACGGCAGTCGCTCGCCGGAGGCTGCGTCGAAGGGGTGGGTGGTGCCCAAGGCCAGGTGCACGGTGTCGCCTGCTGCGACGGGGACCGGCTCCTTGACCATGGCCATCAGGCTGGCGGCGCCCACGGTGCAGTGGAGGAGAGCCTCCGCGCCCATCGACTCGATCACGTCGACGGTGGCGGGGAGGCCCTCGTCGGCCAGGGAGAGGTCCGTCGGGCGCACGCCGAGGGTGAAGGTGGACGGGCCGTCGATGGCGTGGTCGGTGCCCGCGACCTTGCCGTCGACCACGTCGAGGAGGTTCATGGACGGGGAGCCGATGAACTGGGCCACGAAGGTGTTCGCCGGCGTGTCGAACAGCTCCCGGGGTGAGCCGGCCTGCTGCACGATGCCCTTCTCCAGGACGAGGATGCGGTCGGCGAGGGTCAGGGCCTCGACCTGGTCGTGGGTGACGTGCACGATGGTGGCGCCGAGCTTCTTGTGGAGCCGCTTGAGCTCCACCCGCATCTGGTGCCGCAGGCTGGCGTCGAGGTTGGAGAGCGGCTCGTCGAAGAGGAAGACGCTGGGACGGCGCACGATGGCGCGGCCCATGGCGACCCGCTGCCTCTGGCCCCCGGAGAGCTGGCCGGGGGTGCGGTCGAGGAGCTCGTCGAGGCCGAGCATGGCTGAGACCTCCTTGACGGCTGCCTCCTTCTCTTCCGCGGACTTGCCAGCGATCCGTAGGGGGAAGGCGATGTTCTGGCGCACCGTCATGTGGGGGTAGAGCGCGTAGCTCTGGAACACCATGGCGACGTCGCGGGCCTTCGGGGGGAGCTCGTTGACCCTCCGGTCTCCGATGCGCAACTCGCCGTCGCTGATCTCCTCGAGGCCGGCGATGCATCGCAGCAGTGTGGACTTCCCGCAGCCCGAGGGGCCGACCAGGATGAGGTACTCCCCGTCATTGACGTCGAGATCGACCCCGTGGAGCACGTCGACGTCGCCGTAGCGCTTCTTCAAGCCATCGAAGGAGAGCGTGGCCATTCAGCGCGCCTCGACGAACAGCTGAAGCGGACGAAAGACGCGCTCAGCCCAGGCGTTCTCCTGGTGGGGTGCCATGGCCTCGTGCCAGTGGAACAGCGTGTCGTCCCAGGCGAAGCCGTTGGCGGCGAGGGCATCGGCGAACTGCCGGGTCGTGCAGAAGTTGTCGGAGGCGTCGGGGTCGTCCTCCGGGAAGCCGTCGCCGTCGAGGTCGTCGCAGCGGCCATCGGGGCCGGGGGAGCCGCCGGAGTCGACGTAGACCACGATGTCGTCGGGGGTCGCGCCGAGCCAGCGCTCCTCCATGGTGGGGTTGTCGTACTCGAAGCGGCCCCAGCCCAGCGTGCCGGAGAGCGAGGCGACGAAGTCGTACTCTCCCGGGTAGGTCTGGGCGATGTGCAGGCTGATGAGGCCGCCGAGGGAGGAGCCCATCAGGCCGTCGTGGCCGCTCGTCGGGTAGACGCCCTCGATGTGGGGTCGCAGGTCTTCGTGGACCAGGGCGGCGTAGTCGTCGCCCGTCGCGAGGAAGTCGTAGCCGAGCACGAAGTCGTCGACGTGGGTGTACTCGTTCATCCGGTCCGGCGTGTTGAACAGGCCGACCACCATGACGTCGGGGGTGGAGGGCAGGACCTCACCGAGGCGCCAGCCGCCCCAGATGGCGACCGGATCGAACAGGTTCTGGCCGTCGTGGGCGTAGAGCACGTCGAAGGGGCCGTCGCCCGGAGGGACGTACACCACGACCTCGCGAGGGGCGAGGTTCTGGCCGACCAGGTTGGGCCAGCGCTCGAGGTGGGGGATGTCGGTGGGGGGGACGGCGTAGGAGAGCTCGCCGTAGGCGTCGTACTGGTAGGAGCGCGCGAAGGGATCGGCGATCCAGTCGGTGTTGTCCCGGACGAACTTGTAGCCAGTGCCTGGGGCGAGGTCGTCGTCGACGCCCAGGTACCAGAAGCCGTTGCCTTGGGTCATCGGCTCCGGGGTCCAGTCGTTGAAGTCGCCCGCGACCGACCAGCTTCCTTCGCTGGCGAGGTGCACGAACCAGGTGGTGTCGCCGTCGTCGAGGGGCCAGCCGTCGGCCCAGGCCACGGCGGGCACGACCTCCGCGGCGTCTCGGTCCCCGGCGATCAGCTGCTGCAGCTCGTCGGTGGCGTCGATCGTGTCGGTCGGCTCCGCGGTGTCGCGGATGCTCGTCGGTCCGGTGTCCGTCGCGTCGGGACCGTTCGTGGTCGAGGTGACCGGGTCGGGGGTGCAGGCGGTCAGCACGACAAGGGCGAGGAAGGGCAGGCGCATGGCGGCTCCTGGGCAGACGAGGATTAGGGGAGCTCGCGGGCTTGCACGTCGGGGGCGTCGAGGCTGTCTCGGCTGAAGAGCAGGACGGACCCGTAGTCCGGGTCGTAGGATCCGTCGGCGTGGCTCGAGGCGGGGAGCGCGGCGTAGCTCGACTCGTAGCCAGCGCCTTCGTAGATCATCCCCAGGTGCAGGGTGAACTGCTGCTGCAGGCCCAGCGACGTCCAGGGGATGGACATCTCGACGGTGTCGCCGCCTTCCGCGTAGCTTCCGGTGCCGTCGAGGAAGCCGACGGTGTCGGTCCAGGCGGCGCCGTCCCAGCTGGTGAGGGCGTTGTAGGAGCTGTCGGCCTTGAGGCGCACGAGCTGGCTCTTGGGGGAGGGGAGGAGCGGCTGCTGCGTGTTGAAGGTCACGCCGTCCGTGGTGCCGCTCCCGCTGGCGTCGCCGAGGTAGGCGAGGATCCAGTGCAGGTCGGTGCCAAACTGGACGTCGGGGTGGGTGACGGCCAGGTAGAGGTTGTCGTCGTCCCACGCGACATGGGTGGCGGTGCCTGCGGAGTTCGTGAACGCGGTGCCGGGTGGGAAGTCGCTGGGGTCGCCGTCGACGGTGATGGTCGCCGTCCAGGGCAGCAGACCCGTGTCGGTGTCGGTGTCGGTGTCGGTGTCGGTGTCGGTGTCGGTGTCGGTGTCCGTATCGGTGTCGGTGTCCGTATCGGTGTCGGTGTCCGTGGGGACGGTGCCGGACTCGGCCGGGTAGTCGGCGGGGGCCAGGATGTCGGACAGGTCGAAGTCGAACCAGGCGGTGTAGTCGGGGTCGTAGCCGGGGGTGAAGCTGCTGGAGGGGGCGCCAGCGAACGTGGACTCGGAGCCCGCGCCCTCGTAGACCATGTTGACGTGGACCAGGGCCTGGCTGCCGATGCCGAGCTCGGAGAGCGGCAGCTGCATCTCGACCACGTCGCCGGCGTGGAAGGCGGCCGCGTTGCCCGTGCCGAACCAGTTCTCGGTGGTCGTCCAGTCGCTGCCGTCCCAGGTGAGCAGGTCGCTGTAGCTGTCGTCGGTCTTCCAGCGCACGACGGAGGTGCCATCGAAGGCCAGGCCGGGCTGCTGGCTGCCGAGGATGCTGCCGAGGTTGGAGCCCGTGCCGCCGTCGCCGGTGGTCACGACGACCCAGTGCAGGCCGGTGGCCGCGGCGATGTCGACGTGCTGCATGGCGACGTAGAGGTTGTCGGCGTCCCAGGCGATCCAGGTGTTCGTGCCGTCGGTGGTGTCGAACCGCTCCCACTCACCGAACTCGGCCAGGTCGCCGTCGAGGGTGACGGTGTGGCCCGTGTAGTCCCCATCGGTGTCGGTGTCGGTGTCGGTGTCTGCGTCTGCGTCTGCGTCTGCGTCTGCGTCGGCGTCCGTGTCCCCATCGGCGTCCGCGTCGGTGTCGGTGTCGGTGGGGGGCGCGTTGTCCGTCGTGTTGGTGACGGGCTTCGGCTGGCAGCCGAGCAGGGCGATCGGGAAGAGCAGGGACCAGGCGGAACGGGACATGGCATGCCTCTCGTGGGGGTCGGTCGCCCTATATAGCGGTTCAACGTGACTCTGGCTAGAGTTACGGGCGTGAAAGGCGGGGGTTGAGGTCGGCGGGGGTTGGAGGTCGGCGGGGGTTGGGGTCAGACCGGAAGGGGTCGCCGGTCTGGGGTCGGACCGGAAGGGCGGATCTCTAGGTCGCTCGGTCGTCCCACCTCGGTCCCGAGCGGCTACGCATCCCTCGTTTGGGGGGTAGGAATGGCTAGACGACCTAGGTTGGACCATGCCGGCGCGCGTCATCACGTGATGAACCGATTTGCATCGAGAGAAGCACGTTTCTTGGTTGACGGGGCGAAAGAGCTCTTCCTTGACGTGTTGGCGCGCACGACCGACCGGTTCGGGGCTCGCATCCATGGCTATGCCCTGATGTCCAACCACTACCACCTGATGGTCGAGGTGCCGCACGGGAACCTCTCCCGCGTCATGCAGTTCCTGAGTACGACATTCACTCAGGCCGTTCATCGTCGGACAGGTGGCGACGGGCCGTTGTTCCGTGGCCGGTATCGCAACGAGCTGGTGGGGGACGACGCCTACTGGATGCACCTCCTTGCCTACCTCCACCTCAATCCTGTGAGGGCCGGGTTGGTTGCCCACCCGTCGGCCAGCACGTGGACGAGTCACCGAGCCTACGTGGGACTGACGGACACACCCGCCTGGCTGACCACCCATGAGCTGCTGGGTCACTTCGGTTCCCAGGACGCGCTCAGTACCTATGTTCGCGATGCGGCCGAGGGCCTGGTTGCGGCACCAGCTGGCTTCGAAGCGGACGGTTTCTGGCGGGCTTCCCCGCACAGCCAGCCTCGCCCAGCTGTTCCCCGATTGGAGGCGATGGAGGCTGTGGGGCAGGTCGCCCGTGCAATGGGGGTCGACGACCCACTGGTGCGTAGCGTGGGTCGTCAGCAAGCCACTGGTCGGCGGATGAGTGCCTGGTGGCTGTCTCAGAGCACGGACCTGACGATGGTCGCCATTGGGGATGTGCTGGGCGTGTCGCGTCCACGTGCTCGGCAGCTCGTGCAGGCACTGCATCGGCAGGCCGACGACGATGAGGCCGTGCAGTCCTGGATGCGGCGCCTCATGTTCCCTAGGACGGTCGGTTCGCGCTGAAGACCGCGGTGGGTAGCAGAGGTCAACGGCTAGAGGCCGCGCTGGCGCTCCGCTGATCCCTTCCGGTCTGACCCCTTCCGGTCCGGTGGACCCCTTCCGGTCCGGTGACCCCTTCCGGTCCGGTGACCCCTTCCGGTCTGACCCCACCCTCTACCAGGGCACCAGCCGCACCATGTTGCCGCCGTCCGGCCATACCCACGCGTCTCCATCCCGCCCGACCAGCTTGTACTGGAGGACCGTCCCGGGCGGCACCTGCAGCGCGGTCGACTGGCTCAGCCCCTTTCCGGGGTCCCAGCGGCCCAACCGCTCCCCGCTGCCGACGAGCACCTTGTCGTCGGGAACCTCCAGCCGCACGGGCACGGCCGGCTGCTCGGGGCCGAAGGCCCGGGCCACCGCACCACTCGGCTCCCCACCACACACGGCGATGCCCACGGCGGACGGCGGCACGGGCAAGGCCCCAACAGCGGGCAACGGGCGCGGCCCTCGGGCATCGGTGACGACCCAGCCGCGGCAGTCGCTCCCCAGCTCCGCGAGGGGCCAGGTGGTGGACGCGTCCCCCGTCACCACGAGGGCTGCCGTCTGCCCTTTCGCCCGACGGGCCAGCACCACCCGCTGGCGGTCGACGGCGAGCACCCGGGTGGGGGCCTCACGACCCAGCGCCTCGTGCGTCGTGCGCAGGTCGAGCAACGCATCCAGGCTCGCCCGCAGCGGCTGGGGCTCGAAGACCATGTCCGCCCGGTTCGCCGGCTCTTCCGCCCCATCCAGGCCGGCCTCGGTGCCCCAGGTGATGCACGGCGTGCCCCGCACGGTCGTCAGCACGGCGAGGGTTCGGGCCACCCGGTCGACATCCCCGCCGCACACGGAGCGGATCCGCGCGACGTCGTGGTTGTCGAGGAAGGTGACGAGAGAAGAAGGGTCGTCGTAGGCGTCGTCTTGGCCGATCACTGCCGCCAGGCGACCGAGGTCGCCGCCGCACATGGCGTCCTTGAGCGCGTAGTGGAGCGGGAAGTCGAAGACCCGGTCGAGCTGATCGACCCTCTGCCGCGCGGCCAGCTTCTCGGGGTCGCCCTCGAAGAACTCGCCCAGCAGCTGAAGCTCGGGGTCGACCTTGCGCAGGTCGGCGCGGAGCTTCGCCAGGAAGCCCTCGGGCAGGTGACGCACAGCGTCGACCCGGAACCCCGTGGGGTTGGCCACCTTCACCCAGTGGGTCGCGGCCCCGAGGATGTGGGCGTAGACCTCGGGCTTCTCGACGGCGAGGTCCGGCAGCCCGTGCACGTCGTGGGTGACGACCTCCACCGAGTCGTTCCAGTCGGTGATGTCGCCGTTGTGGTGGAACCAGTCGGGTTTCTCGGCGATCAACGGGGCGTCGTAGCCCACGTGGTTCGTGACCAGGTCGAGCCAGAGCTCCTTGCCGTCGTCGTCGAGACGCTTCGACAGGGCCATGAGCTCGGCGTCGGTCGCCAGGCGGGGCTCGAGGGCATGCAGGTCGGTGGTCCAGTAGCCGTGGAATGCACCCCACTTCCCGATGGGCTCGGTGCGTGCCGCCTGGATCGGGGAGAGCCACAAGCCTCCGCCCGGAATTTCGTCGTAATGAGCGAGCAACCCCGCGAGATCGCCGCCGTGCCAGGCCTGTGGATCGGTCGGGTCGACGGGGTGGGCGGGGTCCTGTCGGCCGTCGGCGAAGCGGTCGACCAGCACGAAGTACAGCGCGTCGGGAGGGGTCGGGGTGGCCTGGGCGACGGACCACCAGAGCGTGGCGAGCACGCCGATCATGGGGCGGGCTGGACCAGCCACTGGTCGAGCACCCGGCCGACTTCGCGGGCCACCTGGGTCTGCACCTCGAGGACCGCGTCGGCTTCCTGCTGGTGGTAGTACACGAGGTGAGCGCTGGGCTCGACATGGCCCTGGACCACGCCGATCCCGACGTCGCAGGGCACCGTCCACCGGAAGCGTCCGTTGACCTGAGTGTCGAAGTGGGGGTCGCAGCTCACCAACAGCACCGGAGCGGTGGTGCCGGACAGGGACGCCAGGCGGGCCGCTGGGTCGCGCACGGAGGCGAAGCTCTCGGGGGCCGGCAGGATGGCGGGCACGAGGTTGCGGGCCTCGAGTTCGGCCTGCACGCGGGCCTGCACGGGGTCCGGAAGGGGCGCGACGACCGCCGACTCGAAGCTCCCCAGGGCGTAGACCACCGCGATGTCGGTGGGCTGTGGCGCCTGGGGCACGGGGACCGGCTTGAGGCACGCGGTGGCGCCCAAGACGATGGAGAGGGGGAGGAAGTACGGGACAGTGAAGCGCATCAGAACCAGACCTCCATCTCGGCCGCGACCATGTGGTGCCAGTGCTGCTCGACCGGCTGGAAGTCGTCGTATTGGTCGAGGGATTCCACGAAGGCGTTCCCGAAGGCGTTGTTCTGGTTGCTGTATTGGGTGCCGTACAGCAAGCGGAGGCTGGGGCGGTTGAAGATGCCGCGGCCGGTGGGCTGCAGCACCGGGCCCATCTTGAGCTGCACCGTGTTGCGGGTGTCGGTGTCGCCGACCTGCAGGCCGCGCGTGTTGGGCTTGCCGTCGACGTTGGCGAAGATGGAGTCGGCGTGCTCGCGGTAGGCGTTGCCGTTGCGGGACCACTCTCGGGCCAGGCTGCCTTCGGCCAAGAAGTGCACGGTCTCGGTGGCGTAGGCCTGGAGCCGCAACACCGTGGAGGCGTAGGTGCGGTCGAAGTCGCTGGGCACGATGTCGTTGTCGCCGTCGCGGTGGTTGCCGTACAGCACCCCCCACGCCGCATCGAGTCGGTCGGGGAGAAGGCGCAGCTGCATCTCGTTGCCGAGGAGGAGGCTGGTGCGCTCGTCGGTGAAGTCGTGCAAGTAGAGGGTGAAGTCCCGGCCGCCGAAGCTCTCCATGGAGGTCTTCTGGGGCAGCTCGTGGGTGTAGCTGCCGTAGAAGTTGTTCCACACCAGCGGACCGACGTTGCCGAAGCCGACGTACGCGATGATCTTGCCGCCGGTGGCGGTGCGGGGCTGGGGCCCAGGGAAGTAGTCGAGGAGCTCCGCGCCACGCTCGGCGACGTAGCGCTCCACGACCTCGCCGCGCACCCAGTCCTCGTAGTCGAGGCCGTCGGTGTGGTAGGGCGCGTTCACGTTGCCCCCCACGGTGGACTCCACCATGAACTCGCCGCCGCCACCGATCTCGAGGTGCCCCGGTAGGATCCGAAGGCGCGCCGTGCCGCCCACCGTGGGGAGCGCGTTGTAGGCCCAGCCGTAGCGCTTGAAGCCGCTGTCGCCCACGCCGGCGAGGATCTCCAGGTGCTTGGACTCGTAGCGCCCGGATGCGCCGACCGTGTCGAAGAACACCGTGGCGGGCCGGATGTCGTAGAGGCCCAGGTCGCCCATGAAGCTCTCGAGGGTGCCTACCTGCCAGGTGACGCCGTCGAGCAGGACGTTGCCGGACTTCACGTACACCTGGGACAGTCGGAAGGCCGCGAGGGAGCCCTGCTGGGCGTCGGCGTTGCCGATGGTGCCGCCTTCCACCCGGGCATGCACGCTGGACCAGGGGGCGCGGGAGCCGGCACGTCGCTCGAGCACGTCGTACCGCATCTCGAGCATGCCGTAGGATCCCTCGTTCATCAGGCGGCCGTGCAGGTTCCAGTAGCCGAGACGGCCGGCACCCCCCTGCAGGTCGGGCCGGGCGGCGACACGGAAGTAGCCGCTGACGTCGGCTGGGCCGGCGTCGGCGCTGCTCAAGCAGGCAAGGAGGAGGGCGAACACCGGGCGGTCTCCCGTCGAAGGGTCGGGCGTCACTCTAACGAGAGTCACGCTTCTTGCCAACGGGAAATCCCAGGTCCCTTGGGGGCTGCCTGGGGATCAGTGCAGATCGGGCCACAGGAAGGCGAGCGGGTGCAGCGGGAGGAGGAGCAGAGGCAGGGGGGCGAGGAAGATGCGGGGTCGGCCAGCGAACACGCTTCGCGTCGTGAAGGCCGCGGCCAGCGTTGCGCCCACGGGCCAGAGGAGCAGCGCCCCCTCGGGCAGGTAGTAGGTGGCGTAGGGGTCGCTCACGAGCATGGTCTGGACGACGAACCAGAGTGCCGGCCCTGTGAGCAGGGTCGCAGAGGCCAAGAGCTCCACGATCCCCAGCCCCCACCAGCTCGGCTTCAGGGCGCCCCAGGCTGCTCCGAATGCGACGGCTTGGAAGGGCGTGAAGGCAAACAGCATCATGGCGAACAGCCCCGAGGCCATGCCGTTGCCTGCGGGGTCGCTGTTGCCGGATGGAGCGCCGAAGCACAGCAGCAAGAGCTGGGCGCCGGTCAACAGGACCCCGGTAGCGATGCCGAAGGCCACGATGAGCTGGCGAAGGCGGTCCGCGCAGGAGCTGGTCGTCTCGTCGGTCATGGTGTCTCTGGGTCTATCCCGAGAGGTTGGCTCGCCCGCAGGGGGTTCACAGCCGATTCACCTGCCCCTGAACCTGGGTCCACGAGGGGAGGAGACATTGGGGCTGGAGGTGTTCGTGCACGTTCGTCGTCATGCCCTGGCCATCGCTGCTGCCGAGTTGATTCCTGTTCCCCTGGTCGACACGTGGGTCCAGAACCGCCTGCGTCGCCGGCTCGTGCTGCGGGCTGCAGCGGCTCGGGGGGAGAAGCCCAGCGACGAGGTGATCGCCGTGCGGGCCGACGAGGCCTACGCTCCTGTACAGCGGGCGGCCCTGTGGCCCGTGAAGGCCGTCGCGAAGAAGGTGTTCTGGTTCGTCACGCCCTTCGTGATGTGGCGGAGCTACGAGCAGGCCGTGGTCTTTGGGGAAGGGTTGTTTGGCGAATCTGGCTGAACGCGATGGCCCCTGATCGGCGCTACGCCGTGTATTCTGTCGACTCGGAGGTTCTGATGCTCGTCCCGTGTCCTTCTTGTGGCCGTCACGTTCGCGACTCGGATGTCGCCTGTCCCCATTGTTCCGTCTCGCGGATCGGTGGCGTCCGGCAGACGGCGGCTGCGCTGGCCCTCGGCCTCGCCGTGGCCTGCTCGGGGGGCGAGGAGAAGGACACCTCCGACACGGGGACCACCACGGACTCGATCCAGGTCGACTACGGCACCTCCTACTCGGACACGGACACGGACACGGACACGGACACAGACACGGACACGGACACGGACACAGACGCCGATACGGACGCCGATACGGACACGGACGCCGATACGGACACGGACACGGACACGGACTCTGGCGTGATGGAGACCGGCAGCACCCAAGTCGACTATGGCACCGGCTACTACGACACCGGCTCGGAATGACCTTCGGAGGGGCTCGACCTTTGTCGTCGCGCCTCGTTTCGGGGCGGTGTAGGCTGGCCGCGGAGGTCTTCCCATGCTCGTTCCCTGCACTTCCTGTGGTCGCCACGTTCGCGACAACGATGCGGCATGTCCCCACTGCTCCACGGCCCGCGGCGGCGTGGTGCGGCACACCGCGGCGGCCCTCGCTCTGGGCCTGATGCTGGCCTGTGCCGGTGACGATGGCACCAAGGACTCCGGCGACACGGGCACGACCCCTTCGGACACCGACACCGACACCGACACCGACACCGATACGGACACGGACACGGACACCGACACCGATACGGACACGGACACGGACACGGACACGGACACGGACACCGACACCGACACCGACACCGACACCGACACGGACACCGACACGGACACCGACACCGACTCGGGCATCAAGACCACAGAGACGGGGACGACGGGCGGAAGTGGCAGTACCCAGGTGGACTACGGCGTGGCGTACTACGACTCCGGGTCCAGCAGCTCCAACTAGGACCCTGGACGGTGGGCCCCCGCCATCGCCGGGACCCGTCGCGTCCGCTCTCCGCTACGGGGAGAGCTCCTCCGGCCAGTCCTCTTCGACGATCTGGAAGCGGCCGAAGTCGTAGGGCGTGCCCGGCGCCTGCTCGGCGAGCTCCAGGCGCTCGCGGCGCCCTTGCTCCTTGAGGGTGGCGGCTCGGTGGTAGCAGAAGGGGTTGTTGCCGCGCTTCCCGAGCGTGACGTGGGCCGTCCAGGCGCAGCCGCCCTTGCAGATATCGGCGTAGTAGCAGCCCTTGCAGAAGCCCCACAGCTCGTCGGTGGTGCGTTCACGGGTGAAGTGGATCTCCGGGGACTCGTTCCAGATTTGCTCGAGGGAGATCTCCCGCACATTGCCGCCCACGTACGGGGCGGTCGGCAGGGACGGACAGCCCTTCACGACGCCGTCGCTCTCGATGCCGATGACGTGGGCGCCAGCCGGGCACCCGCCCCAGTAGGCGGAGGCCTGGCCTGGCTGGGAGCGGAGTAGCTCTTCGTGGGGACCGAAGTAGCCGAGGTTGTTGGAGCCATGCACGTTCATGGCGAACTTGGGCTCCCGGCCGCGGGCCTTGTTCCGCTCGACCGCCTCCATCTGCAGCCCGGCCATGGTGTCGAGCGCCTCGAGGATCTGGTAGGGCTCGAGGAGCCACTGGGGATTGTCGGCGGCGCGGCCCATGGGGACCGTGAGCTGGCAGCGCCAGGAGCGGACGTTGCGGGCGTCGAGGAACTCGTAGTGGTCCCGCAGGAAGTGGTACGTGAGCCGGTTCACCTGCATGTTGGTGGTGACCATCAGGCCCTCGGCGAGCATGGCATCGAGGGCACGGGTGGCGGCCGCGTGGCTTCCCTTCACGCCCCGCAGGACGTCGTGCACGTGGGCGGGGCCGTCGATGCTCACGCCCATCGCCCGCATGCCGGCGGCCTTCAGGCGCTTGACCATGGCGGGGTCGACGGCGCGGCCACCGGTCTGCATGGAGACCCAGATGCCCTTCGCGCTGAGGTACTCGGTGAGGGCCTCGCAGTCGGGGTTCAGGTAGGCCTCGCCGCCGATGAGGGTGACCTCTCGGGTGCCGAGGCGCTCCAGTGCGTCGGCCACCTCGAAGAGCTGCTTGCGGTCGAGCTCCTCGGGGCGGGCCTTGGCCGCGCGACTGCCGCAGTGGCTGCAGGCGTGGTCGCAGCGCAGGGTGATCTCCCACACGGCGTAGATGGGCTTGAACTGGGTGGCCTCGCCGGCCCGGAGCTCGCGTACATGCATGGCGGCACTCTATCCGCAGGAGCCGTGGTCGTGGGCACGGATTGGGGTGTTTGTGGAGCGTCAGACCCCACGAGGCCACGGGTGATCGCGCGCGCGGACCGGACCCGCTCTGGGGTCCCCCTCCGGGGACGTTCGTCGGCGTTCGTCGGACCGACGTCCGTCAGGTGTCGCCATTGCTGACGTTCCTCCGTTGGCTCGCCCGTTGCTCTTGCATCCCGCAGGAGGTGCGGGATGCGGTGGATGTGGTTGCTGGGGCTGGTGGGATGTGCGGGGGAGCTCACGCCCCGGGCCGCCTCCACCGCGGCGGTCTGCGGGGTGGACGCCGGTCAGCCGACCGGGCATCCCTTCGGCGAGCCCGAGCTCTCCGAGCCTTGCCTCGAGGCGCTCGCCGCCGACTTCTCCGTCGATCTGCCCCTCGACCCGCAGGAGGCCACCGCCCTCGCGGGTGCCCACGCGCTGCTCGCCTACGACTGGGGCACGGTGGAGCCCGGCGCCTCACCGCTCGATGACACCCTCGCCGAGGTGGCTGCGGTCACGGGGGACGAGGCGGTCGGCTGGTTGGCCTACGACTACGCCGCCCACCGAATCCACGGCATCGAGGCGGGCTCGGCAGGGGAGGGGGGTGCGGCGAAGTACTTGCACCTGCGTCGCACCGTCGTCTGGGAGGAGATCATGCCTCCGGCCGCGGCCGCTGGTGTCCTGGTCCACGAGGCCCGGCATGGAGATGGCGAGCGCCACACCGCCTGTCACGATGGCACGAAGGCCTGCGACGACGACTGGCATGGCGCCTATGGCTTCGAGGCCGCTCTGATGACCCGCGGCGCCGAGCAGGCACAGGATGCCGTGTCCGTCTCGCTGTACGACCTGGCCGACGAAGCCGCGGCGCGCGTCCTCATCGACTGACGGCTACTTCTGCTCCAGGATGACGATGGTGTTCGCCGGCACCTCGTAGGCGCCGCTCACTTGCGCTGGCTCGTCCAAGGTGATGTTGCGGGACAGCTTGTCGTCGGCGTCCGGGTTCTCGTCGAACCAACCGGTCGCCTCGCCGCTGCGGCCCGGCAGGTCGTAGTAGGCCTGGGTGTCGACGACGACCCCCCAGTCCCGGCCCCCCGGCAGGTCGAAGGAGACGGGCCCTCCTTCCATGTTGACGAGGATGGCGATCTCCGGCATCCCACCGAAGTTTCCGTCGTCGTAGTAGTGCATCATGATGTGCCGGCTCGACCAGGTGAGGTCGTCGGCCTCGTTGTTGAACTCGTTCTTCCACGACAGCGGCATCCCCGCCCCCCAGTCCTCCGGCGCGAAGGCGTAGGCGTGGTCCTTGCGGAACTGGATGAGGTTGCGCACGAAGTCGTGCATGCGGTGGCGGTAGACGTTGTTGCGGTTCTCGCTCGTCCACTCGCCCCAGCGGAACCAGTTCCACTCGTTGTCGGACGAGTCCGAGTAGCTGTTGTTGTTGCCGTACTTGGTGCGCATCCACTCGTCGCCGCCGAGCATCATCGGGGTGCCCTGGCTGGTGAGCAGGCCCACGAAGGCATTGCGGATGGCCTGGCGCTTGAGGGCCTCGTCGGACCAGTTGGCGCTGTGGTTGTTGTCGTCGCCGCTGTTGGGGTCGCACCACTCGCTGCAGGCATCCTCACAACAGATGGGGTTCAACGGGCCGCAGCTGTTCTCCTTGTTCTCGAAGCTGAACAGGTCGGCCATCGTGAAGCCGTCGTGGGCCGTGATGAAGTTGACGGTGTGGTACGGCCGCTTGCCGCTCCAGGCGTAGCGCTCGAACGAGGCGGTCATCACCGCCCCGCCGTCGAGGCCCTGGCGGTCGTTGAGGGCGAAGTAGCCGTCGCCATCCTTGTTGTTGATGAAGCTTCGCCACCAGTCGCGGAAGTTGGCGTTCCACTCGCCCCAGCCGTAGTCGGCGCGGTCGCTGCTCATCGGGTACTGGGTGCTGCCGTCGTACGCGGTGGTCCACGGCTCGGCGATGATGCGGGTGTTGTGCTCCTGCAGGACCGGGTCGTCGGCGATGTGGTTGAGCACGGTGTCGGTGGGGGTCGTCCAGTACTCGCTGGGGGCGTCGTCTTCCTCGCCGAGCACCCCGGCCAGGTCGAAGCGGAAGCCGTCGACGTGGAGCTCCTCGACCATGTAGCGGAGGGAGTCGCCGATGATGCGCTGGGCCGGGCGGTGGTTGGCCCGGACCTGGTTGCCGACGCCGGTGGAGCCCTGCCAGTAGGCCTGGTTGGCGTTGGAGAGCTGGTAGTAGCTGGCGTTGTCGAGGCCGCGGAACGACAGGAGCGTGGTGAGCTCTTGGGAGTCGAGGGGGGCGAAGCTCGCCGGGTCGCACAGGAAGTCGCCGTCCGGGTCGTCGTAGAACAGCTTGGTGCGCCACAGCCCGCCTTCGCCGGTGTGGTTGTAGACGACGTCGACCAGGACCTCGATGCCCTCGGCGTGGAGTTCGTCGACCATCCACTTGAACTCGTCGACGATCTCCTGGGGCTCCCCGCCGTCGCGCCAGGCCGAGGAGTAGCTGACCTCGGGCGCGAAGTAGGAGATGTTGTTGTAGCCCCAGTAGCCGCCATCGAGGGGCTTCTCGTGGATGGGGAGCAGCTCCACCGCGGTGATGCCGAGGTCGGAGAGGTAGGACGCCATCTCCCCGAGGCCCCGGTAGGTGCCCGGGTGCTCGACGCCGAACTGGTTCGACGCGGCGTTTTGGCTGATGCCCTTGAGGTGCACCTCGTAGACGATCAGGTCGGCGGGGCCGTGCCCCTCGTGGTTGCCGGACTTGCGGGCCTCTTGCCAGGCCGCGTCGTTCCACTGGTAGTCGCTGGCGATGACGACGCTCTTGGCGCCCGCCCCGTAGGTGGACTGGTCTCGGTAGGGCCCACTGGCCGCGTTGCCGCGGAGCCAGTCGTGGTCGCGGTGCACGACCTTCGCGTACGGGTCCATCAGCAGCTTGTTGGGGTTGAACCGGTTGCCCTTCTCGTCGACGTCGGCGCGGTATCCATCGAGGGAGCCCGGGTAGAAGCCCTCGACGTACTCCCAGTTCGGACCCCACGCGACGTAGCCGTAGTGCTGCCCCTCGCCGATGCCCTCGATGTAGACGTTGAAGACGTCCTCGTAGTTCTCCATCACGAACTGCTGGGTCGGCTTGTCGGACTCGGGGTCGTCGAACAGAAGCAGCTCGATGCGCTCGGCGTTGGCCGAGTAGACCGAGAAGTTGACGCCCTTCTCCAGCAGCGTCGGGCCCAGGTGGTCGAGGTCGGCGATGGCGTCCCAGGCGAGCTCGTCGGCCTTCGGCTGCGTCAGGTACAGCTGGGTGTAGTCCGTGGAGTGGCAGGAAAAGAGCAGCATCAGGGACGTGAGCATGGTCTGCCTCGGGGGTCGGGAGCGCCGCGGGGACGGGCCCACAGATGGTGACTCTAACGAGAGTTACGCCGGTCCGCCACGGCTACAGTCGCCCGGCGTTGAGGGCCTCGCCCTCCCACTTCGCGCCAGGCACACCCAGGTGGAGTTCGGTCACACGAGAGCCTACGTAGGGGTGGGCGATGTAGATCGCCTGCTCGTCCCACCCGCCGGCGGCGTCGCCCCAGGACAGGCCGTGGCCGTAGCTGTTGAAGTCCCAGTCGATCAGCAGCTCGACGGCGCCGTCGGTGAACACCCGGTAGATCGCGCTCTCGAAGACCGAGCCCACGTAGAGGTTGCCGCAGGCATCGACCTCCACGGTGTCGTGCCAGGCCTCGGGCACCTGCGCGACCTGTGCGGGGAGACCCGTGGGTAGGAAGGTCTTCGGATCCACGTCGACGGCCCAGATCTCGCCCCCGCTGAGGGTGCCCCAGTACAGCCGGTCGCCGTCGGGGTGGAAGGCGATGTCGCGGGGGGGGGCCATCGAGGCGTCGAGGATGAGCTCGGTCTCGTCGGTGTCGGGGTCGATGCGGAAGAGGCCCTCGACGCCCGCGGTGTAGTTGGTGGCGACCCAGATGAAGCCGTCGGGGGCGACCGCCAGGCCGTGGGTGAGCAGGCCGGAGGCGAGCAGCGTCTGGCCCCCCTTGGCGGTGACGCGGAGCACGCCGCCCCCTGCGCTTGCGGCCCGGGCCATGACGATGTCGCCGCCGGGGAGGATGTCGAACTTGTAGGCCTGCCCGACGCCGGGGAGCAAGATCGTGGCGGTCTTCGGGTCGGTGGCGCGGATCAGCGACGACTCGTTGCTGCCGATCATGGCCCCGTCGAGGTCGAAGACGACGTCGTTGTAGCCCCGGGGGGCCTCGAGCATGACCTCGGTGCTGGTGAGGGGCGGGATGGCGCTGCAGTCGTAGGTGGGCAGCGGCGTGCCCGTGTCGCCGGTGGTGGCCGTGGTGCCGGTGGGCGTCGTGCCCGACGTGGCGGTGTCCCCCGTGGGGGAGGTGGACGCGGTGTCGGCGGTCTCGGTCGGTGGGGTTCCGTCTGGGGTCGTGGCCGGGTCGGGGTCGTTGCTGCACGCGAGGAGGAAGGGGAGGAGGTGGAGCATGGGCTCAGCGTATCGTGCCGAACCCGCTGCCCGGCGGCCTCAGCAGCCCGAGCCCGCGTTCACGTCGGGATCGGTCTCGTCGCAGTCCTCCGCCTGTGGGTAGCCGTCGCCGTCGAAGTCCAGCGCCCCTCGGTCCGTCGACCGGCGCCGCAGCTGGGTGATGTTGCCGTTCTTGTCGCACTTGATGAGCAGCTCTTCGGCGCCGTACACCTTGTCGGTCGGTGGTCCGTGGCTCACCAGTATGGTGGAGGTGCCGTCGAGCACGCCCTGGAAGTAGGCGGTGAAGTGGTTGGTGGGCCACGGTGGCGCGTACAGGCCGACGTAGTTCGCCGGCGTCGAGCCGGCGGCCATGTCTTCAGTGGCACCGAGTCGCCACAACGCTCGCTTCGTGGCCTGGGTGCTGGAGTAGGGGTCGGACGTCCCCGTCGTGGCGGTGGAGGCTGAGAAGCCGATGACGTCGGGGGCGGGGTCGTTCGCGTAGATGATCAATCCGAGGGGGTCCGCCAGCGGCTCCATCAAACAACCGCCGATGCTGATGATCGGGATCTGGCCGCACGAGGCGCTCATGGGCACGATGACGACGTTCTCGATGTAGTCTTCGTCGTTGGTACCGACGCCCGCGAGCTTCATGCCAAAGGTCACGATGGCGCTGAAGGACCGATGGCTGCCTCCGTCGTCGGCGGTGGCCAGCACCTGGTACATGTCGAGGCCGTCGACACCACGGGTCGCCACCATCTGCCCCTTCGCCGTGCTGCCGTCCGGGAGGACCCACGACCAGTCGGTGGGCTCGCCGGCCAGGGTGACCGCCTCGAGGATCCGCTCGTCGCACCGGTCGTCGCTGCAGGAGGCCATCACGACCACTTCCAAGGGTGCGGGGTCGTCTACGGTCTCCTGGGGGCAGGCGCCGAGGACCAGCAGGATGGGGAGGGTTGCGCGGGACATGAGAACTCCAGGGTCGGCCGAGCGATGGATGGAGAGCCGAAAGGGCGGCGATGCGCGGGGTTTGTCGTGGCGTAAGCCATTGGGCGGCCCACTTCACGCGATGACCCCACACATCGGATAGGATGGCTCCCGGCCGCGATCATCCCCCCCCGATCCCTGCCGAATCGGTCACGAACAAGTTTGGAAGCCAGGAAATTCCCCGGTTTCACGAGTAGTCCTCGGGCCGATCCGAGCGACGAACGAGGCGACAGGACGATGCAAGCGGTGGTGCGACTGGAGGGGCCGGACGGGACAGCCGTCGAGCTGCAGCCCGGCGACGTGATCGGACGCTCCTGGCGTGCGGCCCTGAGGCTGGACGACCCCCGGGTGTCGGAAGCCCACGCGATGGTGAGCCTGCGCGCAGGGGGGCTACGTCTGCTGGCGCTCCGGGGCGGCATGGCGGTCGATCGGAAGCGGGTCCACGACGTGGAGTTGGTTCCCGGGCTCACGGTGCACTTGGCCTCCGGGGTGGCGCTGCACGTGCTGGAGGTGCGCCTGCCCAAGGCGCTGATGGCGGTGGGCATCGACGGCGGCCTGCCGGTCTCCCTCACCGGCGCCGTGCAGTCGCTGGTGGGGGACCCGGTGCGACTGGAGCCCGGGTACCGTGCGGAGGCCCTGGCCCACCTGTGGTCCGATGGCGACGCTTGGCTGCTGCAGCGGGGCGACGGGGCCCCCGAGCGGGTCGAGGTGGGCCACGTGGAGACCCTCGGGTCGAGCCGGGTGGAGCTGGTGTCGATGACGCTGGAGGGAGCCGGCGCGCCCTCGACGGTCGATGCCGGTCGCATCAACCCGCCGCTGCACATCGTGGCTCGCTACCACTCGGTGCACCTCCACCGACGGGGCCTGCCGGTGGTCACGCTGTCGGGCCAGCCCGCCCTGCTCCTCAGCGAGCTGGTGGCCATGGATGGCTTGGTGGAGTGGTCGGTGCTCGCGGGCCAGGTGTGGCGACGGCATTCCCGCAAGGACACGCTCAGGAAGAAGCTCGATGCGGCCCTCGCGAGGCTGCGCAAGAAGCTCGCCGACGGCGACGTGCGGGACGACCTGGTCCGGTCCGACGGCACCGGGCGCATCGAGCTCGTGCTGTACGACGGCGACCGCGTGGAGGACCTGACGTGAGCTGGGTCGACACCTACGTGGCCACCCACGGGCTCGACGAAGCGGCGGCGGACGAGCTGCGGTTCCTCGCCGATGGTCCCTTGTCCGGGATGCTGGGCTCGCTCTTGGGCCCAGGTCCCGCGGCGGAGGAAGCGCCCGATGAGCTGCTGCGGCTCGGTGCGCTGCTCGGCCGGGGGGCCGTGGGGGAGGTGTACCGGGCGACGGATCCACGGCTGCATCGCGAGGTCGCGGCGAAAGTGCTTCGGGCGGACCGCCAGCACGACCCTCACGCGATGGCCCGCTTCCTGCGGGAGGCCCAGGTGTTGGCCTCGCTGCAGCATCCGGCGATTCCCGCGGTGTACGACGTGGGGACCCTTCCCGACGGCCGACCCTTCGTGGCCATGCGGGAGGTCCGAGGCACGAGCCTGCGGCAGGTGGCCCTGGCCCACCACGGTGGGGAGCGCCCGCTGTCGCTGCAGCGACGGGTGCGCATGGTGCAGCGCCTCGCCGAGGCCGTGGGCCACGCCCATCAGCTGGGCATCGTGCACCGCGACATCAAGCCGGCCAACGTGATGCTGGACCAGGATGGCACCCTCCAGCTCGTCGACTGGGGGCTCGCGGCCCCCGAGCACCTGCTGGAGCCCGGCGTGGTGGGCACCCCCTCGTGGATCGCCCCGGAGGTGCTCGCCGGCGACCGCCACGGCCCGGCCGCCGACGTGTTCGCCATCGGCCGGGTGCTCCACGGCCTGCTGGAGCCCGGCGCCCTGGACCACGCGTCGCCGCCGAGCGAGGGCCTGCCCGGGGGGCTGCGGGGCCTATTGGTCCGCGCGCTGGCCTCCACGTCCGCAGAGCGCTGGCCCGATGGCGCGGCGATGGCGCGGGCGCTGGGGGACTGGCTCGACGGCGCTGAGCGGCTGAAGCGCGCCCGGCAGTTGGTGGTGGAGGCCGCCGTGCTGTCCACGGACCGCGAGGGGGTGCTCGAGCGGCTCTCCGTTGCGCAGCAGGCGGCGCACACCGCACTGGACGGGGTGCGGCCCTTCGACCCGGTGGAGGCCAAGCGGGAAGGATGGGCTCAGCAGGACGCGGCCGAGGCCCTTCGGGGGGAGGCAGACGAGCTGCTCCGGCGTCGGCTGGTCGTGCTGGAGGAGGCCCTGGCCCTGGCCCCGGAGCTGCCCGAGGCCCTGGGTCCGCTGGCTTCGGCCCATCGTCGGCTCCACGAGGCAGCGCGGGCGACCGGGGATGCCCGCACAGCGTCCAGCCATCTCGAGCGGGTGCGCCGGTACGACCGCGGTGCCCATGCCGCCTGGCTGGAGGGCCTGGGCCAGCTGGTGCTGGTCACCGACCCGCCGGGGGCGAAGGTCACGCTGTGTACTTACACCGAGCACGATCGGCGCTGGGTGCCCCATCCCGAGCGGGTGTTGGGCCACACGCCCCTCGACGTGACCCTGCCCCATGGTCGGTACCTGCTCCGGATCGAGGCCGAGGGGCGGGCCCCGGTGGACTACCCGATCCGGCTGCAGCGGCTGCAGCGCTGGGCCGGAGGGCTCGGGGAGGCGGCCCACGTCGTCTACCTGCCGCGGGCCGATGAGCTGGGCCCCGGCGAGCGCTACGTGCCGGGCGGGCCCTTCGTGCATGGCGCCGATGGCGGAGGCTTTCAGAGCCTGCCGGAGACCGAGGCCTTCCTGCCGGGCTTCGTGATGGCGGAGCATCCGGTCACCCACGGCGACTACTTGGCCTACCTCAATGCCCTCGTCGACGAAGGGAAGGGGGAGGAGGCGGCCCGCCGGGCCCCTCGCGACCCCAATCACGGCATGGATGGCACCTTCTATGGGCGGGACGAGGCGACCGGTCATTACCGCCTGGTCCCGGACTCCGACGGCGACCTGTGGCGCGCCGACTGGCCGCTCTTCTTCGTCGACTTCGCAAGCGCTGGGGCCTACGGCGCCTGGCTGGGGGCCCGTCAGGGCAAGGCCTGGCGGCTGCCCCGGGAGCTCGAGCACGAAAAGGCGCTGCGGGGCGCCGACGGGCGCATTTACCCGTGGGGGGACCACTTCGACGCGACCTTCACCTGCGTGCGGGACAGCCACGAGGGCCGGCCGCTCCCCGCCCCGGTGTCGGCCTACCCCGCGGATCGCAGCGTCTACGGCGTGCGGGGGCTCGCCGGCAACGTGCGGGCCTGGTGCACTGAGCCGTACGCGCCCCCGGGGGGCGAAGTGGTCGCGAGCCAACGGGTGCTGCGGGGCGGCTGCTTCTTCTTCACCGCCCGTGGGGCCCACGGTGCAGCGCGCATGGGGCTCGACGCCCATCGCGCGGGGGACACGGTGGGCGTGCGCTTGGTGCGGGACCTCCCGGGAGATGGCGGGTGACGCCCTCTGAGCGCATCGATGCCCTCGCCCGGCTTCATGGCCTCCCGGACGACGTGGTGGCCGAGCTCCAAGAGCTTCTGGGGTCCGCGGGCGAGTCCGACCGGGCCTTCACCACCATCGGCTCGTTCGGCTTCGGGAGCGACGCGCTCGCCCACCCCTCGGGGGCCGACATCACCTTGCCCGCCGACGCGTCCATCGAAGAGATGGAGCGCCTGTCGGCGTCCCAGGCCCACCAGAGTCGCTACGACGACCTGGGGCTGTTGGGCCGAGGCGGACTCGGCGAGGTGCGCAGGGTGCAGGACCGCGACCTGCGCCGCGACGTCGCGATGAAGGTGCTCTCGGGGGAGGGCTCGCCGTCGGCGCTCGCGCGCTTCGTGGAGGAGGCGCAGCTGACGGCCCAGCTCGAGCACCCTGCGGTGGTGCCCGTCCACGACATCGGACGGCTGCCGGACGGGCGCCTGTACTTCACCATGCGCCTGGTCGAGGGGACCACCTACCGCGACGTTCTGCGGCGCTGGCACCGGGGCGTTCGGGACGGCGCGTCCGTGCGCTGGCGGGTGCTCACCCATGCCTACCTTCAAGTCTGCGAGGCCATGGCCTACGCCCACGCCCGTGGGGTGGTGCACCGCGACCTGAAGCCAGCGAACATCATGATCGGCGACTACGGCATGGTGCACGTGGTCGACTGGGGGCTGGCGTTGCTCCTGCCATTTCGCGGGCAGCGTCGCGTGGTGGGGACGCCCCTGTACATGCCGCCCGAGCAGGCCCGGGGGGACGTCGACCCCGACCCTCGCTCCGATGTGTGGGCTCTTGGCGCGACCCTGGTGGAGGTGCTCACCGGGCGCACCCCGTGGACCGGGGCCAGCCTCGAGCAGGTGCTGCGTCGGCTGAAGCGGGGCCAGCGACCTCACCTCCCGCCCCAGGGGAGAGCCCCGGACGCTCTGTGGCAGCTCGCTCTGTCGTGTCTGGAGCCCGACCCGTCCGCGCGCCCCGCGGATGCGGGTGTGCTCGTCGACGCTGTGACGGACTGGCTCGACGGCGTCGCGCAGCGGGACCGTGCCCTGAGGTTGGTGGAGCAGGCTGCCGAGCTGGAGCCCGCCGTGCGGCAGCTCCGTTGGGAGGCCGAGGAAGCCCTCGACCAGGCCGAGGCGCTGAAGGCTGAGGTGTCTCCCCGCGCCCCCATCGAGGCCAAGCGCACCTGGTGGGGGCTCGAAGACGACGGACGCCGCCTGAACCAGGAGGCGCGCCTCGCCGAGTCCGAGGAGCTGCGCACGCTGCACGCCGCGTTGTCGATGTCCCCCCACCTGCCGGAGGCCCACGCCGCGTTGGCGCAGGCGTACCAGCGACGGCTCATCGCCGCCGAGGAGGTCGGCGACGTCGCGGCGGCGGCCGAGCTCGAGGTCCTGGTCCGTCACCATGACCGCGACGGGGCCCTGGCAACCTGGCTGGAGGGCGCCGGTGAGCTGGTCCTCAGCTGCGACGCGCCCGAGGCGACCGCGCGCCTGATCCGAGGGGTCGTGGTGGACCGACGCTGGGTGGACGGAGAGATGGTGGACCTCGGTCCGCTGCCCATCCGGCGCCCCCTGGCTCGCGGCAGCTGGGTGGTGGAGGTGGAGGCGCCGGGCCGGGTCCGGGCTCGGGTCCCCGTGTTCATCGACCGGGGCCGATGCTGGGAAGACGAGGTGCACCTTCCCGAGGTGCTGCCCGACGACGTCTGCTACGTGCCCGCCGGTCCGTTCTGGAGCGGCGGGGACCCGGAGGCACCGTGCCTGCCTCGGCGCCGCCTGGTCGCCCATGGCTTCGGGATCGAGCGGCACCCGGTCACCAACGGCGAGTACATCCGCTTCCTCGATGCCCTCGTCGACGCCGGTCGGGAGGAAGAGGCCGTGCGCCATGCCCCTCACGAGCGCTCGGGCAGCGCCGACGATCTGGGGCCGTTGATCTATGGTCGGGACGAGGCCGGCCACTTCGTGCTTCGCCCCGATGCCCACGGCGACGTGTGGGAGGCCCGGGCCCCCGTCGTGATGGTGGACTGGGACGGCGCCATGGCCTACGCCGCGTGGCGGTCCGAGACCACGGGCCTGCGCTGGCGCCTCCCCACCGAGTTCGAGTGGGAGAAGGCCGCCCGTGGCGTCGATGGCCGGCGCTATCCGTGGGGCGATCACGCCGATGCCACCTGGATGTGCATCCGCGTCTCTCATGCGGAGAGCCCCCGCCCGGAGGTCGTCGATGCCTACCCTCTCGATGTCAGCCCGTACGGGGTGCGAGGCATGGCCGGGAACGTGCGGGACTGGTGCATCGACCGGGGCGAGGCCGCCGGCCCTCCCCTCGATGGAGACCGCGTGGTGGTGCCCGCGGACCCTGCATCGGAAGAGGGAGCGCCGGCCTACCGGGGAGGCGACTGGTACGGCCTGCCCATCCACGCCGTCGCGGCCTACCGGGCCTGGAATCGCTCGGTGACCCGCACCTACTCGCTGGGCTTCCGGTTGGTGCTCGAGCTCGAATGACGACGAGGCGCCCCCGGGCACCGGTCGATGGGGTAGGAGCCCGGCGGAGGTCCGCCATGCGCCGCGTTCTACCGATGCTCCTCGTTCCCCTTGGGTTCTCCCTCGCCTGCGGAGGCCTCGGCACCGGCTCCGGCACCCGGGTGGTGGTGGTGCGGGCCGGCACCATCGACGCTGAGACCGATGCGCACCTGGCCCGGGGCGTGGGGGCCATCCTCAAGGACCGTGGCTTCCTCGTCACCCTCATCGACGAGCCCTTGGACCGGTCCAGCGAAGACCTCGCCATGGACGCTCGCTACGCCGCCAGCCGTGCAGGGGCCGCCAACGCCGTGCTCTTGGAGCTGTGGGCGGAGGAGGTGCGGGAAGGCGTGCTGCCGGGCACCGCGCTTCACGAGGTGCACCTCGACGCCGCCGTGGTCAACCTGGATGTGGAGCTCGACGTGGTGCGCCACCGCTTCGCCTTCGCGAGCGAAGACACGGGTCCGCTGCCCGTGGAGCGGCGCACGGTCACGCACTGGGAGACGGCCTCCGGAGGCTTCGCGGTGCGGCACCTGTTCGTCACCCCCGAGGTCGGCGAAGTGATGATGGGGGTCAAGGTCCCCATGGACGAGATGTCGGCGGCCAACGAGCTCCGCAAGCGGTCGCGCCAGGTCGCAGACGCCACCGAACGGGCCTTCACCTACGAGCGCTGGTGCGAGGAGGAGGCTGAGCGCGTGGCCGGCTTCGAGGCGGAGGGCCTGACCTGCGTCGGCGACCCTTGCGGGGGCGTCTCCGTGCTGGGGGTGGTGGGCAACGAGGTCATCGTGCAGGACGCCCGGCGGGTCCCCTGGTTCGGCGTGCCGGTGAAGAAGACGGCGACCTGGAGCGAGCCCCCCGAGCGCATCCTCGCTTGGGACCTCGAGGGCGGCGAGCGCGTGTTGGTCACGGCCCAGAACCTGTACGGGCTCGGCGACGTGGTGCCCGGGGCCTCGGTCGTCACCGCGGACTGGTTCAGTGCGGAGGGGGGGGAGGCCATCGTGGGCCTCGACGTGGCCAGCGGGGAGCGGCGGGCGCTGTCGCTGCTCGAGGATGGTGAGCGCAGCGACCTGGCGGCGGTCGCGCCCGACGGCTCGGCGGTGGCCTACTGCCTGCGGGACGACGGCCCTTGCTACCTCGACAGCGGAAACGGTCGGGAGGACATGCCCAGGGTGCGCGCGGCGGGGTGGGTGGTGAGCGACGCCGGGCCGCGGCTGGTGGGCCAGGTGGACGAGACCCTGGTGTCCGTCGCGGCGGATGGCACGGTGGTCGAGGGGGGCTTCGAGGCTCGGCTGCTCGAGGTCATCGGGGCCTCCGCCGAGGGCATCGACCTGGTCGTTCGCACCGACGACGGCTGCGCGCGCTGGTCCGTCGACGCCGAGAGCCTGGAGGTCGGCGCCAGGGAGGCGCTGCCGTCGTGCCCGTGGCAGGCGACCCCGCTCCCGGGCGGGGGCTTCGTGGCCATCGCCAAGGCGACGGCCGGCGGCGACGACGTCCCGGGGGATGCCGAGGTCGTGCGCTGGGTCCCCGGGGCCGGGGGGTGGGACGTGCTCACCCAGGGGTCGTTCCGGGAGGAGCTGCCGTACGTGCTCGAGGACGGGCGCATCGTGTTCAACCGGCGGCTGGAGCCCGCCCCGCCGGTCTACGACACCAAGCTGTACCGGCGCCTCGTGTGCACCGTCGACGGGGGCTGAAGGAGCCTTCGAACCCCGAAGTCGACGGCGTCAGTACACCACGATCTGCAGGGTGGCCGCGTCGCTCTGCGCCTGGGTCACGTGGGCGACGCTGGCCTTGGTCAGGATGGCGTCCCCGGTCACCTCCAGCACCGCTGCCGATCCGCGCTCCCGCGTGATGGTGAACGGCACCACCACTTCACACCGCGCCGCGTCGCACGCGCGGTACACCCGGAGCAGGTTCAGCGAGCCGTCGCCGTCGACGGCGTGCACATCCCTCGGCCGTGCCTCGGGGAAGTCCAGCAGGGGCACCTCGCGCCGCGAAGAGGCCACCGAGAGGCGCAGTGCGTTGCTGACTTCGTCGTCCGGGATGGCCGCCGGGTCGTACGTGAGCACCGCCTCGCCCTCCAGCACCATCTCTCCTTCTTCGACGACGACCGACAGCTCGGCCGTCGGGGCGTACACCCACGTCTCCGACCCACACGCGGCCGTCATCAGCACCGTCCCCACCAGCAGCTTGCGAAGCATCCTCACCTCCGCTGAAGAACAAAGCAGGCATCGTGCCAATGGGAGGAGCTATGGATGAACGTCAAGAATTCGGGCTGCGTCCGCCACGGGAGTCTTCGGATCCCGACATCTCTGTCGCGGTGGCACCCGGTGCTTCGAGGAGTCGTCTCCCGTGGTAGATCAGGGCATGATCCCCATGCTCGTCAGCCTCGCGTTCGCTCATATCGGCATCGAGTCGCCGCCCCCGCGCTACCCGAGCGACGGCTTCTCGGACAACAAGAACTGCCCCTGCGGCGTCGGCACCGGGGGGACCCTCTGCTCCGGCGACAGTTCCGACCCCGACCGCGGCACGGACATCACCGTGTACGCGCCGGGCGAGACCATCACCATCGCTTGGCACGAGGTGATCGGGCACTCGGGCCGCTACCGGGTCGCGTTCGACGACGACGGCGCAGACCTCGACGACTTCAACGCCAACATCCTGCTCGACATCGAGGACCCCGTCGGCAGCGCCGGCAACACGGGGCTGGGCGACTTGTGGGAGGTGCAGGTCACCCTGCCCAGCACGCCGTGCGACAACTGCACCCTGCAGCTCATCCAGGTGATGAACGGCAACACCGTGGACCCGGTCCCCGACCCCACGGGCATGTCGACCTACTACCAGTGCGCAGACATCGCTCTGGAGCTCCCCGACACAGGGGAGACCGGAGTCATCGGCGGTCCCACAGCCGACACCGGCCTCGTCGTGGTGCCCACCGGAGACACCGGGGTGGTCCGGGTGCCCACGGCCGACACGGGCGAGTCGGGGCCGGGGAGCGACAGCAACGTCGACACGGGTCGCGAGGACACGGGTCGCGAGGACACGGGACCCGGGGACACGGGTCGCAACGACACCGGTCGCGAGGACACGGGCCGCAACGACACCGGTCGCGAGGACACGGGGCGCAACGACACGGGAGCCGTCGACTCGGGCCCGTCCACCGGGCATACCGGTGCTGTCGACACCGGGAGCTCGCCGACCACCACGCCCGGCACGACGCCGGGGACCTCGACCGACCCCACCGACGAGCCCACCGACGGGGGCACCTCTAAAAACGACCCCGACGAGAGCAAGGGCTGCGGCTGCCAGGCGCGGGGCCTGGTGGGCGGTCCGTGGCTTCTCGGCCTCCTCGGGCTGGTCCTCCGGCGGCGCTGAGGGCGCCCTCAGATGAGGGCGGCGTCGGTCATCACCTCGACCAGCGCCGGCCCATCGTGGGCGAGGGCCTTCGCCAGCGCGGCGTCGAGGTCCTCGGCCCGCTCCACCTTCAGGCCCAGCAGCCCACACTGCTCCGCGAAGGCCGCGAAGCTCGGGTTCGACAGGGTCGTCTTCCACACGTCGAAGGAGCCGGCCCGCTGCTCCTTGCTGATCTTGCCGAGCACGCCGTTGTGCAGCACCACGTGGGTGATGTTCATCTCGTGCAGCGCCAGGGTGGTGAGCTCTGCCAGGTACTGCCCGAGGCCGCCGTCGCCGCTGATGCTGACCACCTGCCGTCCGGCGAACTCGGTTCCCTCTTCCTGCGTGGCCGCCCATGCGCCCATGGCGGCGGGCAGCGCAAAGCCGATGGAGCCGAGGTAGCCGCTCATCAGCACCGACTGGCGGCGGGTCTCGAAGTAGCGGCCGAAGCTGTAGGTGTTGTTCCCCACGTCGACCGCCAGGATGGCGTCGTCGTCCACCGCGCGGCTCAGGGCGGCGAACAGGGTGGCGGAGTGGATGCCGTCGCCGGTCTCCTCCGTCTCGCGGCGCAGCTTCTCCGTGCGCCAGATCGACCACCGGGCCGCGATCTCGTCCCGTTGGTCTTGGGCGGCGAGCGCGCCGAGGGCGGCGTGGAACATGCCGCAGGCCAGGCCGATGTCCGCCTGCACGAGCACGTCGACTGGATGGCGGTTGCCGAGGGCCAGGGGGTCGCGGTCGACCTGCAGGGTGCGCACCTTGCTGCTGATCCCCGTGTGGTTGCTGAAGCTCGCGCCGAACACCACCAGCAGGTCGGCCTCGTTCATGAACCAGCTGGCGACCGGGGTTCCGCTGCGTCCTAGCACACCGGCGGCCACCGGGTGGTCGTCGCCGATCAAGCCCTTGCCCTTGAACGTGGTCACGATGGGGCAGCCCAGCCTCTCCGCGAGGGCGGTGATGGCCTCCATGTGGAAGCGGGCGCCGTGGCCGACGATGATCACCGGGCGGGCCGCGGTCGACAGGGCATCGAGGGCCTGGGCGAGGTCCTCCGGTCCGGGGGCGAAGCGGCGGGTGGCGAGGCGGCCATCGGGACCGCCCGCGGGGGCGTCGCTCAGGCGGGTCTGCACCTCGTCGGGGAAGACGAGCTGCACGGGCCCTTCCTCGAGGAGGGCGTGCTTGCAGGCGAGGGTGGCGAGCTCGGCGTAGTCCACGTCGGCGAGCATCGTGGCCGACCAGCGGGCCACGCCGCCGAAGGCCGCCTTCAGGTCGATCTCCTGGAAGGCGGCCCGGCCGAACCACTGGCTCTGCACCTGGCCGGTGAGGGCGATGGCCGGGGCATGATCGACGTGGGCGTCCCACAGGCCCGTGAGCAGGTTGGTCGCGCCGGGCCCGGCGATGGCGAGGCAGGCGGCGGGGCGCCCCGTGAGCTTGCCGTAGGCGGACACGGCGAAGGCAGCGGCTCCCTCGTGGCGGATGGCGACGTAGCCCATCTCCCCGTCCTCCACGCGACGGCGCAGGGCGTCGGCGAGGCCGAGGTTGCTGTGGCCCACCATGCCGAAGGTCCACTTGACCCCCCAGTTGACCAGCGTCTCGGCGACCACGTCCGTGGCGGTCCGCTCGTGGTCGTCTTCGACCACCATGCCGACGTACACGCCGTCCTCCCGCTCTTCGACGGGGAACATCTCGACGCCGTCTTCGTGGCTCCCCGGGGACCGGCCGGTGTGGGGGTCGAAGTCCCAGCCGTGCCATGGGCAGCGGAGCCAGCCGTTCTCGATGGAGCCCTCGCCGAGGGGGCCGCCCTGGTGGGGGCAGCGGTTGTCCATGGCCGAGGTCTTGCCCTCGTGACGGGTCAGGCACAGGGTGCGGTGGCCGCAGGTGACCGGGCGCACGCGGCCCTCGTCGAGGTCATCGGCGTCGGCGACGCGCGTCCAGCGCAGCTTGTCGGTCATGGGGTCGGTTCCTGGGAATGGGCGGTTCGAGGGGTCGAACCCGCGACGTTTGCGGGGGGCTGACGGGCGCGAATCCCGCGACGGTGAGCCCGAGATTCGCTTGAGAAGCTTGCTTCTCAGCGGCGAATCGGAGGGCGAGCGGAGCGGGATTCTCGACGAGCGGCCTTTGGGCCGCGCAACAAGTAAGATTCCAAAGGGACTTTCGAGCGCAGCGAGACGGTCCGGTTGGTATCTCGCCAGCGGCTACTCCATGGGGATGCGCATTCACGTGGTCGGCCTCCCGGGCTCCGGCAAGACGACCCTCGCCCGTCGCCTGGCCGAGCATCTGCACCTCGAGCACATCGAGCTCGACGCGCTGATGCACCTCCCGGGCTGGACGCCGAGGCCCGACGAGGACTTCCGGCGGGTCGTGGGGGAGCGGCTCGAGGCCGGGCGGTGGGTCGTCGACGGCAACTACGGCCTCGTGCGGCCGCTGGTGTGGGCGAAGGTCGATGTGGTGATCTGGCTGGACCTGCCTCGGCGTGTGGTGTTCCCGGCGCTTGTGGCCCGCAGCTTTCGTCGGGTGTGGACCCGGGAAGAGCTGTGGAACGGCAACCAGGAGCGCTGGACGGGGCTGTTCGCGCCGCGGAAGGAAGACAACCTGCTGCTGTGGGCGATGCACAAGTGGCCTCAGCACCAGGAGCTGTACGGGCGACTGCAGGTGTGCCCGCCGCGTCCCGGCGTGGAGGTGGTGCGGCTGCGGGCGCGGTGGCAGGTGGATGCCTTGGTGGAGGAGGCGGTCCGACGCTGGGGTGATGAGGGTCCGTGCCACAAGTGAAGCGGTTGCGGGCCTCGGAGGGGACACGTCCATCGGCATGACGTCGGTCGGGAGGGGCGGCGTTGCCGATGCGGGCTGAGCGGCCCCGTGTCGCGCAAGTGGTCGTGGATGGAGGCATCGGCGGAGAGTGCGACACCCGCGAGGGGCATGTGGCTGGTTTGCGACACTTCGGAGCTTCCCGTTGGTGGGGGCTACGGAGCAACGTCGACTTTCCTCGGGTTGCTGGGGCTGTGAGCGACCGAAGTTCCCGGATGTGTCGCAATCGGAGGACATGGCTGTCGCGAGTGCCCCTTCCGGTCTGACCCCTTCCGGTCTGACCCCGAGCAGGCGAGCAGAGGAGCAACCTCCTGTGAAGTGGTATAGAGTAAGGAAATATAAAGGAAGTAAGGATGCCCACGGCCACCATGACGACGAAGGGACAGGTCACGATTCCGAAGGCGATTCGGGAGGAACTGAACCTCAAGGCGGGAGACGGGGTCGAGTTCGTCCGGTTGGAGGACGGGCAGGTGCGGCTGGTGGCCCGCACGCGCTCGCTCGCGTCGCTCTCCGGCCTCCTCGGAGAGCGGCGGCAGGGGGTGACGCTCGAGGACATGGACGAGGCCATCGCGAGGGGAGCAACCGGCGTCGACGACGTGCCCGGTTCCGCTTCGTGATCGCCCTCGACACCAACGTCTTGGTGCGCCTGCTCGTCCATGACGACGAGCCGCAGCGGCGCTCAGCTGAGCGTCTCGTGCAAGACGCGGCGCAGGGTGCGGGCGTGTACCTCTCCGATGTCGTGCTCGCCGAGCTGGGGTGGGTGCTCGGCTCGTCCTACGGCTACACGAGGACCGAGATTGGCGGGGCCATCGACGCGCTCGTGGAGGCTCGGGAGGTGTCGTTTCGCTCCCTCGATTCGGTGGTTCGGGCGCTGGAGCACTACCGGGACGGGGCGGCGGACCTCTCGGACTACCTGATCGCCGAGGCGGCGTCCGATGCCGGCTGCTGCGCGGTGGCCAGCTTCGACGTCAAGCTCCAAGGCCATCCGCTGATGTCCCACCCGGATGAGCTCTGACGCTAAGGTGCGCGCCCGATGAGGACGAGCTCTCCGCGCAGCACCGCCCCCCGCGCCTCCGCCCGCTCCCACATCCGCAGGTAGCCTTCCGCCGAGCGGAACAGCGCCTCGAGGTCTTCGCTCGTGGCCTCGTCCCGCCGCGCGTCCTCGATGAGCTCGGGCAGCAGCCCCATGTGGGCCATGCCTTCGGTGTTGAAGTCGAACACCCGCTCCCCGGCCTGGGGCTGGTCGAAGGTCACGGCCCCATCCACGGAGGTGAACGGGTAGGTGATGGGGTCGTCCTGCGGGGTGCTGCAGCCCTCCTCGCCGAAGCGGGGGGCCGGTCCGCCGGCGAAGCCGTTGTAGTCGAACCCGAAGCCCAACGATGGGTGCATGCCCGCCAACGACATGAGCTCGAGGCGCCCCCGTCGGTTGGCCCAGGTGGCGCCGGGCTGGTCCGGATCCCGGCAGCGGCCGAGGTCGCCGGTCGACAGCCCCCCGACGTCGTAGAGCTTGCCGAAGTTGTCGCGGCCGTGGGTGCCGATGGCGGGGTAGTCGGCGGCCTCGAGCAGCTCGAACGCGCGGATGTAGGAGTGGCGCGGCAAGTGGTCGATCTCGAGCAGCATCCCTCGGGCCATGATGCCGGCGAACAGGGCCTCGCCGAGATCGGTCAGCGTGCCGTTCTGGCAGAAGTCCCCCTCCACGGGCCCGTCGAGGAAACCGGCGATGTGGGGCAGCATGCTGGCGATGGGCGCGTCGGGGAGCCCGCTGAAGTCCACCGGCGGCGTGGACTGGTACACGTCCCGCGGCTCGAGCAGGCCGCCGAGGGAGACCTCGCCATGGTCGAAGCCCGGAGGGATGTCGGTCGGGCAGTCGTCGGTGACCTTGTTGGTGTAGTAGCCGCTGTTCAGGAAGTTCCCGGCCTCGATGAACCCGTTGCTGCCGTCGCCTGGGGTGAAGGCGTTGTCGTACTTGTGGTTCGGGAACAGCACGCGGACCCCACGGTCGACGTAGGTGTCGAGCTGGGCCTCGACGTGGGCCTCGTCGCAGACCGGTCCGTCCGGCCGCGGGGTGAGGTGGCAGTCGAACAGGTCCGACACCTCGATCCCCAGCACCACGGCCAGCTTTCCAGCTTCGATGACCTCGCGGGCCTCCGCGGGCGACGTCACGATGCGGAACCACCCCAGGCCGGGACCGCCCGCCTGGGCGTCGAGGTAGCGCTCCATCTCATAGACGGCGTCCAACTGCCGATCCACGGCGGTCATGTCCTCGCAGTCGTAGCGTGAGCGGGTCCAGCCCTCCCCGACAGCGATGTGGCAGTTCACGGCGTTGCTGGTGGCATGTTGCACGACGAGCCGCAACCCGCCGAGCCACGCCCGCTCCAGCCAGCGGTGGTACTGGGTCTGGTGGGTGGAGCGCTTCCGGCTGTCGGGCCACTCGGTGAAGTCCGGGAAGCCAGCGGTCGCGTGGTTGTCGGCCGAGAGCTCCCCCAGGACCATGTCGGGGATCAACGCGGCCAGGTCGGGGTCGTTGCCCCCTGCGTCGTAGGCGTAGCCGAAGAAGTCGGCGCGCCCGTGCTCCCCGTGGACCACGGAGCAGTCGGGCAAGGCGTGGGGAACGCCGAGGCGGTGGAAGGGGCTGCCGTGGAACAAGGCGCCTGCGAAGCCGAAGTTGGCGAACAGGTGGGAGTGCATGTCGACCACGCCGTAGACGTCGCCGTCGGGCCAGGTCGTCTGCCCAGGGGCGCCCACGGCGTCGAGGGAGAGCTCGGGGTAGGTCGCGCAGCCCTCGGTGGGGGTCAGCGTGACCGACTGGCCCTCCCCGCCCAGGGATGCCCCGCTGCGACGGCTGTGCAGCTGGAGCCCCGGCGACATCACCCACTCGGCGCCGGAGAGGTAGCTGTCGTCGACCTCGGTCGCGTCGGACCGCAGGGTCGTCTGACGGGTCAGCGCGCCGTCGTCGTCGACCACGTAGCCTCCGTCGGGGTCGTACAGCAGGTACGTCCCCAGGTCGGAGGGCTGCAGGCGGAAGGGCGTCGCGTCGCCGCCCAGGGTGAAGGAGGTGCCCGACCGCCCGAGGGCCTGCCCGTCCACGCGCACGGTGTAGCAGCCGTGGGCCCAGCCGTAGAGGTCGGCGTCGGGCACGACGGGCTCCGAGGGGCCGCCGCAGGAGGCGAGCAGCACGAGGAGGAGGGCGGCGGGGTGGGGCATGGGGGAGGCTAGCACCTGGCGCGGGTCGCGGAGCGTCTACTTCTTCCCGTCCGCTGCCCGGGCGGACGCCACGACGTACGCCGCCACTTGCCCCAGCTTCTCCTCCCCGAGGATGGGCCCCCACCCCGGCATCCCCTTCGCCGCCACGCCATCCCGAATGGTCGCCAGGATCTGCTCGGGCTCCCCTCCGTGGATCCAGGCATCGTCCACGAGGCTGGGCCCGATGCCCCCGGTCAGGTCGGTCCGGTGGCACGCCGCGCAGCTCTGCTCGTAGATGGCCTTGCCGGCCTGCACCATCGCCGGGTCTCCTTCCTCGACCCCCGTTCGCCAGGCTGTCGCTGCTGCCTCCTCGTCCGCCGCCTTCGCGGCCATCGCTTCCGCGTACTGTTTCGCCCGCTCTTCGGCCCCGACGTGCTGCAGGAAGGCCGTCAGCGCGACGATCTCGTGGTCCCAATCGGCCTGGAGGTTCGCGTTCGCCAACCGCCCTACGCTGGCCTCAGCCTGGGCCTTCAGCTCCGGGCCACCCGCCGCGCCATCGATGGTCTGGGTGAACAACAGCGGGTAGGCCGGCATGGTGCTGCCTGGGCTCGTCGACCGGGGGTCCTTCAGGTGCTGGTGGTGCCAGGCGTCCGGGAACCTGCCGCCGATGAGGTCGAGGTCGGGTCCCAGCGCGTCGGCCGCGGCCGTGGTCTCCCCGCCCACCTCGGGCTTGCTGTGGCAGGCCACGCAGCCGTCCCGGACGTAGATGCCGTGCCCAACGACCTCCAGCGGCGTGGCGCCAGCCAACGCATCCCCCGCCATTGCCGGGGTCCACACCCCGAGCGCCACCCACATCCACCACACAGAGCCCATGCCGCCCCCTCCTCGGACGCTACCATTCGGATGCGGACGGGCAGCGGTGCGCGGGCGGCTCGACCTTACCCCTCGGGCTCGGAAGGCCGCTTGACGACCGACACCGCCCCGGCCCCATCGGGTGCCTCCACAACCGAGAGCTGCCCAACCTGGCCCCGCCCCCGAGCTTGGATCGCCGCGATGGCCTGCTCTGCCAGCTCGCCCCGCTCCCCGCCTCGGTCCGCGACGGCACGAAGGGCAGGGACCTCCGCCACCGTCCCGCCGAACCGGATCTGCTCGAGGGCCGCGGTCCCGAGGGCCCCGTCGGACACGAACTCGGCAAGGGCAGCGCCGATCCGGGCATCGCCGCGGTGCGCTGAGAGGTACTGGATGGCCTCCCAGCGCACGTCCCGGCTCTCGGCGTGGGCGGCCAAGTCGAAGAGATGGGGCACTCCCTCGAGCCCCTGCCGCCGAGCCAAGAGGAGGTTGGCATGGTCCCGCCGCGCGAGCACGTGCTCCTTCACGGCCTCGGCCAGGGGCTCGGGCAGACCCAGCCGGGCACGAAGCAGCTCCCGCGCCACCAGGTCCGACGTCTCCTCCCTTTGGCGGCGGTCGAGCTGCAGATGAAGCTCGCCATCGAGCGCCAAGTCGTGCTGCAGGCTCAGACCGAACCCCACGCAGTCCTCCAGGGTGTGCGCCGAGACACGGGTCAAGCGGATCGACCAGGTTCCCTCGTCGAAGCGCCACCCCCGGCCCACCGCATCGCACACCGCCGCGCGAGAACGAGGGGTCAGCACGGCCAGCAGCACCGCAGCGGGGCCCTGGAGCCGGAGCCGATCCAGGCGCGGGTCCCCGGAGGCCACGTCCCCATGGTCGCGACCGGCTCGATCGATGCGACCGATGTGCACGCCTGGAAGGGAATGCCCCGTGTCGACGCCGATCCGCACGGCCGACGTCGTGCCCACGGCCTGCTGGACCGACACGGCGGCCCCATCGACCGAGGCGTACACGGACCCGCCCTGGAGCGACCAACCCCGGGCCGCGGCGAACGCCTTCAGCGCTTGGTGGTGCGACTTCTCCCGGCTGGACTTCCACAGCAGGAAGACCACGAGGAAGCCCATGGCCAATACGCCCAGCAGCTCCATCGACCTAGTCCTCGTCGGGGTGTGTGAGGCGCTGTGGGTGGCGATGCATGGAGGACACTCTACACAGGATGCAGCCCGCGATGGCGAGCGGCCCGAAGCCCTGTGTACACGCCATGTCACGTCGCAGCCCCATCGCAGCGGATGGCGACCTGCCCCCGCCTTCCCCTCCGGGCGAGGGGGGCGACGTCGCTGCGAGGTCCGGTCAGGGGCCAGCCCCGGCCTCCGTTCCTGGTACGTTCCATCGATGCAGCTGCTTGCCCTCACTCTGGCGCTCGCCGCCGAGCCACCCCAGCACGGTGCAGACGAGCGCGTCGTCGTGGACACGCTCCGGGCCGACGAAGGCTCCGCGCCGCTCGTGATCGGCCCCTGCGGGCCGAAGGTGTGTCCCCTCCAGGTCGAGGGCCAAGGAGACGCCCGGGCACGGGTATGGCCCATCGACCGGGCCGACCTCCCTTACCAGCTGGTCGACGTCGATCACGGCTGGATGGTCCAGACGCACAACGCCCCGGCGGGCTTGTCGGTGGCTTGGGAGCCCTACCCCGGCCTCGTGCCCCAAGGCGCCGCGTTGGTGAATGTGAGGGTCGGCCCAGAACACTTTGTGGACCACTGGACACTGGTGGGGCTGGGCGACCGGCCCGAGGTGCTCTGGGAGAGCGGCAGCGCGCCGAGCATCAGCGTCCGCGCTGACGTCCGCCCGTGGACGAGCGGTGGCGTGACCCACGTGCTGCACACGGTCCGGCTTCGCCACGAGTTCGCGGAGAACGGCCACGAGGACGTCCGCATCGAGGCCCTCCGCTACGTGGACGGGCAGACGAAGCTCGTCGCAGTCCCCGAGGCGGACCTGCCGTTGCACGCGGTGATCTTGGCGGCCTTTCCCACCCCAGCCGAGGCCCTCGCGGCCCGGGATGGGGAGCGGTGCCTCCGAGGCATCACATGGCTTCTGAGTAGCGGCGACTTCCCGCGGCTGACCCCCGGGCTGTCGCTGCTGGGCAGGGTCACCGCGGACCGGGCCCAGGCGGACCGATGGCTCGAGACCGCGAAGGCCTGTCGCGCCGATGCCTACCTCAAGCGCGCCCGGTAGCCCCCTGCGGACGGCCAGCTTCGGCTGGCGTGGCCGATGTCCGTCGACCCACGGCCCTGAACCCTGCTGGGATCAGGGCGTGTAGACCAACACTCGGCTTCCCCTCGCCGGCACGTCCACCGAGATGACGTCGCCGCTCGAGCCGAAGGTCTGGCCGGTGAGCACGTCGGTGTAGGTGCCCTCGGGCAGCCCGGCGAAGGCCAGGCCGTTCTCCAGGGTCCGCCCGTCGAAGGAGCGGTTCATCAGCACCAGCGCGTGGTCGGAGCCCGAGGTGCGGGCGGCGGCGAACACGTCGAACTCGTTCCACCACTCCTGCCAGCTGCCGCTGTACATTGCGGGGTGGTCTGCTCGGGCCTTGCTCAGCGCGGCCACGTGCCGGAGGGTGGCGGCCTGCTCGCCGTTCAGGCGGGAGGCCATGGCGTCGACGCTGTCGATCCCGGCCATGTCTCCGGCGTGCCACCACATGGGCTGGCGGTTGTCGGGGTCGCCGCGGCCCGGCATGCCGAGCTCGTCGCCGTAGTACACCAGGGGACGGCCCGGCATGGTGAACAGGAAGGTCCAGCCCAGACGCAGGCTCTGGTAGGCCCACGGGTCGGTGGGGACCGGGGCGTGCTCGATCTGGCCGCCCTGGCAGGGGTCGACGTAGCCCTCGGCGCCCTCGCTGATGAAGCGAGCCACGTCGTGGTTGCCGAGGAAGGTGGACATCGGTGCGTCGCCGTAGACGGCCCGGCTGGTCTCGTAGCTGCCGTAGAGGCTGGCCAGGTCGGCGTTCTCCGGCTGGAGGAAGGCCCCGCGGATGCTCCGGTACAGGTCGAAGTCGAACTGGCCGTCGAGCTGGTCGTCGCCGATGTAGGCGTTGATGGTGTCGTAGCTGTCGAAGGTCTCGCCGACCGTGTAGAAGTCGTTGTCGAGCCCGCTGCCCTCGTGCTCCAGGCGCTGCTTGACCAGGCTCTGGAGGTTGTAGGTGACCGCATGGGGCATGTGCTTGACCGCATCGACCCGGAAGCCGTCGAGCTCGTAGGTGGTCGCCCACCACAGGGCATCCTCCAGCATGGTGGTCATCACGTCGGGCTGGCTGTAGTCGAGGTCGGGCAGGTAGGGGGCGAAGGCGCAGCTCTCGGGGATGCGGTCCCAGTTCTGCTGGCCGTCCACGCTCTCCTTGCACACGCCGTCGTTGTTGAACCACTCGGGGTGGTCGATGGCGTAGGGGTGGGTGTCGTGCACGTGGTTGGCGACCCAGTCCATGATGACCCGCATGCCGCGGTCGTGGGCCTCGTCGACCAGCTTCTCGATGACCGCCTCGTTGCCGAAGTGCTCCTCGGGCTCCCGGGCCGCGTCGGGCCAGTAGGCATGGTAGCCGGCGTAGGTCTGGCCGCAGTCGCCGTCCCAGGCCCCCTCGGTGTTGCCCTGCAGGTTCGACAACCACAGCACCGTGACGCCCATGTCGTCGAGGTAGGGCAGCATGTCGATGAGCCCCTGGACGTCGCCGCCTTCGTAGCCGCCGCCGGAGGCCGTGGCGCCCTCGGAGGTGTCGATGCTGGTGTCGCCGTTGGCGAGCCGATCGACGAAGGCGAAGTAGAGGACGCCGGCGTCTTCGTCGGCCCCGTCGGTCCACACCGGCACGTAGGCCTCGTCGGAGACGAAGCCCTCGGCGTCGGTGACGGTGAAGCGCAGGGTGTGGCGGCCCGGGGTGACGGTGGCGTCGACCACGAAGCGCTCGCCGTCGAAGGCGCCCGCGACGGGCTCGTCGTCGAGGAGAGCCGTGCCGTCGGCCAGGGCGGCGCTGCCCGCGGATGCTGAGACTTCGACCCGCAGGGTGCCGGCGCCGAGGTTCACGTCGACGGTGTCGACCGAGAGCGTGGGGCGCGTGCACTCGGGCACCACGATCATCGAGTTGCAGGTGGTGTTGCCGAGGGTGCAGTCGTGGGCCCAGTCGGTCGCCCAGGGCTCTTTGTAGCCAGGGTCGCAGGAGATGAGCTCGGCCGTCGGGTCGCAGACCCACTGCTCGAGGTCGTCGAAGGCCTGCTCGGTGATCTCGACGAACTTGTAGGTGTAGGGGCCGGGGGCCAGGTCGAGGTCGAGGGTCCAGGTGCCGTTGCCCTGGTCGGTCATCCGGTCGGCCGCAGCGTCCCAGTCGTTGAAGGAGCCGGCGACGGCCACCGCACCGGGCGCGCCCTGGGCCGTGTACGTGAAGGTGGTGGTGCAGTCGGCCAGGGGGCTCGTGGGGGGGGCGGAGGCGGAGACGTCGAGGAAGGTGATGGCGGTGTTGCCGCAGGCGTCGATGGCGGAGAGCTCGAGCAGCACGTCGCCGTCGAAGTCGGACTCGGGGGTGACGGTGAGGTTGGTGCCGTCGATCTCGGCGATCAAGCCGTCGGGGTAGACCACCTCGAACTCCTCGATGCCCTTGTCGTCGGTGACGAAGGGGGAGAGGTCGAGGGTGACGGGCTCGCCGCCCAGGTAGAGCGTGTCGAGGGCGGACCAGCTGGGCGGGTCGGAGCCGCAACCGCAGCCAATGAGCAGGGCGAGGGCCAGCATTTCCACTCCGAGTTAGTCCGTCACTCTATCTAGAGTTACGTTGTCCCGCCACCTTGGAGCGGGTGCTCGACGAATTCCGTGACTCTGGTTAGAGTCACGAATCTCTCTGCAGCGGAGCCTGCCCCGTGACGACCGAGGAAGCCCTTGTGGGTCAGCTCTCCGAGCTCGGCCTTACCCGAAACCAAGCCCTGGCCTACCTCTCGCTGCTCACCGACGACGGCGACCAGGGCCTCACCGGCTACGAGGTCGGCACCCGCTCGGGTGTCCCTCGTTCGGCGGCGTACAAGGTGTTGAACCAGCTCCAGGACCACGGTGCGGTGATCGCGGTCGGGGAGGACCCTCAGCGCTTCATGGCGGCGGAGCCCCAGCGCTGGCTCGACCGGGTGAAGCGCACGGCCATCGTGAAGGCCGACACGGTGGCTCAGGCCCTCGACTCGCTGCCGGCCCGGAGTCGCCCGGAGCCGCTGTGGATCGTGCGTCGCTACGACGACGTCATCGCGCGCATCGCGGAGATGATCTTGGGGGCGAAGGAGAGCGTGTACCTGTCGCTGTGGGACCGGGAGCTGGCCCACCTGCAGGACGCCCTGGCCACGGTGGCCGACCGCGACCTGCACCGGGTGCTTCACTGCCCCGAGCGCCTGGCCCACGAGCCGGCGGGGTTCTCCTGCTGGGTCGACGACATGGCGGGGGATCAGGCCAAGCAGGGGTGGTCCCACAAGGTCATCGTGGTGGTGGACCGGCAGGAGGCCCTGGTGGGCGGGGCCGAGCCCGACGCCGACAACGACGCGGTGTGGACGACGAACGCCTCGCTGGTCGATGTGGCCACGAACCACATCATCCTCGACATCACCCTGATGGCGCGGGCCACGGGGCGGGACTGCCTGGATGTGGTCTCGCCGATGATGAAGACGGAGCTGGGCGGGTAGGACCAGGGGGCATCGCGCTTGGTCGTCTGCCCCTGCCTAGCGAGGCAAGTGACCGAGAAGCTGCGTGGTCCACGGGCGAACCGGGCCAGAAGGCGACGGGAGCGTTTGCCTGTTCGGTGCTCTAGCGCCGGCTCAACCACCGCCACCACGACGGGACCGCCCCGGCCTGACAGCCGCAGCCTTCCGCGTCGGCGCGGGCACTGCCCGGTTCCGGTTCGGCGGGCCATACCGGGGCCGACAGCCATGCGCTGGTGTTGCCGGCCGCGTCCACCGTCCGCATGCGAAAGGCGTAGGCCTGACCGCCCTGGTAGTCCAGAGGGTAGGTGCCCGAGCAGTTGTTGAAGCCCAGCTCGATGGTCCGGTCCGCCGAGAACACCGTCAGCGGCGCGCCATCCTCCGGCTCCAGGCGGATCTCTGTGTGGCTGTCGTCCGGCAGGGAGTGGAGGCGGATGACGAAGCGGGGCTCGCTCTGCTCCCAGGTGTCCCCTGCGACGCGGTCGTCCACGGTGTCGAGGTCGGGAGGGGGTGGGGCGGTGGTGTCGACCTCGTCGGTCACGGTCAGTGGCAGGGTCTCGTCGTCGACCCGCACGAAGTAGCTGCCTGGCTCCAACGGCTCGAAGGGCTCGAGCACGACCTGGCCTTCGAGCTCGTGCACGGTGTGGCGCACCGTGCTCCCGTCGTCGTAGGTCAGCTTGGCGTACGGCGTGCGCAGGGATTGGTGGCCGATGGCGATGCTCGCGTTCGACGGCACGACCTCGGGGGTGAGGAGCTCGGCCCCCGGGAGAATGTCGGAGCACACGGTGGCGGCCGCGATGGAGAGCAAGAGCAGCATGGGGTCACTCGGGAGGGTGGGGGCGCTTGCGGCGTGGCAACCATCCCCACGGGGCTGGCACCGACGCTACCTGGCAGCCGGTCTGGTCTGAGGCGTCCAGGTCGACGGTCCGAACCAGGACCGGCATCCAGCTGCTGGGGTGGCCGGCGGCGTCCACCGAGCGGATGCGCAGGGTGTAGGTGCGCTTGAGGCTGTAGCCCGACGGCCAGTTGCTCTCGCAGGCGCGGTAGCCCAGGGTGACGACCCGCTCGTCGGTGGCCGCGAGCAAGGGCTCGCCCCCGTTGTCGGGGGTGAACTCCAGCTCCACGTGGCTGCCCGCCGGCACGGAGTGGAAGCGGAGGGTGGTCTGGTCCCGGGGGTCGCCCCACTCGTCGGCGTCCGTGACCTCACGAACGGCGCTCTCCACCAATGGGGGTAGGGGCGGGGAGGTGTCGACGGGGCCGTTCACCTGCACGACGAAGCGCTGGTCGTCGGCGCGCAGCGTGTGGGGTCCGGGGCTGAGGTCGCGGTCGGGGCTCCACACGACGTGGCCGGCTTCGATGCGTTGTAGGCCTTGCACGGGCTGGTCGTCGGGGTCGCGCAGGTCCAGCTGCGGGGGCTGCCCGGTGTAGGTGACCACCAGCTCGGCGTTCGGGGGCACCTCGTCGGGGGTGGTGAGCGTGATGCTTCCCGTGGGGGTGTCGCAGGTGAGGGCGAGGGCGGTCGCGATCCAGATCAGCATGGGCCCATCGTAGCCAACCGAGCCGCCATCGGCGTGCTCGGGATAGAGGCCCGCCCTGCCTGGAGTCCTTGGTGCCGACCTTCGCCGACCTGCCGCTGCTGCCCTCCCTCATCTCGAGCCTCTCTGAGCAGGGCCTGAGGGTCCCTACCCCCGTGCAGAACCAGTCGATCCCGGCCTTGCTGGAAGGCAAGGGGGTGGTGGCCGTCGCCGAGACCGGCAGCGGCAAGACCCTGGCCTTCGTGCTGCCCCTGCTCCATCGCATCAAGTCCTTGGAGATCGAGGGAGACTCGGTGAGCACCCCGAGCCGTCCCCGGGGCTTGATCCTCGTGCCGGGCCGGGAGCTCGGCGAGCAGGTCCGCACGGTCTGCAAGTCCCTCACCCACGGCACCCGCTTGCGGGTTCGCTCGACCCTCGGCGGCACCAAGAAGCAGATCGCCCGCCAGAACGTGAACGGGAACTTCGAGGTGCTGGTCGCCACGCCGGGCCGCCTCGAGCAGCTGGTCAACGGCAACGAGCTGTACCTCGACGACGTGCGGACCGTGGTGTTCGACGAAGCCGATCAGATCCTCGACCCGGGCTTCCTGCCGTCGGCCAAGCGCATCCTGAAGCGCTGCCGGGCCTCGGTGCAGCTGGTGATGTTCTCCGCGACGATGCCCCAGAGCCTGGACAAGGCCGTCGACGCCCTGTACGCCACTCCTCCAGTGCGGGTTCGGACCAAGGGCAGCGAGCGCCTCGTGCCGACCCTGCGGACGGACAATCGCACGGTGCAGAACGGGCGCCGCATGGACACGCTTCGGGTCGTGCTCGAGCAAGATTCCCGCACCCCGTCGATGCTGTTCGTCAACACCCACGAGCAGTGCGATGCGGTGGCGGAGTGGCTCGACGACGAAGGCATTCCCTACGTGGCCTACCGAGGACAGATGGAGCGGACCGAGCGCCGGAAGAACCTGGCGCGGTTCCGGAGCGGCGAGGTGACGCTGCTGATCGCCACCGATCTGGGGGGCCGCGGGCTCGACATCGACTCGGTGGACCGGGTGATCAACGTGCACCTTCCGCGGCAGGTGGAGAACTACCTGCACCGGGTGGGGCGGACGGCCCGTGCCGGTCGGGATGGGTTGGTGGTGAACCTGGTGACCCAGCGGGACCAGACCTTGCTCGCGAAGGTGGAGAAGATCGAGCGCCGTTCGCACTGAGGGGCGGGGTCAGACCGGAAGGGGTCGGGAAGGGGTCAGACCGGAAGGGGTCAGACCGGTAGGGGGTCGGGCCAAGCGCCCCTAGCCCTTGCCCGTCAGCGCACCTCGAGGACCTGCTGCACGAAGGCCAAGACCTGCTCGTCGGTGGCATCCTCGACCCCGAGCTCGATGTAGCCAGGGTCGTCGGTGCCGATCAGCACGCGGCGCCGGCCGCGGGGCTCGGTGACGACATGGACGTGCTCGGGGCGGTCCCAGTCCCAGGTGTCGACGGACTTGTCGGTCCCCCGGGTGATGAGGGTGAGGCGCCATTCCACGGTGCGCTCGGTGTTCCGCTCGACCTCGAGCACCGAGGGGTGGTGGCCGGCGGGGGCCTGGACCTTGAACGCCGCCCGGCAGCCGTCGTCCCGAGGCCAGGCACGGACGTCGTAGAGCTCGACGCCGCGAATCGCTTCGACGTCGGCGGCGGGGATGAGGGTGACGCAGTCGCCGTACCGGGCCTCGTAGGCCTCCCGCAGCCACGGCACCCCGACCATGAAGAACAGCACGATGGGCAAGATCGCCACGACCATCAGCCCGCGCAGGACCGTGCGTCGCCACATCCACTGGCCGAGCTCTTCGGCGGTGCCGCCCTCCGGCGGCTTCGCCAGGACCTGCAGCAGGTTCAGGAGCCCCATCAGTTCAGCGGGGTGCAGCCCGGGTAGTACGAGGGGTCGTCTCCCCAGGCCCAGCAGTCCCCGGAGTCCAACCCCTCCAGGTAGTAGGTCACGTAGGGGTCGTGGATGTCGTAGAACAGCGTGGTGAGGCCGGAGGCGACGGCCGGCACCCCCGCACCGCCGACGTCCGGGTGCTCGCTCGTGAGGACCAACGAGGACCCCATCGGGTGGCACATCGAGAACGGCAGGCAGTCTTCGCCATACCAGCCGAGGTAGCCGGCGAAGGTCTCTGCGCTGCCGAAGAAGTAGCCGGACTCGCCGTGGTCGACCGTGACCTGGACCTGGTCGTACGCCCAGGCGACGTCGACGGAGGCCACGTCGGTCTCGAGCACCGAGGTCGTTCCGTTGCCCGTGGGGCTCAGCACGACGGCTTGGAAGGCGACGAACCCGGCCCCCGGCGGCGTGACCTGGAAGGCAGCCTGGCCCGCTGCCGACGCGACGGTCGAGCTTAATAGGCGTGGGGAGAGCACCCCCACGCAGACCCCGGACGGGTGGCAGGGGCCGACGCCCGGGCCTTGGAGGCTCGCGACGAGGAGCACGGTCGCGCCGGCGGGGATGCCTCCGACCTGCAGGTCGATGGGGGCGCCGACCATGGCGGCGTGGGCTTGGGCGAGGCTGCCCGGGGGAGGTGGCATGACGGGCGCGTCGGGGGTCGGCTCGGTCCAGCCGAGGTCCCGCACGTCGTCGCTCCCGTCGAAGGAGAGGGGGCCATCGGGGGCGGCGGTGCACGCTGCGGCAAGCAGCAGGAGGGTCAGGTGGCGCACGAGGCCTCCATGGGTGTGGGATGACGTGCCGCGAAGCTACCATACCGGCCCCCTACCGGTCTGACCCCTTCCGGTCTGACCCCTTTCGGTTCTTCCCTTCCGGTCTGACCCCTTCCGGTCTGACCCCTTTCGGTTCTTCCGGTCTGACCCCCGCTCAGCGGGCCAGGAAGTCCTCGGCGATGGCGGTCGCCAGGGCCATCGTCGTCAGCTGCGGGTTCACCCCCAGCGATGTCGGGAACACCGAGCTGTCCGCCAGGTACAGCCCCGGCAGCCCGTGGGCCTCGCCGGTCGGACCCACCACGCTCGTCGCCGGATCGGACCCCATGCGGCAGCTCCCCATGGGATGGGCCGCGTACAAGGCGAAGTCGTGGATGGTCCGCGACGCGATGGCCGCCTCGAAGGAGGCCACGTTGTCGTGCACCCCGAGGCCGTGCACGGGCCCGAAGACCTCCTTGGCGCCCCCGACCATCAGCACCCGGGCGGTCTCGACCATGCCGGCCTTGATGCGGTCGACGTCGGCGTCTGCGAAGTCGTAGCTGATCGCAGCCCGGCCCTCGCCATTGGCCCCGACGGTGCCTTCCCCCTTGTCGGACACCATGACGATGCAGCCACACAGGTAGGGGAGCTGCTGGAGCATGGCCTTGGCCTCGTGGCCGACCTTGCCCAGCAGGAGCATCAACGTCTCCGGCGGCGCGTTGAAGGTGTGGGGCAAGACGCCGGGCATGCCGGGGATCTCGAAGTAGGCCCCCTGGGTGGCCCCGTGCCACATCTTGACGACGTGGTCGCAGCGGCCGACGACGGTGCTGCCGGGGTGCACGTGGAGGCCCTTGCCCACGGCCGGTCCTAGCCGGTCGGCGACGCCCGCATGGTGGAGCAGCCGCGGCGTGCCGATGCCCCCGGCGCACACGAAGACGGTGGGGGCCTTCACGGTGATCCGTCCCACCACTTCTCGGGTGTCGGGGTGGGCGACGAGGCCCGACAGGCCCGCGGCACGGCCTGCCTCGATCAGGACGGTGTCGACCTTGGTGTCGGCCTGCAGCACGGCCCCAGCCCGTTGGGCCATGGGCAGCTGGTTCTTGTCCATGCTGGCCTTGCCGCCGACCGGGCAGCCGAAGTTGCAGATGCCGCAGCCATTGCAGCCCGGGGTGTTCCGGTTCACCAGGCCGCCGGGGAAGCCGAGGGCCGCGGCCCCCCGCACGATGATGTGGTTGTTCTCCCCGGCGTTCTCCTCGCGGGTTGGCCCGACCTGCACCAGCGCTTCGACCCGGTCGAAGACCTCAGAGAGACGCTCGGGGCCGTAGCGGTCGTCGCCGATGACGTCCTTCCAACCCCGGAGCACGTGGTCGGGGGTGCGGAAGCAGATGGCGGAGTTGACCAGGCTCCCTCCCCCCATGCCGCGGCCCGCCGCGATGGGCATCACCGCATCGGTGGACATGGCCACCATCGCTGCGCCTTCTTGCATGTGGTAGCGGCCGGTGTGGGCGAAGTTGGGCCGGAAGTTGCTCCGGGCCGGGCCCTCCTCGAGCACGACGACCCGTTGGCCCGCTTCGCTCAGCACCCGCGCGACACTCGCACCTCCGGGCCCGCTGCCCACGATGACGACGTCGGCCTCGAGGGTGGTGTCCCCCTGGATGGCCTCGTGGCCTCGTAGCTCACCGGCCATAGGCGCACTTGAAGTGAGGACGGATGTAGGGGAGCACCTCGGGGTGGGTCGTGAAGCCGGTGCCCAGCAGCGACAGCAGGCCGAGGATGGTGTTGCGGAGCAGCCACTGGTCGCTGTGGAGCCAGCCGTCGAGCACGGCGATGCGGGTGTCGAGGTCGAGGCTGCGGAAGGGGGCGAGGTGGGTGAGTCGTGGCAGGTCGTCGAGGGCCTGGCAGAGGAGCTTCAGCTCGTTGCCCTGGGTGAGCCCCATCCCAGCCACCACCCCGTCGAGGAAGTGGCCCAGCTCGGCCTCCGCTCCCGAGATCTCCGGCTCGCCGCCGTGGGGCATCCACGCTTCCGCCAGCGCCTGCGCAAAGGCGTGCTCGTCGTCGGCGAGGCGCTTCAGGCCTGCCCCGGCCGGCCGGTCCCACCACTGCCAGGCGACGGTGCCGCCGGCGCCGATCGCCAGCAGGCCGCCGGCCACGGGGACGGCAGCAGCGAGGGTGAGCAGCTGGCGGCGGCTGAGCGCCATCAGAGGTCGTCGAAGAACTGGAAGGGGTCCACGCCGGTGTCGACGGGGGCGTCCTCGGGCTCGCCCACGTAGTCGATGCTCTCGCGGTACAGGGGCTCCTCGAGGGTGAAAATCAGCTCGGCGTCGTCGAGGGCACCCAGCGCGGCAGCGGGGCCGGTGATCGCCACCCAGCCGAAGCTGTCGTCTTCGACCCAGAGCGCCCTTCGAGGCGCATCGGCTCGGCGGGCCAGCAGGTTGGCCACGCCCACCAATTGCTCGACGTCGGCGCCGTAGTCGGGGTCGAGGAGGAAGCGGTAGCGGTGGCCTTCGTGGAAGGCGTGCACCGTGCTGTACCTGCCCCCCGCGGTGCTGGGGAGGATGCGTAGGGTGACGTCGTCGAGGCCTACCTGGTCGAGCAGGACCGCCAGGTGTGGGACGCCGGTGGTGGGCGTCCACAGGGCCCCCCGGCGCCGGAGCCGATCGAGGAAGGACCCGGCTTCGATGGGGGCGTCGTCGGGACGCGGTGGGAAGCCCTGCGCGTCCAGCCAGGCCTCGACCTCGGCCCCGGTGGCGAAGCGGTCGAAAGCCGCCCGCAGCGGGCCCTCGTCCAGCCGCTCGCGCCGCTCACGGGCGTTGCTCCAGTCCACTGAGGCCAAGGCCTGCAGGCAGCTGGAGGTGGTGGCCGGGTATTCGGCGTCGTCGGCGCAGCGCTCGAGGGCGCGGGTGACCCGACCCCGTCCGGCGTCGGGGTAGTTCCGCACCACGGCGTCGGGCAGCCAGGCTCCCTCGAGGAAGCCCGCCGCGAGGTCGTCGGGCAGAGGGGACAGCATCCACGCGTCTCGGTCGGCGGCGGACGGGTAGCGGGCGACCACAGCGGCCCGCAGGGGCCACGGGCAGCCGTCGTAGGCCTCTGGCCCCCAGGTGCCATCGTCGAGCTCCAGCACGGCCTCGCAGACCTCCTCGTCCTGCAGGAGCCGGTCCAGGAGCTGGCGATGGCCGGGGAGGGCGGGGTCGTCAGCCCAGCGCTCCACCACCTCGCGGAGGAGGGGGTCGTCGGGGTTGCCGAGGAACTGAGCCCGCAGGTCGCTGACATAGGGTGGGCGATAGCCGTCGAGCAGGGCCCCGTCGTCGACCTGGGTCAGGGGGGGCGGTGCGGGCATCCGCCGCACGACGGGGACGGCCTCCTGGACGCCGTCGACGTCGACCAGGGACGGGATGGGGCCACGCACGGGCTCGGCCGGGGTGAGGGCGTCGAAGGCGCTGCAGCCGAGCAGGAACAACCACATGAGCGACGACCAGAGTGCGGGGGAGCAGGAAGCACCATACCAGTGGGCCGAGCCCGGAGCACCTCTCCGCCCTGCTGCGGGGGGCCGGTGCGTGGAGGGACGGTGAAGGTCCGGACGTTGTTGCTCGCCTCGTTGGCGGCCTTGCTCATTCCTCTCATGGTGGGTGGCCTGTTCGTGCTCGGCGTGGCGACCCAGCTCCCCTCGGGGGGCCAGGCGCGGATCGAAGGCCCCCATGGGGCCCACGGCATCATGGCCACCGGCAGCTACGCCTGGGTGGTGCCCGCAGGGAAGGGCAAGGTGGTCATCGTGGACGCCGGCCAGGACCCCGACGGCACGTCGCTCTCCACCGAGGTCGGTGGGCGCGAGGTGCTGGCCATCCTTCTCACCCATGCCCACGCCGACACCATCGCGGGCATCGACGCCTTCCCCGATGTGCCCGTGTATGTCGGCCCGGGCGAGACCCCGCTGTTGCGGGGAGAGACCGAAGCCCGGGGCTGGATGGCGGCCTGGCTCGCCCGCTCCTTGCCCCGTCCTCGGCTTCCCGTGGACGTGGAAGAGGTAGCCGACGGCCAAGAGCTGGAGTTCGGTCAGGCCCGCTTCCGCGCCGTGCACCTCCCGGGACACACGGCGGGGTCGGTGGCCTGGGTGTGGCGCGACCTGGCCTTCGTAGGGGACGCCGTCCTGGTGCAGCCTCGGCTGATGACCATGATGGCTGCCTTCTCCGACGACGAGCCGCAGGCCAAGAAGAGCCTGGAGAACCTGCTCCCCATCGACTTCGCGTCGCTGGCGGATGCGCGGGGTGGCCTGCGCGGGGAGGCTCGTCCTGCCCTGATCGAGTTCCTCGGCGCCGAGGCCTCCGAGCCCACGGTGCGCATGATGGACGCGGCGGTGGTCCACGAGACGTCGGCTCTCGACGTGGGCGAGCTCGTGGTGCTCCACGGGTTGGTGCGCACGGACCCGCGGCGGAGCCCCGGCGACCTGGCGCCCGAGCTGGTCACGGACGATGGCCGGGTGTTCCGACTGCCGCCGCAGGCCGTCGACACCGACGGCTCCGAGCTCCCTTGGTTGAAGATGGTCAACCGCCCGGTGACGGTGCGCGGCCGGCCCGTGAGGCGCGCGTTGGGGGCCGCCGCCGACCCGCGGCCGCTGCTGAAGCTCGAGCACGTGGAGCGCGACCGTGGTGTGGAGGCCTCCCAGGGGGCCGTGGAGCGCAGCGCGCCGAAGAGCTGGCGGCGTGGCCAGTGGGTGGAGCTCGTCGGACCGGTGGGCGACATCGCTCCGCTGGCGCCGGGCTCCCGCTGGGGCGAAGCCACCATCGGCGAGGTGCCGGGCTCCGTGCCGATCGGGCTCGTCCAGGGGCTGCAGGGGCAGGTGCTGACCGCCCTCGTCACCGTGAGCCAGGAGGGCGCCGAGCCCCGCTTCGCGGCCCATGCGCTGTGCCTTGGGGACGTTCCGGGATGTGGGGTCCGCCAGCCGGGCCTCTCTGCCGCGCCGCGGGAGGGCGAGGCCGCGACCCCATGAGCACAAGTTGACGCGTCAACCCCACACCGTGGGCACTACCTGAGGGGTTTTCCCCATGCTGCCTATCCATCGTCGTCCTAGGGTCGGTCGGATCGAAACGGGCCAAGAACGCAGCCTTTGGATCTCCAGCACATTGACGCGTCAACGGATTTCCTCGAAGACCTCGAAGTTTATCCACAGGTTCGTGCACAGGGCGTGGATCCTGGGCGGATTGGGTGCCGTGGGCTGTGCGAACGAGGGGCCGACGGTGGACGACCCGCGTCGCGGCGTCGAGCTCCATGTGATGCCGTTTGTCGATACCAGCCGTCCGACGGATGCCTTCACCGACCTGCCTGCCTCCGACGTGCGGACCCTCGACACCTGGGTGTGGCTCCCCGCGGGGACCCGGACTGAGACGCTCCACCGCCCGGTCGTGCTGATGGCCCATGGCAACAGCGGCCACCCCGAGAAGTTCGTCATGGTGGCTGAGCTGCTCGCCGAGCACGGCGTGGTGGTGGTGGCCCCGGTGTTTCCTGCGACGAACCGCTACGGCGACAGCGCGGGCTTCGCCATCGGCGACCTCTACGAGCAGCCCGAGGACCTCGATTTCGTGCGGGCCTCGCTCCGGGATGAGGCGGCGAGCCGGGACTCCGTGCTCCATGAGCGCCTCGATGTCGATCGCATGGTCGCGGTGGGGCACTCCCTCGGGGGCGCCACGGTGGCCGGGTGGACCCGGTGGGGGGACGCACCCCAGACGGACCTGCTGGCCACGGTGCTCGTGGCGCCGGCCACCTTCCTCAACGGCCCCTTTGGTGAGGGGCCCCATCCTGGTGGCCCGCCGGTGCAGCTCGTCCATGGCGAAGACGACGGCACCGTGCCTCTGGGGGGGAGCGAGGAGATGTTCGCGGCCGTCGACGGGCCGGCGGCATTGGTGGTGTTCCCCAACGTGGCCCACTCCGACGTGATCGAAGGGGAGACCTCTGGGGCCTACGCCACCTTCGAGGTGGTCCGTGGGGTGGTGGACGAGGTGCTGTTCGGCACCTCCACCGCATGGGGTGGGGCCCTCGACGACGCGGCGGCCGCAGGGGCCCGGGTGGAGCGCGAGGGGGTGTAGGCCTGAGCAGGAAGCCCCGTGGGGCCGCTAGGCACTCCACGGGGCAACCGAAGCGCTCGATGGGGTCAGCGCCGTCGGCGAAGGCCCACGATGCCGAGCAGTCCGACCAGCCAACCGATCGCCGGTGTGCCCGTCTGGCAGCCCACACACGCGCCGCCGACGTACTTGCCGCCGACCACCGGGTCGGGCTCAGGGTCGGTCCCGAAGTCGTCGTCCGGGTCCAGCGGGTCCCGGCCGTTCT